>Ga0268265_10000240_pt1 | contig 62551 bp, 54 predicted proteins | sample KBSSwiS52_FD_190355 | JGI IMG/M metagenome (GOLD analysis project Ga0268265, IMG submission 190355) | Switchgrass rhizosphere microbial communities from Kellogg Biological Station, Michigan, USA - KBS Switchgrass S5-2 (SPAdes) (version 2) | ecosystem: Host-associated > Plants > Roots >... | reverse complement strand
AGCGACAGCAGGCACAGCGTCTTGATGGCCGGTGCCTGCGGGTGATGCCGCTTCTCCGCAATCTTCTCCGGCAGGATGTGGACGAGCCAGAACACCGAGATCGCGATGACCGGCGCGATGACCAGCACGACCCAGGCCATGATGTCCGCCACGAAGTCGAGCGTGTCGCCAGAAAACAGCGAAGCATGCGCAGGCGCTGCCACCGCGAGTGCAGCGAACGTCAGAAATACGACAGAGCGCCTGCTCATGCGTCGCGCTCCCGCTCAATAGCGACCGATGATGCCGAGCTTGATCTGATCGAAACCCGGCGCGCTGGTCGCCTTGTCGAGCTCGAGCCAATGCCTTTCATAGCCGAGCCGCAAGGAGATCGACGACCCCAGGTCCCAGCGCAGGCCGAGACCGACGTTGTAAGTGAGCTCGTCGAGACTCTTCGTGTCCTGGAACGTGCCGCACACGTATCCGAACCACGGATCCCACCAGCACGCCGACTGTGCCCGGCCGTCCGGGACATTCGTATCGATGAAGCTCCAGCCGACGCCGCCGGTGACGTACGGCGTGAGGTCACCCTCCAGCAGGTTGAAGTTCACGCCGACACGCGGCGTCCAGGTCTCGATCTCGCCCTCTATGCCGAATCCCGTTCCCACGATCGGCCCGCCCGGTGAGATGGGAGCCGGCGCGATGTCGGCGTTGTAATCGTAGGAGTTCCAGTCCAGGCCGAACAGCAGCTCGAAGCGCGAATTGAAGCGATAGGTAAAGGACAGCGCGAGGCCGAGGTCGTCGTCCAGCTCGGCCTTGGAGCCGCCGTCGAAGTCGACGTCCTGCGAAAACTGGTACAGCAGTTCGCCGCCGAAATCCCAGCCGGGTTGGCGGTCCGCGAGAGCTGTGCCGGCGCACAGCAACAGGGCCAGACCGATCGTAAAGCGGATTCTCATGACACTCTCTCCTGACTACTCGTTGACTTGCGCAGAGGTTTGGCCCGGCGTTGCCGCCGGGTTCACGCCGTCGGCGCGCGACGCATCGAACGCTTTGCGCAGGGCGGTCGCCCAGGTCGCGATGATGCGTCTCGCCTCAGCCGTGTTCGTTACAGAATTCGTCCATTGCCACATGTCCGTGCCGCCGCTGCGATGGTCGTAGGCGCGCGCGAGCAGCTGGCCGGTCACGGAATCGTGCAGCTGCATGATCAGCGTCATGTGACCGGCGTCGGAGGTGTACACCTTGCTGCGCCCGGCGACGTCCATCGAGACGTCCGGCGCGGTGATGTAGAGATTGACGATCGCTGCCTGGATCTCGACGACGTCTGCCGCCGCTTGCGTGACCAGCGGGTAGTTGCCCTTCTCGAGCTCCTTGCGGAAGGTTTCCGCGAACAACTCGGCGAGCTCGCTCTTGATCTTCTCGCGGTCGGGCTCGTGCATCTTGTACAGCGCCGAGCCGTCCTTCGACGGATCCCAGTCCTTCGCGAACTGCACTTCGATCGGCCGCAGGATGACCTTCGAGTACACCGACATCCGTGCCTCGGGCCGGCGGTACACGGCGTCGGCTACTTTGCTCTCGACGCGTTGCAGTCCCTCCTGCTGCGACAATTCGTCGATCGGCGACGGCTTGGTTGTCGTGCATCCGCTCAGCAGTGCGCAGGTGAGTGTTGCAGCGATGAGTGTTGATTTCATGGCAGCTCCGCAGTCAGAAGCTATAAGCGCCGAACAGCATCCCGTACCAGAACGTGTCGGTGCGGCCGGACGATTGCTCGACCGCGTCACCCGGCTCCGCGGCCGCTGCCACGAAGCTCAGGATGAAGTGATCGTTGATCGTCCAATCCATGTACCAGTCGATCTCGGTGGCGACGTCCTTGGACGTGACGCCCGCTGAAGCCGGGTTGTCTAGCTGGAAGTCGTAGAAGATGAGCCCGCTCGAGATCGACTCGGTCGGCGTCGCGTGCACGCGCAGCTGGTGCGAGATCAGGTTCGAGTTCGAGACGAAGTACTCGCCCGCGATCTCGCCCTGCCACCACGTGCCCCAGTCGGAGAAGCCGGTCAGCAGGCCGTCGAACGCTTCGTTCTCGGGCGTCGCCGGGTCGTCGCCCTCGAAGAACGCGTAGCGGTACGAGACCTTCGGCTTCCACTTGGTGTCGAGCTGGTACGCGACGAGCGCGTTCCACGCTTTCGAGTCGAGCGCGTCGCCGTTCACTTCCTCCGCGTACTCCAATTCGAACGACAGCGCTTTGAAGTTCGGGAATGGCGCGGTGAAGGCGCGCAGGTTGTGCACTTCGAGGCCGTCGCGTTGTGGCGCTACCGCCGGGTCCGCGGACCATTTCATGTACGTCGCACCGAGCGTCGTGTCTTCGCCGAACGCGTATTCGTAGTTGAAGCCGTAGACCTTGCTGTCGGAGTCCGCGTCCGGCGAGTCGTCGCGATCGAGATAGAATCCCTCGAACGTATTCGCGGCGAGCTTGAAGCGGCCGATCGCGGCGAACTCGAACGCCTTGCGGGCGCCGGTCCAGTAGCCGCCGCGCGTGCCGCCGTCCGCGGCGCCGTCCCACAGCAGCATGCCGTGACCGAGCTTGTACTGAGTGCGCCCGACGGTGAAGTCGAGCGAGTCGTTCTCGCCCATGCTCGTGCCCGAGTTCCAGCCGACGTACAGGTCTTCGACCTGGAACGAGGAAGCGTCGTCACCGACCAACGTCGGCGGGGTGCTGTACGTGCGCACGCCGACGCCGCTGACCTTGGCGTAGATTTGCGCAGTGTTGCTGGTCTTGTACGTCGCGCTGAGCGCCGGCTTGATCGATCCTTCCATCCAGTTGTCGCTCAGGTCGCCGGACGGTGTGTCGGGCTTCGGATTCGTGTACAGGGAGTCGGCGAAGCCGAACACGCCCCAGGTCGCGTCGAAGTTGAACTCCCAGTCGAGCGCCGTGGGCAGACCGGGCGGGGAGATGGGCTTCGGTTCGTCCTCGGCCGCGACGGCGAGCGGTACGCTGGCGCAGGCGGCGATCAGTGCGAGTAACCTCGTTGCATTCATGACTGACATCCTCATGTGCGCGCGCTCGCCGCGGCGGCCATCGAACGGATGAAGAACGGATACAGCGGCACGCTGATCAGCAAGGCGACCATCGCGTGCACGACGGTATCCGGATCGCCGCCGATGACTGCCCACAGGCAATACACGACGGCGGTGAGCGCGATCCATTTGTAGAGCTGGAACGTCTTGCGCGGCAGCTTCTTGTCGTAGATCACTTTGACCACCGCGACCGCCGAGTAGACATACGGCACGATGATCAGGATGACGGCGAGGTCGACGATGCGACTGAACTGATCCGCAACTGTCGGGGAGACCGTGGCGAACAGGACGATCGTCATCAGTACGCCGACGATCACCAGGCCCGCTCCGGGTACGCCATTCGCGTTGAGGCGGCCGAAGACTCGCGGGAACATGCCGTCGCCCGCTGCTGCCTGCGCCGATTGCCCGACCAGCATCATCCAGCCGCCGAGCGAACCCACGGACTTGAGCACTGCGCACGCTGCGATGACGATCGCGCCGCCGCCGCCAATGACCAGCCGCGCAGCTTCCGCGAACGGCGCGTGCGAGGTGCGCAGCTCCTCGTTCGGCACGATGCCCATGATCACGGACGAGCTCAGCACGTAAACGACGGCCGCAAGGGCCAGCCCGATGAGCGTCGCGAGCGGCACATTGCGGCTCGGATTCTCGATCACGCCAGCCGAGACCGCGGCGCTCTCGATCCCCATGTAGGCCCACAGCGCCATCGAGGCCGCCCGCGAGATCGCGTGCAGGTCGGATTGCCCGCTGACATTCCAGCCGGCCAAGAACGTGTCGGAGCTGAACCAGATCCAGCCGAAGATTGCGATCGCGAGAATCGGCAGCAGCGCGAGCGCCATCGTCCAGGTTTCCAGCGCGCCGACGATGCGCGGACCGAGGATGTTCGCGAAGGTGAGCAGCCAGATGAGGGCTGCAGTGGCCAGCACGCTGCCAGGCGGATGGGTGATTCCGGGGACCAGCTCGGCGAGATAGCCGATCGCGGCGACAGCGATCGCGATGTTGCCGATCCAGTTGCCGAACCAGTAGACGTAGTTGGTCTGGAAGCCGGCATACGGTCCGAGGAAGTCGCGGGCGTATGCGTACGGACCGCCTGGTTGCGGGTTGAGCTCGCCGAGCTTCGCGAACGTGAGGCCGAGCGCGGCGACCCCGGCGGTCGCGATCAGCCAGCCGAAGATCGCGATACCGCCGACGTGCGCAAGATTGACCGGCAACAGGAACACGCCGGTGCCGATCATGTTGCCGGCCACGAGCATCGTGGCCTGCAACAGTCCCATCTTGCGGCCCGGCGCGCTCACTTGCGTCGCGTCTCCTGGTCAGGCGCACTCGCGGCGGCCTTGCGCAGGCATTGCACGTAGTAGACGCCCTCGCGATTCTCGACACCGTGCGTGTCGTGGCCGAAGCCGGGGAAGCGCTTGTCCCACAAAGACAGTGCACGCAGATAGCCGAGATACGGGCCGTCGTTCGCACCCGTAGACTCACCGGGCATGAGCATCGGGATGCCGGGCGGGTAGGGCACGACACTGGTGGCAAGCACGCGATCCGCAAGCTTATCCAGTGGCACGTGCTCGATCTCGTCGCGCACCAGGTACTGGAACGCAGCGTTCGGCGTCATGGCCGGCACCGGCAGCGTCGAGAACGCTTCAGCGAGCCAATGCGTCTGCCGCGACTCGCGCAGCTGCGCGAACATCTGGTCGGCCAGATCGTGCAGGCCCAAACTGCCGTACACCGCCGGATAGTTCGTCGTCAGGTGCGGCAGCACCTCGCTCAGCGGCGTGTTGCTGTCGTAGTCGCGCTTGAAGTCCAGCAGCGCGTTCAACAACGTGCCCCACTTGCCCTTGGTGATGCCGATCGAGAACAGGAACAGGATCGTGAAGTCGGTGGTCTTCTCGACCTCGACGCCGCGATAGTGCAGATAGGAAGTGACCAGGCTGGCCGGGATGCCGCTCTTGTCGAGACCGCCCTGATCCGCCACGCCCGGCGTGACGATCGAGACCTTGATCGGATCGAGCATGCAGTAGCCGTCTTCCAGATCGCCGAAGCCATGCCAGGTGTCACCCGGATGCAGCACCCAGCACTCCGGATCCGTGCACAGCTGCTGCGCCGAAGCTTCGTGGAATGGAATCTTCTTGCCGGAATCCTTGCCGCGCACCGTGTCCGCGTTCCACGAGCGGAAGAACCATTGACCCTTGTCCGCGAACTGTTTGTGGACGCGACCGATCGTCTGCCGGAACGATACGGCTTCCTCGATCGACTCGTTGGTGAGCGTCGGGCCGCCAGGGCCGTCCATCATCGCCGCAGTGATGTCGTTGGAGACGATGATCGGATAGAACGGCGACGTCGACGCGTGCAGCATGTACGACTCGTTGAAGCGCGAATGCGGGATCGGACTGCGGCCGTCGCGGATGTGCAGGAAGGAGGCCTGCGACAAGGCGGCGAGCAGCTTGTGCGTCGAGTGCGTCGCGAAGATCGTCGCGCCTTTGTGATCCTTCGGATCGCCGTGCATCGCGTGTCGTTCGCGATAGAGCGGATTGAAGCGCGCGTAGGCATACCACGCTTCGTCGAAGTGGATGCGATCGACGCTCGGGTCGAGCAGCTGCTCGACGCGGCGGGCGTGATAGCACAAGCCGTCATAGGTCGAGTTCGTGATGATCGAGTGTACGGCGCGCTGCTGTGCGCCCTTGGCGACCAGCGGATTGGAGCGAATGCCGTCGGCGATCGCGTCCTTGCTGAGCCGCGCGGGCGGGATTGGGCCGATGATGCCGTAACGATTGCGCAGCGGCACGAGGTATTGCGGGATCGCGCCGGTCATGACCAGGCTGTGCTCGATGGACTTGTGGCAATTGCGATCGCATAGCGCGATCTGGTCGCGCGCCACGGCAGCCATGAAGATGACGCGGTTCGACATCGAAGTGCCGTTGGTCACGCTGTACGTGCGATGCGCGCCGAACACCCGCGCGGCGTACCTCTCGTGCTCGCCCATCGGGCCGCTGTGATCCAGCAGCGAGCCGAGGCTCCCGACGCTGATCGACAGGTCGGAGCGCAGCAGGTTCTCGCCGAAGTAGTCGAAGAACACGCGGCCGACCGGCGACTTGAGAAACGCAGTACCGCCGGTGTGTCCGGGCGTGTGCCACGAGTACTCGTACTCCTGGCTGAAGCGCATGAGCGCTGCGGCGAGCGGAGGCAGCATCACCTCGATGTAACGCCGCACGGAGGCGGCGACGCGACCGCCGACGAATGCCGCCGTGTCTTCCAGCGTCCACACGAACTCGTCGACCATTTCCATCACGTCGATGGGAATCGTCGCGGCGGCGCCGCGCTCGGCCATCAGGAAGATCGGGATCTTGTCGTTGCGAGAGCGGATGAACTGCAGGAAGTTGCGAGCGCCCGAGTGATCCTCGTCGTTCTCGCCGAGACACCAGTCGACCAGCACGACGTGGAATGCGGAGTCGGCAGACGCGGCCGAAATGCCGTCCTCGGCGGAGGTCGCTTCGACCACTTCGATGGAGCGGGCCTGCAGCTCTTGAACGAGCGTGCGTGCCGCACGCCCCGCGGCCCCCGTGGTGCCGAGCTCGTCATCGACCATTAGCGCGCGCATGCTGATGCGCTTGATGCTTCGCTGGATCATCGTCTTCTCCGTCGATCAGTCTTGCAGCGTGTTCCACACGAAAAACGCGCGGGCCTTCTCGTCGAACTCGCCGCACCACTTCGAGTACAGCGCTGCGAAATCGCCCGAGGCATACGAGCGACTCAGCGAGCGATCGACCAGCGTGCGGAAGTCATCATCGCCGTGTGCGAGCAGCAGCCCGGCCGGCTCATGCGTGAACATGCGGTCCAGGATCTGCGTGTTCTCGCGCGTCTTCGCGTCGAGCTCCTGCAGAGTGCCGAGCATCACGACGCGGTCGCCGAAGACGACATCGACTTTGCCTTCGTTGAGCTCTTGCAACGCCTTGCGGTAGTCGGAGATGCGCACGATGTGTGCGTCGACCTGCAGGGTCTTGGCGCGTGCGTTCAGCCACGTCTCGGCTGTCGTGCCGGCCACCACGGCCAGCTTCGTCTGCTCCAGTACATTCGCTGCCGGAGTGCCGCGCCAGATCGCCTTCTGCGGGCGAGCTTCCGACAGGGCTGTACGTAGTGAAGCCGGCGCGTTGCTACGCACCGCGGCGCGGTTGCCGCCGGCAAAGATCGGCAGCGAGAAGGATGCGTGCTCTCTGCGACCGAGCGTTTCGCTCATCGGCGCGCACAACAGATCGATCTTGCCTTTGCTGACCGACGTCAGGCGCTCGTCGGCATTGATCTGCACCCAATCGACAGTCAGGCCGGGCAGCGCGAGGTCGCGCTTGATGTCTTCGGCGATTTTCTTGCACAGCGCGACGGAATAGCCGTCTGGCGCACCGGTCCCGGTGGCTGCGGAGAACGGCGGCGCATCCTTCAGGAAGCCGAAGCGAATGTGGCCCGTGTCCTTGATGCGATCGATCGTCGCGGCGCCGGCAGGTGTCGGCGCGAACAGCGCGCAGGCCAGGATCGCGACGCCGATGAGCGCGTGAGCTGCCGCCGGACCACCTACGCTGGCCGCGGCCGGTGCGGGCGTCGACGGCGTAGTCGGAGTTGGCGCAGTGCGCGAGGCGGCCGCGGTTGCCGTTTGCGGCAGGCCGAAGCGCGGTGCGATGAAGCCCCAGATGATATACGCGATGCCGAGCACGAGCATGCCGCCGAGCACGGCGTCAGCACCTGAGGCATACAGTGCGAACACGCTATAGCCCATCGCGGCCGTAGCGATCACGGTGTTGCGGATGTAGACGTTGTCCGGCACCTTTTCGCGCTTCATCATGATCATCAGCGCGGAGAGCGCGACGACGTACGGGATCACGTTCGTCACGACCGCGAGATTCACCAGTGCGCTGAATTGCTCACTGAGCGACGGCGAGATCGTGGAGAGTGCCAGCAGTGTCTGCACCACGCCGAGCACGATCATGCCGGTGATCGGCGCGCCCATGCTGTTGGTCTTGGTGAAGAACGCCGGGAACATGCGCTCTTCGGCGGCGGACTTGCCCGTCTGCGCGATCGTGAATTGCCAGCCGAGCAGCGAGCCGAGGCAGGCCAGCACGGCGAGGCCCATGACGATCGAGCCGATCGTCGGGTTGAACATGTGCGCGTAGGCGAGTGCGAACGGACCGGTGGAATCTGCCAGCTCGGCATTCGGCACGATGCCCTGGATCACGGTCGTCGACAGGATGTATACGACCGCGGCGCCGAGCGTGCCGAACATGCAGGCGAGCGGCACGTCGCGCTTCGGATTCTCGACTGCGGCGGAGTTCTGTGCCGCCGACTCCATGCCGAGGAACGCCCACAACGTGAGCGAGATGCTCGAGCCCATGCCGGCGCCGAGACTCAGGCCCTGCGGGTTCCACGCGGCCCCGAAGGTCGCGCCGCTGAACCAGAACCAGCCGATGATGCAGAGAAGCCCGACCGGGAGGATGACACCCCAGACGGTGATCGAGCCGATCTTGCCGGTCACGCTCGGTCCGCCGAAGTTCGCGACCGTCGTGAGCCACAACAACCCGATCACGCCGATGCACGTGGCGATCGGTGTCGAGGACAGCCAGGGGAAGAATCCCGCGAGGTAGCCGACCGCGGAGATCGCGATCGCGACGTTGCCGATCGCGAGCGACAGGAAGTAGAGGAAGAACACCTGGAAGTAGCCGCTTTTCCCGTAGGCGTCCTCGGCGTACGCGGCCATGCCGCCGGCACGCTGGTTGAAGAGGCCGGCCTGCGCGAAGCCGTAGGCGATCGCCATCGAGCCGACTGCCGTGACCACCCAGGACAGCAGCGAGATCGCGCCGACCTGGGCCATGTTGGTCGGCAACATGATGATGCCCGAGCCCATCATGTTGACGGCCACGATGAACGTGAGCTGGGTCAGGTTCATCTTTTTCTGCGGGGCTGCTGCCATGACGACTCTCCTGAAGCTCGCGTGACGTCACTCACGCACGACGTAGGTGTGAAACTGGATGCGGCCGCCGACCTGCTCCTGGTAGACGCCCTGCACCTCGTAGTTGAAGCCCGGGAAGCGGTTGAACGATTCCTCGAAGGCGCGGAAGTAATCGAGCATCGGTTTCGCCTTCGCATCCCAGCGCTCGCCGGGAACGATGACGCCGATGCCTGGCGGATAGATGAGCGCGAGCGTCGCCGCGACGCGGTTCGTCAGCTCGGTGAACGGCACGTAGTCGACTTCGTTGCCGACCAGCTTGGCGTACGCGTCCTGCGGCGGCATCGCGAGCTCAGGGAAGCTGCTCGCGCGGAAGCACTGCTTCTGCAGCTCCTTGACGTTCGCCTTGCGATAGAACTCGTGCATCTCGTTGCACACGCGGCGGATCGAGTAGCCGGCGTAGCGCGCAGTGTTCTGCGCGTACAGCGTCGGCAGGACTTCGCCGAGCGGCGCGTCGCGATCCCAGAGATTCTTGAACTTGACCAGCTTGGCGAGCAGTGCGCCGAGCTTGCTTTCGTCCTCGGCGGGCGTCATCAGGAACAGGATGCTGTTGAGGTCGCACTTCTCCGGCACGATGCGCTGCTCGCGCAGGTAGTTCGCGAGCACGGTCGCCGGCACGCCCCAGTCGAGATAGTTGCTGGTCTTGCGATCGATGCCCGGCGTCAGCAGCATCAGTTTGTTCGGATCGACCATGGCCTGGCCGGGCGCGTAGCCCTGGTAGCCGTGCCACGCGGCCTTCGGATCGAAGCTCCAGCACTGCTGCTCGCGCTTGATGACTTCCGTCGGCAGGTCTTCCCAGCGCGCGCTTTCGACGTCCTTCGTCAGCTTCGAGCCGCGGATCGTCACGACGTCCGGCACGAACGGATCGAAGAACCACTTCTCCTGCGCGCTCGCCCCGGTCTTCTCGTAGTGCCGCGCCAGCTCGCGCAGCCGTTTGCGCGTCTCGATGCCCAGCTCGATGCAACGATCCCACAGCATCTCGCCGGCCTTGCCGGCGTGCACCTTCGCGTTGACGTCGAGCGAGGCGAACAGCGGATAGAACGGCGAGGTCGAGGCGTGCTGCAGGAACGATTCGTTGAAGCGCTTGTGCTCGATGAAGCGCTTCTGACCTTTGATGTGCTCGTCGCGCTTGTGGATCTGCGAAGCCTGCGAGAAGCCCGCGCCTTGCTTGTGCACCGACTGGGTGGAGAACAGGCCCGGCGATGCCGGCCCGAGATTCTCCAGGTGCATCGGGCTGTGATCGTTGAACAGCGGGTGGAAGGCGTTGTAGCCGATCCACGCTTCGTCCCAAAGCACGTAGTCGCAGAGGTGACCGATCTTCTCCATCACCTTCTTGACGTTGTACACCGTGCCGTCGTACGTCGCGAGCTGAATGCAAGCGAGGCGGAACGGTCGTTCCTTGTCGGCGCGGCCGCCCGCGAGCGGCTGGTTGCGAATCTGATCGCGCAGGTAGTGCTCGTCGAGCGCGTCCCAGTCGATCGCGCCGATCATGCCGAATGGATTGCGCGCAGTCGGCAGGAAGATCGGGATCGCGCCGGCTTGCACCAGTGCACCTTGATGCAGCGACTTGTGATTGTTGCGATCGAACAGCACCAGATCGCCGCGACGCAGGGCTGCGTGCGCCACGACTTTGTTGGAACTGGAGGTGCCGTTCAGCACGAAGTACGTGCGATCGGCGCCGAACACTTGCGCTGCGTGCCGCTGCGCCTCGACGGCCGCGCCGACGTGAATCAGCAGATCGCCCAGGTCGACGTCGGCGTTGCACAGGTCGTTGCGGAAGATCTGCTCGCCGAAGTGCTTGAAGAACAGCTGTCCGGCGGGTGACTTGCGATAGAACTCGCCGCCCTGATGCCCAGGGCATGCGAACGAGATGTTCGCCTCGGCGTCGTAGGCCATGAGCCCGCCGAAGAACGGCGGCAGCAGGCTGGTGCCGTATTCGACGATGCTCGCAGCGACTTGCTTGGCGTGGAACGCCGGGGTCTGCTGGCCGAGGAAGATGCAGCCGTCGACTTCGCCGATCACCTCGGGTGCAAGCGCCTGCGACAGCCTGCGCGAGTCCGCGAGGGCCCACAGCGGCGTGCTGAAACCTGCGCCGCGCACGGCACGCACGAGTTTGCGAGCCGGCTCGAGCCGATCGCCGTCGATCGAGACGATGTAGGCGCCGGCGGAAGCGTCTTCGAGCACGTCGCGGTCGTAGCCGTTGCTGACCTCGACCTCGAATCTTTCGGCCTCGAGTCGCGCGATCAGCGCGCGGACTTCCGGGTTCGCCGCATCGACGAGCGCGACCACCTTCAGCAGCTTGTGGAAGGGGATCGGAATCGTCGGCGGCTTGGCGCTGTATTCCATCATTTGCGCGGCTTCAAGCACTGAACGTGAAAGACGCCGTCGTGCTCTTCGGCGCCCTCGACCTCTTTCGCGAAACCTGGGAAGCGGTGGCCGTACTCCTGCAGCGTGCGCAGGTATGTGAGCCAGGGGCCGTCGGCTGGACCGATGTTCTCGCCGGGCATCACGATCGGGATGCCAGGCGGATAGGGAATGACGCCGACCGTGACGACGCGACCGGCCATCTCCGTGACCGGCACGCGCTCGACGTCGCCCGCCATCAAGCGCTGGAAAGCCTGGCGCGGCTTGAGCTCGGGGCGCGGCAACGAAGCGTAGGCTTGTGCCTGCCAATGACCCTGGCGGCTCTTGCGCAGGTGTTCCCACATCTCATCGCCGAGATCCTTCAACCCCATCCCTGCATAGCGTTGCGGCGCTGCTGCCGCGATCGATGGCAGCACTTCCGTCAGCGCCGCGTTGCGGTCGTAGTCGACTTTGAAGTCGAGCAGCGTATTGAGCAGCGTGCCCCACTTGCCCTTGGTGACGCCGATCGAGAACAGGAACAGCACCATGTGATCGGTCGTGCGCGAGGGCACGATGCCGTGGCGCCCAAGGTAGGCGGTGACGATATCGGCCGGAATACCGGTCGCTTCGAACTGCCCGTCGCTCTTCATGCCCGGGCACATGACGCCGACCTTGATCGGGTCGAGCATGCACCAGTTCTCCGGCAGTCCCTCGAAGCCGTGCCAGGCCTCGTTCGGATGCAGCACCCAGCAGCTCGGGTCGTTGGCGAGCATTTCCTCCGAAGCGTCGACGAACGCAACGCGCTTGCCGCTGGCGGTGTCGCGCACTTCCTCTGCATTCCAAGGTGCGAAGAACCACTGGCCCTTCGCTTTGAACTCGCGCTGCCCGCGCGCGAGCGCGAGACGACAGGCGATTGCTTCGTCGATGGTTTCTTGCGTCAGTGACTGGCCGGCGGGACCGTCCATCATGGCGGCTGCCACGTCGTTCGAAGCGATCAGCGCGTAAAGCGGGGATGTGCTCGCCTGCGCGCAATACGCTTCGTTGAAGCGCGAATGCTCGATCGCCGAGCGGCCGTCACGGATGTGGATGTACGAGGTCTGCGAGAGCGCCGCGAGCAGCTTGTGCGTCGAGTGCGTCGCGAAGACCGTCGGGCCGTCGGACGGATGCTTGGCGGGATCGCCGCGCATTGCAAACCGACCGGCGTACATCGGGTTGAAGCGCGCGTAGCCGTACCACGCTTCATCGAAATGAATTCGATCGACGCTCTGCGCCAGCTGCTTCTGCGCTTCGTCGGCGTTGTAGCACATGCCGTCGTAGGTGCAGTTCGTCAGCACTGAATAGACGGCGCGTTTCGCGCCGGCAGCTTTTGCCAGCGGATTGTCCGCAATGCTGCGGGCGATCGCTTCGGGCCCGAGACGATCCGGCGGGATCGGTCCGATGATGCCGTAGCGGTTGCGCGTCGGCCGCAGGAACACCGGGATGCCGCCGCAGATCGCGAGGCCTTGCTCGATCGACTTGTGACAGTTGCGATCGCAAAGCGCGATCTCGTCGTCGCCGACGCAAGCGGACATGATCGAGCGATTCGAAGCCGACGTGCCGTTCAGCACCGAGTACGAACGGTGCGCGCCGAAGATACGCGCGATGTTGCGCTCACTCTCGCCGACCGGCCCGGAGTGCCCTAGCAGCGAGCCGAGGGCGCCGCGCTCGATCCCCATGTCCGTGCGAAACAGGTTCTCACCGTAAAAATCGAAGAACACGCGCCCGACGGGGGATTTAAGGAACGCGACGCCCCCTTGATGACCGGGGGCGGCCCACGAGTACTCGCGCTCGCGCTCGTAGCGCGCGAGTGCGGCAGCGTAGGGCGGCAGCAGAGATTCGAGATAGCGTTCGACGGCTGCCTGGACGCGCCCTGCGATGAACGGCGCGGTGTCGTCGTGGATCCAGATGAACTCGTCGGCGAGCGTCGCGACTTCGACGCCCACTGTGCCGGCGATCTTGCGGCTGGCCATGAGGAAGATCGGCAGCTTCGCGTTGCGCTTGCGGACCGCGCGCAGCACATCGGTTGCCTGCTTGTGAGCAGTGGCGTCATTGCCTCCCTGCGACCAGTTAAGCAGCATGCAGTGGACGCTGGCGTCCGCTGCCGCCACGCCGTCTTCGCAAGAACCGGCTTCGGTGACGTGAATTCCACGCTCAGTGAGCTCATTTGCCAGGGCTCGCACGCTGCGCGCCGCAATGCTCTTACCTTCCGCGAGCTCGCTATCGACGATCAGTACCTCGCGAACCAGCGGCCCGGATCCTGTGCGCAGTTTCATCTCAGCCTCCGAGTGCAATCGCGGCCACTACCAGCGCCGAACCGATGAAGAGAAAGGCGACACCGGCGATCCATGGTCTGCTGACCGTGTAGCGCGCCCACCAGTAGCCGGTGAAGAAGAGCAGGGCGATCAGCACAACGTTCGAGACGCGCAGCGCGAAGCGCGCATCGTCGATCAGCAGGAACGGGATCGCCGCAGGAATGCTGCTGATCACGACCAGGAAGAAGCTCACCACGGCGCCGAGCCAGTCCTCGCGCGTGATCGAGTTTCGCCTCTCCGCCTTGCGCGCGACGTTATCGACGATGCGCTCGTAGAGCGCCTCCGTCTCGCGCGGGCTCAGCAGGCCGCCGAGCAGCGGATTCAGTTCCTCGGCGATCAGGGTGACGGCGTCGGCGCGGTGCGTCGCGCGCTTGATGGCGAGTCCGATGCGCTGTAGACGGCCGCGATCGAACAGCTGGCCGACGAGGTACAGCGCGGCATCGATGATGCCCCACGCCACGTTGCAGCCGATCACGGCGATGAGCAGCTCGCGTGCACCGGCCTTGCCTTCGTCTTCGATCATCAGGCCCGCACCGAGCGTGAACGTCAGCGTCATGATCAGACCGAACAGAATTTCCGCGAGCGACGTCGACGGATCCAGGTACCGGTGCAGCACGGCCATGCGATCGGCCGCCGTTGCGAACGGAACCTTTTGAGCAAAGGAGGGAGACTGTCGTTCGCCGGGGCTCATGGCCCGGTCGAGAATACGAAGTGTGTTGCCCAGCGGCATGCGAGCAGGGGGCGCGCGGTTTTGCACCTGACCGCTACCTGGTGCTTGCAAGCAACATGAGCGCGCGCTGCGCCGCTCAATGCCTCCACATCTGCCCGCGCTGCCTATTGTGCTGTTGCGTCTCGTCTGCGCATTAACGGAAATTCATGCGCGGAGTGGCCTCATGAGCGGCGATCACGAAACGAAGCGGCTGCGCGACGCTCACGAGGGCAGCGCGCCGTGGCGACACTGGGGTCCGTACTTGAGCGAGCGCCAGTGGGGCACAGTGCGGGAGGACTACAGCGACGACGGGAATGCCTGGAGCTATTTCACGCACGACCAGGCCCGCTCGCGCGCCTACCGCTGGGGCGAGGACGGCCTCGCGGGAATCTGCGACGACCGGCAGCGTCTGTGCATCGCGCTGGCGTTGTGGAACGGCGCCGATCCGATCGTGAAAGAGCGGCTGTTCGGGCTCACCAACAGCGAGGGCAATCACGGCGAGGACGTGAAGGAGTACTACTTCTACCTCGATTCGACGCCGACGCACTCGTATCTCAAGTACCTGTACAAGTACCCGCAGCGCGCTTTCCCGTACGACGACCTGGTGCGCAGCAATCGCGCACGGCGGCGCGACGAGCTGGAGTACGAGCTGCTCGACACAGGTGTCTTTGGCGAGAACCGTTATTTCGACGTGTTCGTCGAGTACGCGAAGGCGTCTGCCGAAGACATCCTGATGCAGGTCACCGTGTTCAATCGCGGGCCGGAAGCGGCGCTGTTGCACCTGCTGCCCACTTTCTGGTTTCGCAATTTCTGGACCGAGCTGGAGGGCGCCGGCCGGCCGTCCCTGGCGCTCGCAGACGGTTGCGGCACGAGCACGGTCAGAGCCGTCGATTCGGAGCTCGGCGAGCGCTTCATCTACTGCGAACACCCGCTCGAGCTGCTGTTCACCGAGAACGAGACCAATTGGCAACGCATCGCGAACACGCCGAACGCTACGCCCTATGTCAAGGACGGCATCAACGACTACATCGTGCACGGCCGCGCCGAAGCGGTGAATCCGCAGCGCTTCGGCACGAAGGCGGCGGCGCACTACCTGATCGATGTCGGCGCAGGCCAGTCGCAGGTCTTACGCGTGCGGTTGTGCAACGCCGTGCAGCGCGAGCCGTTCGGCGATGGTTTCGACTCAGTGATGACAGCCCGCCGGCGCGAGTCCGACGACTTCTATGCGAGCGTGATCCCAGCAAGCCTCAGCGCCGACGCCGCAAACGTCATGCGCCAGGCGCTCGCCGGCATGCTGTGGTCCAAGCAATTCTACTACTACGACATCGGCGAGTGGCTGAAGAAGCGCAACGGCGGCGCGCCGCGCAATCGGCATTGGCAGCATCTGCGCAATGCCGACATCATCTCGATGCCCGACAAATGGGAATACCCGTGGTACGCAGCGTGGGACCTCGCGTTCCACATCCTCGCACTCACGCTCGTCGACGCAGACTTTGCCAAGTCGCAGCTCGACCTGATGCTGCAAGGGACTTATCTGCATCCCAACGGGCAACTGCCGGCGTACGAATGGAACTTCGGCGACGTCAATCCGCCGGTGCACGCCTGGTCGACGATCTTCACGTATCGACTCGAAGCCGCCGCGCGCGGCGAGGGTGACGTCGACTGGCTCGAGCGCTCGTTTCACGGACTGCTGCTCAACTTCACCTGGTGGGTGAACCGCAAGGATCGCTCCGATAAGAACGTGTTCGAAGGCGGCTTCCTCGGGCTCGACAACATCGGCGTGTTCGATCGCAGTGCGCCGCTGCCGACAGGCGGGTTCCTCGAACAAGCCGACGGCACGGCCTGGATGGCGCTGTTCTGCCAGAACATGCTGGAGATCGCAGTCGAGCTCACGATGCATCGCCCGACGTATCTGCGCATGTGTCAGAAGTTCGTCGAGCACTTCCTGTGGATCGCCTCGTCGATGTTCGCCGAAGGCGAGGGCGGGATGTGGGACGAGCAGGACGGATTCTTCTATGACGTGCTGCAGCTGCCCAATCGCGCGGCGCAGCGACTGAAGGTTCGCTCGATGGTCGGTCTGCTGCCGCTGTGCGCCGTGACGGTGTTCGACGGACGACTGCGCGAACGCTATCCGGCAGTGTCAGCGACGATGCGCGACTTTCTCGACTCGCATCCGCAGCTGACGCGTGTCATCCACGATCCGGCGCGGCCGGGCTGCGAGGGCAGACACATGGCGGCGGTGCTCGACGAGACGCGCTTGCGGCGCGTGCTCGAGCGCATGCTCGACGAGGGCGAGTTCCTGAGCCCATTTGGCATCCGCTCGCTGTCACGCGCTCATGAGGCCGAGCCGTTCGTGTTCCCGGTCGGCAATCAGGAATACCGCGTGTCGTATCTGCCAGCGGAATCCGACAGCGGCATGTTCGGCGGCAATTCGAACTGGCGCGGCCCGATCTGGATGCCGGTGAATCTGCTGATCATCAGAGCATTGCTCCAGTACTACAGCTACTACGGCGATGGCTTCACCATCGCCTGTCCGACAGGTTCGGACAAACGCATGACGCTGTATCAAGTCGCGGAGGAACTAGGGCGACGGCTCGATGCGATCTTCCTGCGCGATGCAGACGGTCGCAGGCCGCTGTATGGCGGCGCCGAAATGTTTCAGAAGGACCCGCTGTGGCGTGATTACCTCCAGTTCTACGAGTACTTCCACGGCGACAACGGCGCAGGGCTCGGTGCGAGTCATCAGACGGGGTGGACCGGCATCATCGCGCGCGTCATGCAGATGTTTGCGACCCTCACAGCGAAGCAGATAAGAAGCGTCGGCGTGCGGTCCACAGTACAAGGCGACTACGAAGATTCGGCAAGAACGCGTCCGCCGCCGCTTACACGTTCGAGCGAAGCGAGAGACTCCCCGCGCTGACGTGGTGGGAACATCGCGCTAACAAGCGCTACAGACATGTGTTAGCTTGACGCCGCCGTCGACTGCAGCGTCATGAGCTATATAACGATTCTCTGGTCCAGCTGCGCTGCCGCAGCGTTGTTGCTCGCTCTTCTGCACGGCCTCGCATGGACATACGACCGCCGCGCGTATGCCAATCTGGCATTCGCCGTCGCAGCCGTGTGTTTGTGCAGTGGCGCAGCTCTCGAGCTTGCGATGCTCCACGCCCGCACGCCGCAGGAGTGGGGCGATCTGGTGTGGTGGATCCAGTTGCCGATCTTCGGGCTCGCGGTCGGGATCGCACTCTTCCTGCGGTTGTATTTACGAGCCGGACGCCCGTGGCTGCTCGTTTCGCTCATCGCACTGCGCAGCGTCATTCTGCTGCTGAATCTGGTCAGCGACCCGAACATCAACTTCGAGCGCATCGATTCGATCAGGCAGATCGACTTCCTCGGCGAACAGGTGACGGTCGTGGCGAGTGCGGTCACCGGCCAGTATCAGTGGCTCGCGCTGATTGCTGTGCTGCTGTTTCCGCTGTTCGTTGTCGACGTGGGGATCACAGTCTGGCGCCGTAATGGTGCGGGCGATCGGCGCGTCGTGGCTGTGATCGTCGCACCGGTACTCGTCACTGTCGCGCTCTCTTCCGTTCTCACGCAGCTCGTGATCTTTCGTGTGGTCGAACTGCCGATCCTGCTCGTTCCGCCGTTTCTGATCGCGCTCACGGCCATGGCGGTCGAACTGAGCCGCGACGTGCTGCGCGCCTCGCGGCTCGCCCGGGATCTGCGCGAGAGCGAACGACGCCTCGACATGGCTGCCAGCGCCGCCGGTGCCGGGCTCTGGGCGTGGGATGCCGCGACCGGACGCGTGTGGGCGACCGCGAGGGCGCGCGACGCGATGGGACTCACGCTGGACCGCGACATAGCGGTGAGCGACATCCTGAGCAGGGCGCACGTCGACGATCTTCCGGAAGTGAAAGCCGCGGTCGAGCAGGCGGTCAAAGGCGGCGGCGAGCATGCTCTGCAGTTCCGTGTCGCGTCGCCCGAGGGCGGCACGCGCTGGGTCGTCATGAGCGGGACCGTGGATGTACAAGACAACGGTGAGCCCGAGCTCGCGCGCGGCGTGGTGCGCGACGTGACGAGCCAGCGTCAGGCGGAGGAGGAGGTCAACGAACTGCGCCAGAAGCTGGCGCATGCGGGCCGGGTCACGATGCTCGGGCAACTGGCGTCCGCCCTTGCGCATGAGCTGAGCCAGCCGCTCAGCGCCATTCAGCACAACGTCGAAACCGCGCAGATCCTCCTGGGCAGGAATCCTGTCGACATGAGTCTGCTGCGCGAGATCATCGACGACGTGCTGCGCGACGATCGGCGTGCGGCAGATGTATTGCAACGCCTGCGTACCTGGCTCAAGCAAGGGCGCATCAATATGGAAGTCGTCCGCGTGCACGAGCTGGCGCAGGATGTGGTTGCGCTCGTGCGCGCCGACGCCACGACCAAGCACATCGCAATCGACATCGCGGTGCCGGGTACGCTGCCGCCGGTGCGCGCAGATCGCGTGCACCTCTCCCAAGTGCTGCTCAATCTCATCATGAACGCGATCGAAGCAGTCAACGCCGGCGAGGGGCCGCAGCGGCGCGTGTCGATCGAGGCGCACGTCGACGGGGATCATTGCTGCGAGATTTCGGTCACCGACACCGGTCCGGGGATTGCGCCGGATCAGCTCGATCGGATCTTCGAGCCATTCGTCACCGCCAAGGCCAACGGCATGGGCATCGGCCTTTCCATCTCGCGCTCGATCGTCGAAGCGCACGGCGGCAGGCTGTGGGCCGAGAACGGCGCGCGCGGCGCGACGTTCCACTTCACCGTGCCGTTACAGGGAGCCGCTACTGTCGAGTTGGCTCAGCCGGCTTAGGCGCTGGCGCCGCCGTCGACAGTTTGCACTGACCGAACACGATGTAAGCGCCCTCGCGGTCCGCAATCGCCATCGTCAGCCGTCCGGTCGTGCGATGGACTGTCGCGCTCCACACCAGCTCGAGACTCGTGCCCTGCAGGACCAGCGACTTGGTGTTGTAGCTGAAGGACTGAATCTGCATCGCCTCGTTGCGATACGGAGTCTTCATCGACATCTTCTCGACGTCGATGTGCAAGTTCAGCTTCTTGCCGGGTTCCGGCTTGAGAGGCTTGCAGGTCTGTTCGGTCGGCAGACAATCGTGGCCAGTCGTCGGGGCACAATCCATCGGCTGTGTACCGTTGAAAGGTTCGGCGCCGAGCGCAGCGGCCGATCCGAGCACACCGATCGCAAGCAGACAGAGTTTGTTCATGAGCAGGCTCCCGCAAGTTTGCGCTTTCGCGAGCACGTTGCTACGAGCGGGACGTGCTGCGGATCCGTATCGCGGGCAGTCAAAAGGCTTCGCCGACCGCGAGTGAGAACGTGCTGTCGTCGCGGCCCCAGGCCCAATCTGCACGCAGGTTGAGCGGCAGCGCCTTGGTCAGGCGGAAGCGCACGCCCGCGCCGCCGGCGGGCAGCCACGAGCCGGTGTCGATGTCGCCGAGTGCACCCGAGACTTTGCCGGTGCCGCCGAACGCGACGAAGCCCCAGCGCGGCGTTGCTTGCCAGCGCCACTCCGCCTGGAGCGCAACCATGGACTCGCCGATGTAACGACCGGGCGTGTAGCCGCGCAGATCGACTCCCGAGCCGAACCACGCGAGCGCGAAGAAGGGCGCGTCACCGTCGACGATTTTGCCGGCGAGGCGCAGCGCCAGCACATGGTCCTCGCCGAATCGCCGATAACGGTTCCATTCGAGTTCGAGCGACTGGTAGTCGCTGCCGCTGCCCAGATCCTCGCGCGCCACCAGGGCTTCGGCCTGCGCATACTGGCCGGCGCGTGGATACAGATCGTTGTCGCGACTATCGATCTCGCCATTGAGCAGCAGGTTCGAGATGTCGATCTGCACTGGCGGAATGACATCCTGCAGCGCCGGCGGTGACGAGTTGCGGATCCGCACATCCGTCGTGCCGCTCATGAAACCGGCTCCCAGCCAACCGTTCGCACCCACCCGGACGGCACCTTGCAACACTCCGCCGGTGAGCTCTTGGCCAAGGGAAAGCTTGTTTTCCGCACCGCCGGTCTCGAGCTCGACGTCGTAGAGCAGGTCGCCCGTGGCGAGCGCTACAGTCGTGCGGAATCGCTGTTCAGACCAATAGCCGCGGTGCGCGGCAAGCGCGGCCCAGCTGCCCCCGTCGGCGTACATGCCTGCGCCACCAGCGACGGAGTGACGCGCATTGCTGTCGTTCGCGCTCGCGCCGTAGAGGTAGCCTGCTCCGAGCACGATACCGACGCCGAGCAACTCGTTGCGAAACGGCAGGGGCGCAACCACCCAGTGGCCGTCGTCACCCGATTGCGACTTCGGAGCCTGACTCTCCATGTCCTCGAAGATCCGCAGGCTGTTCATCGCGCCGCTGGGTTCGGCAGAGGTCGAGGGCGCAAGCACGACTTGTGGCCGCGACGGCCAAGCGGAAGATTCCTGCTGTGCAAGCGCGCTGTTGCTTGCGACTGCAATGACAAGCGCGATCACACCCTGCGACCGCCATGGCATCGAGAGCGCTATTTGGCCAGTTTCGGCTCGACCGTCACCGCAAGGGCCTCGACGTAGGTCAGCTCGACCTCGTCGCCCTTCTTCAATTCGGAGATGAACTTCTGCGCTTTCGGATCGACCACGTCGACGGTGCGCGTCATGCCCGCCGGTCCGGTGAACGTCACCGAGTGCGTAGAGTTATCGACTGACTCGATCACCACCGTCGTCTTGACTTTGTTGCCCACGGCCGCGCCCGGACGCCCTGAACCTTCCGGCATGCGTGCGGTACCGGTCGTTGCATCGACCGTGCCGATCGGCGTGCCCGTGCCCTTCTTCTTGAACTCGGCGGCGAGGCCCTCGTAGTACGTCACAGCGACTTCGTCGCCGACCTTGATCTTGTCGAAATTGCGCACCTCGGCGGGGACCTGGATCGTTCTGACCTCGTCGCCCTTTTTCAGCTCGACCAGGCGCTGCTTCGCATCGATGCGCGCCACTGTTGCCGAAATCGTCTGCACTTTTTCGGTCTGGACCGGCGCGGGTTGTGCGAATGCGCCTGCAAACACGAATGCAGCGAGCGCGCCCAACGGGAACAGCAGGTTCGGCTTGATCACGGCTCTCTCTCCAGGAGGTGGAATTCAAGCGAATGGTGCGAGCATCGTAGGGCAACTGCAGTACGTAGCTGGGGCACAGATGCCGCATGCTTGCGCGTAGCGTCTTGCTCGCGCGGCTGTCGCATGATGCGCGTCATCACGCTTATTCGACGGGACAAAATTATGCGCCGCGTCGCCGCTGCTGTCGCAGCCTGCTCAATGCTCGGTGTCGCGCACGCCGCCGAGGAATCATCAGCCGTCGAGCGCAACCCGCTCGAGTCCAAGTTCATCGTCGATGTCGGCTACTTCTTCCTGGCGACGGACATGCGCGTGCGTGTCGACGGTGAAACGAGCGACGAGGTGGGCTCCGATGTTGACTTCGACGACACGTTCGGCATCGGCGACTTCGATCGCTTTCGCGCGGAGGGCTCCTGGCGCATTGCGCCTCGGCACCTGATCCGTGCGATGTTCTTCCAGAACAACCGTAGCGCAACGCGCTCGATCGAGCGCGAGGTCAACTTCCAAGACGAGACGTTCCCGGTGGGCGCGACGGTCGATGCGCATTCCTCGCTCACGGTCGCGCAGCTTTCGTACGAGTACGCGTTCCTGAGGCGCGAGAACTACGAGCTCGCCGGTGGGATCGGCATCCACTACGTCGACATGGATCTGACTCTGGATGCGACGATCGCCGCGCAAGGCAATCAGGCATCGCGGAGCGCGGATGTGGGCGCATCGACGCAAGCACCGTTGCCGGTGCTGGGGCTCAGGTGGATGTGGCGCTTGCCGCACAACTTCTACGTCGCTGCGCAGGCACAGTACTTCTATCTCAAGTTCGATCCGTATGCCGGCAGCCTCACCGATCTGAAGGCTACCGTCGTCTGGCAGGCGACCGATCACGTCGGCATCGGTGTCGGCTACAACGATTTCGGCTTCCGCTTCGACATCAACGACAAGCGCGACTTCGACGGCCGCCTGCGCTGGAACTACGGCGGGGCGATGGCCTTCGCGACCTTCATGTTCTGAGTGTTCGGCGCGCGGGCCGGCGTGACGAACCACTTATCCTGCGGCACGACCTTCGGCTGCTCCGGGTCGCCCTCGTAAGCAGGCGTCATGATCTGCACGCCGTACTCGTTAAAGACATCGAGCACGTTCCGATGCAACTCCGTGTAGCGCTGCGGCAGGAGCTTGGCGGAGTCGACGTAAGCATTCAGCTCGTAGGTGACTGCGAAATCGCCCAGCGCCTTCTCCAGTACGAACGGTGCAGGTTCGCGCAGGACCCCGCCAGTCCGCTCCGCCGCCAGCTGCAGCATCGCCTCGACCTGGCGCCACGGTGTCTCATAGCCGATGGAAACGGTCGTGTGCAGGATCAGGCCATGCGAGCGCGCGAGCTTGCTGTAGTTGACGACGTGGCTCTGCAGCACCAGTGAGTTCGGCACGACTACTTCCTCGTTCTTCGGCGTGCGCAGGTGCGTGACCATCAATCGCACTTCACTCACTTCGCCGGTCAGGTCGCCGACGGTGATCCGATCGCCGACGCGAAACGCGCGACGATACGTCACGGTGTAGCCCGCGATCAGGCTCGCCATCGCCGAAGAAGCGCCCAGCGACAGCATCAAGCCTGCGAAGATCGACAAGCCCTGGAACGCGGCGCTGCCGGATCCCGGAAGGTAGGGATACGCAATGACCAGCGAGAGCAGGATCACCAGGATCCGCACAATGTGATAGGTCGGTTGTGCCCACTCCGCGTCGAAGCTGCGCAGCGGCACGCGGCCGGCGCCGACAGCTGCGAAGAACAGCCCGAGGAGCTTCAGCAGGTAGCGCACCCCCAGGAAGAACAGCACGAGGAAGATGAGCTTGGGGATGTACGCGAAGAATCCCGTTGCCATCGACAGTATGGGCTGCACCACGAGATCCAGCAGCCGCTCGGCGGTGCTGCGGGTCCACGGAAACTGGCCCAGCGCGAACGTGCCCAGTGCATAGAGGATCGTGGCGATCACGATCCAGCGCAGCACGCCCAGGGCGCCGTCGAGCGCCCGCCAGATGCTCTCCGCCCTGACGACCTCGAACGATTGAATGCTCAGGCTGTGAACGCGTGCCCGATAGCGCTGGTCTAGCCCCAGGCGCGCGCGACGAAAACCAATCCAGACGAGCCACATCGCCAGCGCCGCGAGTGCTGTCGCGGCGCCGGCCACCACTGCGGATTGCACCAGTCGCTCGGGAGTGCGTTCCGCCCGGTAGCGGGTGATGGCCTCGCGGATTCGCACCGCGCGCACCAGTGCAGCGTCGGGCAGGGAAACTCCTTCGAGGAGAGCATCGGCGTCGATCACGCCGACCAGGTGCCTGTTGCCCGCGACGATATCGATGCGACTCTCGCGCTGCTCGGTTTTGATCGAGTTGGCAGGAATGTGCAGATCGTCGGCAACGGCGACGATCCGGTCGCTCACCTTGGCCGCGCGTTCCGCCGCAGGAAACGACGCACTCCCCGCGACACGAAACAGCTCTACGCCATCGACGATGATCGCTGCTGAATCCGGAGCGGCTTGCGCGTCGACGTCGCCGCCCGCCGGCTCCGCGGCCATCACTGGCCGCAGCAGCAGACAAGCGATGATGAGGAGTATTCGCGTCAGAAGCGCCACGCTCCTGTCAGCCACAGCGCGTACGCGTCGTCGACTTCGTCGATGTCGAAGAACTCGTACTCGATCTTCGTGTTCAGATGCTCGAAGAGCGTCACGCCCACGCCTACGCCGTACGTCACCGCTTCGCTGCTGCTGGAGCTGTCGAACACATTGCCGTTGTTCGGGCCGACGTTGTCGAAGTCGACGTGCAAGTCGACGTCGTGGTAGTAGTAGCCGAGCTTGGCGGACAGCTCGAAGATGCCGAGCGGCAGCGACCCCACCGCGTAGGCCCCGAAGCCCGCGAGGTCGACCTCGTACTGCCCGCTCGTGCCCGTGGCGTCGAAGTTGCCGTTCGGAGCGCCCAGGTCGATGTAGTCAGCCTCCAGCGCAATGTACGGGTTGAACCGCCAGCCCAGCACGAACTTCCAGGCGGAATCGTCGGCATCGAGATCCTGGAGCACGTCGCCGACTCCTTCGAGACTGTCGATCTTCACGTCGAACTGCCCGATGCCGGCGCCGATATAGAAACCGGACGTGTCCGGTTCCTGCGCGGCAGCGGAATGCGACACGCCAAGTGCCAGTAGTACGACCGTGCTCGAAGCGAGAAATCTGCAAACACTCATTGTGTTGAACATGATGCACCTGCCTATTTGGATGAAGCTGCTGCCGGCGGCTGCACCGGATACTTCTCGAAGATGTCCGCGACAACGGAACCGATCGCGGCACCGGGGTTATCGAGCATCGTCTTGGTGAGCTTCGCTTGCGCGACGCCCTGCCAGACCAGCTGCTTCTTCGTGGAGTCGACCAGATCGATCGCGAGCGTGCCCTGCTGGTAGTGGGTCGTGTACACGTCCTGCGGATAGCCGCCCCATGCTCCATACATGCCGGCGCGGTAACCGTAGAAGCCGTAGGACGCCGATGTGCCCGTGCTCTGCACCTCCGTGCGGTTCTCGACGTTGGTGCTGAAGTTCACCAGCAGCTGCGGTTGCGCAGCTTCCTGATAACCGCGCTTGGTCAGCTCTGCGCGCGTCGCGTCTTTGAGCCGACCGGTCAACATCGTTGCGTACTTCGACTTGTCGGTCGTCAGCTGTTCGAAGAAGCCGAAGGTCTTGTAGGTGGTGAAATCGATGGACGGATCGGCGTCGGCACGAATCGTGGGTCCACTGGTGCACGCCACCGCGAGCGCGCAGCATCCAACTGTGATCACGAGCCGCATGAATGTCTTCTGCAACATGGCGCCACTCTCCGCACTGCCGGAATAACAGCGCCTGCACTATCAAGTAAGCGGCGGTACGCGAGCCATACGGACAGAGGGCAGGCGCGGGCTCCAGTAGCGATAGAGCAACGCGCACAGCACTGTGACGAAACCGAGTACGAGGATCAGGACGAGCGCGAGCTTGAAGACGTGATCGATGATTCCGTTCACCTCTTGCGTCGCCGCACGCGTCACGCGCTCGACGTCCTTGCTCGAAGTGTTGAGCTGAGCCAGCAAAGCTTGCACACGCTCGGCTGCTGCGGCCAGATCGCGAGCGGTCGCTGCGTACTCGGTGATGTCGAAAGGACGCTTGGGCGTAGAGGCATTGGCAGACGCGGGCTCGTCGGGCTGGAAACGCGCAACGAACGCATCCAGCGCAGTCACGGTGCCGGTGACGGACTGAGACGTTTGCGTGCCTGCGTTCAACACGTCGCGCACGCTTACGAGCAGCGGTTGCAAGCGATCCTGTTCCGCATGCAGCGCAGAGGCGAGCTCGGTGATGATTGCATGTCGCTCGCTTGCGATGATCTCCGGTGCGCGAGCAGACAGCTGACCCATCGCTTCGGCGGCGAGGCTCAGACGATCGATGTTTGCCAAGGTCCGTTCCGCCTCGGGCATCGCGGCGAGCTGGTACACGAGCCGCTCGATTTCCATGTCGAGCAGGCTGGGCGCGCGTTGCAGATAGTAGATCGTGCGCTCTGCAAGCTGACGCGTCTGCTCCAGCTCGCGCACGGCCGGGTCGAGATTGCTGAGCGGATCGAGGCCGATGAAGCCGAAGAGGCCGTTGCTTTCCTGCTGCTCTTTGCCGCGACGGAGCTCGAGTGCGGCGAAGTCCGCGAACCGCACTTGTGCCACCGAACGTGTGGTCGGGTTCTCGGCGCGCCAGCGATCGATCGCTGCGCGAACTTCTTTCGCCTGCTCTGCATTGAGCACGCCATCGACCAGCGACCACGATTGCTGCTCGAGGTGGCGGTGCGCGTCCAGCAGGGCGCGCGCCCGCTCGCCATAGTCCTCGATCAATCGATCTTCGACGACCGCGCGACTCAAGGTTGCCAGCACGACCATGTCGAGCGCGTTGATCGTCGGATTGGCGCCGCTGGCGATCGTGTAAGCGGCGGTCGCCTGACTGACGCGCCAGTTATGCGCTCGCAGCCGCACCTCAGGCGGGGTGGATTGGAGGTCCAGCTTGGCGATCGGATCGCTGATGCGTCCGGTGTAGTCGTCCGCAAACCGCATGACCTTGAGCTGCAGCTCCTGCAGCTGCGCTGCGCGGACTTTGGACTCTTCTCCAGGCGTCAGGCGCTGCACCGTGGAGCAGCCGACGACGGCCGCGAGCAGACAATGCCCCAGTGCGAGCACGAAGCACAGCCGAAGCCCGGACATGGACGACCATGCTCCGGGCTGCAGTCATTGCAGCAATACGTATGCAAGGCGCCCTCGACACCCCGCCTTCGGATGCTCGGTCTACTGGGTGCACATATATATGTAGGCGCGCTGGAGAGCAGCGAGAGCAGGAGGCGACCCCATGAGCACCAAGATAATCACAACATTGTCCACGGCGTGTCTGATCGCGTGCGCTTCCGCTGCGTCCGCGCAGAGCAGCGTGGACCGCTCTTTTTCGGCCGTTTCGAACAACTGTGACTCGATCACGTGGTCCGAGAAGGCAGTGGCGACCTATCCGACGATCGCCTCGGCCTGCCAGGGCGTGGAAGAACGCAACGGCAAGAAGTACGTCAAGTTCCAGGGCACGGTGAAACGCACCGAGAACCAGGGCCAGCGACTGGTCGTCAACTTCAAGGATGGCGGCGAAGTCACGCTGACGCCGCCGGCGGATACCAACGTATACGTCAGTGGCAAGAAGGTTCCGGTTGCCGATCTGGCGCCGGGCGACGAGCTGAGGTTTTATGTCTCCGAGGATCGCCTCGCTGCGCAGTTCCCGGAAACGGAGTCGGTGTCTACGCGCTATGTCATCGTGCCCATCTACGTCCGGGACACCACTCGGCTGGCGTCGCTGCCATCAACAGCGGGCCCGCTGCCGTTGCTTGCGCTGAGCGGCTGGCTCAGTTTGGGTCTTGCGGGTCTGTTGACCCTGTATCGCCGTCGTCGCTAGTTAGTGCCTCCCCTGAGGCGACACGGCTCCCGTCGCCTGCCGGCTTTGCGCCGGCAGGCGTCTTTTCCGCCCGGACGATGAAGCGCTGCGGCGCCGAGCCGACGAAGTAGAACGGATAGCACGTCACCAGCGTGATCGCATGCTTGGAAGTTGCGGCGAGCACGCTTACGTCCGTCGGATCGACGATAGTCGTCGCAACGATTCGATACGTCTCGGTTCCGTCGAGGCGCTCCAGCAGCAGCACGTTACCGACGCGCACGTCTTTGAGCACGCGGAAGAAGCCATCGCGGTGCGCGGCGATACCGACGTTGCCCGGCTCGCCGATATGAGCCGTTCCCTCGATGCGGCCAGCGCCGCGATTCAGGTTTTCCTCGCTGGTGCCTTCGAAGACCGGTACTGCGAGATTCAGCGAAGGGATGCGCAGAACCGCTTCCGGAATGCCATCGGCATGCAAAGTGGCGCGGTAGTGCGCGATGCGCTCGCGTGACCAGGTCGACATGTCGACATGCTCGGTCGCGGCGATCTCGGCTATGGGGTCCGACTGAGGCGCCGCTTCTGCCGGCATGGCTTGTTGCTGTTGCAGGTCAGCGCGCAACGCGTCGAAGCTCTCGATGCCTTGCTCCCGGCCGTACGCGAACCAGGAGCGGCCCGCTGCATATGTGACGAGCAGCGATACGCCAACGGTCCAGGCCAGGATCTCGATCGATCGCGCTACCTTCATCGTCAGCTTCCTTTCGCAAGGCTCCAGGCGCCGTCGCTGGCGCGGCACGCGGTCCACGTGCGCGTCGTTGCCCTGTGCTTGGGCGAGTAGACGTTGGTGCGCACGCGCCGGCACTCATCGAACCCCTCGACGCGCGGTTGATCGATCACTTCGAGGCGCGCTCCCACGCCGGTTTTTGGATTGGACCACTCGACCGGTGCGGCGGGCTGCGGCGCATCCAGCAGCGTGTTCACGACCTTGAGGTAGTCCTGCAGATCCTGTTCGTTGAAGTCGACGAGCGCCTTGTCCTTGAGCAGCGAAGTCCAGTCGGAGGACCAGGCGGCAGGTGCGAGGAGCAGCAGTGCGATCAGGGACAGCAGCGCATTCCGGTTAGCGGGCCGCACGGCGCGTCAGCCGATGACCCGCGCCAGGATGTCCCGTTCGCGCGAGTGACCCGTGTCGGTGAGCGACTGCAGGACGGCGGGAGCGACCTGCGATGCCAGCGGCTGCCCGATGCCGAGGCTCGAGAGCGCAGATTCGTAATCGTCCATGTTATCGAGCGGCCGGGTCACGATGCCGCGCAGCTTGACCTCCTGCATGATGCGGTCGGCGTTCGGAATGGACTCGGCCAGATCGTCGAAATCGGGCTTCGGCAACCGTTCGCGGACGAATACCAGCAGGGCTCCCAGTGCGCCGCGTACCTGCGTCTCGTTCAGCCCGAGGCGATCCTGCAGCAGCGGCACGATGCTCTGGCCGGGGGGCGCGGCCGGCAGCTGCAGCGGGGCAAGGAGGAGGGCACCCAGACATGCCGCGATCGGCAGGAGGTTCCAGTAGCGCGCGCGGTGTTGCGAGGTGCTCATCGACATGTCCGGGGGCCGAACACACCCCATATATATGTAGCCGCGGGACCCCTTGGCCATACGCACAAGGGGCGCGGGACGCACCAGGCCTGATCGTCCGCTAGTTCGCGGTCAACACCTGCTCCAGGTAGGACTGCGCCGCGTCCGAGTCGGACTGCGATAGCCAGAAGATGGCGCGCTTGCGCTGCTCGCGCGACTGCGATCGGTCTTCGGCGATGGTGATCAGCGCTTTCGCCGCGCGGTCATCCGGCAACTGCGCAAGGGCGATGATCGCGCGCTCGCGCACGTCATCGTCTGTCTCCTTCCTGAGTGCCGCGAAGATCGCGCTTTCCGTGTCCGGCGCGCCGAGGTGGGCGAGCCAGAACCAGGCTTGTGCGCGAACCTCGGACGCCCGGTCGGTATTGCCGAGTCGGATCAGATCGGCAGACGCGCGCGGCGCTTTGGATTGCGAAAGCGAGAAGGCCGCGTGCTCGCGAATGTCTGCATTCTTGTCGTTGAACATGATGGAAGAGGTGATCTCCGCGCCTTCCTGGCCGCGCAGCAAGGCCATCCAGAAGACGGCTTGCTTGCGAGTCTCGGTCCGGGCGTCGTTGCGGGCGATGCCGGCCAAGCCATCGCGTGCGAGATTGCCGCGATTCACGGCGAGCGCGGCCAGGACGTCTTCCTCGACCCGATGACGCTTGTCAGCGCCTGCGTCGCGCTGCTCGGCCAGATTCACCAGCCACCGCGCGCTTTCGTCTTCGGCTACCCGGCCAAGGTCGCGCATCGGCGTTGCGGTCTCCACCGGACAAGTCGCCGACAACGCCCGAAAGCGGTCGAGCTTGCCGCCGCTGGTGCGTGCATAGATGCGAACGAGGTCGGTCGTCGAGTGGTCGTGGCTGCCATAGCTTTGCTGAGTGGCGTCGAGTCGACAGGCACTGCGCGGTGCATCGCGGAAGTTTCTGCTGTCGCTCCAGCAGCAATAGTCCGGCGCGCCATCGACGGCGGCGACTTCCCAGCTGGTCCAGCCGTCACGAGCCAGCGTCAACTCGGCTGACACCGCCCGCGGCCCGAATGCGAAAGAGGCCAGGCACAGCGCGGCTGCGCCGATCGAACAAGGTGTGAGTTTCATTTCTTGCCCTCCAGCGCTGCGTCGATCGCCTCCAGCGCGGCGTCGCCGTCCATCATCGTCAGCGTGCGTAACAACGCTCGCTTTTCCTCCGGCGTCGTCGCGGCTCGGTACAGCGCGAGCACGCCTTTCTCGTCGTCGGCGATCAACAGACCCTGCAAGGCGGCGTCCTTGATCTCCCGCTCGGTGCTGCGCGTATAGATCTCGTGGAGTGCGGCCCTGGCCGCATCGGTGCTGACGATGCCGATCTTTTGTACTGCTTCGGTGCGGACCTCCAGATCACCGCTCCCCTCGGCGATCTTGCGCAGGCTCTGCAGATCGCCGCTGATCGCATAGGCCTCCACCAGCTTGCCCGAGGCGTTCGGCCGATCGCCGAGCTTGCGCAGCTCGTCGACTGCGCCCATCACGCTGAGCATGTGAATGGCCTCGCTCGCTTCCTCATCCGACTTGGCATTCAGCGCTGCCTGGTACACCTCTTCCTTGCGCCCGGCGATCATCCAGGCTTCGAGCACTTCCTTCTTTACGCCGTCGTTGCCGGCCTTGTAGACCTCCAGCAGTCCGGCGAGCGACTTGTCGTTGCCGCCGATGCCGATGCTGCGAATGGCCTCCCTGCGCAGGGCGGCATCCGGCGAGCGGCTGGTTTGCAGCAGAATCGCGCCGGCTTCCGGCGAATCGATCTGGCTCAGCACGAACAGCGCGCGCTGCTTGATCAGCGTCGTCTGCGGTCCGGCCAGCACCTTCTTGATGATCGGCAACGCGCGCTCGGGTGGCTGCGCCATCAGGCCTTCCATCGCCGCGAGCGCGAGCTGCTCCTGCTCGGTGGGCTTCTGTGCGAACGTCAAGCCGCTCGCGACGAGGAGCAGCGCCGTCAGGATCGAGTAAAGAGAACGCATAAGGTTTCCTGGGCTAGAGCGCAATCGGTTGCGCGGGGGTTGAGGGGTCGGCTGCGGCCTTCAGCCGCGCCTGCATGACTCGCAATTCGAAGCTGAGCTGCGCGATGTCGCCCGCGGATGTCTCGCGGCGCTCATCGGTGAGGCTTTCGAGAATCGGCGTGAACGCGCGCAGCACGCGGGCGAGCTGCGGCTCGTTGGCGCGATCGGCTGCCAGCGCGTACATGCGGTTCTGTTCGATGATTGCCTCGACCAGCCGCGCCCGCTCGTCGGGCTGTGCGGTGTCGAGTTTCGCGAGCCGCTGCTCGGTGTTCGCGAGATGCCAGCGCAGCCCGCGCTCGTACGCGACCGTTTCGGGCGGCGCGCCGGCGGCTTGCGGCGAAGTCGGCGATGGTTGGTCCGCGATTTGCTCGGGCGCCGGCTTCATCGAGACCCAGACTGTGAACAGGATCGCCAGGAGCGCGACGGTTGCCGCTAGTGCTTGCCAACGAAAGGAAGGGCGCGCACGCGAGCGCGCCATCAATGCCCCTTGCCAGCGTTGCTGAATGTGCGCGGGCACGGGAACGTCCGGCAGCTCTGCCGCCGTGTCGAGTTGCGCGACGAGCCGATGCAATCGCTGCGCGAGCTCGGGCTGCTTGGCGAGCGCGGTGGCAACTCGAGCACGTTCGGTCGCGTCGAGCCCGTCGCGATAATAGTAAAGAAGCAGGTCGTCGTCGGAGATCATGATTCGCCTCGCCATACATGCAGATCGACGCGCAGCTTGCGAACCGCGCGGAACAGTGCCTGCTTGGTGTTGTTGGCGTTCGTTTGCAGACTCTCGGCTATCTCTTCCAGCCGCCAGCCTTCGATGTGCTTGAGCACGAAGGTCTGGCGCTCAATCGTCGTCAGGCGTTGCATCGCTGTGATCAGGTCTCTGCTCAACGCTTCCTGGACGTATTCGCCATGCGGCGAGTTGGCTGCCATCAGGTATTCGGTGTCGAGCGACTCTTCCAGCGCTTGCGGCCGGCGCCGGCGCATCAGGTCGATGGCCGAGTTGAGCGCGATGCGGTGGATCCAGGTATCGAGCTCGGATTTGCCGCGGAACTCATCGCGCCGATCCCAGGCCTTCAGCAGCGCTTCCTGGACCGCATCCGCGGCGAGGTCGGCGTCCCGGGTGATTCGCAGGCACGCGTTGTACCAGCGGACACTGCGCTCGTTCAGTACGGCGTGGAAGGTGTCGGGCCGGACCCAGGACTTGAGTGAGGTGAGCACCGAACTTAGACGGCCGGGCCGCCAAAAGGTTAGGGTGCCAACTCTAGCCTCGACCGGCTACCACAACCCGTCTTTCGTATAAGGCTCGGTCCAGAGAGTGAGAGTCAGCATGACGGCCTTGGCCCAGGCCGCCTGCATGCGTTCGAGCCGGTCACCGCTGACGCCGGCTTGCATCAATCGCTGCCTCACGCAGTGGATGACCGGGATGGAGAACGCGAGGACATAGCGTAGCGGCACATGCGACGGCGTGTTCGCCCCTTCGGTGCGGTTCTTCTTGTCGGGAGTGTGGCGCAGCCCGATCTCGTGTTGATAGTCGAGCCACGCCTGATCGAACGGCCGGCTGCACAAATCGACGACCCATTGCACGAAGCGTCGCTTGACGCCGGCCTTGTATGCGTCGTCCGGCTTGCCATCCGGGCCGAAGAACCAGCGCGCGAGATGCTCGTGCGCGCCGATGATGGCGCGCCACTCGTCGACCATCGCCTCCGCTTGCGGCCGCAGAATTTCGCCCGCGTCCAGCAGCGCGCGGCGATCCGCGTCGTCGAAGCCCAGCGTTTGCTCGAGCCGGTGCAGGTCATCGAGCGTGACCGGCGAGCGTGCGACTCGTCCGTAGTCGTAGCCTGGAATGTTCATGGGCGTGCCTCCAGGGGCGAACGCAATCGCGCTCGTGCGGGTTCCGCTGAGTCGGAGATCTCCTGCCGGCATTTCTTGCAAGGAACTCGGCTCACGAGCGCGAATTGAGGCGACATGGCGGACGATCTCGACTCGCTGCTGAAGATCAGTCTGGATGAGCTGCGAATGCAGATGCTCGGCACGCAGGTGGCTTTCGGTTTCCAGTTTCAGTCGCTGTTTCAGGACCGCTTCGACGTCTCCGATCCGACACGGCGTGCGGCCGCCCTGACGGGCCTGATATTCATGACCCTCACGCTGGGGTTGCTGATCGCAGCGCCGGCTGTTCATCGAATCGCGGACGGTGGCCAGGCGTCCGAGCGCACGCGGCGGTTGACCATGTCGCTGGCGCAGGTTGCGCTGATCACCCTGGCCATCGGCCTCGCCGCGGCTGTGTTCGTTGCAGTCGTGACCGCATTTGGTGTGCACGCGGGATCGATTGCTGCGGCGATCACTGCCTGCGTGACTCTCTTCGCCTGGCACGGCTGGGGCAGGCTTCTGCGTTCGAGCACGAGGCAATCGACCATGAACGAGACCACGCGCTGTACGAATGTGCACGACAGAATCGACTATGTGCTGACGGAATCGCGAGTGATGCTGCCTGGGGCGCAGGCGCTGTTGGGATTTCAGCTGCTCGTGCCTTTGATGAAGTCGTTCGAATCACTGCCAGCCCCGGCGCGCACGATACATTTCGCGGCGCTGGTCCTCGTGACGATGACGGTCGTGTTGTTGATAGCACCTGCGGCTATCCATCGCATTGCGTTCGAGGGCGCAGACGATCCGCGATTCCTGCAGCTCGCCTCGCGCCTCGTGACTGCAGCGCTGGTTCCGCTCGCGCTCGGTGTGGCGAGCGAGCTGTACGTCGCAGGTGTACGCCTCTTGCCGGGCTCGCCCGTCGTCGCGTGGACGGCTGCGGGCGCTGCCTGCGTGCTCATCGGGTTCTGGTATGCGCTGCCGCTTGGCTTGCGGGCCACTGGAGCGAAACAGTGAATCTCATGGACCTGGCTGCGCACGATCCGGACTCGGGGCTGGTCCGCGTCATCATCGATACGCCGCGCGCCAGCCGCAACAAGTACAAGTTCGATCCCGAGGTTGGGCTGTTCAAGCTCAGCCGGGTATTGCCGGCGGGCATGTCGTTCCCATTCGATTTCGGCTCGATTCCGGGCACGCGCGCAGAGGACGGCGATGCCTTGGACGTCATGGTGCTGAATGAAGCACCGTTGTTCGCGGGATGCCTGGTTCTGGTTCACCTCATCGGCGTCATCCGCGCGAAGCAGACTGAGCGCGGCAAGACGATCCGCAACGATCGGTTGCTCGGCGTGATCGAGACGCCGGTGAACAAGCCCGTCATTCGTGACGTGAAAGCGCTGCCCAAGGAGCAACTGCGAGAGATCGAGCATTTCTTCCGTTCGTACAACGAGGCGCAAGGCCGGCGGTTCGTCGTGACGGGACGTGCCGGGCCGCAGGCCGCGCAACGGATACTCAAGCGCGCAATGCAGGAAGCAGCGTGACCGCGATGATGAGCATGCCGGTCGTGACAGTGATGGCGCCGATGATTCGCGCGACGCGCTCTCCCGCCGGCATGAGACGCTCGACCGTGATTGCAACTGCCACGACAGCCATCGCGCCCACATTCATGACGCCGATCACCAGCAGGATTGCGATCAGACCGGCACAGCATTGGGCGCAGTGAACACCGAGGCGCATGCCGTAGCGCCATGCTGAGGCGTCATCGTCCGGCAACGCACGGGCGCAGACTGCCTGAGCCCGGCAGCATGCGAGATGACGCAGCTTCCAGCGAGTGAACTGCAGAGAACCGGCGATCAGCACGACCAGCCCCGCTGCGAGTGGCGCCGCACGTGCCATCGCCGGCTGTTGCATCTGAATGGCAGCCACCGCGAAACCGAGCGGGAAGACGGCGGCTCCGATCAGCGTCCATACGAAGAAGTATCCGGCTCCAACCAGCGTGGTCAGCCGACCGAGTCGCAGGTCGCTTGTCGCAACGGACGTCTGACGATAGCGCCACAGCATCGGGGCGAGCGACGGCAGCATCATTGCTACCATCATCACTATCCACATGCCGAGGAACATCACGGCCGCGCCGGGCCACGATTGGCCCGGCATCCGCATCCACGCCATCGACATCGTCCAGCCGCCGGGCATGGGCATGCCGCCCATTGCCGACATCGATGCACACCAGATGACAGTTACCGCAGCACTGACAGCCAGCAGCAGCGCAGAGACTGCAATGAACCAGCGCGCCTCGCTCATCGCCTGCCGTATTGGTCGTGGTGACGCCACCAGAAGTCCGGCTCGTTGCGGCCCTTCGGCGCTCGGTCGAGCCACTGATACCCGCCCCAGAGGCCATCGAGTCCGCGCGCAAACGCCGAGTACGTGTGATAGACAACGCCGTCCTCGAGTGCGAACGCGCTCATGCCTGGCCGCTCGCGAACGTACGTGGCGATCTCCGTGCCGGTCTGTCGAGCGCCCTCGGCAGGTCCGTCGGCTTTGGCCAGTGCGGCTTCGTCCGCGGCGTCCTGGCGCCGATAGTTGTATTCGGTACCGCCGGCACGCTGTTGCTCCGGTGTGATGGAGACGGTGAAGTCGGCATTGAAGTCAGTGCCGGAAGACGAGGCCCAGGGAAACGTCCAGCCCATGCGTCGCTTGAAGGCTTGCAGCTTGTCGAGCTGTCCTCGCGAGATTGCCCAGAGCATGACGTCATGATTGGCCAGATGGACGGCGAAACCGTTGAAGCCGTCCGCGATCGCCGAGCATGCCGGGCAACCGGCCTCGTAGTCCGGCCCGAACATGAAGTGATAGACGATGAGTTGCGAGCGGCCTCGAAAGAGGTCGGGCAACGAGGCGCTGCCCTCATCGGTCTCGAATCGATACTGCTTGTCGATTCGCACCCATGGCAAATCCTGGCGCTGCCGCGCCACTTCGTCGCCGCGCCGTGTGAGCTCCTTCTCGGCGTCCAACAGATCCAGGCGCGCCGTGCGCCATTCCTCACGTGTTCCGACCCGGTGTTTGGTCATGGCTGTCTCCTGCTTTCAGCACGACAGCGGATCGTTTGTAACGGCGATTTGTTCCCGGGTTACGTCGGCAGTTCTTGCAAAAAAACCGGCTGAGCGTGCTCCAGAATGGCTTGACCTCAAGTCGACTTGATGTTGCAGAGTCGTCCAATGAGATCGCGCAGCCTGGTAGTGCTCGGCATCGTCTGCCTCGTGCTTGCCTCGTGCACGAGGATTCCAACACCGCAAGAGGCGAACGAAGTGATGCGGATGCTGCAGCATCACGGCCGCTGGGCGTGGGCACCGGCGGTCGCGCTCCTCTGGGCCGACGTCGTTCTGCCGATACCCCAGACCGCGGTGATCGCCGTGCTCGGGCTCATCTATGGGCCGCTGATCGGCGGACTGGTGGGCAGCTTCGGCCTGATCACCGGCGGCTTGCTCGGCTATGGTCTGATGCTCACGTCAGCGCGGCGCTTCGCGCAACGCTTCGCGGGCAGGTCGCTGCAGAAGATGGAGGGTTTCTTCGAGCGCCGCGGCGCCTGGGCGATCATCCTCACTCGCAGTCTGCCGTACAGCACCGCTGAGGCTGCCGTCTTTCTTGCCGGCCTCGCGCGCATGCCGCTCGGACGATTCCTTGTCGCGCTGACCGTCGGTAGTGTGCCGATCGCCTTTGCGTTCGCGGCCATGGGAGCCGGCTGGGAAGACCAACCGCTCCTGGCACTCGCGGCGAGCTACGTCCTGCCGATCCTCTTGCTGCCCATCGCGCTCTTTCTGCTGCACTCACGAGAGCGATGACAGATGTCGACGATATCCGATCGAGCGCCTTTCGCTGCGAACGTCGCTGCCTTCGCCCTGTTCATCGGCTCGCTAGTGATTTTTCCGAACCGCTCGCAGGGTTCCACAGCGCTGATACTGGCGCTTTCAGGATGTGCCGTAGCCCTGGCAGGCGTAGCTTTGGTCCTCTGGTCCCGTGCCGAGCTGGGCTCTGCGTGGAGCTTCTTGCCGAAGGCAGATGTTGATACGGGCCTGATCACGACCGGTCCCTATCGGCGCGTTCGGCATCCGATCTACCTGGGCCTCACGCTGCTCGCCACTGGCACCGCGCTCGCCTTCGGCAGCTGGTCGGCGTTGCTGATCGTGTCGTGCGCAGTCGTACCGACCTTCGCCTGGCGCGCGCACACAGAAGAGGTTCAGCTAAGCCGCATATTCGGCGAACGCTTTGTCGCGTACCGCGAGCGAACCCGCATGATCATTCCTTACCTACTTTGACCTCTTGCGGAAGGATGCGAACAGCACGCGTCAATGCATGCGCACTGCCGGCTTTGTGCCGACGCGTGTCGTAACTGCGAGCGGGCGTGTCAGGAAGCGATGGCGGACCTGGTCGGTCGGCAGGCGCACTGACGGAGTCGCCAGGAGATGGCGCTCGCCGAGCCACGACACCGCGCGCTGTAGAGCCGGCTCGTAGTCGTGCACGGGAAGCGTTGCATTGAGGTCGGTCGAACGTTTCATGGCTGTCGTCCAGGCTGTATCACTGGGTGACATCCTCGGGCAGAACCCCGCGCCGATAAATCCAGCCCGCGGACATAGACTCTTTCCTCCATTTCATCGCTATAGTCGGTGAATGCAAGTTGTGGCTTTTTATCGCAATCCAGCGTGGCAACTGGAGCTGCGGCAGGGTGTTCGGGCCGCGCTCCCCGCGGCACCGGGCGTCGTCGCGTGGGGTCTGGTCACGGGTGTCGCGATGGTCAAGAGCGGCCTCGCCGTGCCCTGGGCGATCGCCATCTCGCTGCTGGTTTATGCAGGCTCCGCGCAGCTGGCGACGCTGCCGCTGATCGTGGCAGGTCAGCCGTTCTGGATCGTTGCGCTGGCCGCGTTCGTCACCAATCTGCGCTTCGTCATCTACAGCGCTTCGCTGCGGCGCTGGTTCGAGACGTACTCGCAGCGTCGCCGCGCCGTGCTCGGCTACTTCACCGGCGACTTCACCTTCGCAATGTTCATGGAGCGAGTGCGTCGCGAAGGCGAGTTCGCGCATCGCGACGCGTGGTTTCTCGGTGCGTGCGGCTTCAATTGGGTGGTCTGGCAGGTGACATCGATCGTCGGCATCCTCGCCGCTACCGCGATTCCGAGCGAGTGGGGACTGCAATTCGCGGGGACGCTTGCGCTGCTCGCGCTCGCCATTCCGCTTTGCCTGGAGTGGCCGGGACTCGCCGGCGCAGCCGTCGCTGCACCGATCGCGGTGCTGGCACGAGGTCTGCCGTTCGGGCTCGGCTTGTTCGCCGGCATCGTCGCCGGCATCTGCGCAGCAGTTGCGGTCGATGCGGTGGTCGGACGACGCAAGGCGACCGTGCAGCGTGAAGGAGACGAACTGTCATGAACGTCAACATGCTGCTCGTGACTATCGGCATGGTGCTGGCGACGTTCATGACTCGCGCCGCGCTGTTGTTAGCGGGTCAACGCTTCAAGTTGTCGCCTCGCGTCGAGGCGGCACTGCGCTTCGCGCCCGCTTGCGCGTTGGCGGTGTTGATCGTGCCGGAAGTCCTGGTGCAGGCGGGCACGGTCAATCTGTCCTTCGACAACCCGCGGCTGGCGGCGGCACTCGCGGCAACGGCATTTTTTCTGTGGAAACGCAGTATGGTCGGTTGCATTGTCGTGGGCATGCTCGTCGTCACCGCGTTCCGCTTCGTCTGAGGTCGCACGTGCGGCGGGACGCCGCAGACCTGAGCCGCTGCCGGCTCATTCCAGCCGGGCGGGCGCGGGCCCGCCCACCGGAATCTCCATCAGGTCTTCGCCGAAGAACAGGTTGCCGGCGTAGACGGCGGACATTTCCCGGATCAGGCGCTCCCTGACTCCTGGCACGTCCATCTGCTCCGTGACGTGGCTCACCACGAGATTGCGCACGCCGGCTGCGTGGCCGAGTCGCGCAAGCTCGAGATGGCCCATGTTGTGCCGGTCCATTTCGGGACTGAGCGCGGTGCCGCTGATGAAGTGACACATGTGCACCAGGACGTCGCAATCGCGCGCGAGCAGTTCCATCGCCTTGCAGGGTCCGGCGTCGCCCGAGTAAGCGAAGCTGGCGCCGTCGGCCTCCATGCGGTAACCGAAACATTCCAGAAACGGCTGCGCGTGCAGGACGGAGCGTGCATGCACGCGAAAGCCGTCGCAGTCGATGGCTTCGCCGCTGCGCAGCTCACGCACGACGGGCTTGGGCTTGTGTCGCGGCAGCGTACCGCCGCGAGCGACGTAAACATCCTGGCTCATGCGCAGCTCGGTGCGTGCCGCGAGGTCGGGAGCGAACAGACCGCCTTCACCGATGATCGCTTCGGTCATCTGTGCCGTGTACGCAGGACCATACACGCGCAGCTCGGGGATGCGGCCGGCGCCTTGATCCCAACGCGTCATCAGCAGCCGCACATAGTCGAGGCAGTGGTCGTAGTGCAGGTGGGTGAAGAACACATCGGTTATGTCCACGGCGCGAACGCCTGCCTCCAGCATGCGGTGATAGGCGCCGGGACCTAAGTCGAACAGCACCTTGCGCTGCCCGGTCTCGACCAGGTAGCCGGAGCTCATGCGCTTGAGCGATGGAGTAGGGGTGCCGGTGCCGAGCAAGGTGATGCGCATGGAGTTCGAATCGCCGGTTGCGTTCACTGATTACTGCATAGTATTGTATTTAAAACTACACATCTAACTATCGCATGCAAATAGGCGCCCTCAAACGGCGATTGCGGACTCCCGGCGGGCCGAAGTACGCGCGCGTGCTCGACGCGCTCAGCAATGCGATTCACAGCGGCGAGCTCGAACCCGGCCAGCGACTGCCGGCCGAGACTGCGCTCTCGGCGCAGCTCTCCGTAAGTCTCGGTACCGTGCAGAAGGCGTTGGGCAAGCTCGCCGACAGCGGTCTGGTCGTGCGCAATCGGCGCACCGGGACTTTCGTTGCGGACCGCCGTTCGCAAGCGTCGGAGGCGTGGGTCTATCGTTTTCGCGATGCGCGGACCGGCGAGCTGCAGCTGCCGTTCGTGCGCGTGCTCGAGGTCGCGCAGGACAATTCGCGTGGTCCGTGGCGTGACCTGCTCGGCGCGAAATCCTGCGTAAGGGTCGACCGGTTGCTGTGGATCGAGAACGATCCGCCGGCATTCACGAGCGTGTACTTCGCGCTCGAGCACGGCCGCGTGCTGCTCGACGTGCCGCTCGAGGAACTGCACGGCTCCTCGGCTCACCGGCTGATGGTGGAGCAGTTCAACCTTCCCACGCTGCGAATCGAGCACCGCATCGGTTGTCGCAAGCTGTCCCATGACGCGTGCGAGGCGCTGCGTGTGCCAAAGGCCTCGCTCGGTACGGTGTGGGACGTGCACGACTTCTCGATCGGCGAGCGGCCGATCCTGTTCCAGCGCTTGCAGTTGCCGCCGGGACATCGGCCGCTGGAGATCGGCGAAAGCCTGGTGTCGGCGCCGACGCGCCCCTCGCGAAGTCGCACTGCGTGATGTGGCACGCGCTCCCGATCGCGGGGCTCGTGCTGATCTTCGTGCTCGGGACGCTGCGCTCGATCAATCTCGGCATTCTGTCGCTCGCGGCGACTTTCATCGTCGGCACGCTGCTGACTCGCGAAAGTCTCGCGGCCATGTATGCGGGTTTCCCAGTCGACTTGCTGATCCTGCTGGTTGGCGTCACCTATCTCTTTGGAGTTGCAGCCAGTAACGGCACCATCGAGCGCGTGGTCGCCGCTGCTGAGGCACGCGTGCGCGGACGACGCGCGCTGATTCCGTGGGTTGTGTTCGTACTGGCGGCGGTCCCTACGATGGCGGGAGCGCTCGGGTCGGCCGCTGCCGCCATGCTGGCGCCGATCGCGCTGCGCCTCGCGGAGCGTTGCTCGCTCGATCGACGCATGATCGGGTTGATGGTCCTGCATGGCTCGGCTTGCGGCAACTTCTCGCCGCTCAATGCGCTCGGTGTCATCGTCTTGCAGGGCGCAGCACGCAACGGCTTCGAAGTGTCCGCAGCCTCGGTATTTCTAGCCAATGTCGGCTACAACGTCGTGCTCGGAGCGGCGATCTTCGTCTGGTTCGGCGGCTTGCAGCCCGGCAAGCGCGCCGGGCCACCGCCGCCGCTGGAAGTCGAGGATGCGCTCAAGCCTGCGGCGACGACCGGCGTGGCTCATGTCTCCACGATAGTTGCGCTGCTGCTCGTAGCCGTGCTCGCGCTCGGCTACGGCTGGAGCATCGGATTCGTGGCGCTGCTGGCCGCTGCAGCACTCCATGTGCTTTTTCCGCAATCCAGTCACGGCGCAGAGCGCAGGATTCCGTGGGATGTGGTGCTGCTCGTGTGCGGCATCGTGACCTATGTATCAGCTTTGCAACGCGCAGGCACAGTCGATGCGATCGGCTCGGGCATCGTCGCGCTCGATGCGCCGCTGTTGAGCGCACTGCTGATCTGCGTAGTAGGGGCGGTGACCTCGGCGTTCGCATCGAGCGCCGGCATTCTGGGCGCGATGATCGTGCTCGCCGCGCCGTTCATGGCGCAGGGCGCAGTCAGCGTGTCCGGTCTGGTCATCGCGCTGGCAATCTCTGCAACCGTGGTGGACTCCTCGCCGTTCTCGACGGCCGGCGCCCTGGTCGTTGCCAATACCACAGTGGCCGAACGTACTGTCGTGTATCGCGGCTTGCTCGCGTGGGCGGCAATCATGGTGCTCACCGCGCCGCTCGCGACCTGGCTGCTGTTCGTCGTGCTCGCCTGAGCTCTCTTCCCCCGCTTGACACGTAGCGAACTTAGGATAACGTAGTTCGTATACGATCTATTAGATAATCGCGGCAGATCGGCTGGCAGACCGCAACCAAGGGGGATGACATGAACGAGCAATTCGCTTCCTCACTCCGCAATAGCATGGTGACGCTGGCAATCCTGTCGGCGCCGCAGTACGCGATGGCCCAGGAGCCGCAGCAGCAGACGCTGGCAGAAGTGGTGGTCACCGGCTCGCGACTGGTGCGCAGCGACCTGAGCGCGCCGAGTCCGGTCACTGTCATCAACGAGGACGCGGTGCAGCTGTCCGGCGATACCACCGTCGAAGCGGTGATCAACGAGCTGCCGCAACTTTCGGCCGGCAACAATTCCAGCGTCAATTCGGCCGGCGGCTCCGGCGTGCTGACTGCCAATCTGCGCGGCCTCGGCGCGGTGCGCACGCTGACTCTGGTCAACGGCCGGCGATTCATCCCGGCTAACAGCCAGGGCAGCGTGGACCTGGCGACGATTCCGACCGCGCTGGTGGAGCGCGTGGAAATCATCACCGGCGGCGCTTCGGCTGTGTACGGCTCCGACGCGATCGCCGGCGCCGTGAACTTCCTGCTGCGCGATAACTTCGAAGGCCTGCAGGTTTCGACGCAGTACGGCGAGACGTCCGAGAGCGACGGGCGCCAGGTGCAATACGACGCTTTGTTCGGCAGCAACTTCGACGAGGGCCGCGGCAACGTCACGGTGTATGCGTCGCACGCGAAGCGCGACCCGGTGTTCATGCAGGACCGCGACTTCTCCCGGGTGCCGCTCAATGCGGCGCTGGGGCCCAGCGGCTCCGGCAATATTCCCGGCGGACGCGTCAGCCTGAGCGCCGCGCAGATCGCCTCGCTGAACGTGGGCGGCGGACCGGGCGTCATTCCCGTCGGAGCCGAAGGCTGCACCACGCCAGTCAGCTCGATTCGCTTCGGCGCCAACGGCCAGGTGCTGCGTCATTGCGATCCGGAGACGCTGTACAACTATGCCGCGGGCAACTACCTGCTGCGGCCGTTGGAGCGCACGCAGTTCTCCGGTCTCGCGCACTACGAAATCAACGAGGCGGCCGAAGCGTATGCCGAAGTGCACTATGCACTCGCCGAGAACGAGTTCCAGCAGGCAGCTGATTCCTTGGCGATCGTGACCGGCAGCAACCCGTACTTCGAAGTGTTGAACTACGCGACCAACCCGGTGCTCTCGCCGGCGGTGCGCGCCATGTTCGTCAACAATCCGCAGATCTTCGATCCGGACGGCGACGGCAATGCGCGCATCTCCGGCGGCATTTCGCGGCGCGTCGACGAGCTGGGACTGCGCAATTTCGCCTTCGAGCGCAACACGATCGGCACCACGCTCGGCTTGCGCGGCGATTTCGCGATGGGCGAGCACACCTGGCGCTGGGACGTGTTCGGGCAGTACCAGCGCTCGCGCACCGACGAGGCGGTTCACAACACCATGTCACCGGCACGGCTGTCGCTGGGCCTGAATTCCACCACCAATTCTGCCGGCCAGGTCGTGTGCGTCACTGCGGTGTTCGGCTGCGTGCCCGTGAATCCCTTCGGCATCGGTTCCATCTCGCCCGAGGCGGCGGCCTTCATTTCGCCCGCGCGCTCATCCTCCGACAAGTTCGAGCGCTCGGTCGCGGGTGCATCGCTCGCCGGCGAATTCCTCAAGCTGCCGGCAGGTCCGATCTCCGCCGCGGTCGGTTACGAGTACCGCTCGGACGACTACGAGTTCCTGCCTGGAGCGACCGACCTGGCGAAGGAGTACGGCTCCGCCTCCCGCGGCATCACCGCGGGCGGCTACGACGTCTCCGAGTTCTTCGGCGAAGTGCGCGTGCCGCTGCTCAGCGATCTGCCGCTCGTCAACGTGCTCGCGCTGGAGGGTGCGATCCGCTTTTCGGACTATTCGAACATCGGCTCGGTCGAGACCTGGCGCGCCGGGCTCGAATGGGGCCCGGTCGAGTGGCTGCGGTTCCGCGGCGCCTACAACGTCGCCATCCGCGCGCCGAATATCAGCGAGCTGTTCGCGCCGATCCAGGAAGGCTTCTCGCCGGGCAACGATCCGTGTGCAGCCGTGCGCAGTCCCTCGCAGGCGCAGAAGGATTTCTGCGTGCAGCAGGGCGTGCCCGCGGCAGAGATCAACAACTTCGTGCAGGCGGCACTCGGCTTCAGTCAGGTGTCCGGCGGCAATCCGAACCTGAAGGAAGAGACGTCCGACACGATGACGGTCGGTGCGGTGCTGCGCTTCGAGCGCCTCAATCTCGCCGTGGATTACTACGAGATCGAAGTCGAGGACGCGGTCGCGACGATCAATGCGCAGACGACGCTCGACGTGTGCTATCAGCTGCTCGACGCCAACAGCGAACCCTGTCGCGCCATCACTCGCTTGCCCGGTAACGGCCAGGTGTTCCAGGTCCGCGCGAGCAACAGCAACATCGGATCGTTGTCGGTCAAGGGCGTGGATCTGAGCGCCGACTACACGTTGCCGCTGCCGGACGCGGTGGCATTCAGCGGTGGTGCCGATCTCACGCTGCAGCTCCAGACCGGTTGGCTGTTCGAGCGCGTGAGTCAGCTAGTCGGCGCGGCACCGATCGACTGTGCCGGATTCTTCGGCTCGTGCACGGCGCAGGGCGCGGGCGGCTCGCCCGCCTTCAAGGGGATTTTTGCCGCGTCGTACAACAGCGGGCCGGTGATGCTGCGCACGCAGATCCGCTACATCGGCGGGCTCGATCCGCTGGCGAACATCGCAGCCTCGACGCCGGTCGTCGCGGACGCGGTGACCTACGTCGACTTCGCGACGACCGTGCAGGTGGGCGAGAAACTCGAGCTGTACGGCGGCATCGACAACGCATTCGACGAAGGCCCGCCGCTGCTGACCTCGAGCTGGGGCGGCGACGCCAATACCGACGTTACGATGTACGACGTCATCGGGCGACGCTACTTCGTCGGCTTGCGCGCGCGGTTCTGAGCGCTGCAGAGATGAGCGTGGAGCGCTGACTCACCCCCGTCATGCGTTCCACGTTCTTCTGCATCGACGGTCACACGGCTGGCAATCCCGTGCGACTGGTCGCCGGCGGGGCGCCGCTGTTGCGCGGCGCCAGCATGGCCGAGCGCCGGCTCGATTTCATGGAACGGTTCGACTGGATCCGGACCGGACTGTGCTTCGAGCCGCGCGGCCACGACATGATGAGCGGCGGCTTTCTCTATCCGCCGACGCGCGCCGACGCCGACGTCGGGATCATCTTCATCGAGACCAGCGGCTGCCTGCCGATGTGCGGCCACGGCACGATCGGCATCCTCACCTTCGGGCTCGAGCACGGGCTCATCCGGCCGCGGACGCCGGGCGAGCTGCGCGTCGAAGTGCCTGCCGGTCTGTTGCAGGTTTCCTATGTGAGCGAGGGCAGCCGGGTTGCGTCCGTGCGCATCCGCAACGTGCCGAGCTACCTCGCTGCGAGCGCTGTGCAAGTGGAAGTGCCGGACTTCGGTCCGCTGCTGGTCGATGTCGCGTACGGCGGCAACTACTACGCCATCGTCGAGCCGCAAGGGCCGTATGTCGGCCTCGACTCTCTTGGCGCGAGCCGGCTCATCGATCTCAGCCGCCGGGTCCGTGAGCTCGTCCGCGAGCGGATCCAACCTGTACATCCGCTCGAAGCGTCGATCCGCGGCGTCAGTCACGTGCTGTGGGCAGATCGGCCGAAGAGCACCGGCGCGGATGCGCGCAACGCAGTGTTCTACGGCGAGCGCGCGATCGATCGCAGCCCGTGCGGTACCGGTACCAGCGCGCGCATGGCGCAGCTCGTCGCCCAAGGCAAGCTGCGGCAGGGCGACCGCTTCGTGCACGAAAGCTACATCGGCAGCCGCTTCATCGGTCGTGTCGAGGAGGAGGTGCAGCTCGCCGGACACCCGGCCATCGTGCCGTCCATCGAAGGCTCGGCGCGCGTCACGGGTATGAACACTCTCTGGATCGACGATGCCGATCCGTTCCGGCACGGATTTCAAGTAATCTGAGCGCACCTGAAGCTTCGAAGAGTGAGTTCATGAGCTCCGTCCAGCTTGACATCCGCACGCTGTCCGACCGCTTGGTGGACGTCGTCCGCGACTTCATCCTGTCGGGCGCCATCGCTCCCGATGTGCCGATCCGGCAGGATGCGCTGGCCGCGGAGCTGCGAGTCAGCAAGATTCCGCTGCGCGAGGCGCTGGCCAGGCTGGAGCAGGATGGCCTGGTCGTGTCGTACGCCAATCGCGGCTTCTTCGTGCGGCCCATGTCGCCGGAGGAAGCCGAAGAAATCTACGCGCTGCGCATCAGGCTGGAGCCGGACGCCGCGGCGTTTGCATGCCTCAAGGCGGACGACGCTGACCGCGAGCGCGCGCGGCAGGCGCTCGCACTATTCGACATCGACGCCGCCGCGCAGAAGCCGACCGTCGGTGGATTGAATCGCGCCTTCCACCTCGCGCTGGTGCGCCCGGGCGGCCAGCGGATCACGACCAACATCGTGGCGCGCCTGCACGTGCTGGCGGACCGTTACGTGCGCAAGCACCTGGAGCCGAAGGGCCGGTTCCTGAATGCCGAGGCCGAGCATCACGAGATGCTCGAAGCCTGGGTGAAGCGCCGCGACGCGCGCGTGCGCAAGCTGATCACCCAGCATCTCGAGCATACGCTGGCGGACCTGCGCACGGCGCTGCGTCCCGCGGCGGTGCAGGGCGCGGCTGCTGCCAAGAAGCGCGCGCGACGTTAGGAATCTCCCGGGCTAGTGGTCATATATAGTATCTCGTATACTATCTCGCCCATGATCACCCACATCCGCCGGCCTGCGCTGTGCCTGGCTCTGTTGCTCGCCGCGCCGCTGTGGGCCGCGGAGCCGCCGGTTGACGATCCGATTCCAGCGCGCACTGAGGGCACCGGACCCTATGCGCGCGTCGTGTTACGCAACGTCACCATCGTCAACGGGACCGGCGCGCCCGCGCAGGGACCGTACGATGTGGTGCTGGCGCAGGATCGGATCGCCGAGATCCGTTCGATCGGCAATCCGGGCGCGATCGATGCGAGCAAGCGCGCCGAGCGCGGCGACTATGAGCTCGATCTCACCGGCTACTACGTGCTGCCCGGCTTCGTCGACACTCACGTGCATCTGCACAGTCTCGCGGATGGTCAGAAGGTTCCTTCCGACTACATCCTGAAACTGTGGCTGGCGCATGGCGTGACGTCCGTGCGCGAGCTCGGCAACGATCGCCCGATCGAGTGGCTCGTCGGCATCAAGCAGCGCAGCGCGCGCAACGAGATAGTTGCGCCGCGCATCGACGTTTATCCATTCTTCCACGACATTCTGGGCACCATGCCCAACGACGCCGAAACCGCGCGGCGCGCGATACGCGAGGCGAAAAAACGCGGCGCCGACGGCATCAAGTTCCTGATGGCCGAGCAGGACGCGCTGTACGCGGCGCTCGACGAAGCCGAGAAGCTCGGCATGCGCACGACCATGCATCACTCGCAGGGCGCTGTCGCCTACGCCAACGTGCTGCAGACTTCCGCTCACGGGCTCGACTCGATGGAGCACTGGTACGGTCTGCCCGAGGCGATGTTCACCGATCGCACGATTCAGGACTGGCCGGGCTCGTACGTGAACAACGACGAGCAGATGCGCTTCGGCGAGGCGGGACGCCTGTGGAAGCAGGCGGCACCGCCGGGCTCCGAGACCTGGAACAAAGTGATGGACGAGCTGCTCGCGCGCCATTTCGTGCTCAGCCCGACGTTCACCGCGTACCTCACGAGCCGCGACTTCATGCGCATGAGCCGCGCGCAATGGCACGAGGAATACACGCTGCCGTCGCTGTGGGACTGGTACCGCCCGAGCCGGATCAATCACGGCTCGTACTGGTTCGACTGGACCACCGAGCGCGAGATGGCCTGGCGCGAGAACTATCGGCTGTGGATGCAGTTCGTCAACGAGTACAAGAACCGCGGCGGCACGGTCACGGTCGGCAGCGACAGCGGCTACATCTACAACCTCTACGGCTTCGGTTACGTCCAGGAAATGGAGCTGCTGCGCGAGGCCGGCTTCAGTCCGCTCGAAGTCATCCATGCAGCGACGCAAGCGGGCGCGCGCACGCTCGGCCATGAAGACCAGGTGGGCACGGTCCGCGTCGGTCGCAAGGCCGACCTCGTCATCGTCAAAGGCAATCCGCTCGAGAATCTCAAGCTGCTGTTCGGCACCGGCACGCTCAAGTTGAACGACGCCGGCCAGGTGGAGCGCGTCGGCGGCGTCGCGTACACGGTGAAGGACGGCATCATCTATGACGCCCGCAAGTTGCGCGAGGAACTGCGCGACATGGTCGCGAAGCAGAAGGCGCAACGTAACATCCCACCCGGTCCGATGAAGATCGAGACCGTCGACTCATCCCGGTGAGCCTCATGACCACTACTCACACTCGCACGCTCGTGCTCGCGTTCCTGTTGTCGGCGCCCGCTGCGCTCGTCGCGCAAACTGCGACGAACGAAGCCGAGCAGCGTCTCAAGGCGCTGTATGACGCCGAGTGGGAGTGGCGGCAGAAGGAAGAGGCGCGCGTGCCCGGTGAATTCGGACGCCACGCGGCCGACGATCATCTGCCGCGCGTCGATGCAGCCACGCAGCAGAAGCGGCTGGAATACTGGCAAAAGACGCTGAGCGAGCTCGACAAGATTCCCCTGGAGCAGTTGTCGCCGCAGGAGAAGATCAATGCGCAGGTGTTCCGCGCCGTGATCGACGAGGAGGTCGTCGACGTGCGCTACAGGACCTACGAGGCGCCGTTCAACGCGGACACGTTCTTCTGGACCGGCTTTACGCCGCGCGAAGGCTTCAGTAACGCCGAAGAGTATCGTCGCTATCTTGGCCGCTTGCGCGATACGCCGCGCTACTTCGACGAGCAGATCGTCAACATGCGCGCCGGTCTGAAGCGCGGCTTCACGGTGCCGAAGGTGTCGGTGACCGGTCGCGACCAGACCATCGAGCCGTACCTGAAGCCGGGTGAGACCAACCCGCTGTACCTGCCAATGACGATGATGCCGTCGTCGATCCCGCCGGACGAGCAGGAGAAGATGCGCGCCGAAGCGCGCAGTCTCATTGCCGCGCTCGTGCCCGCGTATTCGAAGCTGCTCGACTTCATTCGCAACGAGTATCTGGTGAAGGCGCGCACGACGCTCGCCGCCGAGAAGCAACCGGACGGCAAGGCCTACTACCAGGCGATGATCGAGAAGTTCACGACGCTCGATCTGACGGCGGAGCAGATTCATCAGATCGGCCTGAGCGAAGTCGCGCGCATCAAGGGCGCGATGCAGACGACGATGCAGAAAACGGGATTCAAAGGCACGTTGCCCGAGTTCATGACGTTCCTGCGCACCGATCCGCAGTTCTATGCGAAGACGCCGCACGAGTTGCTCGCCGACGCCACGTACGTGCTCAAGAAGATGGACGGCAAGCTCAAGGACACGATCGGTTTCCTGCCGCGCTATCGCCATGGCGTGATCCCGGTGCCCGACTCGCTCGCGCCCATCTACACCGGGGGTCGCGGCGGGCTCGAGAACTGCATGTTCAACACGTACAACCTGCCGGCGCGTCCGCTGTACACGCTGCCGTCGCTGGCGTTGCACGAGTGCACGCCGGGTCACAGTTTTCAGGCAGCGCTGGCGCTGGAACAGCCCGAGCAGCCGGGGTTTCGCAAGGAGCAGTATTTCTCCGGCTATGGTGAGGGCTGGGGCTTGTACACCGAATGGCTCGGCGGCTACATCGGCATCTACGAGACGCCGTACGAGGAGTTCGGCCAGCTGACCTACGAGATCTGGCGCGCCGCGCGACTCGTCGTCGACACCGGCATCCATCACTACGGCTGGAGTCGCGAGCAGGCCCTCGCGTATATGAAGGACAACGTGCCGCTCTCCGAGCACGAGATCACGACTGAGGTCGACCGCTACATCGCGTGGCCTGGGCAGGCGCTCGCCTACAAGCTCGGACAGATGCAGATCCTGCGTCATCGACGCGAGGCGGAACAGGCACTCGGGCCGAAGTTCGACCAGCGCAAATTCCACGACGCGATCCTCGCGCTCGGCGCAGTGCCGCTGCCGGTGCTGGCGGAGCGCATGGCCAAGTTCATTGCCGATGGCGGCGAGAATCCGCCGACGCCTTCCACTGGAGTCTCCCCGTGACGACGAAATCACTCTGGCAGGGCGTGTACCCGGCCGCGACGACGCAGTTTGCCCCGGACTTTTCGCTCGACCTGCCGGCGTGCCGGCGCACCGTTACCGCTCTGGTCGATGACGGCGTCGACGGACTCGTGCTGCTCGGCACGGTCGGTGAGAACAATTCGCTGCGGCCGGAAGAAAAGCGCACGGCGTTGGTCGCGGCCGTCGAAGCTGTCGGCGGACGCGTACCGTTGGTTGCGGGTGTTTCCGAGCTTTCGACCGATCGTGCGGCCGAGTTTGCGCGCGACGCCGAGAAGATCGGCATGAATGGGCTGATGCTGCTGCCAGCGATGGTTTATGTGCCGACGCCGGAAGAGCTGTACGCGCATTTCAAGACCGTCGCCGAAGCGACGTCGCTGCCGATCATGTTGTACAACAATCCGCCAGCGTATCGCGTGTCGATCGAGCTGGGCACGCTGGAGCAGCTGGCGAAGATTCCCAACATCGTTGCCGTCAAGGAGAGCGCTCCCGATCCGCGACGCATCACCGACATCATCAACGCCTTCGGCGATCGCTATACGCTGATGGCGGGGCTCGACGATGTGGCGCTCGAGGCGCTGCTGCTCGGTGCGAGCGGCTGGGTGTCGGGACTCACCAGCGCGTTCCCGCGCGAATCCGTGGCGCTGATGCGGGCCGCGCAGCGCGGCGATTGGATCGAAGCGCGACGCATCTATCGCTGGTTCATGCCGCTGCTGCATCTCGATGCCGATCACGACCTGGTGCAATCGATCAAGCTGGCGGAACAAGTGATGGGTCGCGGCTCGGAGCGCGTTCGCATGCCGCGCATGCCGCTCACAGGCGCACGCCGCGCGGACGTGATCTCCAGAGTCGAGCGGTGCGCGAAGCTGCGCCCGACCCGGCAGGCCGGCGTCGCGGCGTAGTGATGAACGGCATCCTTGGTCCGCGCAAGCCGCTCGAGATCCGTGGGCCGCACGAGCCGGGTCGCACGCTCAAAAAGACGCTGAGCTGGCCGCATCTCGTTGCGCTCGGCGTCGGTGCGATCGTCGGCACGGGAATCTATACGCTGACTGGCGTTGGCGCGGATCGCGCCGGCCCTGCGGTCATCCTCGCGTTCGTCGTTGCCGGCGTGGTCTGTGCATGCGCCGCGCTGGCGTACGCAGAGCTCGCAACGTTGATACCAACCGCGGGCAGCGCCTACACGTACACCTACTCGGTGATGGGCGAAGCGCCGGCATGGATCGTCGGTTGGAGCCTGATCCTCGAGTATTCGCTCGCGTGCAGCACCGTGGCCGTGGGATGGTCGGGCTATCTGATCGGATGGCTGCAAGCTGCGGGCATACATTTACCAGCCGCGTTGCTGTCCGGGCCGCATGCCGGCGGCATCGTCAATCTGCCCGCGATCCTCGTGGCACTGGCGGTTGCCGGACTGCTGATCTCCGGAACTCGCGAGAGCGCGACGCTGAACATCATTCTTGTTGTGATCAAGATGACTGCGCTTGCGGTGTTCGTGCTGCTCGCGCTGCCGAACTTCAACGCGGACAACATGGTGCCGTTCGCGCCGCATGGCTTCGGCAGCACGCCCGATTCGCACGGTGTGACGCGCGGTGTCATGGCCGCTGCCGCGATCGTGTTCTTCGCGTTCTACGGCTTCGACGCAGTCGCTACGTCCGCGGAGGAAGCGAAGAACCCCGGTCGCGATCTGAAGATCGGCATCATCGGCTCGATGGCCGTTTGCACGATCATCTACATCCTGGTCGCGATCGCTGCGGTTGGCGCGGTCAATCACACCCAGATCGCTGCCTCGGGCGAGCCTCTCGCATTCGTGCTGCGTACGCTCAACCATCCGCTGGCAGCGCGGGCAGTCGCGCTCGCTGCGCTCATCGCGCTGCCATCCGTCATCCTCGTCATGATGTACGGGCAGAGCCGCATCTTCTTTGTCATGGCTCGCGACGGCCTGCTGCCGCGCAGGCTCAGCGTGGTGTCGTCGCGCAAGGGAGCGCCGGTGCTCATCACGGCGATCACCGGCGTCTTCGTCGCAGCCTTCGCCGGCTTTCTGCGTCTCGACGAAATCGCCGAGCTGGCGAACGCGGGCACGCTGGCTGCCTTCATCGCGGTCGCGGCGTGTATGATGATTCTGCGCAAGCGCTCGCCGGAGTTGCCGCGTATCTTCCGCTGCCCCTGGCCGACGGTCGTCGGCAGTCTGGCGATCGTCGGCTGCATCTATCTGTTGTTCAGCCTGCCGTCGAAGACGATCTCCCGCTTCTTCATCTGGAATCTGCTCGGCATCGCGGTCTATGTTCTGTACGGCCGCGCGCGCAGCGTGCTGGTCAGCGGAACCGTTCCAGATCGAGCGGCTTGAGGTCGACGTCAGTCGCCTCGCCGCGTGCGAGCGCTGCAATCAGCTCGCCCGTGACTGCCGCGAGCGTCAGACCGAGATGCTGGTGGCCGAAGGCGTAGAGCAGATTCGCGGTTCGCCGGCTGCGGCCCAGCGCTGGCAGATAATCGGGCAGGGTGGGGCGCGCACCGAACCATTCGCTGTACGGTTCGCGCAAGGGCAGGCCGAGCTCTGCGGCATGGCGTCTGAGGCGCGCCCACTTGCGTGGATCGGGGGGCGACTCGGCGCGCGCGAACTCGACGAAGCTGGCAGCGCGCAGCCCGGAGCGGAACGGCGTGACGATCATCGAGCGTTCCTCGAACACGACGGGCGGCAGGCCAGCGGGCCACGCGGCGTCAGCAGACTGAATGTGATAGCCGCGCTCGGCAATGATCGGAACAACATAGCCGAGCGGTTCTAACAGCGCGCCGGATGCGACGCCTGCAGCAACCACCACGATATCGGCATGCAGCACCTCGCCGCCTTCGAGCATTGCGGCGGTAGTCGAGCCATCGACCACGAGCCGCTCAACGCGAGCGGTGCGCTCGGAGCCGCCCGCGTGACTGAGATGCGTGCTCAGGCTGTTGGCGAGCTCGCCGAGATCGAGCACCTGTCCGGTGCCTTGAAAGCGGATCGCGCCGGCGATCGGGCGTGACACTTGCGCCGACAGCGTCGCGATTTCTTCGGCCGTGGCATCGCGGAAAGTTGCCCTCCCTGTGTCCGTGTTGCGCCACGCTGCACGCCCGGCGTCGGCTCCGGCTGGCGTTTCCCACACGACGAAGTGTCCGTCTTCCGCGATCAGGTGTTCCGCGCCAGCGGTTCGCGCCAGCTGCCGCCAGGCTGGAATTGCACCGCGAAGCAGTGATCGCAGCGTCGCCTTGCCAGTTGCAAAGCGAACGGGGGTGCTGTTGCCAACCAGGCGCAAGGCGAACGGCAGCCAGACATCCAGGTCGCGTGGCGGCAGCGACAGAGCGCCGCCGCGGAAAAACAGCCGCCGCGGCAAGTTGCGCAGGGTTTTGCGCGAAGCGAGCGGCTCCACTTGTTCGGTCGCAAGGTGACCCGCGTTGCCCCAGGAGGCTGCACGGCGCGTCGTTGCTGGATCGACGATGGTCGTGCGCAGGCCGCAGAGCTGAAGGTTCAGTGCGCAGCTCAACCCGACGAGCCCGCCGCCGATCACCAACGCTTCGCTGGGCATCGGCTATTCCGGCGGGTGCCGCTTGAGGTGATTGATCAGGTCGTCGCGGACGCCGCTGATGTGACTCGACAGCAGTTTCAGCGCCTTGGCGCGGTCCGCGGCTTCGCACAGGTCGATCAGCTTGATGTGCTCCTGGTGCGCCCGCTGGCGGTTCTCCTCGGCGAGCGACAGCTGGATGCGCACGTAGCGGTCGAGGTTGTCGTGGATCTTGCGGATGAACTCGAGCGTGATCGGGCGCTCGGCCGCTGTATACAGGGCTTCGTGCAGGCTCCAGTTGTACTCGCCCCAGCTCTGGGGCGGGGCGGTGTCCATCGTCTTGACGATCTCGCGAGCGCGAGCGATCGCCTGCGGCGTGATCTTGCCGAGGGCGCGCCGCAGCAGGTCGACTTCGAGCGTCGCGCGGATGTCGAAGTATTCCTCGATTTCGCTTTCCGACAGACGCGTGACGACCGCGCCTTTGTACGGGATGTTGGTGATCAGGCCTTCGGCTTCGAGCAGCTGGAAGGCCTCGCGCACCGGGATGTGGCTGACGCCGAGGCGCTTGGCGAGATCGTCCTGCCGCAGCTGTTGTCCCTGGCGGTACGTATTCGACATGATGAGCTCGCGCAGGGCATCGGCCACCTGCGCTGCCAGGGAGCGGCGTTCGAGCGGAAGCGGTCTGGTCATCGAGCCTCGTAAGTGAGCCGCCGAGCGATCGTGCGCGGCTATCATATATACGAAGGGCCAGGGCGCGATATTCCGATAATTGTAGATCGTATACTGACTACCGTATATTAGCCCGCCATGGGGTACGTGCGTTCGTTCTGCCTGGTACTGCTGTGCCTGGGCTCGCATGCAGCAGGACACGCCGCCGCGCCGCCGGGCGCGATGTGGGTCGAGGAGATCGGCCTCGAGCGCCTCTCGCAGCGCCGCGGCACGCCGCGCGTCGCCCGCACGATCCGCGATCAGCCGATCCGCCTCGGTGGCGTCGAGTTTCCGCACGGCATCGGCACGCGCTCCATCAGCGAATTCGTCATTGACTTGAAGCGCAACGCCACCCGCTTCACGTCCACCGTCGGGATCGATGACGAAGTCCACGGCAACGTCGGCTCCGTCGTCTTCGAGGTGTGGGTCGACGACAGGCGCGTCGCGACGAGCGGCCTCATGCGTCCGGGCGATGCACCCAAGTTGCTCTCGGCCGATCTCAAAGGCGCGCGCGTTCTCACGCTGCTGGTAGATGACGGCGGCGACACCAGCAACGACGACGAGGTTGCGTGGGGCGGGGCGATGATCGAGTTGCTGCAGCCGGATGGCGAGCGTCCTACCGCGTACATCCCCCCTGCGGAAGAGTTGCCGCGCATCGCTGCACCGTCGACATCGCCCCGACCTGCCATTCACGGTGCGCGCGTTACAGGAGCGACGCCCGGACGTCCGTTCCTGTTCCGCGTTCCTGCGACCGGCGCTGCGCCGCTGCGATTTTCTGCTGATGGTCTTCCGGCAGGGCTCGCCATCGACGCGTCCACCGGCATCATCTCCGGCACGATCGAGAAAGCGGGCGAAAGCGTGGTGAAGCTGGGTGTACGCGGACCCGGCGGCGCAGCGAGCAACGAACTGCGGATCGTCGCCCGCAAAGGTACGCTCGCGCTCACACCGCCGATGGGCTGGAATTCCTGGAATGTCTGGGGCCCGGCCGTGGACCAGGAGAAGGTGCTGCAAGCTGCGCAGTGGCTCGATCGCAGCGGACTCGCGGCACACGGCTTTCAGTACATCGTCATCGACGACGCCTGGTCAGGAAAACGCGGCGCGGACGGGAAGATCCTCCCCAACGAAAAATTTCCGGACATGCGCGCATTGGCGGACGCAGTGCATGCGCGCGGCCTGAAGCTGGGCATCTATTCTTCGCCGGGACCGAAAACGTGCGAAGACTTCGCCGGCAGCTGGCAGCACGAAGCGCAGGACGCCGCGACCTACGCTGCCTGGGGCGTGGATTTTCTGAAGTACGACTGGTGCTCTTACGAGGAGCTCATTCGCGGCGATCATTCGCTCGTCGAATTGCAGAAGCCGTACATCGCGATGCGCGACGCGCTGGCGCGAGTCGATCGGGACATCGTGTACGCGCTGTGCCAGTACGGTTACGGCGATGTGTGGAAGTGGGGCGCCGAAGTCGGCGGACACCTGTGGCGCAGCAGCGGCGATCTGCTGGACCAATGGGCCAATCTGGAGAGCGTCGGCTTTCGGCAAGCGGGACGCGAGCGCTGGACGCGTCCGGGCGAATGGAACGACACCGACATGCTGGTCGTCGGCACGCTGGGCTGGGGTCCGAATCTGCGTCCGTCGCGCCTGACTCCCAACGAGCAGGTGCTGCATCTGTCGCTGTGGGTGTTGCAAGCCGCGCCGCTGTTCATCGGCGCAGATTTGTCCAAGCTCGATACGTTCACGCTCTCGCTGCTCAGCAACGACGAAGTGATCGCTGTCGATCAGGACCCGCTGGGCCGCGCCGCCGGACGCGTCTGGTCCGACGCGCGCCGCGAGATCTGGGCACGAACGCTCGCGGACGGCACGATGGCGGTCGGGCTGTTCAATCGCGGACTGCAGCCGGCGGAAGTGACCGTCGAGTGGCAGCAGCTTGGATTGCAAGGCCGACAGCCGGTCCGCGACCTCTGGCAGCGACGCGACCTCGGTGTGCTGCAGGAGAAATTTACCGCTACAGTGCCTCGCCACGGCGCGGTCCTTCTCAAGGTCGGTAAGCCCAGATGATCGGACGTCGGCAATTCCTCGCTGCCGGCGGCAGCGCCGTCGCGCTTGCTGCCACGGGCGTACGCGCGGCCGGCAAAACGAGCAGCGCAGCGACGCGTCCCAATATCGTCGTCATCGTCGTCGACGACATGCGCTTCGACGAGTACGGCGCGGGCGGTCATCCTTATCTCGAAACTCCGCAGGTCGACGCATTAGCCGCTACCGGCGCGGTGTTCAGCAACGCCTATCACACGACGCCGTTGTGCTCGCCGAACCGCGCCTGCATTCTCACAGGCCAGTACGCGTCTCGTCACGGCATCATCGACAACACGTCGCGCTCGTACGCGAGTCACCGGCTGGCCACGTTCGCGCACGAGTTGCAGCGTGCGGGCTATGAAACTGCGCATGTCGGCAAGTGGCACATGGGGAACGACCCGACGCCGCGTCCCGGCTACGACTATTGGGTGAGCTTCGCCGGACAAGGCGAAATCCTCGATCCGGAGCTGTTCGAGAACGGCCGCTTGCAGCGCGTTCCGGGCTACATCACCGATCTGCTGACGGATCGCGCAATCGAGTTCGCGACTCGCGCGCGCAGCAAGCCTTTCATGGTCTACATCGGTCACAAAGCCATCCACCCGCAGATCGTGCAGCGTGACGATGGCACGGTGGATGTCTCGACCAACCAGGGATTCATTCCCGCCCCACGGCATCGCGGCAAGTACGCGGGCAAGGTATTCAAGCGTCGGCCCAATTACGGCCTCTCCGCGGCGGATCGCGCGGGCAAGCCGGTGCTGGCGGCAGCGTTGGATGCGAAACATTCCAGCGGCATCGCACGCCAGTTCGGTCCGGAAGTGCTCGATGAGCAGGTGTCGGAGGAGACGATCCAGTCGCGCGCCGAGATGATGCTCGCCGTCGACGACGGCCTCGGCCGCCTGCGGGCAGCTCTGGAGGAGAAGGGACTCTACGAGAACACACTGTTCGTGTTCATGAGCGACAACGGCTCGTTCTTCGGCGAGCACGGCCTGAGCGTCGAGCGCCGCTTCCCGTATGAAGAGTCCGTCAAGTCGCCGCTCGTCATCTCGCATCGTGCTGCGATCGAGCCACGACGCGTCGACGCATTCGCATTGTCGATCGACATCGCGCCGACGCTGCTGCAGGCGGCGCGCGCCGAGATCCCGCACTCGGTGCAGGGGCGTTCGTTGCTGCCGCACGCACTCGGCAGTCGCGAGCGGGGTCGCGAAGCCTTCCTGATGGAGTACTACGGACACGAGAATCCTTTTCCGTGGATCGCCAACATCGACTACCGCGCCGTGCGTCTGGGTCGATACAAATACATTCGCTGGATACGCGAGGACGAGGCGCATGAGCTCTACGATCTGCAGACCGACCCGTACGAGTTGCGCAATATCGCCGCAGATGCCGCGAACGCAGCGACCGTGGCGCGGGCTCGCGAGACGATGGCCTCGCTCGTTCTGGGTTCACTCGGTCTGCCGGTCACGCGACAGCTGTAGCTTAGCTGTGATTCGCCGATCGTCGTTCGCTCTGCTGCTCGCGTGCTCGTGCGCAGGTGCCGTTGCCGCTGACGCACCGGAGCCGACGCCGGCGCCGAAATCGTTCGTCACGAAGCACGAGATCCAGATCGCCGGCAAGAAGCTGCGCTATCGAGCCATCGCAGAGGAGCTCGATGTCGCCGACTTCGAGGGCAAGCCGCAGGCGCGCATCTTCTCGACGACGTATCTGATCGAAGGTGCCGCCGACGCCCGGCATCGACCGGTCGTATTCGCCTTCAACGGCGGTCCCGGCTCAGCGTCGATGTGGTTGCACATGGGCTTGCTTGGCCCCAAGCGCGTGCGCGTGCCAAGCGACGCCAAGGACGACGGTGCGCCGCCGCTCGACATCGTCGACAACGCGTACAGCCCGCTGGATGTCGCCGACGTCGTGCTCATCGATCCGGTAGGCACCGGCTATTCCCGCGCGATCAACGGTCACGCCGACAAGGAGTTTTGGGGCATTGCGCAGGATGCCGACGTGCTCGCGAACTTCGTGCGTCAGTGGCTGACGCGCCAGCGGCGCTGGGATGCGCCGAAGTATCTGTTCGGCGAAAGCTATGGAACGACGCGGGCAGCTGCGATGACGCGCGCGCTCGCGCAAGAAGAGTTCGGCTCGGTCGCACTGAACGGCGTAGTGCTGATGTCCGCCGCGCTGGATTTTCAAGGCCTGCGTCCGCTCGCGCACAATGGCCGCGTGTCGCAGAGCTATCTGCCGACCTATGCTGCCACTGCCTGGTATCACCACAAGATCCCCGATGCGCCCGATCTCACGAAGCTCCTCGCGGATGCGCGCGAGTTCGCACTGACCGACTATGCAGTCGCGCTCGCGAAAGGTCAGCGCATGTCGACAGACGAGCGTGCGCGCGTGCGCAGCCGTCTAGCGTATTTCACCGGGCTCTCGGAGCAGTATCTGGAGTCGACCGACCTCGATGTGCAGCCGTTTCGTTTCATGAAGGAGCTGCTGCGCGACCAGGGAGTGGCGGTCGGCCGCCTCGATAGCCGCTACGTCGGCCGTGATTTCGACGCGGCCGCCGATCGCTTCGATGCCGATCCCTCGCAGTACGGTTTCGGCGCCGCCTTCGCCACGTCAGCGTTGCAGTATCTGACCGTCGACCTGGGTGTCGACATGGGGTCGATGCGCTACGTCGCGCTCAACCGCGGCCGTATCAAGCCCGACTGGGACTGGAAGGTGCCGGACACGGAGCGCTGGTCGATGGGCATGAATCCCGAATGGCCGATCCACGTCAACGTCGCGCCGATGCTCGGCGACGAGATGAGGCGCAACAAGGATTTCCGCGTGCTGCTGGCGATGGGCTACTACGACCTGGCGACGCCGTTCTTCGCCGTCGAGAACACCATGTACCAGACCGGCATGCTCCCCGAGCGCGTGACCTTCGCGTATTACGAGGCAGGACACATGATGTACGTGCACGAGCCGTCGCTGACGAAGCTCGCCGCGGACGTTCGCCGCTTCATCGCCGGGGATCGCTGACCCATGCAGCTCATCGCCATCGACTGGGTCATCCTTGGCGTCTACTTCGTTTTCGTGCTCGGCATCGGTTACACGCTGCGGCGCTACATGCGCACCAGCACCGACTACTTTCTGTCCGGCCGCTCGATCCCGGCGTGGGTCGCGGGCCTCGCGTTTCTGTCGGCGAACCTCGGCGCGCAGGAAGTGATCGGCATGGCGGCGTCCGGCGCGAAGTACGGCATGGCGACCAGCCATTTCTACTGGATCGGCGCGATCCCGGCGATGGTCTTCCTCGGCGTGTTCATGATGCCGTTCTACTACGGCTCGCGGGCGCGCTCGGTGCCCGAGTATCTCAAGCTGCGCTTCGACGAGAAGACCCGCGGCTTGAACGCGATCTCGTTCGCGGCGATGACGATCTTCTCGTCGGGCATCTCGATGTATGCGATGGCGCTGCTCACGAACCTGCTGCTCGGCTGGAGCTTCGGCTTCAGCATCTGGGTCTGCGCCGGCGTGGTGCTGCTCTACATTCTGTTCGGCGGACTGACCTCGGCGATCTACAACGAAGTCCTGCAGTTCTTCCTGATCGTGTTCGGCTTCGCGCCGCTGGTATTCGTCGGCTTGCAGCGAGTTGGCGGCTGGCACGGGCTGCAGACTGCGCTCCAGGAGGTCGCGACATCGCGAGGCTTTGCCGACGGCGCCTGGACCCATACCTGGAGCATCACCGGCGATGCCGCTGCCAATCCGATGGGGCTCGAGTGGTTCGGCATTGCGATGGGGCTCGGCTTCGTGCTGTCGTTCGGCTACTGGTGCACGGATTTCCTGGTCGTGCAGCGCGCGATGGCGGCGAACTCGATGTCCGCCGCCCGCCGCACGCCGCTGATCGCAGCAGTGCCGAAGATGTTGTTTCCTTTTCTCGTGATCGTGCCGGGCATGATCGCAATCGCGCTGACTCAGCACGCGGACACGAGCGGCTTCGCCTTGCCGCTGAAAGCGGACGGCGCGCTCAACTACGATCTCGCAATGCCGATGCTTCTCGTGCACTACTTCCCGCACGGGCTGCTGGGACTCGGCATCACCGCCTTGTTCGCGAGCTTCATGTCGGGGATGGCCGGTAACGTCAGCGCATTCAACACGGTCTGGACGTACGACATCTATCAGGCCTATCTGCGCAGCGGCGCGAGCGATCGCCACTATCTCAACATGGGCCGCATCGCAACGGTCGTTGGCGTGTGTCTGTCGGTGGCGGCGGCTTATGTCGCGAATCGCTTCAACAACATCATGGACATGCTGCAGCTGTTGTTCGCATTCGTGAATGCGCCGCTGTTCGCAACGTTCCTGCTCGGCATGTTCTGGAAGCGCGCGACCGGTCACGGTGCGTTCTACGGTTTGCTGGGCGGCAGTCTTGCAGCAGCGTTGCATCACGGACTCACGTTGCCGCGCGGTGCGTCGAGCGGCGTGAAGGGCGGCTGGATCGCGGTGCTGGACTCGTATCCCAGCGAGATGGCGCAGAACTTCTGGACTGCGATCTACGCGTTCACCGCCTGTTTGCTGCTGACCATTGCGATCAGCCTGCTGACCAAACCGCGCGACGAGAAGAGCCTCGTCGGCTTGGTGTATGCGCTGACGCCGCGCGAGGTCGACAATGAAGCTGCTTGGTACAAGCGCCCGGCGCCAATCGGATGCGCAGTGCTGGCCGCGATGATCCTGCTCAATCTGCTGTTCTGGTAGGAGCGACCATGGGACTCGACGTGCGACTACCGATCGGTCTCATGTTCGCGATCATAGGCATTCTCCTGAGTGGTTACGGTATGCTCGCTGCCCGCACCGAACATGCCAGCCTGAACGTGGCCTGGGGTCTCGTGATGCTGGCGGCCGGTGCACTCATGCTGTGGCTCGCTCGGAGGTCAAGGTGAAATCGTTCGTTCCCGCCCTGCTGTGCATCCTCATCGCATCCGAGGCAATGGCCGACGCCCCGCCGCCGCCGCCCGATCCCGCGCAAGTCAAGTTCCAGTGGGGTGTGAAGATCCCGCTGCGCGATGGCGTGAAGTTGAACGCGACCGTGTACACGCCGCGCGAGCAGAAGGAGCCGGCGCCTTGCGTCTTCACGCTGACGCCGTACATCTCGCAGAGCTACCACGATCGCGGCCTGTACTTCGCCTCGCATGGTTATCCGTTCCTGACCGTGGACGTTCGCGGCCGGGGCAACTCGGAAGGCCAGTTCCGTCCGCTGCTGCAGGAAGCGAAAGACGGTCACGACATCGTCGAGTGGCTCGCGCAGCAGCCGTACTGCAACGGCAAGGTCACGATGTGGGGCGGCTCGTATGCGGGCTACGACCAGTGGGTCACGGCCAAGGAATTTCCGCCGCATCTCGCGACGATCGTCCCGGTCGCCTCGCCGTACGCCGGCATCGACTTTCCCATGCGCGGCAACATCGCCTCGCCTTATCTCGTGCAATGGCTGACGTTCACCAGCGGCCATGCATCGCAGGATCGCATCTTCGGCGACGATAAATTCTGGAGTGCGAAGAATCGCGAGTGGTTCGAGTCGGGCGCGCCGTTCAAGCAGTTCGACGAGATCGTCGGCAATCCGCTGCCGACCTTTCAGGAATGGATCGCGCATCCGTCGATCGATGCGTACTGGGACAGCTACAACCCCACTGCCGAGCAGTACGCGAAGCTGTCGATCCCGATTCTGACGATCACCGGCAGCTACGACGGCGATCAACCGGGCGCAATGGAGCACTATCGGCAGTACATGAAGCACGCGAGCCCTGAAGGCCGCGCGCGGCATTACCTGGTCATCGGTCCGTGGGATCACGCCGGCACGCGCACGCCGCAGGCGCAGTTCGGCGGATTGACGTTCGGGCCGGCGAGCCTGGTCGATCTGCCGAAGCTGCACCTGGATTGGTACGCGTGGACGATGCAGAGCGGCCCGAAGCCGCAATTCCTGCAGAAGAATGTCGCGTACTACGTGATGGATGCGGACAAGTGGCGCTACGCAGACACGCTCGAGGCAGTGACTGCTGAATCGCGTCCGTACTATCTCGACTCGGTTGCGAACGCCACGGACGTGCTCGCGGCGGGCTCGCTCGCAATGGGCAAGGGCAAAGGCAAGCCCGATCAATACGTCTACGATCCGCGCGACGTGAGCATCGCTGCGGTCGAAGCGTCGACGGATGTGACCTCGTACCTGGATCAGCGCGTCGTCAACGCCGGGCACGGCAAGCAGCTCGTCTATCACACCGCGCCGTTCGAGCGCGACACCGAAATCACCGGCTATTTCAAGCTGTCCGCGTGGCTGGCGATCGATCAGCCCG
>Ga0268265_10000239_pt1 | contig 62567 bp, 58 predicted proteins | sample KBSSwiS52_FD_190355 | JGI IMG/M metagenome (GOLD analysis project Ga0268265, IMG submission 190355) | Switchgrass rhizosphere microbial communities from Kellogg Biological Station, Michigan, USA - KBS Switchgrass S5-2 (SPAdes) (version 2) | ecosystem: Host-associated > Plants > Roots >... | reverse complement strand
AAGGAACTTACAAACCCCTGCAAACAGCACCACCACCAGACCATCCAAGCCCAGCAGCAGCACCACCCACAGAACGGGGTAAATGGCACTGACTTTCATGGCACGCTGTTGAGTTCTCAAGGAGCGGACGCATAAACCGGATCCACATCCTGCTGGATGTCGCACCGGCGCGTTCCGACCGAAGCCGGTTTCACGCTACCACTTCATTCGTTTTCGTCCCGAAGGCCGAACCCGTTTTCCGCTTCCCGGTCTCCCGAGCGGCGGAGCTTTCGTCACTTTACGGAGCCTTTGAGAGACTGTCAAATCCCGCTACCGGCCGGACTTAAGCCATCTCTCCGTGTCCGGCAATCTACCAGATGCCATTCAGGTGGGTCTCGCGACCTCCTGCGACTTTCTGGCCTTTCACCCGGCACGCGGTCCCGGTGTCGGGTCACTCCGGCTTTGCCGGTTGTCCGCCACCTTCTGGGCCAAGAGCACCTTACCTCACCCCGTCTTGTCGGTTTCATCGGGGCCCGATGTCACGGTGCTCCGGCGACGATGCCGACCTGGCTACCTCGGCTTGCGCCGTGGTTGGTGAGGCGAGAAGCAACGTTACACCCCCGCAAACTGCGTCTGTCGGCGGGGCTGCTGTGACGGTTCGCACCTGACAGGCCAATGCCGCCGATGCCGCCGCGAGTGCCCGCGCCGGCCTCCGCGCACGGCCTCCGCACCCGCGGCTCGCCCAGAGCCATCCCGCTGAGGCATCCCGCGACCGCCCTGTCGCTCGGCAACCCCTGGGCCGGCCCTCCTACGGCGCTCTTCTAGAGTCGGCCATCTCGGTCGCCCACTGGTCGCCGCGCGTCGGACGGCCGGAGCGGCGGGAGCCGGCGACCGGCATCGGGTACGCCGCCGGGCTCGATGCCGCGAAGCCCGGCGACGCGGACGTCGGCACGAACGAACGCCGGCGCAGACGCGCACCAGCCAACGCGGCAGGTGGTTCACGCGCCGGCCAGACGCACTACGGCCGGGCAACGAACGCCATCGCGAGGCATGGCAGGACCAGCCGCGGGACAGACAACAAGACGGGCAACGAGACGAGCAACGAGACGGGCAACGGGACGAGCAATCGATGAGGATCCGATGAGCGATGCCGTGGACACCCATGTGCGCACCAACCGGGAGCGCTGGAACGAGATATCGGACGACTATCAGCGGTTCAATGCTTCCCGGATCCGCGGCCAGGCATTCACCGGCGACATCGCGTGGGGGCTGTGGGGGCTGCCCGAGTCGGAGCTGAACATTCTTGGCGACGTCACCGGGCTCGATGTGCTCGAGATGGGCTGCGGCGGCAGCCAATGGTCGACCGCGCTCGCCCGCCGCGGCGCCAACCCGGTCGGGCTGGACCTCTCCGAGCGGCAGCTGTTGCACAGCCGTGAGCTACAACGCGAGACCGGGCTGCCGTTTCCGCTCGTCCAGGCGAGCGCCGAGGAGGTCCCGTTCGCCGACGGCTCGTTCCACGTCGTCTTCGCCGACCACGGTGCGTTCTCGTTCGCCGACCCGCTCCGGGCGATTCCCGAGGCGGCCCGCGTCCTGCGCGCCGGCGGGCTGTTGGCGTTCAGCCACATCAGTCCGCTGTACGAGGTCACCGTCGAGGCCGGCAGTGACCGGGCGGGCCGCAAACTGGCCAGGAACTATTTTGACCTCCGTATGTTCGCGGACGCCGACGGGTTGGTGAGCGCCAACCTTCCGTACGGCGAATGGATCGCGCTGTTCCGCTCCAGCGGGCTGGTCGTCGAGGACCTCCTGGAAACGCGCCCGAAACTCGATCCGACCTTGACCGGTCGCCAACGCGCCGACAACGAGTGGGCTCGCCGCTGGCCTTCGGAGTGCATCTGGCGTCTCCGCCGCACTCGTTAGCAGCGCCACGCGAAGCACCGCTACGCGAAGCACCGCTACGCGAAGCACCGCTACGGGAAGCACCGCTACGCGAAGACGATCGTCGTGTTGCTGTGGACGATGACGCGGTCCTGGAGATGCCAGCCGACGGCCCGTGCGAGCACGGCCCGTTCGACGTGCCTGCCGATCCGGCGCAGGTCGGCGACCTGGTGGCGATGGTCGACGCGTTCGGTGCCCTGCTCGATGATCGGCCCCGCGTCGAGCTCCGCGGTGACGTAGTGCGCGGTCGCGCCGATCAACTTCACTCCGCGCCGGGCCGCGGCGCTGTATGGGTCGGCGCCGACGAACGCCGGCAGGAAGCTGTGGTGGATGTTGATGATCCGGTCGGGGAAGGCGGCCAGGAAGCGCGGCGTCAGGACCTGCATGTAGCGGGCGAGCACCACCAGGTCGACCTGGCTCGCCAGCAGGGCCAGCGCACGCCGTTCCGCTTCGTCCCTCGTCTGCGGCGTCACGGGCAGGTGGTGGTAGGGGATCCCCCAGCCAGCGGCGATGTCGTGCAGGTCCGGGTGGTTGGAAACCACCATCCGCACGTCCATCTCCAGCTCGCCCGCGTGGGTCCGCCACAGCAGCTCCTGGAGCGCGTGGTCTGCCTTCGACACGAAGATCGCCACTCGCTGCCGCACCGCCGGTGTCGTCACCCGCCAGCGCATCGCGGCACCCCCCGCGGCAAGCTGAGCCAAGCCCTCCTCGATCCCGGGCAGGCCGTCGGCCAGGTCCTCGCGATGGAACTCGATCCGTAGGAAGAAGGTCCCGCCGAAGGGGTCGGTCGAGTACTGCTGCAGCTCGGTGATGTTCGCGCCGTGCCGGAACAGCAGGCCGGAGATCGCGGCGACGATGCCGGGCCGGTCGGGACAGGTGACCAGCACCCGGCCGATGTCCCGGTACTGCTCGGCGTGCGCGGCCACGGCCGCCGGCGTCACCAACGGCCGGACACCACCGCGCGCGCCCGTCCCGCCGGCGGGCCCTCCGCCCGCTGGCGCCACGCCACCCGGCCCACCGCTGCCCATCACCGCGCGGCCCATCGCCCCGCGGCCCGTCGCCCCGCGGCCCGTCGCCCCGCGGCCCATCGCCCCGCGGCCCGTGGCCCGCTGCCCGTCGCCCCGCCGCCTGGCGCGCCGCGACCCGTCGTCCCGTCGGTCGCCGTCCCATCGCTCACGGCCCCATCGTGGCCCGGCGACCGGCCGCGGCCGAAACTCCCACGCCGGCAGTGCCTGGGAAGCCGCTCAAGTGCCACCATGCCGCCCCGCAAGTGCCACCATGCCGCCGCGCATGGGCCGGAGGTTCCGCGACGAGCCGGCGGTGGTTCCCGGTCTGCCGTGGCCGCGCCGGGGTTAGCTGGCCGTTGACGGGAACATCAGCATGGCCGAACCAGAAAGGGACCCCACATGACCACAGACGGCGCAGCAAAGCAGGAGGTAAGGCAGATCGTCGTCGGCGTCGACGGCTCGGGCAGCTCTCTCGACGCCCTGCGTTGGGCGGCCCGTGAGGCCGAGTTGCGGGACGCGGAGCTGCTCGTGGTGATGGCTTGGCAGCTGCCCGTCGTCGGCCCGTACCTGCCGGCCATGCCGCTGGACGCAAAGGCGTGGGAGGACGGCGCCCGCCAGAGACTCAGCGAGGCGCTCACCGCAGTCTTCGGCGACAAGCTGCCCGCCTGGGTCCGCGCCGAGCTGCGCCCGGGCCCGCCGGCGTCGGTGCTGGTCGAGGCGGGGCGCGACGCGGATCTCGTCGTCGTCGGCTCACGCGGGCACGGCGGCTTCGTCGGCGCCCTGCTCGGCTCGGTCAGCACAGCGGTCGTCCACCATGCGGCCTGCCCGGTCCTCGTGGTGCGGCAGGAGTCGGAGCACGACGCCGAGAAGAAGCACTGACCGCCGCCAGCTCACGATCCGCGCCAGGGACCTGACGGGTGGCCAGGAGCACACCGAACGCATTGACCTCGCGACGACGTTCCAGACGCCGGTCACGCTCGGCCCGACCGGCTCGGCCCCCGACCTTCCCCTCGTGTTCTAGCTCCTCGTGTTCTAGCCCCGGGGGCCGACGAGCAACGCCTGCGCGCCGACGCCGACCGGGCCGTCGACGTCGGACAGCACGGAGGTGGCCAGGCCGGCGCCGCCGGGGCTGATCGTCGTCGTCGCGTCGATGCAGATCCACTCCCCGACCGGCTCCCGGTGCAGGTGCACCGTCAGCTCCGGGTTGATGAAGTACGTCGTGCGGGACTCGGTCTCGCTGGAGATGCCGTTGCCGTTGTCGGCGAGCGCCATCACCCGCTGCAGGGGGCTCGTCTCCTCGCCGTCCACCAGTGGGCGGCGCAGCCGCATCCACACCGCGGCCGGTCCAAGCTGCGTCATCCGGCCCCGGTCGGTCGCGTGCCACTCGATCGCTCCGACGAACCCGCGCTGCGGCGGCCCGACCTCGCCTGGAGTCGGCCCGGCGGGCAGCGGCGGAGGCTGCGGATGGCGCGGCGGCACGTCGGCGCCCGCGGCACGCAGGACCCGCCAGGCGGTGGCCCGGGCCACGTCCCGGCCGCCGGCGGCGAGCACCGCCTCGACCTGCTCGACGCTGCGCCCCGGCCGGGTCACCCGGGAGCGCAGGCCGAGCTCGCCGACCGGCACGGGTCCGAGCAGCTCCGAGGTGAACCGGGCGACCATCATCTCCGGCCGCGGCGCGGTCCGCTCGACGGCCCGGGCGAGCAGCGCGCTCGCCGCCCCGCCGTGCTGCGCCGCCCTGTCCCACGGGCCTGCCGTGTGTTGGGTCGCGACCCAACGCCCCTCGCCCAGCTCCACGAACAGGCTCGTGGCCTCCGCCGCGGGCGGTGAGCCGGCCGGCGCCGCGGAGGGACCGCTCGCCATCCTGGTCGTCGCCGCGCTGGTCGTCGCCGCGCTCGTCGTCGTCGATCTGCCGCCGTCAGACACGGCCCGACGTTAGGCCGCTTCGACCCGGGCCGCCCAGCGGGGTGAGTGGCATCACAGGCAACGGCGGCAGCGGCGGCAGTGGCGGCAGTGGCAACGGCAGGCCGGGGAGGCCGTCGATGCTCTGCCCGTTGAAGTCCTTCGCCTCGCAGTAGGCGGCGAACTCCTCCTCGCTCTTGCGGCCGAAGTACTCGCCGTGCAGCGCGCGGTCCCCGACGGGCTCCATCAGCGGCACCTTGTACCCGCAGCTGTCGCTGACCTGCTCGGCCGTCACCACGACGACGGCCCGCACCGACGGCTGGTCCGGCCGCGGGAAGCGGGCCAGCAGCGCGCCGAACCGCGGGTCGTCACGGAACACCGCCTCGCCGCGCCCGTGCACCCGGACGATCTTCGGCGGGCCCCAGAAGGCGCACCACATCAGCGTGATGCGCCCGTTCTCGCGCAGGTGGGCGATCGTCTCGGCGTGGCTGCCGCCGAGGTCCAGGTAGGCCACGGTGTGCTCGTCGAAGACCGCGAACGTGTCCGCCCCGCCCTTCGGCGAGAGGTTCACATGGCCGTCCCCCGACAGTGGCGCCGTGGCCACGAAGAACACGGGCTGCGCCTCGACGAACTCCCGCAGCCGGCCGTCGATCCGTTCGTAGACCTTCCCCATGTGCCGATCCTCGCTCCGCGAGCCGACGCCGTCCTCCCGATTTCCGTCCCGGTTCTTTGCGGGGCTGAGATCCTCGGCCGAGCTGTCGTGGTAGTGACGTTCGTCGACGGCCGGGGCTGGGCATGGTCATGAGGCACGGTCGATCGATCCGGACGGCGTCAGGGCGCGGCCGGGACGGCACTCGGAAGGGGCGCGGGCGGCGTGGACAACGACACCTTCTCTACTGGGCTACTGGTCATCCTGACCGTGCTCGGCCTGATCGGCCTCGCCGTCGTGGGCACCGGCGCGTACGTGCTCGTCAAATACCGGGTGCCGCTGCGCGGCGTCGTCACCGCCGTCGGTGCCCTCGCCTACCTTGTGTCACCCGTCGACGCGGTCCCGGAGGCGCTGTTCGGACCGTTCGGACTCGTCGACGACGGTGGCGTCCTGATCGCCACGGCGCTCTACGTCGCCAGGCTGGTAACGGCGCGCCGCGCCGCCGGTGCCGGTGCCGGCACCGTCGAGGGCGAGGTCGTCGGCCGCGGCGACGCACGGCAAGCGTCCCGCGCGCGTCGCCGCATCGGGCGCTGAGCCTCGGCCCTGCTCAGGGCCGGGGCTGGCGGGTGCCCGGCTTGGCGAGGCTCGCCAAATACCGGTTGTACGCCTCGAACTCGTCGTCCTCGCCGCTGTCCATCCGGGCGTCCTTCGCGCGACCCCGGCGTTCCTCGGAGCGGGCCCACTGGAAGAACAGCGCGGCCAGCACGGCCAGCGACGGCAGCTCCCCGAAGCTCCACGCCAGGCCGCCGCCGAGATGCTGGACGTCGAGCAGCGAGCCGCCCCACGGCCGGTCGAGCCGCGCGTAGTACGACCCGCCGATCAGCTCGTCGGACATCATCAGGATCACGCCGAAGAAGGTGTGCACCGCCGAGGCCATGAACAGCAGCGCGATCCGCGCCGGGTAGCCCGGCCGGCGCGGCCCGGGGTCGACGCCGACGAGCAGCCAGAAGAACAGGTACCCGACGGCGAGGAAGTGGGCCATCATCGCCAGGTGCGCCAGGTGGTTGCGCAGCACCCAGCCGTACAGCGGCGTCAGGTAGAGCACGTACAGCGACACCGTGTACAGCACGAACGTCACGACCGGATGGGACACGAACGCCAGCCAGCGGCTGTTCACCACCCGCAGCAGCCAGGCTCGGGCGCTACGGGTGGTACCGGTCACCCCGGTCGGCAGGGCGCGCAGCGCCAGCGTCACCGGCGCGCCGAGCACCAGCAGCACCGGCGCGAGCATCATCAGCAGCAGGTGCTGAGCCATGTGCACACTGAACAGCACCCGGCCGTAGGGGCCGAGCCCGCTGCTGGTCGCGAAGGCGATGACGGCCAAGCCCGCGAGCCAGCTCGCGGTGCGCCCGACCGGCCAGGACGCGCCCGCGCGGCGCAGCCGGACGACTCCCGTCAGGTACAGCCAGGCTCCGAGCAGCGCCACGCCGAGGAACAGCACGTCGGGTCGGGCCTCGGTGAAGATCCGGCCGGCGGTGAACGGCGGGGGCATCGGGAAGCCGAGCAGCGAGACGACCGGGTCGTCGGTGGCACCCTCGGCCGCAACCGGCGTCGGGGTGCGCGACAGGCCGGCGCCGAGCGCGACGGCCACCCCCATCACGGCGACCTCGGCGGCGCCGAGGCGCAGGAACGGCCCGCGCCGGCCGGGTGACGCGGTGAGCCGGCGGATCGTGTACCGCCGGTGTGCCGCGCCGAGGCCGGCGAGCATGAGGAGCGCGACCACCTTCGCGATCACCAGGCCGCCGTAGCGGCTGTCGAACAGCCCGTTCCAGCTGGCCACGCGGACGTACGCGTTGATGACGCCGCTCGCGGCGACGACGACCAGACACAGCCCCGCGATGCCGCTGTAGCGGGTGACGGCGGTGACCAGCTCGCGCCCGCCGAGCCGGCGGCCACCGACGAGCAGCGCGGCGAGCCCGCCCACCCAGGCCGCCACCCCGACCACGTGCAGCCCACCGGTGACGGTCGCAAGGTCATGGCCGCCGGAGCCGTGCGCGTGCCCGGTCATCGCGACCGGCAGCAGCGCGGCGATCGCGGCCACGGCGAGCCAGGCGGACGTGTCCAGCTTGCGGGCCGTCCCGGCGCCGACGGCGATCGCCAGCGTGAGGCCCGCGACGATCAGCAGCGCCCGCGGCTGCGCGACCGCGTCGAGGACGTTGCTGATGTTGTGCCGGGTCAGCGCGCCCGGCAGGGGGCGCCCGACGAGGTCGGAGACGGTGAACGCGAACTGGGCGAGCGAGGCCGCGCACCATACCCAGGCCGCGACCGACGCCCAGCGCAGCATCCGGGTACCGGCCGCTCCCGGCCTGCCGCCGGACGCCGGGAACAGGAAGGCGGCGGCGAGCAGCGCCCCGACGCAGGCCACGCCGGCCGTGTCGCACAGCAGCCGGCTGATCGGCAGCCCCCAGCCGGTGAAAAGCCCCGGGTCGGCCCCGGCAAGCTCGGCCGGGAGCCGCTTCGGCGCGCCGCCGCCGACCTCGAGCACGACCACGAGCGTCGCGACCATCGCGGCGACGCCCGCGGCGGCGCCGGCGACCAGTCGCCACCGGTCCGCGCCGCCTTCGGCTGCGCCACTCTCGACGGTGTCCTCGACGACGTCACCGTTCGCCGCCGGGACGGGGTGCGCGGCCGAGGTCGGGACGGCGAGCTTCTCGGCCTCGTCGACGACGACAGCCGCAGTGCCGGTGCTGGTGCCGGTGCTGGTGCTGGCCGGGGTGTCTGTGCCGGCCGGGGTCTGCTCAGTTGTCACGGCTGACCGCCCGTCGGCGCCTGGCCACCAGCAGGCCTGCACCGGCTGCGAGCACCGCGGCGCCGACCACGATCCCGACGACCAGGCCGGTGGAGGACCCACCGTCCTCGGCTGTCTCGCCCGCCGCGCCCGCCGCCGTAGTCGCGCCGCCGGTCGAGCCGTCAGCCGGCGCCGCGGTCGGCGGGGAGCTCGCCGGCTGGGTGGCGGCGGTGGCGGCGGCCGGCGACGTCGGGGAGGGCGCGCCGGTCGCGCCGGTGGCGGTGAAGGTCAACTCGCCCGTGACGGGATGACCGTCGGCGGAGACCACGCGGTAGGCGATCCGATAGGTCCCCGCCGGCCGGTTGGCCACCAGAGCCTGGGTGACGGTCGCGCCGTCCAGGACCGCGTCGCCGGCCGTGACGCTGGCACCGTCCGGCCCCTGTACGGCGATGGTGCCCAGGCCCAGCAGGTGCTGGCCGAAGAGCAGCTCGACGCGGTCCGGCGCGGTCGGCACGGCCGCGCCGTTCGCCGGCGTGCTCGACTTCAGCTTGGTGTGCGCGCTGGCGGGCGCCGCGGCGGCGAGGACCGCGAACGCCCCCAGCCCGCAGGTCACGACGGCGGCGAGGACGGCCCGCGCACCGGCGGCGGCAACTCTGCGCATCGGCGACTCCAGCCCCAGCATCGCTGGGCGTGGCGCCGGTCGGCTCGGCTGCCTGGCCACACCGGTGTCGTCCACACCCACACTCGCTTCTACGTCACGTCGAAGATACTCGGGCCACCGTCGCCCTCTGGCTACCGCCAGAAGACAGCGATCAGCACGTTGACGAGCGCGAGGCCGCCGGCCAGGTGCACCGGCGCCCGCAGGTCCACCGCGCGCACCGCAGCCAGCGCGCCACCGCCCGCGGCCCCAGCCGTAGCCTCAGTCGCGGTCGCGGCCGCAGCTCCAGCACCGGCCCCGAAGCCGGCCGACGTGGGCAGCGCCCCCTCGTCTTCGTCGTGCCGCCGTCCAAGGTAGGCCACGACGAAGACCGCGAGCGCGACGACCAGCTTGACTCCGATCTTCGCGTTGTCGACGTCATGGTCGACCGCGCCGGAGGACGCCAGCCCGACCAGCACAGGCCCACTGACCACCTGCGCGACCGACCCGTACACGACCACCGCCGGCACCCGCGGCCGGCTGGCCCCGAGCTGCGTCAGCCACCCACCGACGACGGCGGCCATCCCGACCAGATGTACGACCACGACGAGGTCCCAGACGGTCTCCATGCCGTCACGTTACCTTCTACGTCTCGTAGAAGACTCGCCGGTTGTACCAGGAAAGACTCGCCAGGAAAGATGGGAGACAGGTTGTCGGCAGGCGCCACGACCGCCCTAGGGAGCCCGAGGGAGATGGTCCGCTCGATGGCCACGTCGCATTCCGGGGCCACGGTGGCGCGGACGCCGTGGGGGGACGCACGTGGGGTGGACCTGGGCGCCGTGCGGGTGTGGCGCGGACTGCCGTACGCGGCGGCACCAGTCGGGGCCGCCCGCTTCCGGCCGCCGCTCCCGCCCGAGCCGTGGGCAGGCGAACGCGACTGCGTGGCGTTCGGCCCGACGAGCCCGCAGCTGAGGCTGCCCGGGCTGCGCGGCCTGGGGCGGCGAGCCCGCGCGCCGCGCGGCAGCGAGGACTGCCTCTACCTGAACGTCTGGTCGCCCGGGCCCGACGGGCCTCCCCGCCCGGTGTTGGTGTGGCTGCACGGCGGCGGCTTCGTCAGCGGCGCCGGCAGCTCGTTCGACGGCGCCCGCCTGGCCGCCCGGGGCGACGCCGTCGTCGTCACGATCAACTACCGGCTCGGCCCGTGGGGCTTTCTACCGCTGCCAGGTCCGCACTCCCCCGCGGCGCTCGGGGAGGCCAACCTCGCGCTGCTCGACCAGGTCGCCGCGCTGCGGTGGGTGCGGGCCGCCGTGGCCGCCTTCGGCGGCGACCCGGAACGGGTGACCGTCTTCGGCGAGTCGGCCGGGGCGATCTGCATCGGGGCGCTGCTCGCCGCACCCGCCGCGGCCTGGCTGTTCCACCGGGCGGTCCTGCAGAGCGGCACGGCACACCAGGTTCGCGCCCTCGCCGACGGCACGGCCACCGGTCGCCGCTTCGTGCAGCTGCTCGGCCGTCCGGCCGCCGAGGCGTCGACGGCCGAGCTGGTACGCGCGGGCGAGGCGCTGCTCGCCGAGCCTGGCAACCACTTCCTGCCAAACATCGATGGCGCCGTGCTGCCCGAGCCGCCGCTGGCCGCCGTGGCCGGCGGGTCGTGCCGGGACGTGCCGCTGCTGGTCACGTGGTGCCGCGACGAGATCGAGCTGTTCCTGGCGCTCGCACCGGACGTGGTGCCGGCCGCGGAGGAGGCCCGGGTGCGCGCGGCGCTCGGTGACGACCGGTGGCATCGGCTCCTGGCCCGCTACGCCGAGGAGCATGGCGCCGGCGCCCGGTCCGCGCTGCTGACCGACGTGGCGTTCACCCTCCCGGCGGCGCGCCTCGCCGACGCCGCGCACGCCGCCGGCGGCCGCGTGTGGACGCTGCGTTTCGACCATGCTGGCGGGGGCGCGCCCGTGGCGCACGGCGCGGACTTGCCGCTGACCTGGGGCCGGGCCGACGCCGCGAGCTCCGACCCGGGCCACCGGGCGGGCGCGCTGTGGCAGGACGCGCTGCTGGCGTTCGCCCGCGCCGGCGACCCGGCCACCGCCGCCCTGCCCGCCTGGCCCCGCCACGATCCGGACCGCCGGCCGACCATGCTTCTGAACGCCTCGCCGCGGGTCGTCGAACGCCACGACGACCGCGTCCGCGCAGCCTGGTCAGGCCTCCCCCTCCCCTGACCACCATCGACCGCGCGTCATCGTCCGGCCACTGTTGTTGCAGGAGTGCGACAGGTTGCTCAAGGCGCGATAAATCCTGGCGGCCGGGAGCATGGTGGCGGGGGTGGCCGGCGTTGAGTGGGGGTTGGCGCCGTCGTGGGTGGATGGCCGTGGGTGAGGTGGATGGCCGTGGGTGAAAGGAAGACCGTGAGCTCCAGGTATGTGATCATCGGTGCTGGCGCGGTGGGCGCGAGCATGGCCGCTCAGCTGACCGAGGCCGGCATCCCCGTGCTCGTCGTTGCCCGCGGCGCGAACCTCGCCGCGCTGCGGGAGCAGGGCCTGCGCTACCTGCGCCCCGACGGGGAACGGCTCATCGCGCTCGACGTCGCCGCCGGCCCGGACGAGGTGCGGCTACGCACCGGCGATGTACTGGTGCTGGCGACCAAGTCGCAGGACGCCGAGGCGCTCCTGGCCACCTGGGCGTGGCAGCCGGTCGAGGCGGCGCCGCCTGGCCCCGGCTCGGCGCCCGGCGAGCCGGCGGTGGCCGCCGACGTGCTGCCCGTCGTCCTGCCGCAGAACGGCGTCGACAGCGTCCGCAGCGCGCTGCGCCGGTTCGCGACCGTGATCGACACCGTCGTGATCATCCCCGCGTCGCACCTGCGCCCCGGCGAGGTCATCGCCCCGGGCACGCCGCAGGTCGGCGGCGTCATCCTCGGGCGCGCCCCGCGCGGAGGTGGCCCCGCGTCGACGCTCCCTGGTGACCGGATGGCCGAGCAGGTGGCCGCGGACCTGCGCCGCGCCGGGTTCGCCGCCGCCGTCGTCGACGACATCGGCCGGTACAAGGCCGGCAAGCTGCTCGGCAACCTCGCCTACAACCTGGACGCGGCCGTCGGGCCCGGGCCGCTGCGGGACGCGGCCGCGGCCGCCCTCGTCGACGAGGCGCGCGCCGTCTTCGCTGCGGCCGGCCTGGATCCCGCGGAGCCGAGCGCGGCGCCCGGCCTGGACCTGGCCGGCTGGTCGATCAAGAAGATTCCCGGCTACGAGCGCTCCGGCAGCTCCACCTGGCAGAGCCTCGCGCGCGGCGCCTCCGTCGAGTCCGACTATCTCAACGGCGAGATCGTCCTGCTCGCCCGGCTGCACGGGCTCGAGGCGCCGGTGAACGCCGCGGTCGCGCGCTGGATCGCCGTCGCGGCCCGCGCCGGTACCGCGCCGTCGTCGGTGCGCGAGGCGGAGCTCGCGGCGGTGCTCGCCGCCAGCGGCCGCCCGCTGCCCGCCGCGGCAGCCCTCGCCGGCGGCGCGGCGCCGGCGGAGGCTCCCGCGGCGGCGAACGGCCAGGCGCACAGCGGTGGCCAGGCGCACAGCGGCGGCCAGGCGTCGGCGGGGGGCCGGCCGGCCCCCGCGGTCCTCGTCGGCCCCAAGGAGCTGCACGATGAGCTGCTGGCCGCCGACCCGCCGCTGCTGCTCGACGTCCGCTGGGCGCTCAGCGTCGGCCGGGCGCCCGGCGACTCGCCCGGGCGCGAGCACTATCTCGCCGGCCACCTGCCCGGCGCCGTCTACGTCGACCTGGAGACGGAGCTCGCCGCCCCGGCGGCCGTTCCCGGGGGGCGCCACCCGCTGCCCGACATATCCGTGCTGACCGCGGCCGCCCGCCGCTGGGGCCTGACGGCCGGGCGGCGGGTCGTCGTGTACGACGACAACGGGGGCCAGTCGGCCGCGCGGGCCTGGTGGCTGCTGCGCTGGGCCGGCGCCGGCGACGTGCGCATCCTCGACGGCGCCCTCGGGGCCTGGCGTGCGGCCGGCCTCCCGCTGGACACCGGTGACGTCGCCCCGGTCCCCGGGGACGTGGTGCTGCACGGCGGTGCGCTGCCGACGGTCGACGCCGACGGAGCGGCCCGGGCGGCGGTGGAGGGGATCCTGCTCGACGCCAGGGCCGGTGAGCGTTACCGCGGGGAGCACGAGCCGATCGACCCGCGCGCCGGCCACATCCCGGGGGCCCGCAGCGCGCCGACGGTGGCCAATCTCGACGAGCAGGGCAGGTTCCTGCCGCCAGAGGTGTTGCGCGCCCGGTTCGCCGCCCTCGGCGCCGGCGAGGGCACGGGTGCCGTCGCCGTCTACTGCGGCTCGGGCGTCACGGCGGCCCACGAGATCGCCGCGCTCGCCGTCGCGGGCATCGACGCGGCGCTCTATCCCGGGTCGTGGTCGGACTGGTCGTCCGACCCGGACCGGCCGGTGGCGACCGGCACGAGCTGACCGGCGGCTGGCCTGGCCACCCGGCCCGCGGGCGCGGCGAATCTGACTCGGCGAAAGTAAGCGGAAGACGATTCCGATTGCTGTAGTATGCGGAACGCGATTCCGCTTCTCGTCCGCCCGCGAACGGAGCCCCGTGTCCGCCGAACCCGGCAGCCAGCGCCCCGGCAGTGCCACGCCGAGCGGCCCAGGCACCGGGGCGGGCCAGCACCCGGCCACCGACGCGCACCCACACGCGCACGCCTGCGGACGCGGCAACACGACGGCGATCTTCGTGACGCTCGTGCTCGGGGCGAGCGCGTACACGGTGCTGCAGTCGCTGGTCCTGCCGGCGCTGCCCGCGATCAGGGGCGACCTGCACTCGTCGCAGGCGACGATGTCGTGGCTGCTGACCGCGTACCTGTTGTCCGCGTCGATCGCGACGCCGATCCTCGGCCGCGTCGGCGACCTGTACGGCAAGCAGCGGATGCTGCTGGTCGTCTTCGCCGCGCTCAGCGTCGGCTCGCTGATGGCGGGGCTGACCGACTCGGTCGCCGTGCTCATCGTCGCCCGGGTCATCCAGGGCCTGGCCGGCGCGATCTTCCCGCTGGCGTTCGGCATCATCCGCGACGAGTTCCCGGCCGCCCGGGTGCCCGCCGCGATCGGCCTGATGTCCGGCATGCTCGGCATCGGCAGCGGCCTGGGGATCGTGCTCGCCGGACCGATCGTCGAGTCGCTGGGGTGGCACTGGCTGTTCTGGTTCCCGCTGATGGTCGCCGGGATCGCACTGGTCGCGACGATCCTGTTCATCCCCGCGTCACCGGGCCGGGCGACCGGCTCGGTGAACCTGCCGGCCGCCGGCGCGCTGGGCGCGTGGCTGCTGGCGCTGCTGCTCGGGCTGTCCAAGGGCTTCACCTGGGGCTGGGCGTCGGCCGGCACGATCGGCCTGTTCGCCGCCGCCGTCACACTGTTCGCCTTGTGGATCATGATGGAGAGCCGCTCGGCGGTGCCGCTGATCGACCTGCAGATGATGCGGGTCCCAGCGGTGTGGTGGACCAACGTGACCGCGCTGCTGCTCGGCATCGGGATGTACGCGTCGTTCATCGTCGTGCCCCCGATGATGCAGACCCCGACGAGCGCCGGCTACGGCCTCGGCGCGTCGGTGACGCTCTCAGGTCTCTACATGCTGCCGGGCACCGGCGGAATGCTCGTCGCCGGCCTCCTGATCGGCCGGATCAACGACCGGTTCGGCGCCCGGCTGCCGCTGATAGTCGGCTCGGTGGTGGCGGCGGCGGCCTGCGGCCTGCTGGTCGTCACGCATGACGCGCCGTGGGCCTTCGTCGTCATGTCGGGCGTGCAGGGCCTCGGGATCGGCCTGGCGTTCTCCTCGATCGCCAACCTGATCATCGAGTCCGTCCCGATCGAGACGACCGGGGCCGCCACCGGCATGAACGCCAACATCCGCACGATCGGCGGGTCGATCGGCAGCGGCATCATCGCGAGCGTGCTCGCCTCCGGCGCGCTGTCGAACGGCTACCCGAGGGAATCCAACTACGTCGTCAGCCTGGCGATCCTCGGCGGGGCGACGCTGGCCGCGGCGCTGGCCAGCGCCCTGGTCCCGGCCGCCAGGGCCAGGTCGGGCCGGGCCGGCGGGACGCCCTCCCCCCTGCCCGCCGCGGCGACCGGCGAGGCCGTGGCCGTAGCTTCGGCGGCCGGCTGATCGGGCGCTGGCCTAGGCTGGTGACATGACCCCCGCGGCTCCGGCGACGCCGGCCCCGGCGTCCACCGCGCGAGCTGAAGCGCCCGAACGGGCCGAACGGCTGCGCATTGACGCGGCGCGCAACCGCGAGCGCATCCTGGCCGCCGCGATGGAGCTCTACCGGGAACGCGGCGGCGCGTTCACCGTCGAGGAGGTCGCCAGCCGCGCCGGCGTCGGGATCGGCACCGTCTACCGGCGTTTCGAGACGAAGAACGCGCTGCTCGACGAGCTGGCCCGGCCGTTCTTCGAGCAGCTGCTGGCGACCGCGCAGGCCGCCCGCGCCCATCCCGTGCCGGCCGAGCGGCTGGAGGTGCTCATCCGCTCGATGGCTGAGCGGCACGCCGCCGACGGGATGCGCTCGGGCCGGCTGTGGGACACCGCCGTCGCCCGGCCGCTGCGCGACGAGTACGCGCACACCGTCGAGCTGATCCTCGCCGACGCGCGCGCCGCCGGCCGGGTCCGCGCCGACGTCGACCCGCGGGACGTCGGCGTGCTGCTCTGGTCCGTCAACGGTCTGATCGACGCGACCCACCACGCCGCTCCGGCGATCTGGCGCCGCTACCTGGACCTGCTCGTCGACGGCCTGCGTCCCGGTGGCGAACGCCCGCTCGCCGCCCGCCCGATCGAACAGTCCGACTGGGAGGACCTCGTTGCCGCCGGCCCCGTCCTGCGCCTCGGCTGACCGCCGGCTCAGGGAGCCCCGCCGGGTCAGGAAGCCGGGACGATCTTCTTGCCGAGCGGCAGGAACGACACCGGGATCAGCTTGAAGTTGGCCAGGCCCAGCGGGATGCCGATGATCGTCAGGCAGAGCAGGAAGCCGGTAACGAGGTGGCCGATCGCCAGCCACCAACCGGCGAAGACCGCCCACAGCACGTTGCCGATGACCGACGGCGCGCCGGCCTCCGGGTCGTCGACCACCATCCGGCCGAACGGCCACAGCGCGTAGTTCGCGATCCGCAACGACGCGATCCCGAACGGGATCGTAATGATCAGAATGAAGCACACCACCGCGGCGATGACGTAGCCGATGGCCATCCACAGCCCGCACAGGACCAGCCAGATCACGTTCAGCACGAGCCGCATGGCTTCATCCTCTCCACACCTGCCAGGACATCCACCAGGATGTCCTGCACCCGTCAGCGCACCGCCGGAAGGCTACCGGGCCCGCCTTCCACGGTAGGCCCGGTGCGAGGCGGGTACAGCGCAGATATGAACGCCTCGCTGAGCCGGCCCGAGGCGGTGACCGAGCCGACCCCGACCGAGCCGGATCCCCAGCCCGAGCCGGGCCCGCACCTGCCGCCCGACCCCCCGCCTCCCCAGCCGCCGCATGCCCGGCCGGCGCCCGAGCCCCGCCGCGGCACCCGTTCGGCCCACACTCGCTCCCGCGCGACCAGGTCAGCCCGGTGAGCGCTGCCGGCGGCGAAGCCACCGATGTCTGCGTCGTCGGGGCGGGGCCGGCCGGGCTGCTGCTCGGGCTGCTGCTCGCCCGCGCCGGAGTCCGGGTGACCGTGCTGGAGAAACATCCCGACTTCCTGCGCGACTTCCGCGGCGACACGGTCCATCCGTCGACCCTCGACGTGCTGGACGAGCTGGGACTGGGTGAACGGATCGACGCGCTCCCGGGACGGCGGGTGCACGGCCTGGCCGCGACCTTCACCGACGGCACCTACCAGATCGCCGACTTCTCCCGGCTGCGCGTCGCCCATCCGTACCTGCTGTTCCTGCCCCAGTGGGACCTGCTGGAGATGCTCGCCGCCGAGGCGGCGCACCACCCCGAGTTCCGGCTGCTGCGCTCCCACGAGGTGACCGGCCTACTGGTCGACGGGCCGGGCGGCCCGGTCCGCGGCGTCATCGCCGCGGTGGCGCAGCCCGGCCGGGCCGGCGGCCGGGTCGAGATCCCCGCGCGGCTCGTCATCGGGGCGGACGGGCGGCACTCGACGGTGCGGGCCGCGCTCGAGGACGCCGGCCATCCGCTGGGGCGCCGCGAGTTCGGCGCGCCGATGGACGCGCTGTGGTTCCGGCTGCCGCGCTGGCCCGACGACCCCGAAGGGCTCATCACCCACGTCGGCGCCGGCCGGATGCTCGTTCTGATCGACCGTGGCCACTACTGGCAGATCGCCTTCGTCATCCCGAAGGGCGGCCGGGACGCGGTGCTCGCCGCCGGGACCGAGACGCTGCGGGCCGGCGTCGCCGCGCTCGCGCCCTGGCTCGCCGCCCGGGTGGGCGCGATCGCCGACACCGGCGACGTCGCCTTCCTGTCCGTACAGATCGACCGGCTGCGCCGCTGGCACGCCCCCGGGGCGCTGCTCATCGGCGACGCGGCGCACGCCATGTCGCCGATCGGCGGCGTCGGCATCAACCTGGCGGTGCAGGACGCGGTCGCGACGGCGCGGATCCTCGCCGGCCCGCTGCGCCGCGGCGCGGGCACGGACGAGCTGACGAGGCTGTCGGGCGCGCTGCAGCGCCGCCGCGGGTTCCCGACGGCCGGCACCCAGCTGCTGCAGCGCGGGCTCGCCCGCGGGCTGATCGGCCCGGCGCTGGTCGCCGACGCGCCCGTCCCGGCTCCCTGGCCCGTCTGGCTGCTGGACCGCCAGCCGCTCCTGCGCGGCCTCGCCGCCCGGCTCGTGGGCGTCGGCCTGCGCCCCGAACACGTCGACGCCGCGGCCGGCGAACGCCCACCCGAGCCGCCGCCGGAGTCAGGACGGGTCGCGGGTGGTGTCGGCCGGGGTCAGGTCGTCGCGTAGGCCCTTGAAGGACGGGTGGCGCAGCCGGGCGTCGGGTGTCCAGTGGCCGTACTCCACCTCGGCGACCAGCTCGGGCCGGACCCAGACGGCCTGGCGGACCCGTTCCGGCGGCGCGTCCGGGAACGGCGGGGCGTCCTGGCGCAGCGGCTCGAGCAGGCCGGCGAGCAGGTCCAGGTCCGCGTCGGTGAAGCCGGTCCCGACGTGGCCGGCGTACCGGAAGGCGATCCCCCTGTCACCCACGTCGTCCGCGACGCCGACGAGCAGCGAGCCGATGCGGCCGGCCCGCCGGCCGGCGCCGGGCTCCCAGCCGCCGATCACCACGGTCTGGGTGCGGACGTTCTTCGCCTTCACCCAGTCGGCGGCCCGCCGGCCCGGCTGGTAGGGCGACGAGCGGCGCTTGGCTACCACGCCTTCCAGGCCCGCGGCGACGCTCGCGCGCAGCACCTCCGGCCCGTCACCCGGCAACGTCTCCGAGAGCTTCAGCTCCGGGAACTGGGCCAGCAGCGTGCGGCGGTCGTCGAAGGACAGGCCGGTCGTCGTGTGCCCGTCCAGGAAGAGCACGTCGAAGACGAGGTAGGTCACCGGGATCCGCCGGGCCGCCCGCCGGGCGGCAGCCGCGTCGGCGACATGGATCCGGTGGGCCAGCAGGGAGAAGTCCGGGCGGCCGGCGGCGTCGAACGCGACGATCTCGCCGTCGAGCACGGCCTGCGTCGCGCCGAGCGCGGCGCCGACGGCCCGCAGCTCGGGGAACGCGGCGGTCACGTCCCGGCCGGCCCGGCTGCGGGCGCGCACCCGGCCGCCGTCGACGAACGCGAGGACCCGCATCCCGTCCCACTTGACCTCATACGCCCAGTCGGGCCCCGTCGGCAGCGGGCCGGCCACGGCGTACATCGGCTCGCTCGCCGTCGGCATCGGTTCCCGCGTCGGGTCCTGGGGCGGGTCCATCCGGTGCACCATCCAGTCGTCCGGCCCGTAGGGCGCACCGCGGCGGCGCCCCGCCGGGCCGGTGGCTCCCGCCGACCGGCCGCCGGCCCGGAAGAAGACGTACCGGCCGCGCACCCGCCCGCCGTGCAGCACGACCTTCACCTTGTCCGCGGTCCAGCTCTCCAGCTCATAGGTGCCGCGGTCCCAGAGGCGCACCGTCCCGCCACCATATTGGCCGTGCGGAATCTCGCCAGCGAAGCCGGCGTACTCGAGGGGATGGTCCTCGGTCTGCCGCGCCAGGTGGTTGGTGTGCGGGTCGACCGGCAGCCCTTTCGGCACCGCCCAGGAGACCAGGACCCCGTCGCGTTCCAGCCGGACGTCCCAGTGCAGCGCCCGCGCGTGGTGCTCCTGGATGACGAAGGTGTCCCCTCGCCCGGTCTGGTCGTCGCCGGTGTGGTCGGTGTGGACGGTGGCTCGGCTCTCGGCATCGGCGGCATCGGCATCGGCATCGGTGCCGTCGATGGCGGGAACCGGCTCGGGCGTGCTCGCCGGGTCGCGGCGGGCGCGGTATGCGTCCAGCGAACGCGGCTTTCCGGTCATGCCGCCTGCCTGCCCGTCGCGCGCCTCCGGTAAAAATGCGCGGGCCGTTCTTTCTCGCGGTGAATGCGAACGAGGTGTGTCATGTCGGACTCCGCCGTTCTGCAGGTGCTCATCGGGCTTGCCCTGGTGTTCGCCGTCTTCAGTGTCGCCGTGTCCCGGGTCAACGAGGCCGTGCTCGGCTTCTTCAACTACCGGGGGCGCCAGCTGGAGGCCGAGCTGCGCCGCCTGGCCTCGGACGCCATCGGTCACCAGCCGTCCTCCCGGGACGGCGCCGCGCCGCCGCCGGGCAGGGACATGACCGCCGAGCTGATGGACGGCCCGCTGCGGGCCCTGCGGGCCGGCGGCGGTTCCGCCGTCCCCGACGTCGCCGCCGCGCCACCGGCTCGCGGCTGGCTGGGCGCGGTCCGGCGGGCCCGCGGCCTGCGGCTGCCGACGTACGTCTCGTCGACGGCGTTCGCGCGCGCCGTGCTCGAGCTCGTCGAGCCGCCGGCGCGGGCCCTGCTGCACCGCGCCAGCCCCGCCGAGCTCGCCGGTGCCCTCCCGAACGACGTCACCGACGAGCAGCGCGCCGCGTATGCCGCGGCCTACCGCGCCGCCTACGAGAGCCTGACCCCGGCGAGCGCCCAGGCGCTGCACGCCGCGATGCCCGCCGGCTGCGAGTCCGGCCGCGCGGTCACCACCGCGATCGTCGCCCTGCTCGCCCAGTCGCCGCACACGGCGATGCTGCCGCTGGGCGCCCAGATCGCCCTGCTGCCGGACTCGCCGCTGAAGACCGCGCTGACCGCGACCGCCGCGCGGGTGGGCGCCGACCGCGACAGGATGGTGGCCGAGCTCGCCGAATGGTACGACGCCGCGATGGACCGGCTCTCGGGCTGGTACAAGCGCCGGGTTGGCAAGTTCCTGCTGGCCTACGCCGTCGTGCTGACCGTCGCGTTCAACCTGGACGCGATCGGGCTGACGAGGGCCCTGTGGCAGGACAGCGCGCTGCGCGCCGTCGCCGTCGCGTCCGCCGAGACCCGCGCCCAGTCGCCCGCGCCCGCCGGCGGAGACGGCGCGTCCGGGCAGCGTCCCGACGAGACGGCGGTTTCGGCGGTGCGCGACATCGGCGCGTTGCAGCTCCCGTTCGGCTGGACCCGGGCCGGCACGGCCACCGACCCCCGCGCCGTCCCCGACGACGCCGGCGGCTGGGCGTGGAAGGTGCTCGGCTGGCTGGTCGCCGTCGGCGCGCTGACGGCCGGTGCCCCCTTCTGGTTCGACCTGCTCGGCCGTCTCGTCAACATGCGCTCGACCGGCCCCAAGCCGAAGCCCGCGACCGAGCAGCCGTGAACGGGCGCCCCAGCCCGGTCAGGCCGGGGTGAAGACGACGGGCAGGCTCGTCAGGCCCCGGATCCAGATCGACTCCTCCCAGCGCAGCTCCTGGGCGGCCACGGCCAGGCTCAGGTCGGGCAGCCGGTCGAGCAGCACCTCGATCGCGGTCCTGGCGATGACCTCGGCCAGCTCCTGCGCCGGGAACGGGCAGCGATGCGGGCCGTGGCTGAACGCCAGGTGCGCCTGGTTGCCGCCGGCGCCGGCTGTCTGGTCCGGGCGGATGTGCGGGTCGTCATGCGCCGCCGCGAAGCTGAGCACCAGCATGTCGCCAGCCTGGATCTGGTAGTTCCCCAGCAGGCAGGGGCGGGCCGCCCACATGGCGCTTATGTTCGCGACCGGCGGGTCCTCCCAGAGGACCTCGCCCATCGCCTGCCCGGCGCTGCGCCGCCCGCCGGCGAGCGTCATGGCGAACCGGGCGTCGGTGAGCAGCAGCCGCAGCGTGTTGCCGATCCAGTGCGCCGTCGGCTGCTGCGCGGCGAGGACCACGAACAGCAGGTCCTCGACCAGCCGGTCGTCGGACGGCGTCAGCGGGTGGTTGGCCATCCGCGAGGCGACGTCGAACGCCGGCCGCTCGCGCCGCTGTTCCACCAGGTCGCGCAACAGGGCGCCCAGCCGCCCGTGGGCGGCCAGCGCGTCGGCCTTGTAGTCCATCAGCGTGATGAGGTCGCGCACCACGGCCGGCGTCCGGGCCAGCGGGATCCCCAGCATCCAGGACAGCACGCGCACGGGCATCTGCAGGGCGAACTGACCCATCAGCTCCGCCTGGCCGGCGCCGGCGAACGTGTCGACCAGCTCGTCGGCGACGCGCTCGCAGCGCGACCGCAGCTCGAAGTGGTCGACCTCAGCCAGCGCGTCGTGCACCACGGTCGAACGGCGCTCGTGCTCCTTGCCGCCGGCTCGCACCACCGCCTCGTTGTCACCCAGGGCCCACCGCTGGGGCCAGTCCGGCGGGACGAGGTCGAGCGCGTTCCACGGCGTCTGCCGGTCGAACAGCTCCGGGTGGGTGAGGACGTAGTGCATCTCCCGGTAGCCGAGCACCAGCCAGACCGGGACGTCGCCGTCCAGCAGCGCCGGCGCCACCCCGCCGTGCCGGGCCCGTAGCGCCCGGAAGAGCCCGGCCGCGTCCCGGTGGAACTCCTCGCCGTAGAGCCGGGCGGCGCCCACGTGCGCCGGGAAGCGGCGGGCGAAGGCGGACGCCTGGCTCGCCGCGGCGGTCACATCGGTCATCGAGTCTCCCAACCCTCAGGCAGCCCGTCAGCAACGGAGTCTCGCCAGCCGCCACTGCGGCGGGCGGCCGGCGGTTCGCGAGGCCACGGTGGCGCGGACGGGCCCGTGGGCGCGCCACCTCGCGGGTGTCACAGGCGGCGGTGCCCGTCAGGCGAGCCGACGGCCACCGGGAGCGCGTGCGGGCCGCGGCACCCAGCCGGTGGCCGCGGCCGGTGGCGGCTGTGGGCCCACCGCAGGTGCCCCGCGATCGCGCCTTAGGCGGTGGTCAGCCCGGCGTGAAGACGACCGGGAGGGCCGCGAGGCCGCGGACCCAGACCGTCGGCTGCCAGACCAGGTCTTCGGCGGGGACCGTCAGCGTCACGTCAGGCAGCCGGTCCAGCAGCACCTGGACGGCTGTCTCGGCGATGATCTCGCCGATCTCCTGGGCGGGGACCGGGCAGCGGTGCTCGCCGTGACCGTAGGACATATGAGCCTGGTTGCCGGCGACCGCGACCATCTCTGGGTTCGGGCGGACACGCGGGTCGGCGTTGGCGGCCGCGACGCTGAGTATCACCATGTCCCCGGCCGCCAGCCGGAAGTTCCCGAGCTGGCCCGGCCGAGCCAGCCAGCGGCCGGTGATGGACGGCGTGGGCGAGTCCTCCCACAGCACCTCTGCCATGGCGTCGCTGACGCTGCGCCGGCCGCCGAACAGCGTGGCCGCGAACCTCGGGTCGCCAAGCATGAGCCGCAGCGTGTTCCCGATCCACGACGAGACCGTCACGTGCGCGATCGAGGACAGGGTCAACAGCTCTTCGAGAAGCTCGTCGTCGGTCAGCGACGCCGGGTGCCCCACCAGCCGCGAGAGCATGTCGAACCCGGCGTCCTCTCGGCGCATCGCCAGCTGCCGGTGCAGGCCGGCGCGATGCCGGCCGTAGGCCTCCTGGGCGGCGGCGTCACCGCTGGCCACCGTGAGCATCTCTTTGACGAGCGCCCGGTTGTCCGCCGACGGGATCCCGAGCAGCGCGCCCAGGGCGTACATCGGCAGGAGCTGCGCGTACTGGCTGATCAGCTCGGCCCGGCCGGCCGAGGCGAACACGTCGATCAGCTCGTCGGCGATCCGCTCACACCGGGCCCGCAGCTCGAGCGGGTCCACGGCGGCCAGCCCGTCGTGCAGCACGCTGGACCGACGCTCGTGCTCGGCGCCACTGAGCCACCACACGGTGTCGCGGCTAAGGAGGATCGGCAGCACCGGCCAGTCCGGCGGGATGAGGTCCCAGGCGTTCCACAGGGTCGAATCCCGCACGTACAGCTCCGGGTTCTCCAGGACGTAGGCGAACTCCCGGTAGCCGAGCACGAGCCACGCCGGGATGTCACCGTCGATCAGTACGGGAGCCAGCACGCCGTGGCGCGTCCGCAGCTGGTGGTAGACCGCCGCCGGGTCGCGGTGGAACTCGTCCCCGTAGAGCCGGGCGGCGCCGACGTGAGCCGGGTAACGGCTCGGCAACGCCGCCAGGCTCACGGTCTGGCGGACGGCGTTCGCCTCGGTCATCGCGGTCTCCAGTGCGGGTCGTGGTATGGCCGGGTCTGGCGAGAAGGTGGTTCACCCCGCCGCGGCGGTGGTGATGACAACGGCTGTCGCCAGGCGGCCCCGGTTCACTGGGCGTGCCCCGCCATCGCGCCGTAGGCGGCCGCGGACAGCGTCAGGACGTGATTGACGAGCTCGATCAGCACCGCCTTGCTCGAGTCACGGGAGCGGGCGTCGCAGTCGAGCAGCGGCACATCGGGGCCCAGCGACAACGCGTCGCGCACCTCGTCGAGCGAGTGGGCTGGCGGGCCGAAGTTGTTGCGGGCGACGACGAACGGCACCTTCTGGTGCTCCAGCCGGTCGATGGCGTACCAGGAGTCCTGGACGCGCCGGGTGTCGACGAGCACGACGGCGCCGAGCGTGCCGGCGAACAGCCGGTCCCACAGGAACCAGAACCGCTCCTGGCCCGGCGCGCCGAACAGGTAGAGCACGAGGTGGTCGTCGAGGCTGATCCGGCCGAAGTCGAAGGCGACCGTCGTGGTGTTCTTGCCGCGCAGGCCCGCGGTGTCGTCGATGCCGACGCCGGCCTCTGTCATGACCTCCTCGGTGGACACTGGCCGGATCTCGCTGACCGCCCGCACCAGTGTGGTCTTGCCGACTCCGAACCCGCCGACGACGACGATCTTCAGGCCTTCACGGACGGTGTCACGCAGCGGGGCCAGCATCGACGGCGTGGCGGGGCCGGCCCGGCCCGGGAAGCGGACGGACCCGGCCTGCGTCGACGCGGCCGTCCTAGAGCCGGCGGAGTCCAACGAGCACCTCTCTCAGCAGCTCGGGGTGGGCGTAGGGGAAGTCGGCCACCGAGCGGCGCGGCGCGGACCTGGCCGGCTGGCGGACCGTGATGCGGCCGGCGTCCAGCAGGTCGCACAGCAGGATCCGGGTGACGCTGATCGGCAGGCGAAGGTGGGCCGCGATCTCCACGACGGCCCGGGCGCCGCGGCAGAACCGCAGGATGCCGACGTGTTCCGACTGCATCCCCGGGCTCGGGTCGGACTCCGCGATGACGAGAGTCACCAGGTCGAAGGTGTCGACGTCGGCCCGGCTGCGCCCGCCGGTGATCGTGTAGAGCCGGTCGGGGTTCTCCCGGTCGATGTGGCCCCGGGTCACGCCGGCGCCGCCGTGGCCCTCAGGTCGCGCGCGGGCGAGCTGAGGTACTCGCCGATCTGCTCGACCAGCTCGTTCATGTTGTGGCCGATCACGCCCGCGTCGGCGTCCTCGGTGGCGATGACGGCGAGGTGGGCGCCCTCGCCGGCCTCGACGATGAACAGCAGGCCGCCATGGAACTCGGTCATGGACTGGCGGACTCCGCCGGTACCGTCACCGAACTCGGCGGACGCGCCGTGCGCGAGGCTCTGGATGCCCGACGCGATCGCCGCCAGCTGGTCGGCCGCATCGACGCTGAGGCCGGACGTGCGGCACATCTTCAGACCGTCCCGAGACAGCACCAGCGCGTGCCGGGCGCCCGGGGTCCGCTCGAGAAGGCTCTCGAGCAGCCAGTCGAGGTCGCGCTCGTTGGTCTTCATCATCGGGTCGTGGGGCCGCCGCGGGCTGCTGCCCGCGGCCCGTCGGCCCCTACCTCCTATCTGGCTGTCTGGTCCGGAGACTCGAGGGCCCGGCCGTCGTCCGGCGGGCGGGCGGGGCGGAGACGTCTGGCGGGACGGACGCCGCGTCAGCGCCCGCCTGGTGGCCGGGGGCCGCGTTCGCCCCGGCCGGCCGCTCCACCGGCCGTCATGGGGTGCCCGTTCCGGCGGCGCCACCGGTGTCGGTGTCACTGGCATCGGCGCCCCCAGCGTCCCCCGCCGGCGGCCGCTCGGCGGTCCCGGCCGGCTTGGTCTCCGCCTGCCCGGTCTCGCCGGACCGGGCGCGGACGCCCGCCTGCTGGAAGGCGCCGAACCGCGCGCCCGGCGACACGGCCGCCGCCGGGCGGCCCTGCCCGCCGGTGCCCGGACCGTCCGAGGCCGCCGACAGCGCCGCCACCGTCCGCGTGGAGCTGGCGAGTGTCTCGCCCCGGCCCCGCTTGGGCAGCGGCTCAGGCGCGCCCGCCGGGCCCGGCGTGGCGCGCGACGGAAGCGCCGCGGGCTCGGCCGGCTGCCCGGTGTTCTGCCCGCTGGCCGGGCGGCCCGGCGTCGCCGGCGCGTACGCCTCAGGCACCGGCGCCCCCTCGGGCCGGGGCTGGGTGATGAGCTGGCGCGGGACGATGACGATCACGCCCGTGCCGCCGCGGGACGAGGGGCGGAAGGAGACGGTGAGCCCGTACTTGCGGGCGAGGACGCCGACGACGGCGAGGCCCAGGCGGGTGCCGGACAGGGTGGTCAGGTCGAGCGCCTCGGCCGAGACGGCCCGCTCCGCTCGGCGCAGCGCCGCCGGGCCCATGACCAGCCCGCCGTCCTCGATGGTGACGACGATGCCCGCCTGGACCTCCTCGACGTAGACGTGCACCTCCTCCGACGGCGGGGAGAAGCTGGTGGCGTTGTCCATCAGCTCGGCGAGCGCGTGCATGACGCCCTCGGCCGCGTACCCGGCGACGGCGGCCGTGCTCGTCGAGTGCAGCCGGACCCGCTGGTAGGCGCTGATCCGGCCCAGCGCGCCGCGCAGGATGCTCTCCATCACGATCGGCTTCGTCCAGCGGCGGCCGGACCGGGCGCCGGTGAGCACCGCGATGGAGTCGGCGAGCCGGCCGGCCTGGGAGACGCTGTGGTCGAGGCGCAGCAGGTCACCGAGGACCTCCTCGCTGTGCCGGTCCTCCATGTCGCGCAGGTCGGCGAGCATGCTGGTGGCCAGGGCCTGGACCCGGCCGGCGGCGTTCGCGCAGGCGGCCATCGCGGCGGCGCGCATGCGTTCGCCACGGCCGACCTCCTCGGCGAGGGTGCGCAGGATCCGTTGCTCGGCGGGATCGGCCGCCGGCGGGCCGCCCGCGAGCGCCTCCTCCACCGAGACGCCGTCACGCAGCTGGGCGACGATCTTCGGGAGGGTGTCGTCCGCGAGCTGGGCCAGGTCCGCGGCGCGCCGCTCGGCCCGGGCCTCGAGGGTCGCCACCCGGTCGACGAGCCACGCCGTGCCGGCCGCCTGGCGCATCGCCAGCACGGCGATCACCGCCGCCGCGGCCAGGCCCACGAGCACCGCGACACCGACCGAGCCCCGCGCCGACGACGGCGCCATCGCCACCGCGCACACCGCGGCCACGGCGACGACGAGCAGCGCGGTGAGCAACACGTTGCGGTTCACGCCGCGGACGGGCCGGCGGCGCGCGACCGGGCCGGCCGGGAAGGTGTCGGCGCGCCCGCGGGCGGGCCCGAGTACACGTGGCATCGCGATCAGTTCCTCGTCCACATCGTCGTCACGGCTGCCCCGGCGTCCACGCCGACGGCGCGAGCCTGGCCCGGCGCGGCAAAGAACCGTTCCACAAAGGCACCGGATTCACCGGTGGGCACGCGGGCGCGCCGCTTGGCGCGGAATGCGCGACAAAGGTCCGTCGCAGCCCCGCGGGCTTTCCCGACACCGCGAACACCCTTCGGCCATCCCTTCGGGACACGCAATGGAGCCGACTGTCCGCGCGGGCGCTGGGCCCCGAGTCGACCGTCACCAGATGCTAGGGAGACCACGCGCGGCCGCCACATCTGGCCAGCTCCACCGGCCGCCGCCCGGCGCGGGCCGAGTGGCTGAGATGTGTCCACGTTGTCATGCCGATGGACGCCATTTTTCGACGTACGGCCGGCGAGGCCATCCGGATTTGACGACCGGCAATAGCCAGCCGGTCACTCAGAACGTCCGGACCGACCGTCCCCGAATCGTCACGGAAAGCGGCCATCCGTGCACGTTCGGACATTTCGGCGATATCAAGAAGGGATAGAGGCCTCGGGGCCCGAGGAGACTAGGACTTTCGGCCTTCCATGTGACCGTCGCCACACAGCAATGGTGCGAGGTGGCCCGCCGCCCGCGGCGCCGACGGCGAATGACGCCACCGCCCACCGCACACCCGGGCACACGGACCAGCCCACGTCACGGCGGGCCGACCCCCAACAGGGGACCACGTCCACGGTGTCCGCGTTTTCCTGTTATTGTGCCGGCGTTCCACCAATGTTCCGGGTCCATTGTCGCCCGAAGGTGGGCGGAAAGCGCGGCGCGACCAGTCCGGCGGGCGGCGGGACGGCGGTCAGCGGCGCAGCAGCCGGCCAGGCCCGCCGGGAAGGACGCGCACGGCCTCGGCCGGGGGGCGCCGCCCCGGCGGGAAGAGCGCGAGAACCGACCCGCCGAAGCCGCCGCCGACCATGCGCGCGCCGGCGGCGCCGGCGGCCCGCAGCCGGGCCACCGTCTCCTCCACCTCGGGTACCGACACCTCGTAGAGGTCCCGCAGGCTGGCGTGCGACGCGTCGAGCACCCGGCCGAGCGAGAGCAGGTCGCCAGTACGCAGCGCCGCCACCGCCAGGCGGACGCGCTCGTTCTCGTCGAGCACATGGCGCACCCGACGGGCCAGCGGCTCGGGCAGCCGACCGGGCGCCTCGTCGTCCGCCTCCCGCAGCGAGCCGATCCCGAGCAGCTCGCGGGCGCGGGCGCACTCGGCCCGCCGGGTGTTGTAGCCGGAGGCCGCGATCGCGTGCCGGACCCCGGAGTCGACCGTCACCAGCCGCCACCGGCCCAGGTCGAGGCGCACCGGCTCGATGCCCGCCGTCGCCGGTCCGCCGGGTGCGCCGCCCGGCCAGCCCGCGCCGACCTGCCAACGCCCCGGCGGGCGCGGCACCGCCCGCGCGGCGGGCGCGGGCGGCGGGTCGGCCGCGGGAACGTCGGCCGTTCCCTGGCCGGCGCCGGCCGCCCGGCCCTCGGCGGCGAGGGCGGCGCCGAGGGCGCGGATGTCCAGGCACAGCGCGTGGCCGGGACGGCCGTACAGCGAGGCGGTCTGGTCGAGCAGGCCCGTGCGCGCGCCGACCCACTCGTTCTCCACCCGTGACAGCAGCCGGGCGAGCTCGCGGCGATCCGGCTCGCGATGTCCGCTGTGCGCCAGCAACGCCAGCGCCAACGCGACCTCGAGCGCCGCCGACGACGACAGCCCGGCGCCCCTGGGCAGGCGCCCGGTGACCACCAGACGCGCGGGGCGGATGGGATAGCCGGCCTGGGTGAGCAGCGCGACCACTCCGCGGGCGAACGACCGCCAGCCCTCGGCACGCGGCGGCGCGGCGGCGGGAAATACATCGTGCGAGCCGATGTCGGCCGCGTGAACCCGCATCAGGCCGTCCGGCGACTGCCGCGCCCGTACCGTGACACCGAGCTCGATCGCGAACGGCAGGCACAGCCCGTCGTTGTAGTCCGTGTGCTCGCCGACCAGGTTGACCCGGCCCGGGCCGAAGGCCACCGCCGTCGCCGCTCCCCGCCCGCCGCGGCCACTCGACCGGCCGCGGCGCGCACGGGAACCGGGCGGCGCACCCGTCGGCGCGCCGCCCGGAGGCGGAGTGGGACCGTCCAGCGCGACCTCCGATCGACCGGCCTCCGGTAAGGAGTACCCCCGCGCAGCCCCGTCCGTCATGCTTACGCAACGCCCGACGTGGGCGAGGCGATCCGCGCCCCACCGCCGGGGAGGCGGGACCCCACCAGTAACCCCACCGAGGTGCCGCTATGCGGCGGCACGCAGCAGGGCGGCGGCGCGCTCCGGCTCGATGTCGTTTATGTAGACGCCCATGGCGGACTCGCTGCCGGCGAGGTACTTGAGCTTGTCCCTGGCCCGCCGGTTGGAGAAGACGCGCAGCCGCAGGTGCGCCCACCGCCGGCCGGCGCGCACGGGTGCCTGCTCCCACGCGGCGATGTAGGGCATCCTGACCCCGAGCACCCGGTCGAAGCGCCGAAGGACGTCCAGGTAGAGCTCCGGGAACTCGGCCCGCTCACGCTCGTCGAGCGCGGGCAGGTCGGGCACGTGCCGGCGAGGATGGATCGACACCTCGAAGGGCCAGCGCGCGGCATATGGGACGAACGCGGCCCAGGAGTCGGTCGAGGCGACCAGGCGGGTACCGGCCGCCGTCTCGGCCGCGACGGCTTCGCAGTGCAGGCAGCGGCCTCGACGGCGGGCGACGCGCGTCATCGTCGCCAGCGACGGCGGGACGAACGGGTAGGCGTAGATCTGGCCATGCGGGTGGCCGAGCGTCACCCCGATCTCCTCGCCGCGGTTCTCGAACACGAACACGCTCGCCACGGCCGGGCTGCGGCCGAGCGCCGCCGTCCGGTCGGTCCAGGCGGCGAGCACCGTGCCGACCCGGCGCGGCGTGAGCGTCGAGAACGAGGCGTCGTGGTCGGCGGTGAAGCAGACGACCTCGCAGCGGCCCTGCTCCGGCAGGCCGAGAGCCGGGAAGCGGTTCTCGAAGACCGCGACGTCGTAGTCGGCGGGGATCTCGGTCAGGTGGCCGTCGCGGCTGGGGCAGAGCGGGCAGTCGGCGGCCGCCGGCAGGTGGGTCCGCCCCTGGCGGTGCGCGGCGATGACCACCCACTCGTCGGTCAGGGGGTCGTGGCGCAGCTGGGACGCCGGCCGGGCCACCGGCGCGAGGCCGCGCCGGTCGGGCTCGGCGCGGTCGCGGCCCGGCTCGTCGTCGAAGTAGATGAGCTCACGGCCGTCGGACAGCCGCACCACCGTGCGGGTCGCACCGCCCGTCGTCACGGGCCTAGACGCTACCGAGTGGCCCGGTCACGTCGACCCGGAGACCTCCGCACGAGTATCGCCGGCCAGCCTGCGCCGGGCGAGCAGGCCGAGGCCCGCGCACCCGAGCAGGACGATCAGGACGACCGGGCCCTCCCGGGAGAACCACGACGTCACCGAGGGCTCGCCGACGAAGAGCACCTCGGGGTGCGGCACGGACAGGAACGCACCGGCGGCGCCGACCGCCATGAGCACGCGCGGGCGCGGCACCCCACGAGCCATCACCAGCGGGACCATGCCCCAGGCGAGGTACCACGGGTAGAGCACCGGGCCGAGCAGGGCCAAGCTCAGCAGGGCGAGCCCGCAGGTCGTCGGGACGTCCCGGCGGCGGACCGTGACGAGCAGCCAGCCGATCAGCAGCGCGGCGCCCGCCATCCCGGCGGCCCGGGCGAGGCCCAGCAGGTCACTGCCGGGCAGCGCCGGGCCCGGCGTCCCGGTGACGATGGCCAGCAGGTTCGCCAACGCCGACACGGGTGAGTAGAGACTCAGACCGTGCGACGGCGTCGACGAGGCGCGGATCCAGCCCAACCCGTTGGGCACCAGCAGCAACGACAGCGCGGTCGCCGTCGCCGCGATGACGCCCAGATCCCGGATCATCGCCGCGGCGACCGCACGCACCGGCCACCCGGCCAGCCAACCAGATGGCCGCGGCTGTGCGCCCTCGGCCTGGTCGACGGCCCGGTCGACGGCCCGGTCGACGGCCCGGTCGACGGCCAGGTCGGCCCAACGGCGAGCCAGCACCACTATCATGATCATGGCGGCCGGCCACTTGGTCAGAGCGGCGGCCGTCAGCAACGCGAGGCCGGTCCCGGTCCGCCCGCGCAGGGCGGCCAGCAGCCCGGCCGCGGCCAGCGCCATCATCACGGCCTCGAGGTGGATGGCTCCGAGCAGCTCCAGCAGCACGACCGGCCCGCCGACGCCGGCCGCGAGCGTCCAGGGACGCCGGTGCGCGGGCACCGCGCGGACGAGGCACCACGCCAGCACCGCGACCGCCACGGTGGCCACGACCCGCAGCAGGATCACCGACCGCACCACCCGGCCGCCGGTGACCGCGGCCACGGCGTGGAAGATTCCCAGGCCCACCGGTCCGTACGGCGACGGGGTGTCCTGCCAGATCGGGTCCGCGGCCAGCGCCGCCGGGTGGTTGCCGAGCAGCGACGGCCCGGTCGAGTAGGGGTCGAGCCCGGCCGTGAGCATGACCCCCTGGGCGACGTAGCTGTAAACGTCGAGGCTGAGGATGGGCGGGCCGACCAGCGGCGCGACCGACCAGCAGCAGATCAGCGTCGCGACGCCGCGCAGCGACAGCTCGCCCCGCTGGCTGCGCCGGCATGCCCACCACCAGGCGCCGACCAGCAGGGCGGCGCCGACGAACAGCACGACCGGCAGCACGGACGGCTGATCCGTCGCGACCGGGTCGAGCAGGCCGAACCACGCCGTCGGTGGACGCACGACCGGCCCCAGCGCGAGGCGGCCGCCGGTGATGACGACCAGAGTCGCACCGAGGGCGCCGACCGACGCGGCGAGCGCGAGCGCACCCCGGTGCTGCGCGCGACGGCCACGACCGGCCGCCTCGCCGGTTCGTGCGTCGTCGGTCTGCTTCGTGTCATCCTCGACGTCGGCCGGGCCGGCGTTCGCCCCGGCGCGGACGTGGCGGCGCCCGGCATGTCCGTCTGGCCTGGTATCTCCCATCGCCCTACGAACGCTGCCAGCCATGGCGCACGCGCAGGCGGCGCCGGGGCAGCCCATCGATGAACAGCCCGGAACCGGACAGGTGACCGGCATCATCACAATGACGCACGTCACATTCGGTGGACATCGTGAACGGACCGTCAGGGGTCGGCAGCGCTCCGCGCCGACCGGTCCAGGTGCGCGACGGCGACGGCACGCAACGCGACGTGGAGGCCTGGCGCCTGCACTAACCTCGGACGGGACGTTGAGAGTCGCCGGCGCCCCGTGCGGTGGTGTCGAAGGGGGACGTCACGTGACGACGGCTACGACCGCCGACGGGGAGATCCCAGCTCCGAGGCCGGCGCCCGCCGCGGCCAACCCGGCCGACGGCCCAGGTCCCGGACCCACGCCCACGCCCACGGTCACGGTCATCGTTCTGGACGCCCCACGGCCCGTCGTGGCCCTGCCGTTCCCACTCGTTCACGCGGACGAGACCGTCCCGCGGCCAGCCGGTCTCGATCCGGCCGGCTTCGACGCTCGCGAGTACCTGGACGGCCTGGGGGCGTTCCTCGCTGGAGTCGCGAACGTCGTCATGCAGCTGAGCTGGGCACCTATCGGCCACGGAGTGCTGGAGAGCCCGGTCAAGAGCGGGCGGCTCACCCGCCACCCGGTGAAGCGGCTTCGTACGACGTTGACGTACATCGCCGTCGCCATGCTGGGCACCGAGGAGGAACGGGCCCGCTACCGGGACGCGGTGAACGCCGCGCACCGGCAGGTCCGCTCCACTCCGACGAGTCCCGTGCGCTACAACGCGCTGTGGCCGGAGCTACAGCTGTGGGTGGCGGCCTGCATGTACCGGGGGGCGGTCGACGTTCACACCCGCCTGCACGGCGCGATCGAGCCGGCGGCCGCCGACGCGTTCTACCAGCACGCCGCCCGGTTCGGCACGACCCTGCAGATGCGGCCGAGCATGTGGCCGGCCGACCGGGCGGCGTTCGACCGGTACTGGGAGGAGTCCCTGACCCGGGTCTCGATCGACCCGACCGTCCGCGCCTACCTGCACGGCCTGGTGACCGGCCGGGGCCTGCGCTGGCCGTTCAGCCTGGGTCCGCGCCGCGCCGCAACGTTCCTGACGACCGGCTTCCTGCCGGCCCCGTTCCGCGAGGCGATGGGACTGGCCTGGTCCGCGGCTGACCAGGCCCGGTTCGACGGGACGCTGCGCCGGCTCGGCGCCGTCCAGCGACGCCTGCCCCGGTTCGCCCGCCTCGCGCCCTACAACCTGCTGCTGATCGATGTGCGCCTACGGCTGCGGCTGGGCCGCCGCCTGGTGTAGCGGCGGCGGCCCAGCCGCGAGTGTCGCTCCCTGCCGAGCGGTACGGCCGGTCAGCCGACGTGGACGGGCGCGCCTGCGGCCACGTCCGACTTGCGTGCCTTGACCAGGATGACGACGGTGATCAGTGCGGCCGCCATCAGCGCGGCGCTCCAGACGAAGGCCGTGGTGTAGCCCTCGATCTGGGACTGTGCCTGAGCGGCGGGGCCGATGCCGTGCTTGCCCAGGTAGTTCGTCACGACGGTCGCGTAGACAGTGTTGAGCAGCGCGATGCCGAGCGAGCCACCGACCTGCTGGGTCGTGTTGACCAGAGCGCTCGCGACGCCGGCGTCGCGATCCGAAACGCCGATCAGCGACAGGCTCGACATCGGGACGAACGCCATGCCCATGCCGAGGCTGATCAGGAGCTCCGCCGGCAGGACGTGGGAGGCGTAGCCGGTGTCCAGGCCGACCCGGGTGAGCAGCAGCAGGCCGACCACCGCCATCGCGCCGCCCACGACCATGGGCGACTTCGGTCCGACGCGCGGCAGCAGCTGGCTCGCGATGGCCGCCCCGAAGATGATTCCGCCGCTGAACGGCAGGAAGGCGAACCCGCTGCGCAGCGCGCTGTAGCCCAGCGTCTGCTGGAAGTAGTACGTCATGAACAGGAACATCGCCAGCAGGGCCGCGCCGAAGAACAGCGAGGCGAGGAACGAGCCACCGCGGTTGCGCTCGAGCACGACCCTCATCGGCAGCAGTGGCGCCGACGTGCGCAGCTCGATCAGGACGAAGGCCGCCATCAGCACCACCGAGCCGACCAGCAGCGCGACGGTGAGCGGCGCGCCCCAGCCGTCATCGGCGGCCTTGGTGAACCCGTACACCAGGCCGAGCAGGCCGAGGGTGATCGTCGTCGCGCCCGGGATGTCGTAGCTGGCCTTGCCCTCGGCGCGGCTCTCGCGCACGACCGTCACCGCGGCGACGGCGGTGATCACCGCGATCGGGACGTTGACGAACAGGCACCAGCGCCAGGAGGTGTACTCGGTGAGCAGGCCGCCGACGATCAGGCCGATCGCGGCGCCGCCGCCGGAGATGCCGCCGTAGACGCCGAACGCGCGGGCGCGCTCCTTGCCGTCGGTGAACGTCACCGTGATGAGTGAGAGCGCGGCCGGCGCGAGCACCGCCGCGCAGGCGCCCTGCAGCGCCCGGGCGGCGAACAGCATCGCTGCGTTCGGGGCGAACCCGCCGAGCGCGGAGGCTGCGGCGAAGCCGAACAGGCCCCAGATGAAGGCCCGCTTGCGCCCGGCGAAGTCGGCGATCCGCCCGCCGAGCAGCAGCAGGCCGCCGAAGGCCAGAGTGTAGGCGGTCATCACCCACTGCCGGTTGGCGGTGGAGATGTCCAGCGCGGCCTGGGCGTGCGGAAGGGCGAGTGTCACGATCGAGCCGTCGAGCACGACCATGAGCTGGGCGACGGCGATGACGCCGAGCGCGAGCCAGCGCCGCGGGTCCGGCTCGGCGCCCGCCCCGTGAGCCGGTGTCCCGGCGCCTGCCGCGGCCGCGGTGACCGTCGACGCGGGTGTCGCAGGCTGGGCCGGGATCACCGGTACGGCGGGCCCCTGGTCGCCGCCGTCACCCGAAGGTGTGACATCGGTGGTTGTGGTCACTGTGTCTCCGTGTCTTGAGGGCCGGCGGCCGTTCTCTCAAGGATCACACTGCCTGGAATGCCGCCGTGGGCGTCGATGGTTGGCAGTGGTCGGATGCGGGCGCCGGGTCACGGCCGTCGAGAGCCGGCAAGTCGGGCCGGCAGTAGTTCATCTCCAAATAGTACGGCATCAAACTGGGTTGGCATCAAACTATCGTGATCAACTACACTCGCCCCATGAAGGCCCGCACCCAAGGCGTCGCCGCGGGCACGCGTGCCGACGACGTCCTCGCCGCCGCCGACGACGTCCCGGACACGAGCGCCGCCGCCAGTCCTGGCCCGGCCCTCCGGTACGACACGCCGGAGCCGGCGGACGTGACGGACTTCTGTGCCGTCCCGCAGGGCGCGGTGCCAAAGGATGGACCGGACCCGGTCGACGAACTCATCGGTGGCTGGCGCCGGGAACGCCCGGACATCGACGGCGACACCCTGAACGCCCTCGGCTGCTTCGCCCGGATGAAGTGGCTGACCAAGAACCTCGCCAGCCTGGCCGAGCAGGTCATCCGCCGGCACGGCCTGAACACGGGCGAGTTCGAGGTGCTCGCGACCCTGCGCCAGTCCGGGCCGCGGTGCACTCTCATCCCGTCGCAGCTGTCCTCTCGGCTGATGCTGTCCCGCGCCGGCATGACCAACCGGCTGGACCGGCTGGAGGCGGCCGGCCTGATCGAGCGGGCCCTCGACCCCACCGACCGGCGCAGTTTCCAGATCCGGCTCACCAGCAAGGGCCGCGCTGTCATCGACACCGCGATCACCGAGCATGCCAGGATCATCAGCAGTTTCAGCGCGACCCTGAGCGCCGAGCAGCGTGCCGGCCTCGACGACGCGCTGCGTACGCTGCTGCGCGCCCTGCCCTGACGCGGTCCATATCCCCGTGGGCACAGCCACGGCGTCAAACGCACAGCCATGGCGTCAAAACGCACAGCCATGGCGTCAAAATCGCGCTAGCGACGCGCCGCTGGAAGGTGGGCGAGCTGGTCCGAGAACGCCGCGATCTCGTCGAGGGAGTACGACAGGTGGACCCTCGTCGTCGAGGCGGGGCGCTTGGCCAGCGACAGGCCCGGGCGCCACTCGCTGGCCGGGCGGATCGGGCGCGGGGCGAAGCCGCCGCCGCAGTTCGGGCACACGTCGCGCAGCGTGCCGACGCAGTCGGCGCAGAACGTGCACTCGTAGGTACAGATCATTGCGTCCGCAGCGTCGGGTGGCAGGTCCTTGTCGCAGTACTCGCAGTTCGGGCGCAGTTCGAGGGCCATCAGCCGATTCTTGCCGGTGCATCGCTCGCCGACGAAACACCGCGACCGTCGCGATCCCGACTGTCCGCCGGCCACCGCGGCCGCGACGCTGGAGACATGCCGTCCTCACCAGCACCGCTACCGTCCTCACCACCACCGGCACCACCACCGCCACCGTCGGCACCGCCGTCGACGCCGCTGCGCGTCGACATCGTCGTGTTCGACGGGGTCGACGAGCTGGACGTCATCGGCCCGATGGAGGTCTTTCGCCACGCCGAGCGCCGAGGCTGCCGGTTGACCACCCGGCTCGTGACCCGCGTGCCCGTCGACGAGGTGACCGGGAGCTTCGGCCTCCGGTTCCGGCCCGACGCCGTGCTCGAGCCCGGCTGCGACGTCCTGGTGGTCCCGGGCGGAAACTGGGTCGCCCGCGCCGAGACCGGCGCCTGGGGCGAGGTCCGTCGGGGCGACCTGCTCCCCGCTCTGCGGGCCGTAGCCGAACAGGCGTCCGTCACGGCGGCCGTCTGCACGGGCGCCCTCGTCCTCGCCGCCGCCGGCCTCGTCGGCTCCCGCCCCGCCGCCACGCACCACAACGCTCGGGCGGACCTGGCCGGTTACGGCGCCACCGTCGTCGACGCCAGGGTCGTCGACGACGGTGACCTGGTGACCGCCGGCGGCGTCACCAGCGGCATCGACCTGGCCCTCTGGCTCGTCGAACGCCTCTTCGGCACCACCTACGCCGACGCCATCGCGGACGGCATCGAACACCACCGCGTCCGAGGAGTGACGGCGGAACAGCTCTTGGCCCCAGCTTCGCCGGTCCCGGAGGCTCCCGCGCAGTGCTCGTAGTTCTCCGGTGGCCGCCGCCCGCAGTGACCAGCTGTCCCGATCGCGACCGGGAAGCTTCCTTCCCGTCTGGGAGACCGCGGCCGGCGCGCCCCGACCGGCCGAGCGGCGTCGAGCGTCACCTCCCGACGCGATGACCACCTCATCCAGGTGCCGAACGTCCGATGGTTCGAGGCGGATGCTCGCTGGTTCGGCCGGCCGTTCTTCGCCTACGACCGGCTCAGGTGGAACAAACTCGGGTGGAACAAACCAGTGGCCTGATGTCCGCGCCGCTAGATAGCGTCCACCGCCGTGGGCGGACCGGCGACCTTCGAGGACCTCGTCGCGGAAGGCGCGGCTGTTCCGGTCGAGGGGTGGGACTTCTCGTGGTTCGCCGGAAGGGCCACCGAGGAACGGCCGCCGTGGGGCTATGCCGCGACCGTGGCCCGGCGGCTCGGCGTGGTCGGCTCCGTCCTCGACGTGCAGACCGGCGGCGGTGAGGTCTACGGCTGGGCGCTGCGCCACGCCGGGAGGATGCCGCCGAGGCTCGCCGCCACGGAGTCCTGGCTGCCGAACCTGCGGATAGCGCGGGCCACGCTCGGCCCGCTCGGTGGCCGCGTCGTCGCGGCCATCGACGACGGCGGTCTGCCCTTCGCCGCCGGCGCGTTCGACCTCGTCGTGAGCCGGCACCCGGTGGTCACCGGGTGGGAGGAGATCGCCCGGGTGCTGCGGCCCGGCGGCAGCTATCTCTCCCAGCAGATCGGCGCCGGTTCGAACCGTGAGCTCATCGACTTCTTGATGGGCCCCCAGCCGGTCAACGAGGTTCGCAGCGTCAGGCGAGCCGTCCAAGCGGCCGAGGCGGCCGGGCTGGTCGTGGTCGACCTGCGCGAGGCGGCCCTGCGCGTCGAGTTCCACGACGTCGGCGCGGTCGTCCACTTCCTGCGCAAGGTCCTCTGGACGGTGCCGGGCTTCACCGTGGACGCGTACCGGGACCGGCTGGCCGCGCTCCACGAGCAGATCAGCCGGGACGGCCTCTTCGTCGCCCACGCCCAGCGGTTCTTCATCGAGGCACGCCGACCGGCCTGAGCAAGACCTCACCGCCCACGCCCCCGGCGGTGGCCGGTCAGCCGCCCAGGGCTCTCTCCGTCTTGCCACCCGGGAAGTGATGGTAGGTGGAGCCCCGGGGCGCGCCGGTGGCCGCGAGGACCTCCGCGAACGACGTCCCCTCCATGCCTTTCTCGGCGAGCAGGCGGGCGGCGCCAGCCACCATCCGAGCTCGCACATCGCCCTTCGCCACGCCCAGCCTCCAAAACTATGCAGTGCGCGTCCAGGCCCTCACCCCCGTCGGCGTCCTCGACCGTGACAAGCAGCTCGCGGCCGTCCGCCGACTGACGGACGTCGTCGCCGACGGGGGTGAGGGCCCAGGCCTGGCGCGCCGCACCTGGGCCCTGCTGACCGAGTCGCCGGACGGCGGCTGGGGCGTCGGCGGCCACGCCAGCACCAGCGCGGAGCTCGCCGCACTGGCCGGTCGGCAACCCACCCCGCCCATGACTCGGCAACTCGACCCCGTGGCGTCCAGCTCACCCCTGCGACGCCTCACCGTCGTCATCACGCCGGAGGAAGTCCTCGAAGGTAGGGCGGCGGTCCCTCCGACGTGACCACAGCGGCACGGCCACCAGCAAGACCGGGGTCAGCGCGAGCCTGAACGCACGACGAAGCAGGCGGCGCGTCGCCACGAACGCTTCCCTGAACGCCTGCCAAGGGTGCGCGAGCGCCGCGAACGCCACCAGCAACGCGGCGCCGCCACCGCCGATCCCCGAGAAGTCGTCGGGATCGTCGCGTTCCGCTGCCGCTTGCCCGGTCACCGCACGCCCCCGGTCGCGGCGCGCCTTCTGGTCACAGCGCGCCTTCTGGTCACAGCGCGCCCTCTGGTCACAGCGCGCCCTCTGGTCACAGCGCGCCCTCTGGTCACGCCGCACTGTCAAGACAGGCGGCCGGCGCTCGAGCCGGAAGCCGACCCCGCGGCCCAGAACGCGCGCCGCACCTTGGACGTGCCATCGATCCCACCGCCCAACCGTCGACTCGCCCGGCCCGCAGCCCGCGTGCCGCGCCCCGGCAGCCATGCCCAGCGCGACGCAGCCCAGCGCGACGCACGGACTGCCTCCGACCATGAGCACAACGCACTGCCCATCACCGAATCGAACCACAGCGATCCGGACCAGGCCCGCCGCTCAGGCGGCGCCTCGTATTTCCGGCGAGGCCCCGCCCCGTCTGGCCTCGCACCCGTCTGGCCACGTTCGCCGTCGCCGTCTGGCCACGTCCGCCGTCTGACTTCGCCCGTCGCCTGACGTCGCCCGCCGTCTGGCCACGTTCGACACCTGGCCGCGTTCCGCGGAACGCGGAGATCTCGCGCCGTCGGTCCGGACGCCTCCGAGCCCAGACGAGGGCCGACCAGCCCTACGCAGGATGCCCAAGGTCCGCCGAGCTCGGCGGCCTGCAACGCCCGCCGCACGCCGCACGCCGCACCAACGGCGGCCTTCGTCCTCGACCTCGACAAGCCGCTCGACTGAGCATCTCGGCCTACTGGGCGGTCTTCGTGCGAGACCGTCAGCCTCCCGACTAGTCAAGCGATCTTCGCGTTTCCGTGGAACGCGAAGATCGCAAACGTCACGCGGCGGGCCTGCCGCAGTGTGAGGCGCCTGGCGCATGGCGGACCCTACGGTGCGGCAGGGCCTACGGTGCGGCAGGGCCCACGGTGCGGCAAGGCCTACGGTGCGGCGTACCGACTGGGGCAGCGGAGCGGACTACTCGGTCAGACGGTCAGGTGGCGACGGCCGATCGGCGGCGATCGCGAATGGCCCAGGTCAACGGCCCAGGTCGGCCCCGGAAGCAGCAGTCGCGCGGCCGCCCGAAATTGTCGGAGGCGAGTGAGAGCCTCGTCATGTAGTTGATCCAGCCCTTGGTCCCGGGAGTCTTGATGGCCATCCTCACGATCGATCCGACGATCAGCCCGGCCGTGTCCGGCGCGGCCGTGTCTGACGCGGCCGTGCCTGAAGCGGTGGTGTCTGAAGCGGCCGTGTCGTCCAGCCCGAGAACCGCCGACGGCCTGAGCGGCTGTGCCGTGGACGTGGAGTCGGTGCCGCTGGAGGTACTGGAGAGGGAGATCTGTGGCTGGGCAGGGCGGATCGCGGCGGCGGCGTGCCGAATGTTGCTGGCGCTCGCGGCGTTCGACCGGCGAGGTGGCTGGTCCGGCCTGGGCATGGGGTCGTGCGCGCACTGGCTGGCGTGGCGGTGCGGGCTGAACGTGCGGACGGCCCAGGAGCAGGTCGCCGTCGCGCATGCGCTGGAGGAGCTGCCGGCGGTGCGGGCGGCCTTCGCGGCGGGGCGGCTGTCGTACTCGAAGGTACGTGCGGTGGCCCGCGTCGCCGAGGCCGAAACGGAACAGACGTGGCTGACGCATGCCCTGCACTGCACAGCGGCGCAGCTGGAGCGTCTGGCGGCGCGGTACCACCAGCTGACCGCCGACCCGGCGGCGCAGGGGGCGTCGCGCGCGGTGAACTGGAGCGTCCGTTCCGACGGGTTGTTCCGCTTGTCGGCGGTGCTGACAGCGCAGGAAGGTGCCCGGTTCGCGGCGGCGATCGACGCGGCACGCGCGAGCCTCGACGACGTCTCCGTGCCGGCCGACGGCGAGCCGGCGTCGGCGGACCGCGGGGTGATCGCCGCGGTGCGCGACCGCCGCGCCGACGCCGACGCGTTGGTGGTGCTCGCGGATGGGTTCCTGAACGGACCGGCGCCCGGCCTGCTCGACCCAGCTCACACACTGACCGTGCACATCGACGCCGGCACGCTTCTGGCCGCGAGCGACAGGCCTGGTGAGGCCGAGCTCGCCGGCGATCCAGGTGTAGGTCGCGGGGCCACCTCAGCCGGGGAAGACAGCGGCGGCACCGCGACCGACGAGGACGAGTCGACAAGAACCGGCTGGCCGATGGACGCCTTGTCGACGGCGACCGGGACCGACCCGATCGGCCGGCTGGCGCGTGGGCTGCTGCGCTGCGACGCCGGACCCGGAATCGGACTCCCCCAGGCGACGCTGGCACAGCTGGGCTGCGACGCGCTCATACGGGCGCTTGCGCGTGATGAGACGGGCAATCCCCTGGCGCTGGGCCGTCGTCGCCGGGTGCCGACCCAACGGCTTCGGGAGGCGGTCTACACCCGAGACCAGGGAACCTGCCGCTATCCAGGCTGCGCGCACACCCGCTGGCTGCACATCCACCACCTGCGCGCATGGCTAGTCGACGCGGGCGAGACCAGTCTGGAAAACCTGACTCTGGTCTGCACACGCCACCATCAGCTGATCCATGACGAGGGGATTCGTCTGCGCCGACGGGCCGACGGCATCGTCGTCGCCGTCCTGCCCGACGGATTCGTCGTGGAACCGGCACCCGCCCTCGACCCCGGTGCGCAGCCCGCCGACGCGCTCGCCGCCGCGACCAGGCATGTCGCACCAGACGCCCTGCGCACCCGCGACGGCGGCCGGCTCAGCTGGGACGACTCCCTCTATGTCCTGCTCCAACACCGCCGGCCGGCGGCTCAGGCTGGCTCGCCTGCGACGACGATGCCGTTCTCGTAGGCGAGCACCACGGCCTGGACGCGGTCGCGCAGGCAAAGTTTGGCGAGGATGGCGCCGACGTGGCTCTTCACCGTCGCCTCAGTCGCGACCAGGCGCCCGGCGATCTCGGTGTTCGACAGGCCGCGGGCGATCAGTACCAGCACCTCGCGCTCGCGTGGCGTCAGCTCGTCGAGCAGGCCGGGGGGCGTCGGCGGCCGGGCGCGCGGCGAAGGTCTCGATCAGTCGGCGGGTGACGGACGGGGACAGCAGCGCGTCGCCGGCGTGCAGGACTCGGATCGCGTCGACCAGGCGCTCGCAGGAGGCGTCCTTCAGGAGAAAGCCGGCCGCTCCGGCGCGCAGGGCGCCGAACACGTACTCGTCCAGGTCGATGCCAGCAGGCCCGCCGCCACTCCGGTCGCCTCGCCGACGCTCAGATCGGGCCCGGGCTGTCGAGCCAGCAGCGGCAGTCCCAACCCGAGCGACACCCCCACCATCAGCAGTCCGACAACCAGGCCCGCGACCGCATAGGCGCAGGCCCGCCCAAGCAGCAGCCGTGCCCGGGACACGCCTGCGGCCAGCGCGGCGGGGTGGCAGTACGGTGCCGAAACTCGCCGGCCGCGCCGACGGCTCGGAGCAGGAGCAGCAGGAGCGGCATGCCGGAGAGGGCCTCCTCCTTCTCGCCCAGTGATGGCACCACGCCGGATGTCGAAGGACACGTCCTCGATCGCGGCACGCCTGCCGTAGCGCTTCGTCAGCCTCTCGACGGCGATCGCGGTGGTGCCAGTGGCCGCAGCGGCCGCAGTGGCGGCGGGGGGCGGCGCCTTCGCCGTTCGTGAAATTCCCATGACGGGAAGAATCCGGCCGGCCGATCTCGCGGTCATCGGCGCGCGGACCAGTCTGCGAACTCGACCACGGTCGTAGGCAAGGCCGGTTGGCATCTACCCAGCGACGGAGACGAAGACGAAGACGAATCAATCTACACATATGTAGCAGTACGGAGGACTGGCCGCTTGCTGGATGGGAAGACTGGATGGGAAGAGAAGCAACACGATTGCCCACCGGACGACGTGAACGACAGATGACTCCAACAACAGCCGACACCAACAACAGCCGACGTCACCGACACATGACGTCAACGACACACGACGTCAACGACAAGGAGCCCAGCCCCATGCGGCGACACCTCGACGATGGCCGGACCCGGTCGGACCTGGCACCCCCCGAGCAGCCTCGCCGCGGCCCGGCCACCGGCGGCCCGACTCGGCAGCCGCCACCGGCCAGCCGCGCCCCCGCTCACCCCCGGGCAGGCTCCCGAAACGTTGGCAGGCGGGAGGACGACCGGCTGCTCGCGATGATCGACGGCGCCCCCGACTACGACTACGTCGCCCATACGGCGACGCTGCGCGGGATCGTCCGGCAACGCCTCGTCACCAGGGCGCTGCGCGCCTATCTGCCGCCCGCGCCCGCCCGAGTCGTCGACATCGGCGGTGGAACCGGCGTCCAGGCCCTCGCGCTGGCCAGGCTCGGCTATGAGGTCACCGTGTGCGAGCCCGACCGTCGCATGATGGCCGAGGCCGTCCGCGCCGTCGCCGCCGCACCTCGGGACGCCCGGGACCGGATCCGGCTCATCCAGGGCGACGGGCTTGACGCGCCCCAGCTGGCGGGCGATGGCTTCGACGCCACCCTCTGCCACGGCGTGATCATGTTCGTGCCGGAACCCGAGGCGCTCCTGCGTGTCCTGGTGCAGGTGACCCGGCCCGGCGGCACGATCTCGGTGGTCGGCAAGAACGGTCCGGCACTGGCGCTGCGCGCGGGCCTGCAGGGTCGCTGGCAGGACGTGCTGACACAGCTCTCCGACGGGGACCATGCCGGCGAGGTGGCCGAGGGCGCGGCACGGGTCGTCCTCGGGCCGGCTCCGCCGAACCGCGGCGACGACCCCTCCCACGTCCGGGCAGTGCTCGCCGCCGAGGGCGCCGAGCCCCTCGCCTGGTACGGAATCCGGACTTTCACCGACCATCTGGCCGACGAGCCCGCCGACGTCGACGTCGACAAGGTCGTCGACGCCGAGTGGGCCGCGGGCTCCCGGGATCCCTACCGGCAGGTGGCACGACTCGTCCACCTGATTCACCGCCGCCGGCCCTGATACGAAAGTGGTAGACCAGTCGTCGGCCGGGCGACACGTCTTTATCAGCATCGTGACAATGCCGCTCCGGACGCGCGAGAAAGCTTTACGGTCGGCGTTGTGGAGCAGCCTAAAGTCATCGTCGTCACGGGGGCGAGCGGCGGGATCGGTGCCGCGGCGGCGCGCGAGCTGGCGCGCCGGGGACATCGACTGGCGCTGGTCGGACTGACCTTGGCAGAGACCGAACCGCTCGCCGCCGAGCTCGGAGCGGCCGCCTACGCGGCGGATTTCTCCTCGTTCGCGCAGGTAGGCGAGCTCGCCCGGCGGCTACTCGCCGACCTGCCGCGCATCGACGTCCTGGTGAACAACGCCGGGATGATGAGCGGGACGCGGCGAACGGTCACCGAGGACGGCCACGAGTGGACCCTCCAGGTCAACTATCTCTCGCCATTCCTGTTGACCAACCTGCTCGGCCCGTGCCTGGCCGAGTGGGACGGCCGGGTGGTCGTCACGGCGAGCCTGATGAGCAACAGCCGGCTCGCCCGCTTCGATCCCGAACGGCTGGGTGAGGCCGGCCGCTATCGCGCGCTCGACGCCTACGCCGCCTCCAAGCTGGCGAACATCGCGTTCGTCGCCGAGCTGTCGGCGCGGCAGCGCGCGGTCCGGGCGGTGTCGTTCCATCCGGGCATCGTGCGGACCAACTTCGGCGCCGAGGGCCCGCTGTTCGTCCGCACGTTCATGCGCTCGCCGTACCGCCGGTTCCTGCGATCGCCCGAGTGGGCCGCCGACACGCTGGTGTGGCTCGCCACCGTCGACGGCGAGCGGCTCGTCGACGGTGCCTACTACTTCGACCGCCGCCCGGCGCGGCCGAACCCGCTCGTCTACGACGCCCGGTTCCGGCGGGCCCTGTGGCGGCGCACGGTCGAGCTGATCGACGCGCCGGCGCTGGACGCCCCGGCCCCGGCCCCGGCCACCGCGATGGTGGCCGGCACGATGCCGGTCGGTGCCATGCCGGTCGGTGTCATGCCAGCTGGCGCCATACCGGTCGGCGCGATGCCGGCCGACGCCGGTCTGCTGGACGTCGCCGCCGTGCGGGCGGCGCTCGCGGCCCTGCGGCCGCGGACCGGTGAGCCAGCCGAAGCCCTCACCCTCGACGCCGCCTGAGGCCAGGAGCGAGCAAGAACGAGAACGAGGGCTGCCCGACGGCGGATGCGTCAGGCGGCGGCGGGGTGCTTGGCCGCGTAGCGGCGGGGTGCTTGGCCGCGTAGCGGCGGGCCCACTCGGCGCGCGGGACGATGTCCGTCTCGACGTCGGTGGCGCCGGCGCGCAGGGCGCCGACCGTGGCCTTCTCCTTCGAGATGTGGGCGAACGGGTCCCAGTTGAAGAACCGGGAGGCGTTCTCCCAGGTGATCTTGTTGATGTCGGCGCCGGCGCCGGCGCCGGTGAGCTCGGCGTGCGGACGCGGGAGAGCCCTTCGGCCTGCGCTGGACCCTCAGCTAGTTGTACGCTTCGTCACCATGTCCGTTTCCGCACGTTCGGTCAGAAATCCCGCTGAACCGGCCACGGGCGTGGTCGTCGCCCGAGCGGTCGCGCTGGCCATGGACGAGGACCACCCGGTGCACGGTCCGCGGCTGCGCTCGTCGTTCCTGCCGGACGAGGTGGACCTCGCCGGCGTCAACATCGGCGCGATCGACCTGCGCCGGGGCGGAGCCGCGCTCGGCGGCGGCTACCAGTACGAGGGCGAGCGGCTGGTCACCGGCTGGCACTCGCACGACCTGCACCAGATCGAGTACGCCGTCTCGGGCGTCGTCGAGGTCGAGACCGCCGCGGGCCACTACCTCCTGCCGCCGCAGCAGGCCTCCTGGATCCCGGCGGGGCTCGAGCACCAGGCGACGATGAACACCGCGGTGCGCACGGTGTCGGTGATGTTCGACCCGCGCATCGTGCCCGCGCCGGGCGACCGGGCCCGTATCCTCGCCGTGTCGCCGCTGATCCGGGAGATGATGCTGCACGCCGTGCGCTGGCCGATCGCCCGCACGGACTCCGACGAGGTGTCCAACGGGTTCTTCCAGACACTCGCCCACCTGGTGACCGAGTCGCTGGAGCACGAGGAGCCACTAAGCCTGCCGACCTCGGCCGACCCGGTGGTCTCGGCGGCGATGATCTACACCCGGCGGCATCTCGACACCGTCTCCGCGGCCGAGGTCAGCCGGGCGATCGGCGTGTCCGAGCGGACACTGCGCCGCCAGTTCGCCGCCGTGCTGGGCATGCCATGGCGCGGCTACCTGCTGCAGGCCCGGCTGCTGCGGGCCATGGCGCTGCTCGCCGAGCCGGGGCCCTCGGTGCTGGACGTGTCGCTCGCGGTCGGGTTCGACAACGTCAGCGCCTTCGCCCGCGCGTTCGCCCAGCGCGTCGGCGAGACGCCGTCAGCCTACCGCCGCCGGGTCGCGGCCGGCGGCCAGAGCGGCGGCCAACATCCCCGCCTGGCGGGCGACGCCGCCACTGGGCGCCTCGTCCGGACCCGCGCCGGGTGGGATCCTCGATCCACACGCCCAGCTGGCGATCTCCGCGAGGCCGGCCGCGGCCACCTGAGCCAGCGACCGCCAGATCCAGCGACCGTCTGATCCGCGGGCCGGGTCAGCCGGCCAACCGGCGCACGACCCGCCACCACAGGGCCAGCTGGGCACACGCGAGCAGGAGCGCGAAAGGGAACAGCGTCCAGGCGCCCGCGACCTGCAGCAACGCGCCGGCCAGCCACGGCAGCAGCGCGCCGCCGACGAGCCCACCCGCGCTGAGCACGCCGATGACGGTCGCCACCAGGCCGCCCTCCGAGGTCAGGCGGGGGGCCACGGCCATCATGGTCGGGAAGATCGGGCCGAGGAAGAACCCGAGCAGCACGAACGCGGCGCTCGCCAGCCCCGCCGTGCCCGGCGCCACCCAGACGAGCGCGGCTGCGGCCATCGTCCCGGCCATGCACGCGTTCATCAGGCCCGTCTGGGTCAGCCGGAGCCGGGCCGTGACGGGGGTCGCGAGGAACCGGCCTGCGGTCAGGCCCAGCCAGTATCCGCTGGTTGTGTAGCCGGCCAACAGGTCCGAGACGGACCGCTCTTCGACCAGGTAGGTGTAGCCCCAGTTACCGACGCTGATCTCCAGGCCGACGTAGACGGCAAGCATGACCGTGGCCAGCGCCACCGCCGGCCGGCGCACCGTGGTCGACAGCCCCGCGGACGCCGGGCGCGCTACCGGTGTCGGTGGCGCGCGCAGCGGGTCGGCGGCGCTAGTGGGATAGCTGACGGAACTGGCCGCGAGCAGCGGCACCGTGATCACCGCCAGCATCAGCATCGCGGTCGTCCAGTCGGTGAACGTCAGCAGCCAGGCGGCCAGCGGCGGCCCGAGCAGCGCGCCGACACCGAAGTAGGCGTGCAGCCGGTTCAGCAGGGCCGTCGAGCCCGGCTTCGTCGCGAGGCGGACGTTCAGGAGGCACTCGAGCAGGCCCATGCCGTAACCCGTCGCGAACCCGAGCAGGATGAAGACGACGAGCGGTGGCCGGGCACTGATGGCGAGCCAGGATGCCACCATGACCGCACCGGAGGCGAGCACGCCGCGACGGACGCCGAGGCGGCCGACCAGCGGGCCGGTCAGGGTGCTGGCGGCGACGAAGCCTGCGGAGTTGGTGAAGAAGACGGTGCCGATCGTTGCCTGGTCGACGCCGTAGTCGGCGATCTGCGCCGGCAGCAGCACGCCGGTGACGCCCGCGTTGAGGCCGCACACCACGAACAGCCCGCAGGCGACGGCGACGGACCACCGCTCTCGGCCCGAGCGGGCCCCGTCCAACGTCACGGCGGCGCCGTCAGTCGCCACGGCGACGCCGTCAGTCGTCATTTTGCCGAAGACCGTCTCCCCCGACCCAGCCACGGAACAACGTCCTCCTGCCCGGCGGCTGGGCCGGCCGGGGACGGCGGCCTACGAACCGACCGGTAACAGTTCACCATTGCCGGGCAGCTGATCGCCCGGATCCAGATGTGAGCATCGTCAGGACAGACGCTGTTCACCTCTGGGGGCGAACGCGCGCAGGAACGTGTCGACGCCCGCCGCGACCACCCTGCGCAGCTCGGTAGGACGCACTTTCCTGGTGCCGAGAGCGGACAGGGTGGGCAGGTCGCCGGAGACGAGGGCCAGGAAGTGCGCCGCCGCGGTGTCCGGTGCGTCGATGGTGAGATGACCGGCGTTGGCGAGGCGGGCGAGCCGGCCGGCGAGTGCGCTGTGGACTCGTGACCCGCCCTGGCGCAGCGCCTCGTCGAACAGGTCCGGGAAGCGCGCCGCCTCGGCGTACATCAGCCGCTGCAGGGCCCAGCCTTCCTCGCTCAGCTGGCAGTCGATGACCTTGACGGCGACGCGGGCGAGCGCGCCAGGCAGGTCGGCGCCGTCGTCCGGGAAGGACTCCAGGGCGGCCACGATCCGGTCACTGGAGCGCTGCGCCCCGTCGAGGATCACGACGCGGAACAGCTTCTCCTTGTCGCCGAAGTGGTTGTAGACGGTCGGCTTGGCAACTCCGGCCGCCGCCGCGATGGTCTCGATCCGGGTCAGCCCGTACCCGTCCTGGACGAACGTGCGCAGCGCCGCGTCGAGGATCGCCGCCCGCTTGTCGATCCTCCCGCGGGGCACCGCCTTCCCGGGAGACAGCGCCTTCCCAGAAGACGGCGCTTCCCCAGGAGACGGCGCCCGGGCCGGGACACTCCGTTGCCGAGTTCCTCGCCGACTCGCTCTCCCGGCCGACATCGGCGCTGCTGGTCTCCGGCGAACGCTCGCTCGCCGCCGAGTTTCCCGCCCAGCTGCGCGCACAGTCCGTTCTGCTCGCCATCGGGAACGGTGAACGCACCTGGAGCGGCATCCGCGGCGCGATGTCCGCGGACTCCGAGCAGCTGGCTCCCAGCTCGCTGACCAACGCCCTGCGGCTCCTGGAGACGAAGCGGGTCATCGCCGCGGACACACCGCTGTCGACCAGGCCGGCGGACAAGGATCGTCGCTATCGCGTCGCCGATCCCTATCTGCGCTTCTATCTGGCATTCCTGCGGGCCGGCCTGCCGCTGGTGGAACGCGGCCGAGCGGACCTGCTGGTGCGCCGAATCCAGCGTTCCTGGCCCGCCTGGCGTGGGCGGGCGGTGGAGCCGGTGATTCGCGACGCCCTGCTCCGCGTCGCGCCGGAGCTCGGGTGGCCGGAGCTGGAGGCCGTCGGTGGCTGGTGGAACCGGCAGAACAACCCCGAGATCGACCTCGTCGGGGCCGACCGGGCTGGTACCGCGAGCCGCATCTTGTTCGTCGGCAGCATCAAGTGGTACGGCCAGGCACCGTTCGACCGGCACGACTACTCGGCGCTCGCGCGCGACGCCCCCGACGTGCCTGGTTTCGATCACGACACCCAGCTGCTGGCGGTAAGCCGCGAACAACCGGCCGAAGGTGCCCCGGGCCGCCTCGTCACCCCGGACGAGCTGATCACCGCCTGGCAGCCCCGGCTGTGACTGTTTCTACTGCGCCGGGGTGCCGGCCGGCGCGAGCTCGGCGGCGCGGGCGGCCTCGCGGGCGCGGGCGGCCTGGATGGTCTGGTCGATGAGGACGGCGATGGTCATGGGGCCGACGCCGCCGGGGACCGGGGTGATGTAGGCGGCGCGCTCGGCGGCCGGCTCGTACTCGACGTCGCCGCTGTTGTCCGCGTAGCCGGCGTCGACGACGACGGCCCCCGGCTTGATCCACTCGCCCTTGATGAGTGCGGGGCTGCCGACAGCAGCGACGACGACGTCAGCGCGGGCGACGTGGCCGGCCAGGTCTGCGGTGCGGGAGTGGCAGTAGGTGACGGTGGCGTTACGTGCCAGCAGCAGCATGCCGACCGGCTTGCCGAGGATGGGGCTGCGGCCGACGACGACGGCGTGCTTGCCGGCCAGCGGGATGTCGTAGGCGTCGAGCAGCGCCATGATCCCGCCGGGGGTGGCCGAGCGGAAGCCGCCCTCGTCGAACGCCATCATCGCGAACGACGTCCTGGTCACCCCGTCGACGTCCTTCGAGGGGATGATCGCCTCGAAGGCGGCCCGCTCGTCGATCTGGTCGGGCACGGGGTGCTGCAGCAGGATGCCGTCGACCGCCGGGTCGGCGGACAGCTCGCCGATCGCGTCGATGAGGGTCTGCGTGGAGATCGACGCGTCCAGCTCCAGGCGGCGTGACTGCATGCCGACCTTGGCGCAGCGGTTCGCCTTCATCCGGACATAGGTGTGGGAGGCCGGGTCGTCACCGACGAGCACCGTCGCCAGCACCGGGACACGGCCGTGGGCGGCGACGAACTCGGTGACCTCTCGCTCGACACGGTCGAGGATCGCGGCCGACTGGGCCCTGCCGTCAAGGATCTGCGCGGTCATACGGTGTTGGTCTCCTGGGGTCAGCGGCCGGCGGGCGGGTGTGCGGCGGTCGCGCTGGCACCCGCCCGCGGCCGGTCCTGGTGCCAGGCTACGGCGCGAGCGGGCACCAGGCGTCCGACGTCGGCGTCCACCCACCACGACCGTTGGAGTTGGCGGCCGCCCGGCCGTCGGCTCGCATGACGGTCTGCCTCAGGGCGGTGGCGCTTCGTCGTACGCCTCGTCGACAAGTGTGGTGAAGAAATCCTCCCCCGCATCGCCGCCCACGATCTCGACGCGAGTGGCGCGCACCTTGGCCCAGAACCGGTGCATGTCGGGGCTGCGCATCAGGTACGCCAGCGCACCGCGCGGCTCGCTCTCCTCAATCGTCTTTGCTTCGTGGGCCGCCGCCGGTGGCAACAGGCCGAAGCGGGGCAGGGCAGGGCGCGGCGCGGTGCGGCGGCGCGCGGCGCAGCGGGACGCGGCGGCGCGCGGCGGCGCGCGGCCAGAGCGGAGTTCGGGCGCCACTGGGCGTCCGTCAGGCAGGGACTGGTGAAGTCGGAGTGCTGGCAGGTCTACCAGGAGCCCGAAACGCGATCCTGGCAGGCGTACCAGCGCGGGGACCGCGCGGCGGTACCGGGGTTCCTCGAGGAGGCGGAGATCGACCAGCCCATCTACGACGCGGCGGTGGAGAACGACACTCCCTTTCTGCGCCTGCGGCTGGTGCGGCTTCCGCTGACCGAGTACGTGACGTTCGAGATGTGGAACTACGTGGTCCGCGCTCGTCGCGGCGAGACCATCGAGATCGCCACCCTCCCGGTGGATGACCCTCGACCGCTGCCGAACCACACGTACTTCGACTTCCTGCTGTTCGACGGCCAGGCCGCGCTCATCCACGACTACGGCCGGCACGGTCTGCAGACCGGCGGCTGGGTGACGACCGCGCCCCTGGTGCTCCGCCGCCTGGCCGAGACAGCCGCTCAGGTCCGAGAGTCCGCGATACCCCTGGGCACCTTCCTCGCCGCCCAGCGCCTCACATTTCCAACCGGGACCGTCGCGGTTGCCGGTGGCGTTGGCCAAGGGAGCACCTGACATCCCGCTGACGGGAGTCAGGTCTGCGAGGATCGCGGGACTGGCTCCGCCGTCGGGAGCCTCGCCCAAACGGGAGGAGATCAGGGTGGGCGACGGGCTTCCACGGCCGTTCGGCGACTACCAGGTGGAGATCTATCTCCAGGGCCTGAACGGCGTGCTGCCGACGATCCCGATGGTGTTCGACGAGCTGGAGCGGCGGGCGGCGAGCGCCCTGTCGCCGTCGGTCTGGTCGTATGTGGCCGGTGGCGCGGGCGACGAGGCCACCCAGCGGGCCAACGCGGCGGCGTTCGGGCACTGGGGGCTGGTGCCGCGCATGCTGGTCGGCGCGGCTGACCGCGACCTGTCGGTCGAGCTGTGGGGCCGGCGATGGCCAGCACCGGTGTTCCTCGCGCCCATCGGCGTGATCGGGCTGTGCGCGCAGAGCGGGCACGGTGACCTCGAGACCGCCCGGGCGGCCGCCAGCACCGGCGTCCCCATGGTCGCCTCGACGCTGAGCGTCGACCCCCTCGAGGACGTCGCGGCCGAGTTCGGCGAGACTCCGGGTTTCTTCCAGCTGTACACGCCGAAAGACCGGGAACTGGCGGAGAGCCTGGTGAGCCGCGCCGAGCGGGCCGGCTTCGCCGGCATCGTCGTCACGCTGGACACCTGGGTCACCGGGTGGCGGCCCCGCGACCTGGCCACCGCGAACTTCCCGCAGCTGCGCGGCCACTGCCTGGCGAACTACTTCACCGACCCCCGGTTCCTGGCGCTGCTCGGCGCCGACCCGGCGGCGGCCCTGCAGGCCGCGGTCCTCCAGTGGGTGACGACGTTCGGCCGTTCGGTCACCTGGGAGGACCTGCGCTGGCTGCGGTCGATCACGAAGCTCCCGCTGATCGTCAAGGGGATCCAGCACCCGGACGACGCCCGCCGCGTGGTCGACGAGGGCGTCGACGGCATCTACTGCTCGAACCACGGCGGCCGGCAGGCCAACGGCGGCCTGCCCGCCCTCGACTGCCTGCCAGGGGTGGTCGAGGCGGCCGGTGGCCTGCCGGTGCTGTTCGACTCGGGGGTCCGCTCCGGCGCCGACGTCGTCAAGGCGCTCGCGCTGGGCGCCACGGCGGTCGGGATCGGCCGGCCATACGCCTACGGCCTGGCCCTCGGCGGCGTGGACGGCGTCGTGCACGTCCTGCGCTCGATCCTCGCCGAGGCCGATCTCATCATGGCCGTCGACGGCTACCCGACCCTCGCCGACCTGACCCCGGACACCCTGCGCCGCGTCATCCCGTCCCCACCGTGATATGGCCGACGTGGTCTTCCGGACAGCCGCCGCGGACGCGGCCGTCACCTTCGGCGGGTTCGTCCTGGTCGGCGACGACGGGTCCCCCGGCCGAGTCCTGGCGTGGCCCAGGCTGGACCAGCCGGTGTTCACCGATGTCTGGGTGCACGCGCGCAACCCCGGCCCGGCCGCCGCAGGCGAGATCCTCCGGACCGGACGGCCACGCTTCGACCCGACCAAAATCGACCACCTCACCGACTATCCGGAGCGGCACGAGGTCTTCGCCGCGATCGGCATCGACGCGACGGCGACGTTGCCGCTGACTGCGTCCGGCCGCATCATCGGCGTCCTGTCCCTCGGCTGGTCCAGGCCGCGGCTCTTCGACGAGGGGGAACGCGCCTACCTGCGCACGCTGGCCAGCGTCTACGCGCAGGCGGTCGAACGGGCCCGACTGCACGAACGGCAACGCTCCGTCGTCGAGACGCTGCAACGCGCGATCCTGCCGCGGACACTGCCCGCCGAGAGCATCGCCTACGCCCACATCGAGCGCGACCGCGACGAGTCCATGCGCGTCCTCGTCGAGCGGCGCGGGGTCGGCGTCGCCGACCCCGACTAGCGAGGGACGGCGGGGGCGGCGGGGCGGGTGAGGATCTCGGCCTTGGCACGCAGCTCCGCGTACTCGGCGGCCGGGTCCGAACTCCAGGTGATGCCGCCACCGACGCCATAACTGGCCAATCCGGTACCCCGGTCGACCAGCGCCGTGCGGATGGGCACGCTGAAACGCGCCTCGAAGGGCGCCGCGCCCCGGGGGGCGAGCATGCCGACCGCGCCGCAGTAGACCCCGCGGGGCCCGTCCTCGAGGTCGCGGATCAGCTGCATCGTCCGTGGCTTGGGCGCGCCGGTGACTGAGCCGCAGGGGAACAGCGCGCGGAACACGTCGACGAGCCCGACCTCGGGGCGCACGTCGGCGTGGACGCCCGAGGTCAGCTGGTGCACGGTCTCGTAGCGCTCGGCCCGGCACAGCGAGGTGACCCGGACGCTGCCGGTGGCCGCGACCCGCGCGAGGTCGTTGCGCACCAGATCGACGATCATGATGTTCTCGGCGCGTTCCTTCTCGCTGGCGCGCAGCGCGGCCACGATCGCGGCGTCCCGCGCCGGGGTGTCGCCGCGCCGGGCGGTGCCCTTCATCGGCCGCATGCGCACGGCCCGCCCACTCGTCTCGAAGAACAGCTCCGGGCTGGCGCTGACGACGGCGAACCGGCCCAGGTCGAGGTAGGCGTTGTAGGAGCCGCGCTGGCCGAGGGCCAGATCGGCGTAGAACGCACGGTCGTCGCCAGCCAGCTCGGCGGTCAGCAGGGTGGCCAGATTGCACTGGTAGGTCTCGCCCGCGGCGATGTTGCGCCGGACCTCCTCGACGCGCGCCCGGTGCTCGCTCTCGTCCCACCCTGCCCGCCACTCGCCGACGCGGTAGGCGGCGGGATCACTCGCGTTCACCGGGCGCGCGAGCACCGGCGGCGCGCAGACGCCGAACCAGGCCAGCGGCAGGCCCGGCAGCGGCGCGTGGGCGGTGAGCGTTGGGTCGAGCCCGGCTGCCGCCTCGTAGGCGAGGTAGCCGTAGGCCCACCAGCCGTCGGCGACCGCGGCCTCGACCTGGTCGAGCAGGCCGGCGACGTCGCCGGCGCCGGCCGCCGCCAGCACGCCGGCCGCCCGCGGGAACTCCCAGGCCACGCCTGCCCGCAGGTCGTCGAACCTGGCGTACGCGCCCGACATCGTCTCCCCTGCGTCAGCGGCCCCGGTCTGCCTGGTCCATGCCACGCCTCCAGGCTAGAGACCATCCGTCCGCCTCCGTCTCGGCGTCGATCCGTGGCATCTGGGCGAACCCATGGCTGCTTTGCCGAGCTGACACGGTTCGAGCACCGCGAGGACGCGGAGGCCCGACCGGTTGTCCCGGGCCGGGGGCGGTACCGGGCCGGGGGCGGAACGGGGCGTTTCGTACGCTGGGTGCGGCGAGCCGGGAAGTCTGGTCGGCACAGGTGCACGGTGGGTGGGCCCCGGTGGCGGGTCCACCGGGCGCGTGCGCTGGTCCGTGCTCATCGGCCAGGGAGGCTCACCGGCGTGGGGATCGTGCTCGCCCTCGTAGTGCTCGCGACGGTGGTCGCGACGTTCGCCCGCCGACTTTCGGTGCCCGCACCGTCACTTCTTGTCATTGCCGGCGTGCTGGCGGGCCTGGTTCCCGGGGTGCCGGACGTGCGCGTCGCACCCGACGTGGTGAGCACGGTGGTGCTCCCGCCGCTGCTGTACGCGGCGGCCGAGGAGCTGTCCTGGCGCGAGCTGCGGGCAGTCCGCCGGCCGGTGACGGTGCTCGCCCTGGGGCTGGTCGTCGCGTCCGCGGCGGCGGTGGCGCTGGTAGCGGTGGCGGTGACACCACTGTCCGTGAGCATGGCGTTCGTCCTCGGCGCCGTCCTCGCGAGCACCGACCCCGTCGCGGTCACCGCTCTCGGGCGCCGGCTGGCGCTGCCACCCCGGGTCCAGGCGCTGGTCCAGGGCGAGAGCCTGTTCAACGACGCCACCAGCCTGGTGCTCTTCCGCGTCGCCGCCGGTGTCGCGGCGGCCGGCGGCGCGATCTCCTGGTGGCACGCGGCCGGGGACTTCGCCTGGCTCGCGGGTGGCGGGGCGCTGGTCGGCGCACTGGCCGCCGCCGGGGTCGCCGTCATCCGGCGGCGGACCGAGGACCCGGTCCTCGAGACGGTGATCGCCCTGGTCACTCCCTACGTCTGCTACCTGCTGGCCGAGGAGGCCGAGGCGTCCGGCGTGATGGCGGTGGTGGTCGCGGGCGTCGCGCTGGGCGGCCGGGCCGAGGACCTGACGAACAGCCGCATCCGGCTTCAGCTGCACGCGGTGTACGGCACGGTGGTGTTCCTGCTCGAAAGCGTCGTCTTCGCGCTGATCGGGCTGGAGCTGCCGAGGCTGGTGGACGAGGTGAGTGGGAGCGGGGCGTCCTGGCCGCTCGCGGCGCTGGCGGTGACCGCGACGCTGCTGGCGATCCGCGCGCTCTGGGTGTTCCCGCTGTCGGCCGCGATGGCCCGCAGGCAGGGGGCGCGGGCCTCGTGGCGGGTGCCGGTCGTCGTGTCCTGGGCCGGCGCCCGCGGCGTCCTCCCGCTGGCGGCCGCGCTGTCGATCCCGTTGACGGACCACGCCGGTGGGGCGCTGGCCGGCCGCGAGCTGGTCCAGCTGCTGACGGCGGCCGTGATCGTGCTGACGCTCGTCGTCCAGGGATTCACCCTGGCGCCGCTGGTACGCCGCACCGGCATCGCCCTCGCGCCGGCCGACACCGCCGCGGAGGGCGTCCGCGCACGGTTGGGCGCGACGCGTGCGGCGATGGCCCACCTCGAGACGGTGAGCGACCTGGAGGCGGCGCCGCGAGCGGTCGTCGAACGCGTCCGCCGGGAGCTGACCGGCCGGCTCGACCAGCTGACCGCCGGTGAGCGGGACGGCGGCCCAGGCCCGGCGGACGGCGCGTACCGTGCGCTGCGCCGCGACCTCATCGCGGTCGAGAACGCGGAGCTCAACCGCATGTACGACGCGGGCGAGATCAGCGACGCCACCCGCCGCAGCGTCCAGCGCACCCTGGACCTGGAGGACACCGGCCTCGGCGAGAGCTGACAGGTCCCTCCACTGGGCCTTCGCGAGCAGCCCGGCGACGCAGACCAGCTCGGCGACGCCGCCAACGTAGACGATCTCACGGGGGCGCGGCAGCGCCCGCGGAATGAGTGGCTCAAAGACGGACGGGCGCACCAGGTGCACTATGTCCGTTGACCAGGAACGCCCCGGTCACCATCCGCGGGCTCGGCCGGGTGAGCCGTTCAATTTTCATGGGGTATCGAACCATTGCCAGCCGTCAAGCGCCTTCGGCCGGCGAGCTGTCCACCCGGCCAGGCCGCGAGCGCTGGCTGAGCGTCAGAGTGACGCCGCGTCAGCGGGGCCCCAAAGGCTTCCTCACACGGCCGCCGCGGGAACGCGGTCGAGGAAGCCGATGACGGAGCGGATACGGCCGTCTGGGTCGAGGGTGAGGACGTCGAAGCCGGCGACCGGCGCGGTGCCGTCCGCGGCGACCAGCTCCCAGCCGAATCGGGCGACATCGTGGTGGCCGTCGACCGCGCCGACCAGCCGGAATCGGTGGCCCGGGAATTGCGCCTGAACGGCGCCGATGAGGCCGAAGATCTCCTGGTGACCGGTCACGCTCGCCAGCGGGTCGGTGTAACCGCCGTCGTCGGCCCACGCCGCGGCGACGGCCGCCGCGGTTGCCGATGGTTCGGCCGCGTTCCAGGCGGCGAGGTATCTTTCGACAGCTTTCTCGTGCACGCTCACGGCGGTCTCCCGACAGATTCCAGGAAGTTCCGCAGGAAAGACCCGCGATCCTGGCCGGACGTTCCGGCACCGCAACGTTCTCGCGATTCGAGGAGAGCGTCGATTACCGCTCGGGTAATGACTGAAGGCTCCGCGGCTCGGCCGGTACGGATCAACGTTCCTCGCCTCCGACCAGGTGATCTCTGGCCGACAGCCGCGCACGCTCCGGCGGCGGTAGGGCTCATGTCTCCCGAGGGTGCCACCGACTGGGCTAGCAGCACGACTGCCCGCAGGACTGGCTCGCCGTTTCCTTACGGCGAGCCAGACGAAGGCGATATTGTCCCGCTTCGCACCCGGGCCTCTCGGGTGTTCGGGGCTACGTACGAAACGAGGGCGCCACCGTGTTCCAAATCATCTGGATCGTGATCGCCGGTCTGATCATCGGCGCGCTGGCGCGCGCGGTCCTGCGCGGGCGGCAGCACCTGCCGCTGTGGCTGACCATCGTCGCCGGCATCATCGGCGCGGTGATCGGCAACATCATCGCCAGCGCCATCGGCGTCCGGCACACCGGCGGCGTGGACTGGGTCCGGCACGTTCTCCAGATCGCGGTGGCCGCCGGGGCGATCATCATCCTCCAGCCGATCTGGATCGCCCGCCGCTCCGGTCGCAGGTAGGAGCCCCGGTACGGCCCGGGCGGCGCCGGGCCCGCAGCCACGCGCCTGGCACCGCGCACGTCTCGTCTAGGCGGCGTCCCCTCCCTGGGACGCCGCCGTCGAGCATCAGGCCGACGGCCGCCGCAGCGACATCGCCCAAGCGAGATCGCCCAGCGCGATGTCGCGGCTTACACGTCCACCCAGTCGGGTGTGTCGACACTGCGGACGGGCAGCTCGAGGCCGCGGTCGGGCCAGGCGACGATCCCGTCGCCGGTGACGAACCGGCAGACGCAGTCCGCGATCCGCCAGCCGCCGGCCGTGCGGACCAGTTCGTCGCGGTAGAAGGTGTGCCGCAGCGCTCCGGAGCGGCGGTTGACGAACAGCGCGTTGCGGGTGGTGCGGGCCCGGTCTGGCCCGTCGGCCTCGATGACCGGCGGCCCGGCCAGATGCAGCCCGCGCTGGGTCCCTTGGAAGAGACGACGCAGACCGTCGTGGCCGTGATGAGTACGTCCGTCCACCTCATAGGTGGCGTCCGAGGTGAACAGTGCTACCCAGCCCTCGACATCGACGAGGTCGAGAAGCACGCAATACCGTGCCAGCAACCCGGTGATAGCCAGTTGGTCCGCCGCTAACGGCTCCTCAGGAGAGTCGGCCACATTCACTCCCGTTCACGAGATACCTGCTCACGGAACGGGAACGGGCATGGCCGACGGGTATCTCGGCCCGGACGTACACCGCGCCGAGACGCATCCACGTGACCTGCTCGGAGCGCCGCCCTGACCGGTCTGTCTCTCGTCGGCAGAGGCCGTCGAAGGATCACCCGACGCCGCGACACCCACCCGCATGTGAGCTGTGTCACGTCAGTGTAGACCGACTCGTCAGTCCCGCCCCGCCTTTCGGACTCGAAAGTCCGCGCGTGGCGCCGCCGCTGTCAGCGTGGCCAGGTCCCAGTAGTCGCGCCAGAGGACGATCACGCCGTCGACGACTCGCTGGACGGAGACGATCGGCAGGATGACCTGCTCGCCGGCCGGCCAGCGCCAGTACTCCTCGTGCTCGGTGATGACGAGGTCGCCCTCGGCCGGGGCCTGCGCCGCACGAGCTGCGCCGTCGCCGGCGCGGCCGGTCCCGCGGCCTGCCCGGCCACAGCACCCGACGGCACGGCCGGCGGACGGGCCTGGGCCAGCCACGCGCGACTGCCCTGCACGTACGCCGAAGGCTCGAACCCGAAATACATTGAGATGCTTCTATGTAACATCAGAAGCTAGCACTCCTGGCGGCGCGGCGCGGCGCGGCGCAGGCGGTCGGGACGGGGCCGCTCCTACGCCGCCCGGTCCGGGAGAGGCCGGGAACTGGTCTTTTGGGCGGAAGTGGCCGGGCCCGGTGCGGCATTATGCTGGCCATGAGTGCCGAGACCCTCGAGCACCGTCCGAACGGATGGGTGCTCCGTCGCGAGCGCGTCGCCCGGCAGCTGGAACGCACCGCGCTGACGCTGTTCGCGAGCGAGCCGCCCCAGGATGTGACGGTCGAGCGGATCGCCGCGGCCGCAGGGATCTCGATGCGCACGTTCTTCCGGTACTTCGCGAGCCGCGACGAGGTGCTCGCCGCCCTCCCGCGCAGCCTGATCGAGCTGCTGTGCGCCCGGGTCCGTGCCCGCCCGCCGCACGAGTCGCTCGTCGAGGCCTTCTCGGCCGCCGTCCAGGAGACGAACCACGAGCGCGACGGGGACCGTGAGCTGCTGCTCGCCTGGGGCCTCGCGGTGCACCGTTCACCGGAGACCGTCATGCTGGCGCTCGCCCGGGGCGCGGTGAGCCACTCCGCGGCCTTCCAGCGGGCGGTGACCGACCGCCTCGGCGTCGGCCCCGACGACCTGCGCGCCGGCGCGTACGCCGCCGCGCTGTCCGGCGTCGTCGGCTACGCCTTCGAGCGCTGGGTCTCGCACGGCGGCGCCGACTCTCTGTCCGAGACCATGCTCGACGCCCTCGCCACCCTCCCCGACCTGCGCTGACCAGCCGGGGCGGGCGCGTCCACCGCACCCGCCCCGGCCCGGCTCCGGTCAGCCGGCGGCGAGCTCGGTCAACGTCGCGGCGACCTGCGCGGGGGTGGGCATCTCGGCGATCTGCGCGGCCAGGCCTGCCGACTTCTCGGCGTAGCCGCCGTCCTCGAGCAGCTCGCGGGCCTCGGCGAGCACCGCTTCGACGCCCAGCTTGTCGGGCATCAGCATCCGGCCGACGCCGACCCCGGCGAGCGTGAAGGCGTTGACGAACTGGTCGGCGCTCTGGGGCAGTGCGAGCTGCGGGACGCCGAAGGCCAGCGCCGTCATCATCGAGCCCGACCCGCCGTGGTGGACGATCAGGTCGCAGGCGGGCAGCACGAGCGACAGCGGCTGCCAGCCGACGGCCACCACCCCGTCCGGCAGCGCGCCGAGCCGCTCGGTGAAGGCCGGCTCGACCCCGACGACGATGTCGGCCCCGAGCGACGGGAGCCCGGCGGCGAGCTCGCCGAGCACGGAGACGAAGTCCCGGAACCGCATGTGCGGCACCAGGCTGCCGAAGGTGAGCAGGACCCGTGGCCGGTCATGCTTGGCAAGCACCCAGTCCGGCAGCACGCCCGGGCCGTTGTAGGGCACGTACCGGGAGAGCAGGCCGTCGGGGTCCTCGTCGCCGGCGATGCCCGCGGGGACGACCTTCACCACCGCGTCCGGCTCCGGCAGGCCCTCGAGGCCAAGCTCGGCGAGCTCACCGGCCAGTTCCTCGGCGGTGAACGGCCGGCTGCGCGGCAGCGAGGTGATGCCCCAGTTGTGCCGCACCCAGGGGATGCCGCGCAGCGAGGCGATCAGCGGGCCGGCGAACTCGCTCGGCTCGGCGATGACCAGGTCGGGGCGCCAGCTGTCGACGAGCGCCTCGGTTGCCGGCAGGGTACGGGCGGCGAGCCGGCCCCAGGCCTTGCCGCCGCCCACCATCACCTCGTCCGGCGATGTGGGCGGCGGCACCGGCCGGCCCTCCCGGTCCACCATCATGATCTCGGCGAGCCCGAGCCGCGGCCCGGTGACGGCCACCGGCAGACCGGCGGAGGTGACCCCGTCCGCGAGGCTTTCGGGCGTGGCGACCAGCACCTCGTGCCCGGCGGACCGGAAGGCGTGCGCGAGCGGGACCATCGGGTAGAAGTGGCCGTGCATCGGGACGGTGGTGAACAGCACCCTCATCGGGTTTCCCCCCTTGTGTTCCAGGACGGAGCCGCCGGAGGTGCGAAGGGAAGACCACTTCCGCACATCCTCGGCCCTTTGGTCATCTAGGTCTCGGTCGCGACGTCCCCGCTGGCGGCTGTGGACGGCTCGACGTCGGGAGCGCTCGGGAGCGCTCGGGAGCCAGGGTCTCCCCGGATCGGGCGCACCAATCCGGGGAGGAGCCGGGAGGGCTCCCGGACGGGTTTGTGTGGGAATGGTGTCAGACGGTCAGGCGCCGAGGTCAGGGGCGCAGGTCACGAAACGGCGTCGGCGAGGACGCCGGCCTCGCCGTAGGCGGCGACCTCCTCGTAGATCACCGGCCGGCGGTCGGGGTCCTGGAACGGACGTAGCGGCGAGGTGGTCGGCTTGTGGCTCGCGCCCTGCTCCCAGGCGGCGAAGTCGGCCATGCTGGTCCACTCGCTGACCACGACGAACCGGCCCGGGTCGTGGACCGAGCGCATCAGCTGGTTGCCGAGCAGGCCGGGCGTGCCGACCAGCGCCGCGCTGATCTCGTGGTAGGCCCGCTCGACCGCCGCTGGCCCGTCTTCCGGCGCGACGGCCCAGATCATCACGCGGACCCTGCTCATCCGGCGGCCGCCGAGGCGGTAGGAGCCGAGGCGGTGGGAGCCGAGGCGGTGGGAGCCGAGGCGGCGCCGGGCAGGTAGGCGACCCGGGCGCCGGTGAGCATCGAGCCGCTGGCGCGCAGCGGGTGCAGGATCTTGCGGTGTTCCAGGTGGCCGGGCGTCTTCTCCCACTCGCGGAACAGCCGCTCGTTCACCCAGTCGCTGACGATGTAGTAGGTGCTCGGCTCGTCCGCGGAGCGGACCAGCCACTGGCCGAGGTTCGCCGGGTTGCCGGTGATCCCGTCGCCGATGCGCAGCCAGGTGCGCTCGAACTCCTCCTCCAGTCCCGGATGGACCCGCATCGTCAGCATCACCCGGAACGGCAGGTCCGCCGGGTCAGCGCCGGCGCCCGGGCCGACCGCCATGACGGCGTCGACGATCTCGGCGGTCAGCTCGTCGGCTGCCGGGGAGGTCGTGGCGGCGTCGGTCATCAGATCCCTCCGTCGACCGAGAAGTTGGCGCCGTTGACGTAGCTGGAGACGTCGCTGGCCAGGAACAGGACCACGGCGGAGACCTCCTCGGCGGTGCCGAGCCGGCCGAGCGGGATCCGGCTGGTGTAGGCGGCGCGGACGGAGTCCGGCATGCCGGCGGCGTGGTCGGTCTCGGTCACTCCGGGGGTGACGAGGTTGACCCGGATGCCCTTGGCGCCGAGCTCCTTGGACAGTGACCGAGTCAGGCCGATCAGACCGGTCTTGGCGGCGGTGTAGTGCGCCCGCAGCGGCACCCCGACGACGCCGGCGCCCGAGCCGACGTTGATGACCGTGCCGGAGTCGCCCAGCAGCGGCAGCGCGCCCTGGGTGACCAGGTGGGTCGCCGTCAGGTTGGTGGTGAGGACCGCGTTCCAGTCCTCGAACGACAGCTTGTCGTACGGGACGTGGTTGATCGTGCCGACGTTGTTGACGACAACGTCGAGCCCGCCGAGATGGGTGCCCGCGGCTTCGACCAGCGCGGCGAGCGCGGCCGGGCTGGCCGCGTCCGCGATCATCACCAGGTGGTTGCCGCCGGTCTCCTTCAGCTCCCGGCGCAGGCTCTCGGCGGCCTCGCTCTCCTGCTGGTGGCTGACGACGACGTGGGCGCCCGCGCGGGCGAGGCCCAGGACGACCGCGCGGCCGATCCCGCGGGTCCCTCCGGTCACCAGCGCACGCTTGCCGGCCAGGTCAGCGAACATCGGTATTCCTCATCTCAGATTGGGCGGTTGGGTCGGGCGGGAAGGTTTGACATTGGTTCGCTCCGTGCGGGCGGCGCGCATCGCCCGCGTCCTCCGCAGGCTCCGGACGCGGGCGCTACGCGCCGTCCTCCTCCGCGAACGGGCGCTCCGGCGGCCTCCTCCGTGGTCCAACACTTCGCTTCGCTCGTGTTGGA
>Ga0268265_10000237_pt1 | contig 62935 bp, 57 predicted proteins | sample KBSSwiS52_FD_190355 | JGI IMG/M metagenome (GOLD analysis project Ga0268265, IMG submission 190355) | Switchgrass rhizosphere microbial communities from Kellogg Biological Station, Michigan, USA - KBS Switchgrass S5-2 (SPAdes) (version 2) | ecosystem: Host-associated > Plants > Roots >... | reverse complement strand
ACCATCGAGTTCACGGGCGAACGGGACATGGGACGTCTGCCGACCGGCGACTTTACGACGAATCTCGTCGGCAACCGCCTGCGGATCAACCTGTCGCCGGATCTTTCAATCGCGAGCTACGTGCAGTACGACACGGAGAGCGAATCCGTCGGCACCAACACGCGGTTGCGGTGGACGTTCCGTCCCGTCGCCGATCTCTTTGTCGTCTACAATCACAACGTCCGATCGATTCTCGACCGCTGGCAGTTGGATTCAAACCAGTTTCTGGTCAAGCTCCAGTACGCACTGCGCTACTGAGGCGCCTGCGTTATCTCTGTGCCGCGGTCGTCTTTGGTCGTGCGCCGGTCTGTTCGATGGCTGTGCGGAACGCCGTGGCGAGCTTTTTAAGCTGAGCCCTTGCCCCATTGCAGAAAGATCACCGGTGGCTGCGTTCCCGTCATGTGATGATGGATCGCGACGACGTCGATGCCGCTCGATCGGAGTGACTTCAGAACCGGTGTGACACGGCTAAAGAACGAATGACGAACGGATCGATGCTTGCCGCTGCCTTCACGGTACTGGTGTGCGCGATTGTGATCACGGCGTGCAAGACCTCACGATCAGCAGAATCTTCGACAACACCGGCGACCCCGCGGCAGTTCGTCGGTTCCGCCTCGTGCGAATCGTGCCATCGCGACATTTACGCCCGGTGGAAACGCACGCTGATGGCGAACGTCGTGAGGGACCCGAAGCAACATCCTGACGCGGTCATCGCTGATTTCTCGCGCCCGAACCCGCTCGTCACGTTCAGTGTTGGCGACGTCGCGTTCGTCTACGGCAGCAAATGGAAGCAGCGCTACTTCACCAAACGTGGCGACGACTACTTCGTCTTCCCTGCGCAATGGGACGTCCAGAACAAGACGTGGCGCGCGTATTCCCCGCAGCCGGGCACCGACTGGTGGACAAGCGTGTATCCCAATGACCAGATGCAGCGGCCTGCGGGTCCCTTGTGCGATGGGTGCCATTCGGTTAACTACGACATCAAGACCAAAACGGTGACGGAATGGAACGTTGGGTGCGAGCGTTGCCACGGTGCGGGAAGTCAGCACGTTCAAGATAAGCGTCCCGAATCGATCGTGAACCCCGCGAAGCTCGAGTCGGTCCGCGCCGACGACGTGTGCATTCAATGTCACTCGCAGGGCCGACCCCGGAAAAATCCGATCGAAGGCCGCCATTTCGATTGGCCGGTCGGCTATCAGCCGGGGGACCGCCTGTCTGACGTATGGGAGCTCGAACAGCCTACGCTCGGCACCGCGACATTCACACACTGGCCGGAAGGGACGGCGCACAAGAACCGGATGCAGGGGAATGACTACGTGCAGAGTCAGATGTATCTCAAGGGTGTGCATTGCTACGCGTGCCACGACGTGCACGGGACGGAGAACCCGGCCGTTCTGCGCCTTCCTGGAAATGCAGTGTGCCTTCAATGTCACAGTCCCGTCCTGCAGCCGGGACCTCGCGGCGGAATTGAGTTCCACACCCAGCACGCCGCGAACAGCGAAGGCAGCAAGTGCGTGGCGTGTCATATGCCTGCGATTGAGCAGACGATTGCCAACGTCAACGTGCGCAGTCACACGTTCAAGTTCATTCCGCCGGCCACAGCGGAACGCCTGGGTATGCCGAACGCATGCACGTCGTGTCATAAGGACAAATCCAACGAGTGGGCGAGCGCCGCGTTGCGGGCGTGGCCGAGCGTCCAATCGTGGCGGGTCGCTCCATGAGCAATGGACGGCTTGCGCCCTGACGTGACGAACCTGCTGCCGGAATGGGCGCCCAACGTTCACCCGATGATTGTGCATTTTCCAATTGCGTGGTGGATTGCCGCGGTGCTGGTGGACTTGGTCGGGGTGATGCTGCCGAGGGCCGCGTGGGCCACGACCACGGCCTCGACGCTGTATCCGGCTGGCGCCGTCGCGGCGACAGTGACGTATCTCACCGGCCGCCAAGCCGCAATGACAGTGCTCACACCAGGTATGGCGCATGCCATCGTGCTGGAGCATTGGAATTGGGCGTTGGCGACGACCGTCGGGTTTTGGCTGATTGCGTTACTCCGCCTCGCGATGAACCTCAAACATCCGCGTGCCTCCCGCTGGATCCGTGTCGCGCTGGCTGCGGCCGCGCTTGTCGCCCTGGCGAGCCTGTTCGAGACAGGAGATCGCGGCGCGCGACTCGTGTACCAATATGGTCTCGGTGTCTCTGCGAGTCACTGACGCTCAGGTAGCTGATCGGCCCTCAGACTCGGGAAGCATCTCGAAAGGGAACCAAGCAATGAGAACAGTTCTGTGGTCGCTCGTTGTGCTTGCGCTTCTCGCCTGCGTCCTTCCGCTGGCGGCTGAATCCATCAATCCGCCGACCAAGCCGCAGACTGCGCCGATGACGGCGCAAGAAAAAAAGAATCTCGACATGGTGATGACCTGGTGGCGCGAAGTGCTCTACGCCGGCCACCTGGAACTCGCACCCAAGTACCAAGCTGAACACTACATTCAACACAATCCGAACGCAGACACAGGTCGCGACGGTTTCATCGCGTTTTTCACGAAGCTCGGCATCAAGCCAATAGACCCGATCCCTGCAACCATGCCGGCGGATCGGATGCCTGTCGTCTCCGGCGCCAAAGGAGATTTCGTATGGCTTGTGTTCGAACACCAAGACAAAGATCCGCGCAACCCGGCCAACACGTATCACTACAACTCATTCGATGTCCTTCGCGTCGAGAACGGCAAGGTCCAGGAACACTGGGATAGCGCACAAAAGATGACTGGCACGGGAACGGTGAAAGCAGGCGTTTCGCCGAAGTCTCCAATGCAATGGAACACCGGCAAGCTCTCGAAGGAAGAAGAAAAGACTCAAGCGATGGCGACCGAAGAACTGAAGGACATGCTTCAATACGGTCACCTGGAGCTCGCGGACAAGACCATGGACCCGGGCTACATCCAGCACAACCCCAACGTCCCTCAGGGCCGCGACGGCTTCAAGCAGTTCATGAGTCGCGTTCCCGGCCGCACTCCGCGCGACATCAAGACCGAATGGGTGAATCCACCCGTGCTGACGCTGATCAACGGTCCTTACTCATTCATGATGTGGGACCGCACGGCAAGAGACCCTGACGATCCCAACCGTGAATACAAATGGAATCATTTCGACCTCGTGCGAATCGAAAACAATTTGATCAAGGAACATTGGGACGAGGCTCGAATCAATCCGCCTGCTCCGGGCGCCGGTCGGTGAATCGTCCTACATCGCCCGCGCAAGCATCGCGACGCCGAGAATTGCGAGGGTGATTCAGTAGACCACCCGAAATCCTTCATGATTGTGTCTGTTTGTGCGAAAACGCTAATAAGCAGCTAACAACCACTATTTCCCGCGCGCTTTTGCATATGCGCGTTCGTCGTGCACGGCCGAATATCGCGAAATTGCATATGCACAGCAACATATGCGAGACCGAAGATCTATCGTGCAAACGAGCACCGATGATCGCAGGAATTTGCGCAATGCTCTGGCATGGTCATCCGCGGCGTGCACTGATGTATTTGCGTGTGTCGAGCAGCCAAAAACAAAATGGGCGTCCCAAATCAAATAGAAACGGACGAACGTGACACCGATGCGATTCACGAAGGCAGTAGGGACGGTCGCCGCATGCGCCGTTTTGGTCGGCACGGTCGTCAGGTCTTCACGTGTGCAGGCCGCCGACAATGATCGGGACAGCAATCTCCAAAGTTCAGCGCGCATCACAATTGCCGCCGCGCCACCGAACCGAGGAAAAAATCAGAAGTTGGTGCCCGATTCCGTCAGGGCGTCGAAGCTGACAGTACGGTTGGACTACATGGGGAGGATGCCGTCCAGCACGAACCCCACGTCGCCCGCCGTCGCGGGTTCTCAGCTGTTGTTGATTGACCAGTGGGGGTACCTTGACGCGTGGGACGGCACGAGCACACACCTACTACTCAGTCCTGCGAACGCGCCAGCCGGAATCATCCTCGTCAGCAGCGAGGCCCTATTAAACGTCGCCGCGAATGCGACCGGCACCATCGTGTACGTCGTTTTCACATCGTCCACAGTGCCGAGTGGCATTCCTCAATTATTCTCGCCCCGACCAGGCGCCGACGCGTGGCACGTGCTGTATCAGTATGATTACGACGGGACGGCACTTTCGAATCCCCGAGGGATCACGGCGCTGCAGGTGTGCACAGACAACCACACGAGTGGCGGTCTCACGGTGCTCACAGATGGCACGCTACTGTTCGCGACCGGCGACAATGGGTCCCCGGGAGAGGACGGTTTCAGCTATCCGCAGGATATCGCCGGCCATCTCGGCAAGATCCTGCGGATCAACGCTGCCAATGGTTCGACGCAAGTCGTCGCCCGCGGTATTCGCAACGCACAGCGACTCGCGGTCGATCCGAACGGAGGTGACCCCTACCTGGTCTTTGCAGACATCGGAGGCTGGGTGGCTGAGGAACTGAACGGCATGCGCCTCACCGAGTTGCTCGGCGGCGGTTCAACGCCCAACGTCGGATGGGGCCGAAACATCGACGCGAAGGCTCGTGAAGGCTGGTTTTATATTGACCCGACGGGCATTGCCGTTGGAGTCGCGCCCCGACCCGAATTTGGATTTATCCAGCCGATCGCGCAGTTTGGCCGTGAAGGCGCAGACGCCATAGCGGTATCTGGCCCTGTCGTCAGTCAGCAATCGTTTATCCAGATCAGGTCACTCTTTGGCGACTTGGTTAGTGGCGCGGTTTACGCCATCGCCGGCGCGCCTTCATTGCGCGGCCAGACCGTGTTCAGAGTCGGACTCCGCGATAGCAACTCGCAGACGGTCACACTGAAAGGACTCGCCGGCGGAGATCGGCCTGATCCCCGCTTTTTCAATTTCCCCGACGGTACGGCCGGTGTATTGCTCGAGCGGACCGGCGAGTTCTTCCGACTGACAGAGCTTCACTAAGGGACCGCGGCTTGGGGGCTAGATGCCCGCTCGGAATAGCATCGCGACCCCGAGGACGGCGAGGAGCAGCGCGAGCACGCGCCGAAACCACACCTCCGGGATGCGGCCGAGGGCGCGGCTTCCGATGATCGTTCCCGTAACCACGCCGGCCATGGCAAGCACAATCCATGTGAGATGCGCTTGCATCTCGTCGTGCTGCGTGTAGAGATAGATCGGCACGCGCGCACCGTCCACGAACAGCGCGATAGCCGTCGCGGTTCCGACAAACAGCTCCTTGCGAAGGTCGAAGCCGATGAGCGCGGCGGAGCGGATCCCGCCCTGGTTGCCGACGAGGCCACCCAGCATCCCTGACAGCGCGCCCGCAACCCATGCGACCCACCCGCGGAACCGCATCCGCCGGGCGAGCCCGGTGATCTCGCTCACCGCGGCAAACAGCAACAGCACGCCGAACAGCAGCGTGAGCCATCTGCTGCTGGCGGCGCCGTAGAGCAGCGCGCCGGCAAGCCCGCCGGCGGCGCTCGTGATGCCGAAGCTCCAGAGCACGCGGCGATCCACGCCGCCGTGCATCAGCGCGAAGCGAAGCGACGTGCCGATCAGGTGCGGGATCGAGACGGCCGCGACGGCGAGCCTCGTATCCACCTGCAGTGCGAGCACCGGGGTCAGCAGACTTCCGATGCCAAACCCGGTGACCGCGGCGATCGCGCCGGCAAGCAGCCCGGAGACGACGAGAACGAGATCGAAGAGCAGCTCGTTCAGCCTCTGCGTCCGCCGCGGCCTGGGGGCGGGAGGTTCGGATCGGGTCTCAGCGCTGCGGGAAACAGATCGAAGACCGAGTTCATCGCGGTCACCGCCTTCGCGTGCTCCGCCAGCAGCTTGTCGACGTCGGTTTCCTTGCCGCTCATGTCGGCCACCTTCTGATAGGCGGCGACCGCGGCCTTCAGCCTGGTCTCGACCTTCGCCTTGAAGTCGGCGGGCTCATCCTTGATCGACATCCGCAATGCGTCCGCCGCTTCCGTGTATTCCATGTACTCGTGCGGCACGCGCGCGAAGTTCTTGTTCGTGATCTGGCGCTTGAAGTCGTTGGACACCTGGACGAGCAGCCGGAGTGCCGTCCTCACATCCTCGGTCGACTTCAACTGCTGCGCGAATGCCGGTGCGGCGATCGAGAGGGTCAACCCGACGACCGCGAACGCCGCGAGAGTCTTTCGAATGTCGTTCATATGAGGTCCTTTCTGGGTATTGGGGACTGGGGGCTAGGGACTGGGTAGGGTGCGTCCTGATCCCGAGTCCCCAGTCCCTAGGCCCTGGTTACGTGCAATATCCCGTTCATGCATTCCCCGTGGCCGGGCGTGGAACAGAAGAATGGGTAATCGCCCGGCGCAGGCGCGGTGAATTGTGTCATCACGGTCACGCCCTTATCGCACATCGGCGTATCCGCAATGACGCGCGTATCGTCTTTCGAAATGATGCCCTCGTTGTGCTCGACGTCCTTGTCGACGGCGTCCATCTGACCGGGATACACGAGCACCCAGTTATGGCGCGCACTCAGGAACTTGCCGCCATGATGGAACGTCAACCGCACGCGTGCGCCGCTCGGACAGGTCAGCGTGTCGGGATGGAACGCGAGGAAATCGCCGTCAGACTCGATGAAGAGGTCGACAACCTGCGGCTCACGCCTTTGGTGCCGGCGACATCCCACGAGCGTTAACGGGCTCGTCACGAACGCCAGCAGCAGGCGTCGGCGTGAAAGCACGGCTTCTCCTTCAGAACGTTCCGGCGCGATTGTCGAACGCGAACACGTACACCGCGCCCGAGCCATCCGCGCGATCTCCCTGCAGGCGCGAGCCGACGACCAGCGTTCGACCGTCCCTGCTGATCGCGAGCGCGCTGCCGAACTCGTCCCGTCGTCTGCTGTTGTCCCCCTTTATATAGGCGCGCTGGGTCCATCGATCGCCGCTCCGGCTGAACAGCCATGCGGCCCCGGCTTCGTCAGCCATACCGGCGCGCTCGTTGCCGTTGACGCCTTGCGCGCTGTTGTCCTCGAGCGGCGAGCCGATCAATGCGGTGTTGCCGTCGCCGCTCAACGCGAGGCGGTTGCCGAACCAGTCGCCCGCATGAATCGTCGTCGGCTTGATGTAGGCCTGCTGCGCCCACGTCGCTCCGCTGCGGACGAATACGTACGCGGCGCCGCTCGACGTGTCGGAAGGCTGATCGTTATTGCCGACGGTGGTGCGCCCCTGCACGATGCCCGTGCACAGACAATCCTCGTCGAGCGATCCAATGAGAATCGTGTTGCCATCGTCACTCAACATGTTGGAGACGCCGAACGAATCTCCGTTCTCGATGTTGGTTGCCTTCAGGTAGTTTGTCTGCTTCCACTCACCGGCAGCGCGAGCGAATATGTACACCGCGCCTCTTCCGTTGCTCCCGGTGAAGCCCCCGCGCGCGTTGGGATTCGGCGTCCGCGTCGGCTCCTGGGCACCGTCAACGTCGTTGGAGCCGCCGCCTTCGTCGTACGCGCCAACGGCTAGCACGGTGCCGTCCGCATTCAACGAGACCGAGTAGCCGAACTGGACGCCAGCGGCAGTGTTAGAAGCCTTCACGTACGCCTGCTGGCTCCACGTGCCGCGCGTGCGCGCGAACACGTAGACGGCGCCGCTCGACATCATGGAGTTGTCATTCTGATTCCCGTTGATCCCCTTCGCACCGCCGTCTTCCGTCACGGCGCCGACCGCGATCGTGTTGCCGTCCTTGCTGAGCGTCAGGGAGAAGCCAAACTGGTCGCCGTCACCGTAGTCTTCACCGGCCGACGGCCCCTCGCCGGTATTGGATGCCTTGATGTAGGCCTGCTGCGTCCAGCGGTTGTTCTGTCGCGTGAACACGTAGACCGCGCCGGATTGCGGCACCGATTTGTCGGTCTGGTTGCCGTTGATCCCCTTGGCGCCGCTCGATTCCCAGATGGCGGCAACCGCAAGAGTGTTTCCGTCGACGCTCAGGGCGACGGTGTGGCCGAACTCCGCGCCCATGTCGGGGTTCGACGCCTTGATGTACGCCTGTTGCTCCCAGCCGGCGCCTCTGCGCATGAACACGTAGACCGCGCCGGAATCGTAGAGCGATGTGTCGGTCTGATTGCCGTTGATCCCCTTCGCCGCGCTGCTTTCATGCGGAGCGCCGACGGCAAGTGTGTTCCCATCGCTGCTAATCGCGACGCCGACGCCGGCGTGTCCGTCGAGGGCGCCACCGCATCCGAAATGCGCGCCGACCTGGGGATTGGACGCTTTCAGGAACGCGACCTGCCTGACTGGTGCGGCGGGCGATTGTGCGCGGAGATGAGCGGCCACTACGGTCGTCGTGAGGAATAGTCCTATGAGAGCGACCCTTCGAGTTCGACGCATATCAGTCTCCTGAAACGCGCCGATTATAGTCTTGCGATCTGACGCGCGTCCTGTTCTTCCGGTGGACGCACGTGGCGGAACGATCGGTAGAGCACGAGGTCGTAGGCGATTTTCATTCCGCCGCCGATGAAGAGCGGCGCGGCAAGGACGACGTTCTGCATCATCAGGCCGGCGATCGGGGGCCCGATGGCCCACCCGATCGTCCGTGTGAGGTTGGTGACGCCGCTCGCGTATGTGCGGCGGTGCGGGGGCACGATCGCCATCACGTAGGACTGCCGTGTAGGCACGTCCATTTCGACCAGCGATTCGCGTCCCAGGAATAACGCAGCCGCGAGAGCACCGGATGGCGCGGCGGGCGCAAGCATCAGCAGGAGGCTCGACGGGAGGTGCGTCAATACCATCGTGTTCAGGAGACCGATGCGTCGCGCCAGCCAGGCCGCGGCGATGTGCGAAACCGCGTTCAGGGCGCGTGCGGCGAAAAACAGCACCGCGAGCTGGCGTTCGGAGAAGCCGTATCGTTCGAAGAACCAATAGGCAATCAGCGCGGAGCTGAGGAACCCGCCGCCGATGCTGTCGATGCCGAAGAGCAGTGCCAGCTTTGCGATCGCCGAGTCACCGGTCGCGCGAACCTTTGAGGTTCGCGCGACCGGTGATTGGACGGGTGATTGCGGTATCTCCACGCGCGTTGACAGCGCCCAATACGGCGCGACACAGGCGAGCGCGGCGGCTCCGCAGACGAAGAAGATCCGTTGATGAGCGCCGGCGAAGGCGAGCGCGGCGAGGCCCCCGCACGCGTGACCTCCATCGAGCACGAGGTTGTACCAGGCGAGGGTCCACGTGCGGTGTTCCGCGTCGGTCGTCTCCGGGAGAATCGCCTGTTCCAGCGTCCCCGCGGGGCCACGGTCGCGCCCCATGCCGTTGAGCATGCCGACGAAAGCAGCGGGAATCAGCCAGATGAGACTCGCGGACGCTGCGGCTGCGACGTAGCCGAAGCCGGTGAGCAGCGACACAACGATCAGCGCTCGCCGTCGTCCGAGTCGATCCGCGGCAACGGTCACCACGAGCGTCATCGCGGCGATACCCGCGAGACCGGCTCCGATCACCGCGCCGGTGCCGGCGACCGACACACCGGCCTGGGTCAGCGCAATCGCGAGAACGACACCGATAAGGCCGACGGCCGATGAGCGGACCAACGCCGCGATATAAATGAGGAGCGCATCGCGAGTGAGCACAGCGTGTGCAGAGGCGGACCTTCAGGTCCGCCTATCGTTGCGCGGCGGTCGCCTTTGGACGGGCGCCGGTCCGGTCCAGAGCTGCGCGGAACGCGGTCGCCAGCTTTTGCGCGGAGCCTTTCCCCCAGTAATGGAGAAAGACGACCGGCGGGTCGATTGCCGTCATGTGGTGGTGGATGGCGACGACATCGATCCCGTTCGCGCGAAGCGCCTTGAGCACCGGCGTGACTTCATAGTCGAGCATCGCTACGTCGCCGGCAATCACGGCATCGGCATCGTTCCCGTAGAAAGCCGCCCATGTGTTGAGTCCCATTCGCGAGTTGATCGGGGCGCCCTTGTCTTTCAATGGGATGTCCGGCCGTCCGATTGTGATCTTGTAGACGGCGCCGTTCTGTTCACCTTGATAACCGACGATTCGCGCGAGCGCGGCGCTGTCGAGCGTGCCCGTGATCTCGCGGCCAGTCGCAGTCGGACCTGAAGGCCCGCCTCTACGATCTGTGGTCGAACCGATCCCGATCAAACCAAGTGCGGGCTTCACCTTCGCCGCGAGGTCTGCCGCGGTTCCGTGACCATGCACGTGCATGTAGTAGATACGGGGAGTGTCGAAGAAGAAGTGATTGTGGAGCGCCGTGACATCGAGACCGTTCGCCAGCAGTACGGACATAACCGGATTGACTTCGGCTTCGGTGAGCACGAGGTCACCCATCATGACGTCCATCCCGCCCGTTCCTTTGGTAAGCGCCAGCCATCCACCGAAGCCGAATGGCGTCGGCGTGGCGACGCCATCGACGACCACGTGCAGGTCGTTGCGAGGGATATTGACCCGGAGCACGTTTTCCTTGAAGTCGCCCTGCTTGCCAAGAGCGGTGAGGACCGCCTGGTAGTCGGCGGGGATGGCCGCCTGTGCAAAGGCTGACACCGGAACGACGATAAGAATCAACGCCAGGCAGCGGGCCATATGACACCTCCCCGAAACAGACGTCACCCGCGAGTGTACAGCGTCTGGCATTGCTAAAATGTTTGGGCTCATGCGTTTGGTGCTCGCGGCTGTTCTGCTGGCGGTACTGGTGCATCCGGCTGCCGCGCAGACCGACACCGGCGAAATCTCGGGCGTGGTGCGGGACACGCAGGGTGGCGTGCTGCCTGGCGTGGCAATCATCGTCGAGCACCTCGACAGCGGTACGCGCATCGAACGCGTCACGGATGGGGAAGGGCGCTATTTCCTCCCATCGCTGAGGACGGGCACGTACAACCTGACGGCTGATCTCGCGGGGTTCAGGCGCACCATTCGTTCCGGTTTGACGCTTCGGCTTGGCCAGACGCTCGCAATCGACTTCGAGCTCGAACCGGGCGGGCTCACCGAGGACGTCGTCGTGACGGGCGATCCACCGCTGCTCCGTACGAATGCCGAGATCAGCGACGTGATCGAGAACCGTCAGGTTGTCCAGATTCCACTGAACGGTCGAAACTTTCTGACACTCGCCCAACTCAGCGACGGCGTGGTGCTGCCGCCGGGCGGCACGCGCGGCGACGCGCTGCAGCAGGCCGGGCCGCTGCCGAACGTCGGCGGGCAGCGATCGGGTCACAACATCTATCTGCTCGATGGGTTCAAGGTCACCGACGAACTGTTCAACAACCTCGTGATCAATCCGTCGGTCGACTCGATCCAGGAGTTCAAGATTCAGAAGTCGCAGTACCCGGCGGAGTTTGGCGGCAAGGCGTCAGCCCTGATCAATGTCGCGACACGAACCGGCACGAACCAGTTCCGCGCGAATGTGTTCGACTTCGGGCGGCACGATCGGTTCGATACCCGCAACTATTTCGCCCCGACGGATCAGCCCGTGCCGCCGTTGCGGCAGAATCAGTTTGGCGGCACGGTCGGTGGCCCTATCGTCCGCAATTCCACGTTCTTTTTCGCCAGCTACGAAGGTCAGCGCATCCGACGGTCGCTGACGCGAACGTTCTCGGTACCATCGGCCGCCGTCCGTGGAGGCGACTTCTCGTCGCTCGGCGTGATCTGCGATCCAACAGCGCCGGGAGGGTGCGCGCCGTTCGCGCAGAATCGCATCCCCGCGGCGCGGATCGACCCGATTGCCGCAGCGTTTCTGAGCCAGGTGCCGCTGCCCACGTCCGATGCGGCGTTTCAGAATCTGATCGCGACGGGCACGCAGAGAAACACTGTCGATCAGGTGAGCCTTCGACTCGATCGGCGTCTGGCGATGGCCGACCAGCTCTTTGCGAGATTCAGCACCTTCGACGCGAAGGATCGCCAGCCATTCGGGACGAGCACTCTGCAGGAGACGCTCGTGCCCGGGTTTGGCCGCGAGGTTCGTACGAACGCCCGGAATATCGGCGTCAGTCACACGCACGTCTTCGGCTCGAGGGTGATGAACGAGCTGCGGGGTGGCTGGTTGCGTGTCAACGGCGGGCAGCTGAGCGAGAACCGCGGCGCCGACTTCGCGGGGCAGACGGGACTGGAAGGTGTGACGCGCGATCCGCGCGATCTCGGGTATCCGCAGATCTCGACCGCTGGTCTTTTCAGCACGATGGGCGATCCGACTTCGTTCGTGTACCGCCGCAACGAACACTTCGAGCTGTACGAGAGCCTGTTGCTGGATCGCGGTGCCCATCATCTGAAGCTCGGCACCTACTTTTTCCATCTGCGCTTCCGCCCGGAGCAGCCGGACAATGCGCGCGGCGCGTTCAACTACACTGGTCAGTTCACCGGCAACGCGTTCGCGGACTTTCTACTGGGCTATCCGACAAGCGCCGTGTCGGGGATCGGGCGTGGCAGTGAGGATGGGCGCACCAATTGGGTGCATCTGTTCGCGCAGGATGACTGGCGTGTCCGACGAAACCTGACCGTGAATCTGGGGCTGCGCTACGAATATAACCAGCACATGCAGGATGTCGCCAATCGGTTGTCGTCGGTCGACCTGCAGGGGCGCCGGTTCGTGATCGCGAGTGACGGCAGCGGAACGATCAGCAACGAAGCGGGACCGCTGCTTGCGGCGCTGCCGCTTCCCTACGTGACGTCGGCTGAAGCGGGTTGGGATCCGGGCCTGCTGCGCCACTCGCCAGTGCGGCTCGCCCCGCGCACCGGATTCGCGCTCTCACTGGCCAACGAGCGAGCCGTCATCCGCGGTGGCTACGGCATCTTTCTGAATCAGTGGGCGTACAGCGTGCAGACCGCGTTCGCCCGCAATCTCCCGTTCTTCTTTACGCGTGAAGTCGACGTTCCTGTTGACGCTCGCGTGCCGCTCTATCAGACACGCAACATGCTCACCGCCGATCCGACGCGTGTCGTGAGTCCGACGATCATGGACCACGACTACGCGGTCGAATACACGCAGACATGGAGCGGCGGCGTGCAGTACGAGCTTGATAGGTCGACGATGGCGGAAGTGAACTACATGGGGTCGTGGACCGTGGGCGCGGACAACGCGACGGTTCGCAACGTGCCCGAACCGGGTGCCGGTCCAATTCAGGCCCGCAGGCCGATCCAGCAGCTCGGCGCGATTCGAGCGATCCGCTTCGATGGCCGTTCCATTTATCACGCGGCGACTTTCAGCGTCGTGCGGCGACTGGCCGACAGCTACTCGTACACGGCGAGCTACACGCTCTCGACGTCAAAAGACGACGCATCGAATCCAGGGCCGACCGAATCGGAAGCCAACGTGCCGCAGAACGTGCGCAACGTCTTCAGCGACAGCGGAGAGTGGGCGCGTTCGAGCTTTGATCACCGACACGTGTTTGCGGCGAGCGCGACCTATCAGGTGCCGGCGCTCCCGCGGCTTGGACGTGCCGCGTCGGCCCTCATCAGCGGCTGGCGGATCAGCCCGGTGTTCCTGGCGCAGTCCGGCGCGCCGTTCAGCGTCAACCTTGGCGTCGATCAGGCGAACATCGGCGCGGGTCCGGCGCAGCGTCCGAATCAGCTCCGCAATCCAAATCTTCCTGGCGGTCAGCGGACGCCGGAGCGCTGGTTCGACACGTCGGCGTTCGCGCTGCCCGCGTCATTTACCTTTGGCAGCGCACCCCGCAACAGCGTCATCGGTCCCGGCTTCAGCACGACCGATGTCGCCTTCGCACGCACGTGGAAAATTGGTGACCGTGAGCTCGAAGCGCGCTGGGAAGTCTTCAATCTCTTCAATCGCGCAAATTTCGACGTGCCGAACCGCATCTTCGGTACGCCAAACTTCGGACGCATCTTCAGTGCGAAGGAGCCTCGGGAGATGCAGTTTGGCGTGAAGCTGACGTTTTAGCCCTCGCCGGGTCCGGAAGACCCGGCCTACCAGATGTGCGCAGCTGAAGTTGACACTCCATCAGGCGGCACTACATTCGAACGTCCGATGGCTGGTGTCCGTCACGCGCGCGCTGTTCTCACCTCCGTGTGGTTGGTGATGCAGGCGGCGATCCTCCTCGCCCATCCGTTGGCAGCGATTCCGACCGCGTCGATCGATTCAAATTCGACGATTGCGTTCCGTTCCGCCCGATCCTCCACCACCCCGCGCGTAGCGGTTCAATCCGCTGCGGCGGTCCGACTCAAGGCGGACCCCACCAACGCTTCTCGCCGGAACGCGTTTAGCGTCGTGCTGTTTTCGTTTCCCCTGGAGGTGTCCCGTGCGGAGTGTGGCGGGCTGAGGGTAAAGTTCTGATGATGCGGACGCTCATGGTCATCGTGGCGACGGCGTTGCTGTTTACGGAAGCAGCCTTCGCGCACGTCACGGTCTGGCCGCAGCAATCGCGGGCGGGAATGGCAGAGCGTTACACCGTCCGTGTTCCGACGGAGCGCACCGTTTCCACGCTGTCAATCGAGCTCGAGGTGCCCGCGGCGGTCACCGTCACTGGGATTCTGGCGCCCGCGGGCTTCACCTACGAGACGAAGCGGGAGGGTAATCGGATCGCGTCGATTACGTGGAAGCAGGAGATCAGGCCGGGCGAAATCGGCGAATTCGTCTTCTTTGCGAGAAACCCTGCCGCGTCACAAATCGTGTGGAAGGCGCACCAGCGCTACGCCGACGGTCAGGTGGAAGACTGGGTCGGTCCGGCGGGCGATCGGAGGCCGGCTCCAAGCGTCTCGCTCTCACCTCGCTGAGGAACACGAACCTTCCGCACGCGGCGCGCGTGCCGCGCCAGCCGTCGCCACGACGGGACGAGCGTCGTCGCGCTGAGGACCAGACCGCCGGCGCTGAGCACGATCAGCACGATGTCCCAGAGCGGCCGGCGGTTGTAGAGAAACGGGAAATCGAGGCTGTGCAGACCGTGATAGAGCCAGCGGTTCCAGCGTCCGCCCACATCCTGCTTCAGCATCGTCCCGCGGCTGGGCTCCAGATAGAGCCACGTCTGACGCGGATCATCGTAACGGACGCGAAGGACGGGCAGCGGCCTGTTGCCGTACTGATCGTAGTAATAGGAATCGTAGGCCGTGAGCCAGGCCGCGTCGCGCATTGGGACGCCGGGCATCGCCGCCTTCGCAATCGTCCACATGGTGTCGTCGCTGAAACGGCGGAAGGCCCCGCGTTCCGGTTCGAGCGCTGAGACAATGAGATGCTCGGCCCGGGGCTGGCTCTGGCTGCGCTCGTCATTCGAGCCGATTTCCTGATCGTACGAGGAAGGGGCCGGCGGACGCGAGGCGACGAAGTACGGTTCGCTCTGGAACTGCAGGACGTCGAGCTCCTTCGGTGCGAACGAACGGTTGATGACCTGAAGTGCGCGCTGCATCCGATCGACGGTGATCGAATCGATCGACAGCGGGGAGCGGCCGACCGCCGTCCTTTGTGCGTCGGTCGCCGGCGCGTTATGCATCGACGTGAACGGCATGCCGAGCGACATCGCACCGCTGAACGCCCACGTCATCGTCACGATCCCGAAGAACAGCCCGACGTAGTGATGCCACTTCATCCACCCCACGTACGGTGAATGCGACGGTCCTGAACGCATCCGATAATGGCGCGGGTACCTGGTGCGCACGATGCCGACGACGAACCCCGCCAGCGTCATGAACGTGCCGAGCAACGCAGCCCACGCCACGCTCTGGATCCACAGCGGCTGGTTGCGACGGAACGATGTGAAGTACGTCCAGTGGAGAACGGCGCTGACGTAGCCAAGCACCCGCGAGCGCCGATCGGTCTTCATCGTCGGCTCGCCGGTAACTTCTGAGACGTAGTAGTGCGTGCCTGCCGGATCGCCGACAGCGATGCGGTGCAGCGGCATCGTGCCGCGCCGTTCGCCGAGCGTCCATTGGTCAGAATTCGTGACGTAACCGTCGTAGCTCACTGTCGACGCGTACTGCGGTACCCACCGTTGAACCAGGGCTATCGCTTCATGCTCGGACGCGCCCGGCACGAGGTCGCCGGTGTCGGCGTACACCTTCGTGGTGCCGTCGATGCGATACATCGGCCGGCCGTCGAAGTACATCTCGATCTCGAGCTGCTGTCCGAGAAGCTGATGGCGTTCCGCCGCCTCGGCGGGACTCACACGGGCGGTCGAAAGATCCAGCGGCGGCAGATGCCCGAGCCGCTCCGCGACCGACAGCCGCGGCATCCCGACGTACATCATTGCCACGCCGGAAATGAACCAGACGACGAAGACAAGGCCGAGGACGATCCCCATCCACCGATGGAGGTAGATGAGTGCCGTCTTCCAGTCGAGAAGTTTGCGGAGATGCATCAGGTCGCGCGCGCTACGAGCCGACGTAGGAACTTAATTGGAAGAAGCGGGAAACGCGACTGAAGAGTTTCTGAATCTTTCGTCAGACAGAACAAGAGCCTGACGGCTTGCGCTCGCCAGGCTCTGCAATCACTCTCAATATTTGGGAGCCGTGCTCTTCGGTGCCGGGCTCTTTTCGTTGCTCTCTGGCTTCGGCGTCTTGCTGCCGCTCGTGGCGACACCTTCACGCTTGATGTTGTCGTACGACGAGGCCGCGGTGAGCTTCTGGCCGTTCGCCATCGTCACCTCTTCGGCGTTTGCGAAGTTCGTCCCATTTTTCGCCTGCCACCCTTGCAGACTCATCTTCTCGCCGACCTTCAGCTGGCCACGCGTCCATCCGGCTTTGGTGAGCTGAGCGGGACTACCCAACTCCACCTTCCAGTTCGTGACTTTGCCACTATTGTCCTTGACGTCGATGTACGCCATGACATGGGGACTGGTCCACTGGACCTTGGTGATGGTCCCCTCGAGCGTCACGGGTTTGTTCTGATCGAAATCCCTCGAAAATGCGTGATGCGCGGACGCTGTCCCGGTGCTGAGCAGCAGAGCCGAGATCGCCGCGCAGACTGTCAGGTTGCGCATGCTGATCCTCCCGTTTAAATCGGAAGTCGTGCAAGCGACCCGCCAATCCTGACGGAAAAGTCAGAGACGCTCAGTTCACATCAAAACGAGAACCCATACGACATATGGAACGTCCGGGGCACGCCGAGATTGTGGACGATAAAGGGCGCACCGCCTGAGATGTCTGGAAAACCTCTAGCGTGCCGCGTCGTGTATTCCTCATCGAACACGTTCTCGAGCCGCAGGTTGATCCGATGACGGCGCCGCGGGTCGAGATAGAAGCGGCCCGACAGATCCACGATCGTGTAGTTGCCGCTGGGCACGGTCCCAAATCCCGAGACCGAATCGAACGTGTCGCCGACTTTGTTCAAGGTGACCATCGCGCCAAACGGCACCGACAGCGGATGGACGTCGAGCGACCCCTCGATCTGGTTCTCCGGGATCCCGACGATGGCCGTATACCCGCCGGCCAGCTCGTTCTGCTGCGAGCTCGTGTAGGTGTAACCGAGAGACGCGGAAACCGCCGGTGTCAGCGCACCGGAGCCGACGAAGGAGACACCGCGAACGCGAACGCGATCGGGCTGGTTCGCCGTCATCGTCGTCTCGCCCGACCCGTCGTCGATATCAACGATCAAGTCAGTGACGCGCCGGAAGAACGCGATGGCTTCGATGTTGAGAGCGGTCGAGTTGCCACGCAGGATGCGTCCGCCGAGCGATGCGTTGAAGTTGGTGCTCGTTTCCGGCTTCAGGTTCGGGTTGCCGAAGCAGCAGGTCGGATCCTTCGCGAAGAGCTCGTACGCGTCGGGATAGCGGAACGACGTGCCGACGATGGCGCGCGCGAACACGCTCGGCGTGAGGTCGTATCGTCCGCTCACGTTCCACACGGCACCCTGTTTCGAGTGGGTCGGTGCGTTGTAGCGCACGCCGGCGGCAAGCGTCGCCTTCTTCATCAACGTGGGCGTTGTCCGCGCCTGGCCGAACACGGCGTGGACGGTTTCGGTGTTCTCCTCGATCAGCAGCACATCGTCGCGGCCGGAGTAGTTCTGGAAGTCATAGCCGGTGAAGTACTCGAGCCCGCCGCGCGGCGCGATGCGCGCCAGCAGGTTTGCCCCGTAGTCCTTGAAGCCCCAGAATTCGCGGTCGCTGATGACACTGGTGACGCCCGATCCGATGGCGTTGTGCCGCTCGCTCCACTGCGAGTCCCACCGGTGGTAGTAGCCCTTGACCAGCAGCTGCGCGATGCTGCTTGGTGTCAGATCGAGCTTGCCGCTTGCGATGTGCTCGACGCGCTCGTTGTAGGCGGCCTCGAGTCCACCGACCTGAGAAAGACTCGAGCGCGCAGGTCGCAGGTTGTCGAGCTGCACATCGCTGCGTTGATACATGGCGCTCAAGCGAGCCGCGGGCGAGAAGTCGTACCCATACTTGCCGCCGAACGTCAGCACGTCGTAGCTGCGGTTCCGGTCCGTCGTGCTGGCCGCGAACTCCGACGATGGAAACGACTGGAAGCCTTTCGCGTTGTCCGTCGAGGCATACGCGACGAAGCGATTCGCGCCGATCGCGTTGCGGCCGAACGCGCTCGCGTGACCGCCGCGATTGGTGTCGAAAGCCCCTTGCACCGTGCCGTTGGCCGCATCGGTAAACGACTTGGTGACCACGTTGATCGCGCCGGCGACAGCCTGCGTGCCATAAAACAATCCCTGGCCGCCTTCGATCACTTCGATGCGCTCGATCATGTGCGCGGGCAGGGTGTCAATGGGCGTCGTGCCGTTATAGAGGCGGTTGCTGATGCGGACGCCGTCGACGAGCCACAGGATTTCGTTGGTCCGCGATCCCTGAAGTGACGCCGCAACGTAGTCGAAGGGGCCGGCTTTCGGGGCAAGGAACAGACCTGGCACGAGCGACTGGAGCGCCTGGCCGACGTCGTCGTAGCCGCCGTTTTCAATCTGTTCGCTCGTGATGGTCTGGATGCGCGACCCGGCGCGCTCCACTTCCTGCGGTAATTCCTCTTCCAGTCTCGGTGCTTCCACGGCAACGGTTTCCGCGAGGCTGCCAAGTTGAAGCGTGACGTCGAACGCGGCGGTTGCGGACGACACTGCGACGTTGCGGATCCAACGCTCGAACCCCGGCGACTCGACCTGGAGAACGGCGAGGCCGGCAGGCACGCCAGCAAACGAGAACATGCCATCGGCAGTCGACGAAGTCGTTCGCGCAGCGGCGCTCGAGGGATTCAAGGTGACAACAGCACCGGAGACGACCGCGCCCTGCGGATCCGCGACGCGGCCGGTGACGGAGACGGTTTGTGCGGAAGCCACACTCGCGGTGAACACGAACGAGACGAAGAGGAAGTCACGTAGGGACATGGCGCACAGGATATCGAGTCGCACCGAGCTCAATGCTGAAGAGTTGCTAACGATTTCCTGACGCGCTTCCTGACAAAAACTTTCGAAAGACTTCAGTTGTCGAACGCGAGTCAGCGAGATAAGGTCCCGCGTCCGGAGGCTCCAGATGAGCGTCGTTCGTCTGTCGTGTGCAGTGCTTGCTCTCGCGTTGTGGGTGTCCGCGCCCGCTGCCGCACAAAGTGGATCCCTTGAAGTCCGCGTCATCGATCCCGATCATGCTGCCGTCGTCGGCGCGCCGGTCGTGTTGATTCACCTTTCATCAGGCGATCAGCGCACGGAGGTGACGGGGGCCAGCGGTACATCCGAGTTCGACGGTCTCGTGCCCGGCGAGTACCGCATCGAGATCTCTGCCGCGGGCTTCACGCCGCACACGCAGTCGCTGACACTCGCCGGCAGCCGCCGACCGATCGAGGTGCTGCTGGATGTCGCGCCCTTCAGCGAGAACGTCACCGTTGAAGCCGTTGCAACGGTGCCGACCATTGGCCGTATCAAGGTGCCGCTCCGCGATCAGCCGCTGACCGTCAACACGCTCTCGTCGGAGTTCATCGAAGCGCATGCGCTGAACGACGTGGTCTCCGCGCTGCAGCATGTCGCGAACGTGAGTGCGTACAAGCAGTACGGCGTCTATCAGTACTTTACATTCCGCGGCTTCAGCGACTCCGTCCAGATGGTCGACGGCATCCGCAATGAGGGGAACCGCGTCAACACGCAGCTCGCGAACGTCGAACGGCTCGAGGTGTTGAAGGGGCCGCAGTCGGTGCTCTATGGCGGCGACGCAGTCGGGGCCGCGGTCAATCTCGTCCTGAAGAAGCCGACCTCGGAGCCGATTTACGACTTCTCCGGCGCGACCGGACGCTGGAACACTTTCAGGGGCGCCTTCGGGGCGGGTGGACGAGTGGTCCGAAGCAATGTCTTGTTTTACCGGTTCGACCTAGGAGGAGAGTCGGCCGACAACTTCCGCCACGATCCTAGCAAACGCCTCAACGCGACGCCGTCGCTGATGTGGCGTTTGTCGAACTCTTCACAACTCGACGTCCGGTATATGTTCGACCGCAACCGCGTCAGCGGTGACGGCGGAATCCCGCTCGTGCCGTTGACTGCCGGGTTCGCACCGGATCCGGAGCGGACGGCGATTGGCGATCCGCTGTCGCGCGCCGTGCAGGGCGACGGCAGCGACGCGATCCCCAAGGTGGCGCGTGACGTCCGCTACAACACGCCGCAGGACTTCGGGCTGGCGGTCGATCACAACGTCCGATTGAGCTTCTCGCAGATGTTCGCGCGGGGTGTGGCGTTTCGCGACACGGTCGGCTACCGCGACTTCAACGACGAGTACTGGACGACGGAATTCCTCGACGTGACGCCACCGAGCCGCGTCAACCGTGGCTTCCTGTACTTCGACCATCACCGCCAGACATGGATGAATCAGGCGGAGGTGAGCGGCATCCTGAAGCTCGGCGTCGAGCACAACCTGCTGGCCGGCTGGGACTACCAGGATCACGACAATCGGACGGATCGCCGCAGTGCCGCCAACTTCAACACGACGCCCGTGGATCTGTACGACCCAATCGAGACGCACGTTCCGCTCAACGTGCACGCCTTCCCGGTCACGCGCTTCGACTACCTCGCGCAGAACACCAACGGCATCTTCTTCCAGGACACCGCGACGGTGGTGCCGAAGGTGAAGGTCGTCATTGGCACCCGCTACGATCGGGTGCGCCGCGCCAATCACAACAATCCGATTACCAATGGTATTGAAACGCAGGTGGCTCCGACGCGCGGCCGGTCGCAGAAGACGACGTATCGTGTTGGCGTCGTTTACCAGCCAGTCAGGACTCTCGACCTGTACGTCCAGAACTCCACAGCCTTCAGGCCAAACTTCAGCATTCAGGCGGACGGAACGCCGCTCGAGCCCGAATACGGTGAGCTGTACGAAGCAGGCCAGCGCCTGCGCCTGTTCCAGCAGCGTCTCGAATGGTCGGCGTCAGTGTTCCAGATCGAAAAGCGCAACGTCGCGAGATCCATCGGGGGGGGCAACTTCGACCAGATTGGGAAGCTGCGGTCCCGTGGCTTTGAAACCGAACTTCACGGAAGGCCGACGTCAAACCTGAATCTCGATCTCGGATACGGCTTCACCAAGGCGGTCTTCGCCGACTACTTCACCAACGCGGGTGTGAACCTGTCAGGGAAGATTCCGAGGCGTGCACCGCGGCATACGGTGAACTTCTCCGCGGAATACGTCTGGCAGAACGGCTTCGCGCTCATGGGCGGCGGCCAGGTCGTGTCGGATCAATTCATCAACGACACGGACACAGTCGGGTTCAGCGCCTACGAGTTGCTCCACGCCGCCGTCACCTACACACAAGGCCGTGTCCGGTATGGATTGAACTTCAGCAACCTGACCGATCGGGAGTACTGGACGTCGTCGCTCGGCAATCGCCAGCTCTACCCGGGCGAGCCGTTCAACGTGATGGCGACTGTCCGGATCCGTACGAACTAGAGCGAGAGTTCGTAGCCGAGACTTTCGTCGTGGCCGGCTTCGCCGGCCCCTGAATCGCCTATCCGGTGCGCTCGGGCTCCCAGCGGAGCCCGAGCGTGATAATCCGTTCGAGCAATTTCTCGTAGGACAGACCGTAGACCTCGGCCGACTCGGCGAAATCCTCGCCGTACGCCAGGTTCGGGTTGGGATTGGCCTCCAGCACGTACGCCCGTCCTCGTTCGTCGAGGCGTAGGTCTATTCGCGCGTAGCCATTCAAGTCCAGCGCACGATAGGCGCGCTTGGCCATCCGTTGGATATGGGCGATTGCCGAGGCATCGAGGGTCGCGGCATCGGTCATGATGCCGTTCGCCTTCTGGTACCTCGTGCTCCACTTCACCCGTTCGGTCGCGATGCGCCAGCGGTTCTCCGGCATCTTCGCGAACGACATCTCCCACACGGGCAGCACCTCGAGACGCTCGTTGCCCAGCACGCCCACGTACAGTTCCCGGCCGTCGATGAACTGCTCGACGATGGCGGCGGTGCCGAGGCTTTCGTGAATGAACTGCACGCGTCGAGCAAGCTGCTCGGCGTTCTCCACGACCGAGGCCTGCGAAATGCCGGCTGACGCTTCGAAGAACAGCGACTTGACGATGAGGGGGAAATGCATCTTCTTCGGCAGCACCGGCTTTCGGCCGTATCGCGCGACCGTGAAATCGGGGACGGGGATACGGTGGTACGCGAGGAGCTTCTTTGACAATCCCTTGTCGCGCGCAAGGATCAGCCCGCGCGGATTGCAGCCTGTGTACCGCAATCGAAGCAGCTCGAGATAGCTGACGACGTTCTGATCGAAAGTCGTGACACCGGCGAACGCTTCCATCAGGTTCAACACAATGTGCGGTTGAAAGAAGCCCGCGGTGGGACGGATGCCTGTCAAGTCGTCATGGACGCCAAGCACCCGAACTTCGTGTCCCTGCTCGCGCAGCGTCTCGATGACGTCGTACTCCATCTTCCACTCAGCCTCGAGGATGTCGATGCCGGTCGTGTCCTCAGGTGGGACGAGATGCTGGTGGACGAGAGCGAGGATGCGCCGCTTCACAGGAACAAGCGGTGCCCGCCGCTGTGGAGATGGTTCATGGTCTGGACGGTCAGTAGGACGGTGAACTCCTGCCTGGCCTGGTCTTCAGGCACGGCGAGCCGCAGCTTGAGCTCGCGCGACCGTTCGATCATGTCTTCGATGACCTGATCGATCGTGTATTGATAGATGCCGGTCCATTCGGCGACGACGCGGCGGGTCGTGCGGCGGATGCGGCCGATGAACTGTGCAGCGGTGATGTTGCCGGCGAACTCCGGCGCATCGGAGAAGAGGCGCCGCAGATCGCGGTCGTAGAAGTTCGGATAATCCACCCCGTAGTGGCGCCGCTTGAGGCGGTAGTGCTGGCGCAGCGTTTTGCGCAGCCGCCGGAGCGGATCGACTTCGTCAAGGTTGTCGACGCGGGGATGCTTTCCCCGGACCGATCGCATCACCGCGTCCATGTACTCGAGTTTCTTCAGGGCGGGCCAACCGGCATACCGCTGGCGCCATTCGCTGGTCGGAGTCAACCAGGCGGCAAACGTTTCGGCGAAATCCTCGTCGGGATGACTCTGTGCGTACCACGCGTCGAGGTGGAGGACGAAGCTCTTGCTGTAGGGGCGAGGCGTGTACGACTCGGGATACGGCTTCTTGTACGACCCAAAGATCTTGCGTCGCTGCCGGCGCAGCCGCAGCTTGAACGCGTTGTCGATCGCGTGGCCGGCTTCGTGCCGCAGAATGCGCATGCACCACTCGTATTCGCCCCCCTCCACTTCCAGCATCTGCGCCTCTTCGAGCTTGGCGAGGCGCGGATGCGCCAGATAGAAGGGGACGGCGATCGTCGTCGCACCGTCAGGCGTGAACCACTCGTCCGACAAGTAGAAATGGATCTTGGCGAGCAGCCCGGCCGCGGTGAGCTCGGAACGGAGCTGTTCGATCCGTTCCGCAAGCTCGTTCTCGATTCGGATGGGGAGGTCGCAAAGTCGATGGTTGAGCAGTTCTTCGTCGGTGAGACCGGCCCAGTCGGCCGGAAGCGGTGCGCGCGGCATCGGTGACGATCTTATGGTGAACTACACTGGCCCACTGAACGCAGGTCTCGGGTATCCGGTTTCAGGCGTAGTCTCGGTATCAGGCTACGAGCGAAGCGAGTTGACGATGACGACGCTCACGGCGGGACAAGATCGAGAACGTTCGGCGATAGGCGAGGAATACAAGTGGAACCTGGCGGACATCTGCCCCGATGTCGCGGCCTGGCGCGCGGCAAAAGACGCGATCGCACGCGAGCTTCCGCGGCTGCGCGGTTACGAAGGACGCCTTGGCTCGTCGGCACAGGTGCTTGCCGATGCGCTCGACGATGCGTTCCGGATGGACAAGGAGATCGCGAGATTGTCTGTCTATGCCGGGATGCTGGCCGATCAGGATACGAGGGAAGCCGGTCCGCAGGGCATGCAGCAGGAGATGCAGCAGCTCGCGGCCGACTTCAAGGCGCAGACCTCGTACGTGGAGCCGGAGCTGCTCCGCATCGGGTTGGCCGCTCTGGAGCGATTTCTCGCGTCAGAGTCGCGGCTGCAGATCTACTCCTTCTACATCCACGACCTGGTGCGTCGTGCGAGGCATACGCTATCGGACAGCGAGGAAAAGATTCTCGCGGATGCGATGCCGCTGGCCGCGTCGGGACACAACATCTACAACATTCTGACGAACGCCGATTTTCCATATCCCACAATCACGCTCAGCGACGGCCGCACGGCGCGCGTCGATCCGTCTGGTTACGCCGAGCTGCGAACGCTGGTCAATCGCGACGATCGCCGCGAGGCGATGACAACGTTCTTCACCGCTCTTGGCGGGTTCCAACGCACGTTCGGCACAACGACGAATGCCAACATCCAGCGGATGGCGTTGTACGCCAAGACGCGCCGGTACGGCTCGCATCTCGAAGCGGCGCTCGACGGGCCGAATATTCCCGTGACCGTCTATCACCGTCTGATCGAGGGCATCAACCGGTGGCTGCCGTCCTTCCATCGCTACCTCAAGCTGCGTCGTCGGATGATGGGGATTTCCGACTCACTTCGGTATTTCGATCTGTACGCGCCGCTCGTAGCGGAAGTGCGATTGACGTTTTCGCCGGAGCAGGCCCAGGAGCAGATTCTCGACGCGATGCGGCCGCTGGGCAGCCAGTACTGTGACGTGGTGCGGCGTTCCTTCACTGAACGCTGGATCGACTTCTTCCCGACCACCGGCAAGCGCTCCGGCGCCTACTCCGAAGGCGGCGCGTACGACGTCCATCCGTACATGCTGCTCAACTACCTCGGTCAGTACAACGACGTCAGCACGCTGGCCCACGAGCTCGGGCACACGATGCACAGCTACTACTCCAACACCCATCAGCCCTACGCGCTCGCCAACTACCCGACGTTTGTCGCGGAAGTAGCGTCGACGTTCAACGAAGCGCTGCTGATCCACCGGGTGCTGGTCAACACGACGGATAGGGCAACACGCCTTTCGCTCCTCGGCAGCTTTTTGGAGAACATCAAGGCGACGGTGTTCCGGCAGACGCAGTTTGCGGAATTCGAGCTGCGGATGCACCAGATCGCCGAGCGCGGCGAACCGATTACCGGCGAAACGCTCAGCCATCTCTATCTCGACATCACCCGCCGCTACTACGGCCACGCCGACGATGTCTGCGTGGTCGACGATTACGTCCAGCACGAGTGGAGCTATATTCCGCACTTTTACATCGGCTTCTACGTCTTCCAGTACGCCACGTCATTCACGGCCGCGGAGGCGCTCTCGGAGAAGGTCCTTGTCGGAGACGAGGCAGCACGCGATCGCTATCTGACATTCCTCGGTTCGGGAATGTCGAAGTATCCGATCGATCTGCTCAAGGATGCTGGCGTCGATATGACGACTGACGAACCGCTCGACTTCACGATGCGCAAGATGAATCGGGTCATGGACGAAATCGAAGAGATGCTGGCGCAAGGCGGTTCTGGCGTATGATGCCCGTCGTCTGACTGGAGGAGGGCCGATGAGGAGACGTATCGTTCTGGGCGGTTTGCTGATGGCGGGCGTGCTCTCAATCGCGGTGGCGGCACAGCAACAGGCGCCCCCCAAGCCGTCGGCCTCGGCGATCAAGGTGGAGAAGCTCGCCGACAACCTCTACGTCCTGAACGCACTGGCGGGCGGTGGCGGCGGCAACACCTCAATCTTCATCACCGCAACCGGCGTCGTCGTCGTGGACACGAAAAATCCGGGCTGGGGCCAGCCGCTGCTCGACAAGATCAAGACGATCACCAACAAGCCGGTGACGACGATCGTCAATACCCACACGCATGGCGACCATGTGAGCGGCAACGTGGAGTTTCCCGCCAACGTGGACGTCATCGTCCAGGAGAACACGAAGGCGAACATGGGCGCGATGCGGCCGGCGTCCTTCGTCGCGCAGCCGGCCGGGGGGCCGCCGCCGAACATCTTCACGCAGCATAACGGCGCAGGCATGGCCAAGCGGACCTTCAAGGACACGATGACGATCGGCAACGGCGCCGAACGGATCGAGCTTCACTACTTCGGACGGGCGCACACCAACGGCGACGCGATGGTCTTCTTCCCCGCGGCGCGTGTGCTCCACATGGCCGACGTCTTCGCCAACAAGGGGCTCCCGGGCATGGACGCCAACAATGGCGGTACCGGCGTCGGTTACGCCGACACGTTGACCAAGGCGGCTGACTTCGCCGACAAGAACAACGTCGAGAAGATCGTCAACGGACACAACGAGACCACCACGACGCGCGCCGATCTTCGCGAGTTCATCGCGTATGTGAAGGACTTCGTGGGCGCGGTGCAGGAGGGGAAGCGGTCCGGCAAGACCGTCGACCAGGTGGCCGCCGCGTGGAAGACGCCCGCGAAGTACGCCGGCTACGAAGCGATGCCAGTCTTGGTGCGCGTAAAGGCCGACGCCGATCTGATCTTCAAAGAAACGAAGTAGAGGGAGGGCCGGCTCAAGCCGGCCCCTACAAGATTCCCTTTCCCAAGGCCGACAACGCCAGTTCGCTCCCAAACTCCGCGGTCGTGTTGCGGATATCGAGCGTCGGATTCACCTCGACGAGATCGAGCGCCACGAGCCGGCCTGAATCGGCAACCAGTTCCATGATCATGTGCGCCTCGCGGTAATCGAATCCGCCCTTGACGGGCGTTCCGACGCCTGGCGCGATTGACGGATCGCACACATCCATATCGAACGAGACATGGATGCCACCCGTATCACGCGCGGCGAGTGCCAGCGCGCGTTCGGCCACCGTGGCGATGCCATCGCGATCGATGTCCTTCATCGTGAAAACGTGAATCCCGGACGCGCGAATCTGGTCCTTCTCGCGCTGATCGAGATTGCGGATGCCGACGAGCACGGTGTGCTGCGGCAGCACCGAGGGCGTCGAACCGATCGACGCGAGCTCCAGAGGCTCCTGCCCGAGTAGCGCCGCCAGTGGCATTCCGTGTACGTTGCCGCTTTCGGTCGTTGACGGGGTGTTCATGTCACCGTGCGCGTCCACCCAGATCAGGCCCAGCGGCTTTGACGATGTACGACGAACCCAGTCGGCGCTTGCGGCAACCGATCCCACGGCCAGGCTGTGATCGCCGCCCAGCACGAGCGGCAGCGCGCCTTCGTCCAGCGACTTCAACGCACGTTCGTAGAGCTTCTGACAGACCTTGGCAATCTCACGGACGTATTTCTTCTGCTTGTCCGCCGGCCGCTGTGTCTCTGGAATCGGCGCAGGGAGATCACCCTTGTCGATCGCGGCCCGCCCGAACGCGGCGATCTGATCACGAATACCGGCGATGCGGAACGCCGACGGTCCCATGTCCACGCCACGCCGCCCGGCGCCGAGATCGAGCGGAACGCCGATGAGATGGACTGGTTTCATGAATCAAAATTCAAGATATGAATTTTGAATTACCTGAGCTTGTACGAAACAGACATGCCTTCCGAACCCGGTGAGACGACGGACGTGAACAGTCCTGGATGGTTCTGAATCGCCTTGAGAAACGGCTCCATCTCCGACGCCTTGTTGACGACGTTGTGGGCGAGGAAGAGGCCGCCCGGGTCGAGCCGCGGGTAGACGATGTCGAAGAACCGTTTGTAGTCTGGCTTCCACGCGTCGAGGAACACGAGATCGAACGTGCCCTGCAGCTTCGGAATCTCCTTGAACGCGTCTCCGTGAATGACGCGCACGACGTCGCTCAGTCCGGCCTTCTGAATGTTGGCGGCCGCTTCTTTCGCGCGCTGCGGATCGTACTCGATAGAAACCACGTGTCCGCGGGATTCGCGAGCGCCGAGGCCGAGCCAAATGCCGCTGTAGCCACTGGCCGCGCCAATCTCGAGCACCGACTTCGCGCCGCGGGTCGAGACGAGCACGCGCAGGAATCGGCCGTCTTCTTCCGAGACCGCGAGTAGTCCCTTGTCAGCGGCCCTGATGCTCTTCAGGATGGATTCAATCTGCGGCGTCAACACGCCCGGCGAACGTTGCTGTGCGGCGGCTGGAGCGATGAGGAAGACGAGGGCGACGAGCGTGAGTCGAACAGGCATTGCGGACGATTCTGACACGAGCGACGGCGGACCTGAAGATCCGCCTCTACGGTCGCGCGGCGAGAAAACGAGCGGCGCGTTCGGCCGTTGCGCGACCGTCCGCAATGCAATCGGGGATCCCAATCGCGCGAAAGCCGCTGCCGGTCACGAACAAACCGGCGAATCGCGCGAGGTGCTCGTCGATAGCCGCGACCCGGCGAAGATGACCGACCTCGTACTGCGGACTCTGACGCGTCCATCGATACAACCGCGAGAACAGCGGCGGACCCGAGATACCCATCACCTCCGTCAAGGCTTCCCGTGCGAGGTGGATCAGTTCATCGTCGCTCTGATCCAGTCGATGCGGGTCGCGGCCCCCGCCGAGGAACGCGCGCAACAGGACGTGACCCTCAGGGGCGCGATGCGGCCATTTTGACGTCACCCATGTCGCAGCCAGCAGCGGACTCCGCTCGATCCGCGGAACGACGAACCCGCTTCCGCGCATCGGGTGAGCGATCTGATCGCGTCGATATGCGAATGCGGACGTGGCTGTTGACGCGTATGCGATTTCTTCGCAGAGCGCCGCCAGTCCCGTGTGAATGCCCCGCAGGATGCCACCGGCTGTATACGCTGGCACTGCGAGAATGACGGCCCGTGCGGCGACCGGCCCTCGTGGCATGTCGAGCATGAATGTTCCGGCATGCCGCAGGTCGGTAATCCGCGCACCCGTCACGACTGCTTCTCTTGGGATCGTGTCCACGAGCGCATCGACCAGCTCACCGATGCCGCCGGGAAGCGACACGAAGGCGCCTTGCGCCGATGGTCGCATGCGGAGTGCGCGGAAGGCCCGGATGATGCTGCCAGACTGGCGCTCGGCATCGACCAGCCGTGGAAAGAGCGCTCGAATCGACAAGCGTTCGACATCACCGGCATGGATTCCAGCCAACAGCGGCTCGGCGAGGTAGTCGACGGCTTCCTGGCCGAACCGCCGCCGCACGAACGACGCGATCGATTCATCTTCGTCATCGTCGCTTCGCGGGATGACGATTTCGCACGCCATTCGAAGCTTGCCGCCAGCGGAGAAGAGTGACGAGGAGGCCAGTGCCCTGGCGCGGACGGGAAATCCGAGAAATGAGCCTTCAGGAATCGGATGCAGGCGTCCGCCCCGGAGCACGTACGCGGTCCGCGGCATCAGCGTCGAAACAAGGCGATCGGTGAGTCCAAGCTCGCCGCAGAGCGCGACGGCGGCGCGCTTCTGCGTCAGCAGGGCATCGGGTCCGCCGTCAATCACCCATCCATCGAATCGATCGGTGCGAATGACGCCACCGAGCCGCTCGCTGGACTCGACGAGCAGAACGTTGACACCACGTCGCCGCAGTTCGTAGGTTGCCGCGAGACCGGCGATACCTCCGCCGATGACCACCACGTCGCAGTCGATCACGCGGAAAGGCTACCTCCGCGAAGCTCGATGAACGTATTGCGCAAGCATCTGGACGTTTTCGACGGGTGTGGAGGGAAGGATGCCGTGGCCCAGGTTGAAGACATGTCCGGGTCGGCCGGCAACACGCTTCAGGATGTTCTCGGCCTGATCGAGCATACGCCGCGGTGGACCGAGCAGCAGCGTCGGATCCAGGTTCCCCTGAACGGCGCGGTCCAAGCCAATGTCTTCCCATGCCTCGTCAATCGGCACACGCCAGTCCACACCAATGACATCGCCGCCCGCTTCACGCAACTCCTTGAACATCGTCGCGGTGCCCGTCCCGAAATGGATCGTCGGCACGCGGCCCGCGATGGCGTTGAAGATCTTCTGCGAATGTGGGAGGGCAAACTCACGATAATCGGAGGCGCTCAACGTCCCGACCCACGAATCGAATACCTGAATGGCGTCCACACCCGCGTCGATCTGCGCGTTGAGGTAGTCGCCGACGATGGTCGCGAACCTGTCGCAGAGGCGATGCCACGCCTCAGGGTGGCCGTACATCAACGATTTCGTTCGAGCGAAGTTGTTGGAGTGGCCACCTTCAATGGCGTACGACGCCAGCGTGAACGGTGCGCCCGCGAAACCGATCAGTGGAACTCGACCCCGCAGTTCCTCTCGGACAACCTCGATGGTCTCGAGCACGTGCGCGAGCGCCTCGCGCGGTTCGAATGTCTTCAGTTTGTCGATATCGGACGGTGACTGGATCGGTCGTTCGAGCTGCGGTCCTTCGCCTTTGACGAAGTCGAACGGCAGTCCCATCGGCTCCAGCGGCAGGAGCAGATCGGAAAAGAGGATCGCGGCATCCACCTCGATCCGCCTGACCGGTTGCAGTGTGACTTCGGCCGCCAGATCCGGCGTGCGGCAAATCTCCAGCAGCGAGTGCTCCTCGCGAATGGCGCGGTATTCCGCCATATAGCGGCCCGCCTGGCGCATGAACCACACGGGCGTGACATCGACCGGCTCGCGACGGCAGGCTTTCAAGAAGCGGCTCAAGGCTCAGGGCTCAGGGCTTAGGAGGCTTACGGCTTAGGGCTCACGGCTGAAGCAAACGATCAACAACGTCGGCGGAAGTGCCTCAAGCCCTAAGTCTTCAGCCCTGAGTCCCCGTTCATGTTGAGCAGTTCGCGCGCGAGGGTGACGAGTTCTTCGAGCCACAGCGGCTTGTAGCGAAGCTCGGCACCGAGCTCTCGAATTTCGTTCGACTGGGCATCGTCCAGATAGTAATCGCCCGTAACGATAGCGACAGGAGTTCCCGTCAGGCCCGGAATAGCCCGGATGGCTCGCAGGAACTGAAGGCCGCTCGTCAGCGGCATCCGAAGGTCCAGAATGACCGCATCTGGCCGATGAGTTTGGGCCAGGCTCAGCCCTTCATCGGCGGAGAGTGCCGCCCATACCTCATATCCTTCGAGACGAAGCATTCGCGAAAATGTGTCGGTTACGCTTACGTCGTCGTCAACGATGAGCATGCGCGGAGGGGTTTCAGAGTTGGCAGGAGGAGAAGGCACCGGCGCCATTATGCTATATTCAGCCACTTTGGACGCCGGATCTGCGGCGGGAACGTCCATGGGTACGGAGGTTGTGTGAGCCCAATCCTCGTCCGGCCAGTCCGGGAGCAGCTCGAGCACGACCGCATCATCCGCCTGTTGCAGGCGAAATATAAGAGAAAGTTCGACGTCGCCATCAACCCCGGCAATGAGCAGACCGCCCCGGTCGGTGGACCACCACCCTGGTTTCCAGATCTTGTGCTGCAAAGTGAACGGGGCCGGAAGCTGCTGGGCGTCGTTGAGGTAGAAACCGCCGAATCGGTCAATCACCTCGAGGCGATGTCGCAGTGGGCGGCATTTTCTCGATTGCGGACGCCGTTTCATCTCTACGTGCCTGTTTCGATGATCGATGTCGCACGGCGCCTCGTGCAGGACATGCAGATTCCCGTTTCGGAGATCTGGGCCTATCACGTCCTCGGTGATCAGCTTCGCTTTACGCTGGTGCAGAAGTCGGCGCAACCGGAGTTGAAGGGGACCAAGCCCGCGCCGGTAGCCCGTGCGGCGGCGACGCCCGCGAGGAGCGGCGGACCGAACGGGCAGGATCGAACGCGAGCACGCGCCACCGGACCACCCGCGGCCCGCAAACCGGTTGCAAAGAAAAGCGTCCGGCAAGCCACGCGCCGTGCGGCGCCGCGCAAGCCGGCGGCGCGCCCGTCGCGGTCTCCGGCCAAGAAGAGTTCGGCCGCGCGCGCCCAGAAGCGCAAGTAACCATCCGTGCCGTTCCTGCGGGTGATCCGCGACAAACGCGGATACGAGACCACGTACCTGATGCACTGGTGCCGCGAAGGCACCCGCCAGCGATCGCGAATCCTCTACATGTTTCGAACGCCGGGGGGTGTCCGTGTCGGGCGCGAAGCGCTCGAGGCGGATGTGCTCAAGCAGATCGAAGCGCAGCATCCGGATATCGAGTTCGACTGGAATGCGGTGTTTCACAACCAGCAGGTGATCGAAACTGCGCCGGAGCCGCGCCGCTCGCGCCAGCGGCCCGCATCCGAAGATGCGGTCGAAGGCGCGCCTGCGCAGCAGCAGCCGCCGCCGGTACCGCGTTTTACCGTTCCCTCCACCATCGAAGGCGCCACCCCCGACGAACAAATCGCGTTTCTGTCGCAGTGGTACACCGCGGTCCGCGAGAAGATTCCGCAGCGCGCGCAGGACCCCGAACGGCAGCAGGCACTCTTTGCCCTTGTCGAGCGGCTCAATCCTGCGGCGTGGACCGATGCCGACGAAATCACCGCTGGTCTTCAGCAGGCAGCCGAGGCGCTGCAGCGGCTGTCGCACGTGTTCGCGAAGCGGCGGCGCCGCTCGAAGAAGCGCGCTCCGGAATCGTGATGTCCTGGCTCGCGGTCTTGCTGCTCCGGGTCGGAGAGCTGGGACTGTGGGGAGTACTGCTCTTTGTCCTCTTGTATGTGGCCGCCGCGGTCACGCTGGCGCCGGCGTTTGTGCTCAGCGTCGCAGCGGGTGCGATCTTCGGCGTCTGGAAGGGTTCGCTGCTCGTCCTGGTGAGCGCGACGCTCGGCGCGACAGCGGCCTATGGTGTCGCACGGATGATTGCGGGTACGAGGCTGGTGAAATGGATTCTGCGGGATCGACGTGTCGACGTTGTGCGCAGGGCCGTCGCGCACGAGGGAGCGTGGGTGCAGTTTCTCCTGCGCCTGTCCCCTGTGGTGCCCTACGTCCTGCTGAATTACGCGCTTGGCGTCTACGGCGTCCGTCTTCGCGACTTCTGGCTCGCGTGCTTCGGCATGATGCCGACGATCATCATGTACGCGTACTACGGAAAGGTCGTTGGCGACGTCGCGAAGATCGCCGCAGGCATCGCGCCGCCTCGTGGCCCTGAGTACTACGTGTTGCTCATCGTCGGCCTGATTGCGACGTTCGTCGCGACGATGGTGATCACGCGGGCGGCACGGCGCGCAATCGAGCAGACGCGGCTGAATCAATAATCCATTCGGCATAGTGCCCGGCTGGGCGCAGCAACTGCGCCGGGTAGCGGGCGATGTCGAGAGCGCCCTCCATGGTCGCGGCGATAGCCTCGGCTTTGGACGATCCGTTCGCGATGACGATGATCGCGGCACTGTCCAGGAGTGCGGGCGGCGTCATCGTGATGCGCCACTGCGCGAGCTCGGGGACATGAACGCCGGCGGCCAGTCGTTCGGGTCGTTCGGGTCGTTCGACGAGAGGGCTGTTCGGGAAGACCGATGCGATGTGTGCGTTCGCACCGATCCCCAGAAGCATCACGTCGAACAACGGTCCGGCGACCTGGGCACGGCGCGCACGGAGCAATGCGTCGTACAACGGGCCGGCATCCGACGCCGGCAGCTCTCCGCGCATTCGATGGATCTGGGTCGCGGGCACCGGCACGTGTTGTACCAGGAGCCGATTCGCGAGCCCGAAGTTGCTTTCCGGATGTTCCGGTGGAACTTCGCGCTCGTCGCTCCAGAACAGATGGACGTGAGCCCAATCGATGCGGTTGCGCCACGGACGGTTCGGATCGGCGAGGAGCTGATACAGGAGGTCTGGCGTCGTTCCACCGGTCAGCGAAACGGCCGCGACGCCGCGCGCTGCGATGGCGGCCTCAACGAGCCACGTGATCCGTTCGGCCGCCGACTCCGACATGGCCGGTTTGTCGGGAACGATTTTCAGTTGCGCCATTCGCGGCCGTCGCGCTCGATCAACACGTCCGATTCCGGCGGTCCCCACGACGCGGGTGGGTAGTTCGGCATGCGCGAATGCGTGTCGCGTTTCCACTCTTCGAGGATCGGTGCGACCGCCTGCCATCCCGCTTCCACCATGTCCATGCGGTGGAAGAGCGTCTGGTCACCGGTCATCGCATCGAAAAGAAGCGTTTCGTATCCGGTTGCCGACTCCGCCTTGAAATACTTGGCATAGGTGAAGTCCATCGTCACCGTCTCGAGCCGTTCGAAGGGGCCTGGCACCTTCGCGTTGAAACAGAGCGAGATGCCTTCGTCGGGCTGAATCCGCAGGATCAGCGTATTCGGACTGAGCGAGCGCACGGGCGTATCCCGGAAGAGCATCAGCGGCGCGCGTTTGAACTCCACGACGACCTCGGTCACACGCCGCGGGAGACGCTTGCCCGTCCGCAAATAGAACGGCACGCCGGCCCAGCGCCAGTTGTCGATGAACAGCCGCATTGCGACGAAGGTTTCGGTGCGCGACTGCGGATCGACATTGGATTCCGACTGGTAGCCTTCGTACTGGCCGCGCACAACATGCCGCACGACATCGTCTCGCGTGAGCGGTGGGACGGCGTGCAGCACACGCACTTTTTCGTCGCGTACATCCTCGCCGCCGAACGAGATCGGCGGCTCCATCGCGATGAGCGTGAGGACCTGAAACATGTGGTTCTGCACGATGTCGCGCAGCCCGCCCGCTTTGTCGTAATAGGCGCCTCGTCTGCCGATGCCGCTCTCTTCGGCGACAGTCATCTGTACCGAGTCCACGTAGCGCCTGTTCCAGATGGGTTCAAGGATCCCGTTCGCAAAACGAAGCGCCAGGATGTTCTGCACCGTTTCCTTGCCGAGGTAATGGTCGATGCGGTAGATCTGCGATTCGCGCAGCCCCTTCCTCAGCTCCGCGTTGAGCGCCCGGGCGCTTTCCAGGTCATATCCAAACGGTTTTTCAATGATGACGCGGCGCCAGCCTTCGTCCTCTTTGAGAAGACCGGCGTCGGCGAGACGACCGGCGACGAGTCCAAACAAGTCGGGCGGCACGGCGAAATAGAAGAGGAAATTGGGAGGAATGCGAAGCTGCTGACACAGCTCGGCCAGCGTCTGCTTCACGCGCTCGAACAGCGCTGGATCGTCGAACTCGCCAGAAACGTAGTAGAGACGATCTTCGATGCGCTTCCACTTCGCGGGCTCGAGCGGCTCGCCCTCGGCCTGCCGAACCTGCTCGCGCATCTGTTTCCGGTACGCGGGCTGATCGATTCGCGGCCGAGCGATGCCGAGGATGGCGAACTCCTCCGGCAGATACCCTTCTTCACACAGATTGAAAATTGCCGGAAGCAGCTTGCTTCGAGTGAGGTCTCCGGACGCGCCGAAGATGACGAAGACGCACGAATCAGCGCGGTTCGACATGGCCGCCGAACTGCGCACGCAACGCGGAGAGCAGCTTTTCCGCGAACGTGTGGTCGCGTCGCGATCGGAAGCGCGCGTACAGAGCTGTCGTCAGCACGTCGGCCGAGACTTCTTCTTCGATGGCGGCATGGACAGTCCACCGGCCTTCACCGGAGTCGGCGACGTTTCCGACAAACTGCGCCAGCTGGGGATCGGCGGCGAGCGCAAGCGCGGCAAGATCGAGCAGCCACGAGCTGACGACACTTCCGCGCCGCCAGAGTTCGGCAATCGCAGCCAGATCCAAGTGGTACCGATGTTCCTCCGGCAATGCGCCGGCCGACGCGTTACGCAGGATGTCGAACCCTTCCGCATAGGACTGCATCAGCCCGTACTCGATGCCGTTGTGAATCATCTTGACGAAATGACCGGCACCGGACGGCCCGCAGTAGAGGAACCCTTCGTGCGCCGTTGTTTTCGACGTGTCGAGTCCGCGCGATGGAGGAATCTGTCCCTGTCCAGGCGCAAGTGTGCGGAAGATCGCCGTCAGCCGACTCGCGGCATTCTCCGGGCCGCCGATCATCAGGCAGTACCCGCGCTCGGCGCCCCAGACACCGCCGCTCGTACCGACATCGAGATAGTGAATGCCGCGCCGCGCGAGCGTCGACGCGCGGCGAACGTCGTCTTTGAAGTGCGAGTTGCCGCCGTCGACGATCGTGTCGCCCTGCTGCACGTGTTCGGCAAGGGTGGTGACCGTCTGTTCCGTGGGATCGCCCGCGGGGACCATCACCCAGACGACGCGCGGCGGCGTCAGTTTCGATACGAGATCGGGAATCGAGGTGGCGCCCTTCGCGCCACTTCGTCCAATCGTCTGAACGGCGCCAGCGTTCTGATCCCACGCGACCACTTCATGACCGCCTTCAAGCAGACGGCGCGTCATGTTGCCGCCCATGCGGCCCAGTCCGACGAAACCTATTTGCACGGCTGATCGATCTTGTGAATACGAGCGACGTGGCGCCCGCCTTCAAACGGCGTCATGAGCCATACTCGTACGATAGCAAGGGCTTGCGCCTCAGTGATTGTCCGCTGTCCGAGCGACAGCATGTTGGCGTCGTTGTGAGAGCGATTCCAGATGGCAACCTGCTCGTTCCAGCACAGACCGCAGCGGATGCCACAGATGCGGTTGGCGACCATGGCCTCGCCGTTACCTGAGCCGCCGAGGACGATTCCGCGTTCGAACTCGCCTTTGGCGACCGCTTCCGCCACCGGACGCACAAAGTCGGGATAGTCAACGGGGGCTTCCGAATTAGTCCCAAAATCCCTGACTATATGGCCTTCTGACGCCAGCATCGCCTTGATCGCTTCCTTGTACGCAAAGCCGGCGTGATCCGAGCCGATCGCAAGATGCATATGCAGAAGGTGTCTTATACTATGCCCATGCGAAACACCGCTAAGTTCTTGCTGGCGGGCGCCTTTGCGCTCGCGATGGTCCAGTCGCCGGCGGCGCAGCAGCCGCAGCAGACACCGCCGGCCGGGCAGTCACAGCTGCCGGTCTTCCGTGGCGCCGCCGAGCTCGTGACGACCGACGTGATCGTCCGCGACGCAAAGAGCGATCAGTTCATCGCGGATCTGAAGCCGGGGGATTTCGACGTCTTCGAAGATGGCAAGAAGCAGGACCTCGCATCGATGGTTCTGATTCACGGTGGCCGCGCGTACAACACGCTCGCGCCGCCGCCCGCACCCGTACAGGAAGGGATCATCCTTCCCGTCGCGCGTCCGACCAACGACGCCGCGGGCCGTGTGTTCCTGCTGTTCGTCGATGACCTCCACATGGATTTTCAGCAGACGCCGCGCATCCGCGACCTGTTCCGCAGGATGATGAAAAACCTGATCCACGACGGCGACATGTGGGGAATGGTCAGCACCGGTACGTCCTCGATTTCAATCGACCTCACCTACGACCGTGCACTACTCGACGATGCCATCAACCGGATCAGCGGCAACGGTTTGAAGCCGACCGAGATCATCAAGGGGCAGGAGGGTGCCGACGGTCCGGTGGAGCTACGGTATCGCGCGCACGTCGCCTTCACGACGGCGAATCAGCTGATGACGAACCTCGAGAAGTTGCACAACCGGCGCAAGGCCGTCATCTGGGTGAGCAGCGGCTACGACTTCAACCCATTCGAGAAGTCGCGGCTCAAGGAACAGCTCGGGCCATGCGATGACTCCGGCAGCGGTGACGGCAGCGGCCAGAGCAACTGCGTCGGCGCGAACGGGCGCGTGGACCCAAATCTCGTACCGCAGGGTTCGCAGTTTGCCGACGCGGAGCTCGTGCGCGACATGGCAGAGGTGACGCGGTCCGCCAACCGCGCAAACGCGACACTCTACACCATCGATCCACGAGGCCTCGTTGCGGGAAGTGACATCGGCGAGAACCTGGATCCCGTGGAATGGGACCGCTACGTATCGAAGACGGTCGACAGCCTGCGGACCATCGCGGATCTGACCGGCGGATTTGCGGTTGTCAATCAGAACGACTTTGACAAAGCGCTCAAGCGCATTGACGCGGAGACGAGCGATTACTACGTGCTCGGGTTCTATTCGAGCAACCCCGACCCGCTGCGCCGGACGCGGCGAATCGAAGTCGTCACCAAGCGTGATGGCGTGAAAGTGTGGTCGCGGACGTCATACTCGCTGCGGCCAACGCCTGCCGAGACTACGAAGAAATAAGTCGGGGTAAATCCCAAATCCCAAGCTCCAAATCCCAAACCCAACTCAAGCGGTTGGGATTTGGGTTTTGGGATTTGGGTTTTGGGATTTGGCGATCGCCTCCCGGATCTTCTCGCGAAGCCAGTCAACCGGCTTCGGCGTCGTCCTCAGAAACGCCTGCCACTCCGCCTCCGACAACGGAATGTGAATCACGCGTTCGAGGTCGTCCGAAACGTGCAATTGATGATCCATGACGCGGCGATCTTAGCTCACAAATTCTTGGGCGCCTGCGCCGCCGCTGCCAGCCTCGGCCGCACGGTTTCGAATACACGGAGAACCTCGGAAACGGATCGCGGCATTCGCGTCATCTTTGGATAGAGCCATCCGAATTGCCGTTCGAGTGAATGACCGGCAATGCGGCTGACAAACAGCTGCTTGGCGCGAACATCACCCGCCACGGCCTGCCACGGCACGATGCTGATGCCGAGCCCGCTTCGCACCATGGCCTTGATGATTTCCACGTTTTCGGTTTCCATGACGATTTCCGCTTCGATGTGTTCGCGCGCGAAGAAGTCGTCGACGATGCGCCGCGTGATCGAGCCGGTTTCAAACAGGATGAACGGCTGCTTGTTGAGATCCGTCGGCGCGATACGCCGCTTCATCGCGAGCGGGTGGTTCGGATAGGTCGTGACGAGCAGCTCTTCTTCCAGCACTGGTACCGCGATCAGATCGGATGCGTCGATCGGCAATGTCAGCAATCCAAGGTCACCTGCGCCCGACCGCAGCATCGCGATCGAACGTTCCGTGCTGCCGACGGTCACCTTCAGATCAAGATTCGGGTGCACACGCCGTACTTCAGACAGCAGCGTGGGGAACACGTAGAGACAGACGGTCATTCCCCCCACAAGGCGCAGCGCTCCACGCAGCGACTCCTGTTTCTCGCTGATGGCGGTGACGGTTTCCTGTAGATCCTGAAAGACCCGGTGGCTCAATTGCAGCAACGCGTCGCCCGCCGGCGTAATCCGAATGCGTCGTCCGATTCGGTGGAAGACCGACTCGCCGAGCTCCTCTTCGAGCAGCAGAATCTGGCGACTGATTGCCGACTGAGAAACGTGCAGCCTCTCGCCGGCCGCGGTGAACGAGCCCGTGTCAGCTATGGCGCGGAGGATCTCCAGTTGCCGTAGGTCCATCGATCGAAGCTTACATAACTCGTACGCATCGACACAACAACATGGATAAGCAAACCGGCTGGCGTCACCCGGCGGCCTTCACCCGTGTGATCGCTTCGTTCAGGTACCCCTCGTCCATGTCGATGCCGATGAAGTCGAGTCCAAGCTGCGCGCACGCCACGGCGGTCGATCCGAGACCGAGGAAGGGATCGACAACGGTGGTGATGCGTTCGACGCCGTGAAGACGAAGACACATTTCGGGAAGCTTGGGAGGAAACGTCGCGGGGTGCGGCCGCTCTTTGTCGCGGCTCTGAATCGTGTCGTACGGAATGAACCAAGTGTTGCCGCGACAGCGCAGATCATCCGCTGCTGCGCGCCACCGTCCGACGTTCGATTTGTCCTGGTAGGGGACGCCGATGGCCTGACGACTCAGCGGCGTGTGGCCATGCGGCGTGAAGTGGAACACGAACTCGTGGCAGTCGTGCAGGAACCGGTCACTGTTGATCGGCTTGTAGTGACCGACCGCGAGATCGTGTTCCAGTCCCGCGCGCGCACCGGCGAGAGACTTTTCGATCGCGATCGACTTGATCCAGTGAATCGTGTTCTGCAGCTTCAGAAAGGGACGCGCCGCCTGAGCCACATCGAGCGCCGTCCATGGATCGGTCGGCTTGCCGCCGACGTTGAGAAACAGCGACCCGTCTTCGGCAAGCGTCTGCGCGGCGAGCTTGACCCAGCTGCGTGTCCATTCGAGATAACGTTCACGCGGCATCGTGTCGTCGTAGGTGCGGTAGCGGATGCCGAGGTTGTACGGCGGCGATGTAACGATGGCGGTCACCGATCCGGCCGGCATGCGCGCCAGCACGTCGAGCGAGTCGCCGAGATAAAACCGAAACGTCGCGCTGCGGACTTTAAATTTTGTGTGAAGGTTGGAAAGACGAATCACCAACCCCGGATTGTAATTGCTGATCTTCGAGTATCGGCGGTGAGTACGCGTTGAAGATTTGTCAGGTGCCCGTTTCCAGATTTCGCGGACAGGCCTGACAAAGGTCGCGGACGAAGCTAACTGACGCGAACAGCGCTCAGTGGCTCGGGGGGGAGCGACGCACGGTCAGCGGCGATCGTGTGATTGCGGCGATGCCCGTACATCTCGCAGGCCGGTCCCTTTTCCTCGATGTACGTCAACTCGCGGCTCGTGGCGAGTTCGCGATACCGGCCGATGACGCATCCGCACGCGAGCGTGCGGAAACCGAGGAGCCGCACCAGACTCATGACTCGAACCTCCGTCGCGTCTGGGCTGCAAGCGGTATGCCTGTCGAGCTCGTAGTGTGCGCGAGGTGTTCGCCGGGCCGCAATCGCGTGGAACCTTGGGAAAATGGCACGATCACCGTCGCACACCATCGGCTGTGACCCGCTTCTCAATGTTCCATCACGAAACCCGGCGTGTTGCATCCTGGAGACGTCCAAAATCCCAAATGGGCGATCCAAGGGAGACGAGCCCCGCCGGACCCACAGTTCTTGAAGTCAGAAATTGTTCTTCCTCCGAGGCGTCGACCTCTCCATGGTTCGTCAGGAAGTCCCGATCCTTAGGGATTGGAGATCGGCGTCTTCGCGTTCGGAGTTTGAGAACGGATCGCCCGGAACGTCTCAAGTTCGACCGCGCGCTGGCGTGCCGCCGCGCCTCGTGCGCGGACGATTCTGACAACCAGCAAGAGATGTAATGCGCCGACGACAGCCAGCTCCGTCGTCGTTGCACGTGGTTGCAGCGCGAGCACCGGGATGATGTTGACGAACGTGGCGCCGGCGAACACCACGGAGAACAGCGGATCGATGCCGCCGCCGGGAAGCGCCGGACCGACGGCCATCACGGTGTTTTCCCAGCGGGGACCGGTTTCCAGGTTCTCGTAGTAGACCTGCAGGTACCGGCCAATGCGCTCGACCCCGACGTGCAGCGCATGAATCGCCTCGAAGCCGCCGACAAGAACAGCGAGCGGGTAGAGGGAAGCCATCGGGGCCTCCGCGAACGTCAGAACGATCAGCGCAAGCACCGCCCACGCGATCATTGCGATTGGAAAGAGCACCATGCGAGCCGTCCCACGGGCGGCGATGGTGTGTCTCAGAACGGCATACTCGGAATCGGAAAGCCCTGGGCTCATGTGGTGGCACCCTTCTTGGACGACGCGTGCTATCGAGCGGCAGAGATGACCGATTTCACAACTCGACGGGCGTCGGTCGGCACATCAGTTTCGACCAGAACAGGCTTGCCAACTATAGATTGTCTGCTACAATGCCGAAACGTTCCGTAACAACCTGTCACATAAGGGTTTGCCTGTGATCCGAGTCCGGTTTGCTGCAGCCGCGCGACTGATTTGTGTCCTTACAGCGATCACTGCTGTAGGCGTTCCTGCGCCAACGAGTGCAGCAACGCGAACCACGACAACCCGCAAAACGGTTTCGACCTCCGCCGCCAGCAAGCCCGCTGTCCGGAAAACGACCACAGCTTCAAAGGCGACGAAATCTACCGCTCGCAGCCGCCGTCTCCGAGCGGCGCGCGCGCGCGCCGCGCAGCAGGCCGCCGCACTTCGCGACGCGCTCGAGCCGCGCTTCAAGTTCGACGAGACTGGCAATGTCGTCCCTGACGTGCGCGCGGAAGCCGCCATCATCTACGACCCCGAGAACGGCAAGGTGCTGTGGGAAAGCAACTCGACGAGCCGTCGTTCGATTGCGAGCATCACGAAGGTGATGACCGCGGTTGTCTTCCTGGAGAACTCACCAGACCTGACGCGCGAAGTTGTCGTCGAACGCGCCGACGTTCGCGCCGCGTCCACGACCTACCTGCGCGCGGGTTACAAGCTCACGACGGGCGATCTGTTGCACCTGCTGCTGATCGGATCTGACAACGCCGCCGCTCGCGTACTTGCGCGGGTCTCGCCGTATGGATCGCAGGGATTCATCGAACGGATGAATGCCAAGGCGCAGGAACTCGGCTTGACGAGCACGTCGTACGCGGATCCATCGGGTCTGCTCGCAGACAACGAGTCATCTGCCTACGATCAAGCGCGACTGATCACCTACGTCTCCGGTGACGATCGCATCGCCAGCGTCATGCGGACGCCGTACTACACGGTGAACGCCGGCCGGCGTCAGATCACGATCCACAGCACCAACCAGCTCGTGATGAAAGGCGACGTGGACGTGCAGGCAGGTAAGACCGGTTTCATCAGCAAGGCTGGCTACTGCCTCGCAACGCTCCTTCGTCTCCCACAGGGTGGTCCTCAGGTGGCCGTCGTCGTGCTCGGCGCAAAGTCGAATCCGGGACGGTTCTGGGAAACGCGTCACCTGTTCAACTGGATTTCGACAAAGGCGCAGGACTGGTTTGGTCAGGTCAGCGACTCGTCGCCGCAGACCACATCGCAAGTGCCTGCTGTCGTTCCCGCCGCCGCGAATTAGGCTCACGAAGGCAACTAGGAATATCCTCGCTGCATCGCGTACGCGTCGAGCGGTAAGGTCGCGATGTTGTCGACGATCGGCATCACCGGCCGAGTGGCGCGGCGCCCGTCATAGGCCTTCAGGTATCTGCGGCATTGATCGCACGCGTATACGCGGTACTGGCCATCCGGTGTCGCAAACGACGTGATGCGCGATCGGTCGCTGTTTTGGCAGTAGGGGCAGGTCAGCGGCTCGAACTTCCAACGCAATGCGCATCGCGCGCAGATCAAATGCCGCTCCGCGGCAGGTGTGATCACCGAAAGATCTGGTTCAGCGCCGCAGAGGGCGCAGTGGGAATGCGTCCAGAACGCGAGCTCCGTGCGCTGCTGCAGCACTTCCGCGCAGCGCGTCATCCACGGCCGCATGGCCAGCGCGAGTACCTGATCCAGCCCTTCGTCGCCACCGTCGTCGGGAGCAGCGGCAGCCGTATCGTGAGGAAGGCCGATCGCCGCAACGCTCTGTCGATGCACCCCGCGGTGGTACCACCGTTCGGCAAATTCCAGCAGGTTGAGGTCCCGTCCGATCGTTTGAATGCGCTGATAGTCGGCATCATCGAGCGCGCCGTGGCGACGCAGCACGTCGACGATTTGCCTGACGAGAAGGCGGAGATCGCTTGGTTCGATGCGAATGTCCTGGAACCGCAGGAGCGGTTCGCCTGTCGTGTTGTGTTTGCGAATGGTCGCTTCGTTCAGCTCGAACCAGGGCAGCGGGACGCGGCCCTGGACCCGACGATGCAGCTCCAGCAGCTCGATATGCATATCCACCGCATCTGACAGCTCCGGATGTGAGACGCGGATGGATCGTAGTTCGGCGACTTCCCGCGTTTCGGAGCGGGCCGGACGAGTCGGACGTGCGGGATCGGCCACCTAAAGAATCATACCCGCGCTCGACCGCGAGGTAGAGAGCGCGGCATTTTGGACGGACATAATGTCTCGATGCGCATCCTGACGGTCGCCTCGGAGGCCGTGCCGTACGCCAAGACTGGCGGTCTCGCCGACGTTATAGGCGCGTTGCCGGGAGCGCTGGGGCGTCTCGGCCATGACGTCGACGTGGTGATGCCCCGCTATCGTGGCGTCGCCGCGGGCGAAGATGCGGGTCGCGTAACTGTCCGGCTGGGCGGTCAGGTTGGGGATGCGCGTGTATGGATTGTCGGGGATCGCGGACCCACAGGGTCCGCGCGGCAAGGTCAGGGGAGTGTCCGAACAATCTTCATCGACTATCCGCTGTACTACGACCGTGACTTCTTGTACGGTACCGCGGGACAGGACTATCCGGACAATCCTGAGCGGTTCGCATTTCTCGCTGCTGCGGCGCTCGAATGGGCCGCGTCGGTCCCTGAACGTTTCGACGTGTTGCATTGTCACGACTGGCAGGCCGGCCTCGCGCCGATGCTGCTGCGGACGGGCCGGGCTCCGTCGCGACTCACGGCGACGCCGGCGGTATTCACCATTCACAACCTTGCGTACCAGGGGGTCTTCGACGCGAGCTGGTTGCCGCGTCTTGGCTTCGGGTGGGATCTGATGCGTATCGATGCCCTGGAGTACTGGGGACGCATCAGCTATCTGAAATCCGGATTGATGTTCAGCAACCTGATTACGACGGTCAGTCCCCGTTATGCCCGCGAAATCCAGACTCCGGAGTTCGGCTTCGGCTTCGATGGCATCCTCCGGTATCGCACCAACGACGTCATCGGGATTCTCAACGGGATCGATTACGATCAGTGGGATCCAGCGCGCGATTCATACATTCCAGAGCCGTTCGATGCGCGAAACCTGTCGGGAAAGCGAGCCGCGAAGCGGGCTCTGCTCGACCGGTTCGGACTTGCGAGCGACACGTCGGCGCTGGAAAGGCCGCTCGTCGGTCTGATCTCACGGCTCGTCGATCAGAAAGGCTTCGATCTGATTGCCGGGATTGCCGACGAGCTCGCGGGGCTCGACGCGTCGTTCGTGCTGCTCGGGACGGGCGAGCGCCGGTATGAAGATCTGTGGCTTGCGCTGGCGGCGCGGCACCCGGATCGAGTCGCGGCGAAGATCGGGTTTGATGAGCCGCTGGCGCATTTGATTGAAGCGGGCGCCGACTTGTTTTTGATGCCTTCCCGCTTCGAACCGTGCGGCCTGAATCAGATGTACAGCCTTCGCTACGGGACGGTGCCGCTGGTTCGTGCCGTCGGAGGGCTTGTCGACACCGTGCGGAACTACAACCCGAGAACGGGCGAGGGAACGGGGTTCAGCTTCGACGACTACTCAGCCCAGGCGCTGCTCAACACGCTGATGTGGGCGCTCGGGATTTATCGTGATCGGGGGGTCTGGGAGCGGATTCAGCTCGCTGGAATGCAGCAGGACTTTTCCTGGGACGCATCCGCCCGTCAGTACGTCAAAGTATATGCACGTGCCACGGGACTGTAGGCGCGGGTCTGTGGGGCGGTCTTCGGACCGCCCCTGCGATTGAGGCCCTTCATTGGGAGACGAGGATGGCAGCAGAGAACGTGAAGATATTCACCGACAGCAATTTCGACGAGGAAATCAAGAGCGGCGTGACGCTGGTGGATTTCTGGGCGGAGTGGTGCGGACCATGCCGGCGTCTGGCGCCCGCGGTCGACGCCATCGCGACGGAATATGACGGTCGCGCGAAGGTCGCGAAGATGAACGTCGACGAGAATCCCAATGTCCCTGGCCGCTTCATGATTCGCGGCATTCCGACTCTGCTGATCTTCAAGAACGGGCAACTCGCGGATCAAATCGTCGGCCTGGTGCCGAAGGAAGAGATCACGAAGAAGCTCGATCAACATCTCTGATCACCCGCATGGCCGATCGCAAAGTCATCATCATCGGTTCCGGTCCCGCCGGCTTGACCGCCGCCCTCTACACCGCGCGGGCCAATCTCAAGCCACTGCTCGTCGAGGGTGTCGAGGCAGGCGGACAGCTGATGCTGACGACGCTGGTGGAGAACTGGCCAGGGTTCCGGGACGGCATCATGGGTCCCGATCTCATGACAGAGATGCGCGTGCAGGCGGAGCGCTTCGGAACGGAGACCGTGACCGGGAACGTCGAGCGGGTCGATCTCCGCAATCGTCCATTCTCGCTCGCGTTCGCGGACGGCAAGACGATCACCACTGAAGCGCTCATCATCGCGACCGGCGCGTCAGCGCGGTGGCTCGAGATTGGTTGCGATCGCAAGCTATCGGGGCACGGCGTGTCGACGTGCGCAACGTGCGACGGATACTTCTTCCGCGGTAAGCCGATCGCCGTTGTCGGCGGCGGCGATTCCGCGATGGAGGAAGCGATCTATCTGACCCGGTTTGCCTCGAAGGTGACGGTCGTCCATCGCCGCGATTCGCTACGCGCGTCGAAAATCATGCAGGACAAAGCGTTTGCGAATCCGAAGATCGAGTTCATCTGGGATTCCGAGATCGCAGACATCAACGACGTGAAGCGCGGCGAGGTGACCGGCATTGTCGTGCGCAATTTGAAGACCGGGAAACTGACCGAAATCCCGCTCGACGGCGTGTTCATCGCGATCGGCCACACGCCGAACACCGCGCTGTTTCGGGGTCAGATCGAGCTCGACGAGGCCGGCTACATCGCGACCCATCACGGCTCGAAGACGAGCTGTCCTGGAGTGTTTGCGGCAGGCGACGTCCAGGACCACGTCTACCGTCAGGCGGTCACCGCAGCAGGCTCAGGTTGCATGGCTGCCATTGACGCGGAGCGCTATCTCGACGGTCTCCCGATTCCCGACGAAACGACGGACAACGCCGAGTGTCTTGTTGCGCCACCGAACAACGAGTTGTTCAAGCCGTAGAGCTGTAGCACCAACTACTAACCACAACCACCAACCACGAACCCGCTCCTGAAACCACCAGCGAAGAACGGCCGTATAGTCCGTGGCCGTGCAACGAAGCGACGCTGAACTGGCCCGGGACGCTCGTTCCGGTTCCGAGGCGGCGTACCGCGAGCTCGTCGCGCGGTACGCCACGCCAGCCGTCAACTTCACTTATCGGTTCGTGCACGACCGCGCGCTTGCAGAGGACCTCGCGCAGGAAGGTTTTCTGCGCGTGTATCAGCGGCTGAACACCTACGATCCCGAGCGTAAGTTCTCGAGCTGGTTCTTCCAGGTTCTCCGCAACGTCACGATTGACTACCTTCGGGTCAACCGCCTGCCGACGAAGTCGCTCGACGCGCTGCAGGAAGAAGGGCATCGGGCCGCAGCTGTCGATCGCGAGAGTGCGTCTCCCGAGGAGCTGGCCGGGCGGGGCGAGCTGGCGTCGGCGATCGCTGCCGCGGTGTCGCGCATCCGCCCCGACTACCGGGAGGTCGTGACGCTGCGTTACCAGGAAGGTCTCACGCAGCCGGAGATCGCGGAAATTCTTGGACTCCCGGCGGGTACAGTCAAAACTTACCTGCATCGGGCCCGGAAAGAACTGGCGGAAATCCTGTCGGCGCAGGGGTGGGGTCCGGCTGCAACAGAGCCGACCGCAGGCAAGACCGTCTGAAACCCTTTCGGCGGAGGTTCCGTAACGTGAACAGCGACACGATCAGAGACCGAAACATGGAGCGTAACCAGCTCGACGCGTGGCTGACGGCCGAACAAGGCGGGGACGAGGATGCCGCGGACACGGCCCTCGCTCACCTGTTCGCCGCCGTTCCGAAGGTGCAGCCGCGCTCCGTCTTTGTCGAGCAGGTGGTGACCACCGCCTGGCGCTGGCGCGCACGGCGCCAACGGCTGCTCGCGGTTGCATGGACGGCGGCGGCCGCACTGGTCCTCGCAGCCGCGGCGATCGCCTATTTCGCGTATCCGCTTCTCGGCGGATCGGTTGTTAAGGCGATCGCCTATCTCAGCGGACACACCGTGCCGTGGCTGATTGCCTATGCGAGCGTCGCGCTGCACGGTTGGCTGACACTCGGACATGTGGGCGCCGTCATTGCCGCAGCGTTGATGACCCCCGGGCGCGTGGCTGCCGTCGTCGGCGTGGAGCTCCTCGGAATACTTGCGTTCTATGCGCTGCATCGGATTGCGGGCGCTGGGCGCCTCGGAGACGCACAGGTATGAGAAGGCAGATTTTCCTGGCGCTGGCGGTCCTGACTGTCGCGCTGATGGTGCGTACGGCGTACATCGTCCACGCGCAAACCGCCACCGCCGCGGAGCTGCGAACGCAGCTCGCGTCGCGCTACGACATCGTGGCACTCCAGCAGGGGATTGCGCTCGTGCCGAAGACCGTGAATGCGCGTGTGCGGATGATTCAGATCGTCAACGGCGCCGTTACGGTGGACGGCGACACCTTGACGGCTGCGCAGCTGCGCGATCGCCTCGGAGCCGATGCAGGACCGATCGTTCAGTTGACGTATCTGAGTGCTGCGGAACAACGGCAGCTTGCGACGCCGGAGGGAGGCGCCGCATCCCAGGCAGCACCGAGCGAGGCGCCATCGTCGCCGAGTGTCACACCACCGCCTCCGGTCCCGTCGGTGCCGCCGCCGCCAGAGCCGCCGGCCCGCTCCGTCGAACGCAAAGGCGACATCGTGCGCATCGGAGGCGGCGCCGTGAACGTGGCCGAAAACGAGCGTGTGGAGGGCGATGTCGTCGCGATCGGCGGCGCAGTCACGGTCGATGGGGAAGTAACGGGCGACGTCGTGGGCGTCGGCGGTGGACTCACGCTCGGACCCCACGCCGTGGTTCGCGGCGAGGTGACGGCTGTTGGCGGGCCGTTCAAGCGCGATCCACAGGCGCAGGTGTTCGGTAAGGTCAACGAGATCGGTATCGGTGTCAATGGCCAAACGATCCCGCCGTACAACATCAACATGCGCAACGTCGTGTTCGGGTCGCTGGCGTCGCGTGTCGGCAGCCTCGCGACGACGGTCGTGCGGGTGCTCATGTTCATTCTTTTTGCGCTGATTGTGACGGCTGTCGCGCAGCGGCCGGTTCAGCAGATTGCCGCGCGCATCTCGAGCGAGCCGGTCCGTGCCGGCCTGGTCGGATTACTAGGCGAAATCCTCTTCGTGCCCGTGCTGGTCGTGACCATCCTTGCGCTGGTGATCTCGATCATCGGCATCCCACTGCTGTTGCTCGTACCGTTTGGCATCATTCTCGTCGGCATCGTGATGCTCGTCGGCTTCACCGGAGCGGCGCACCTGGTGGGGACGTGGACCCTCGAGCGGCTTGGTCGCGCTGAACGGAATCCGTATGTGGTTGCCGCAGTTGGAATCGTGGTGATTGCGGGTCTCACGCTGATTGGACGGTTGTTCGCGCTTGCCCTCGGAGGTCTTGGTGCGCCGTTCTATGTCGCCGGGTACGTGATGGAGTACGCAGCCTGGACGATCGGTTTCGGCGCCGCGATTCAAACCTGGCTTCACATGCGCCGCCGTCCCGCAACTCCGACGATGACCACGCCCCCGCCAGAGCCTGGCGTCGCGTAACGGCTAGTCGATCCAACCGCCGCCGACGACCGCGCCGCCCTCGTAAAAGACGACGGCCTGGCCGGGCGTGATCGCGGCCTGTGGATCATCAAAGATCATCTCGGCTCGACCGTCGGCCAGCGCGCAGACGACACCGGGCGCAGGCTTATGCCGGTGACGGATCTGCGCGGCGACGCGGACCGGCGTAGCCGGCGCGTCAATGGCAATCCAGTTCACACCAGACGCGGTCAGCCGCACCCGCTCGAGTGCCGTACGCGGTCCAACCATCACTTCTCCCGCGTCGGCGTCAATCCCCAACACGTACAGCGGAATCGTCGACGCAATCCCGAGCCCCTTGCGCTGGCCGACGGTGAACCGATGGACGCCGGCGTGTGTGCCGAGCTGATGGCCGCCCTCGTCGACGATCGTTCCTCCGCGCACCACCGCGGGCTCCTTCTGCTCGATAAAGGCCGCGTAATCGCCGTCAGGAATGAAACAGATCTCCTGGCTGTCGGGCTTCTCAGCGATCGCCAGGCCAAGACGACGTGCCTGGCTGCGTACCTCGGACTTGGCGAGCGTTCCAACCGGAAATAGCGCCCGCGCGAGCTGATCCTGCGTCAATGAAAACAGGAAGTACGACTGATCCTTCTCCGGATCCGCGCTGCGCTTCAGCAGCCATCGACCGTTCGCATCATGCTCCACCCGCGCATAATGGCCGGTCGCGACGTGCTCGGCGCCGAGTCCTCGGGCGCGCTCCAGCAGCGTCGAGAACTTCAGGTCGCTGTTGCAATGCGCACACGGCAGCGGCGTTCGCCCGGATGCGTACTCCTGCACGAAGTTCGAGATGACGGTCTCGCGAAACTGACGCTCGAAATTGACGATGTAGTGCGGAAAGCCGATGACGGAGGCCACACGGCGCGCATCGTGGAGATCGTCGAGCGTGCAGCAGCTGCCCCACGTCTGGTCGCCGCCGCGCTGATCGTACAGCTGCATCGACAAACCGATGACGTCATGACCCTGCTCGGCGAGCAGGGCCGCGGCGACCGAGGAGTCGACGCCTCCCGACATTGCAACCACGATGCGCATCTTCTATTCACAAACCACGGAGGCACGGAGGAGACGGAGTGGTTCGTTGGTTCATGCCCTCACGGGAGCTCGAGTAAGGCTTCGAAGTTTCTCGACAATGCCCGGCAACACCGCGATCACGCGATCCATCTCCGCCTCGGTGTTGCTCGCACCGAGACTGAAGCGAATCGAGTTCTGCGTGCGGTGCGCGTTGAAGCCCATTGCCTTCAGCACGTGCGATGGCTCGAGTGTCCCCGAGGAGCACGCCGAGCCGGTTGACACCGCCACGCCTTCGAGGTCGAGGGCAATCAGCAGCGACTCGGCCTCGATGCGATCGAAGCTGATGTTGGTCGTATTCGGCACCCGGTGATCACGCGAACCATTCACCGTCGTGCCCGGCACCGTTCGAAGAATACCGGCCTCGAGTCGATCGCGGAGTTCCGCAAGTCTGCGGCCCTCGCTCTCCATCTTTCCAGCGGCGATACTCGCGGCCACACCCATTCCGACGATTCCCGGCACGTTCTCGGTCCCGGCGCGGCGGCTCCGCTCCTGACGGCCACCGGTCAGCAAGGGCATGACCCGAAGACCACGCCGGATCCAGAGGGCCCCGACGCCTTTTGGTCCATAGAACTTGTGTGCCGACACCGACAACATGTCGACCCCCAGCCCTTTCACGTTGAGGGGTATCTTTCCGGCCGACTGCACCGCGTCGGTATGAAACAGCGCGCCGCGCTCGTGGGCGAGTCGCGCCAGTTCGGCCAGGGGCTGAATCGTCCCAATTTCGTTATTCGCGTGCATCACAGACACGAGAACTGTCTTATCCGTCAGAGCCTCGCGCAAGGCGGCGGGCGAGACGATCCCGGTCTGGTCGACGGGTAACAACGTTGTCTGCCAGCCGCGCCGGGCGAGCGCCTTGAGGGTGTTGAGGACGGCCTCGTGCTCGATGGCGCTGGCGACCAGGTGCCTCCGCCCAGTGGCCTCCAAGGCCTCTGCTGCGCCCCGGATGGCGATGTTGTCCCCTTCGGTCCCACCGCTCGTAAACAGCACCTCGGACGGATCCCCCCCAACCAACTCCGCCACCTGCGAACGGGCGTCATCCACGGCTGCCTTCGCCTGCTGACCGAAATGGTGGACGCTCGAAGGGTTCCCAAACTCCTCCCGCAGGACCGCCGTCATCCGGTCGATAACAGCCGGTAGGAGGGGCGTTGTGGCGTTGTGGTCCAGATAAATCCGCTGCACGGTCTCTTCGCATCGTAGCATCTGGCCGTAAATAACTGTCCCGGAAGCCTAGACAACTTTTTCGAGCGGCCGATATACTCAGTGGGCTCCCGCCACAGAAGACGCGATTACGAGCTCAGTCACAGGCCCTTGGTTCTGCCCTGGGGCTGCCAATCAGTCGGAGGACCAGATGTGGAAGCGCGATGAAGCGGTGAAGCCGACAGGCCCGGCTAGCCCGGCTAGCCCGGCTACCCCGGCCACCCCCGCACAGCAGACGCAGGCCAGTACGCCGGCGCAGCCGGAACCCCGGCGCCACCAGATGATGGAGAGGGATGTTGTGAATATCGGGAAATCTGTGGTCATCAAGGGTGAGCTCAATGGCAGCGAGGACCTCACCATCGAGGGACACGTCGAAGGAAAAATCGAACTTCGGGATCACGTGCTGACGATCGGCCCCAACGGGAAGATCAAGGCGCAGGTCTTTGCGAAGGCCGTGATCGTGCTGGGTGAAGTGAACGGCAACGTCACGGCGACGGAGAAAGTGGACATCCGCGATGGTGGATCGGTTGACGGCGACATCATTTCGCCGCGCGTGGCGATCGCCGAGGGTGCGCATTTCCGCGGCAGCGTCGATATGCAGCGGAAGGGTGGCCAGCCGTCGCAGTCCAAGGCCGATAACGCGCAGGTGTCGCGCTCCAGCGCGTCCAACGTCGGGTCGCAACCAGTCGCGGCGCACTGAAGCGGTGAGTGGTCGGTGGTGTGCGAGCCACCGACTACGAACTCACCAATCACCGCGAACCAACCACGAACCGCCAACCACCGTGAAGTGACGGATGGTCTATCATTCGTCGTTGTCTCTCTCAGATCTCTTTTCGCGTAAGCGCAAGGACGAGACGGCTGACGCGGGCGCCCACTGGCCCGTGTATCCGACCAAAGCGCTCCCCAAATTCCTCGCCAATCTCAGCGCACGGTCACAGCGCCTGCTGCTCGACCTCGGCCCCGTCGTCGGCACCAACGTCACCTTTTTCGGCGAGGAGCTCGGCTGCAAGATTCACGTTGAGGACGTGTTCAAGGACATCGATCGGCACGTGAACGAGGACAAGCTGGACGTGCTGCCGTCGTTTCTCGGAACGCGCTTCGCACAGGAAGACGGCAGTGTGGACGGCATCCTGTGCTGGGACATTTTCGATTATCTCGACAAGGCGTCGGCGCAGGTCCTCGCACGCGAACTGATCCGGATGCTGCGGCCAGACGGCGTGTTGTTCGCGCTGTTCAACATCGTGGAAGCGGCGACCAAGGCGCCACCCGGGTTCACGCGATACGTCGTGGCGGATCGCCAGAATTTGCAATATCGCCCCTACCGCTCGGCGCGCGGCAAGCAGAGGCCACTGACGCCCCGCGACATTCAGCGGCTGTTCGAGCCGCTGCACATTTCCGAACAGTTCCTGCTCAAGAACAACCTGCGGGAAGTCTTGTTCCGCAAGCCGAGCATCGAGAAGACGACCGCCGAGGGCAAGCCTGCCAGTCATCGCGCTGCTGACTGATTTCGGCATGCGCGATCACTACGTCGGTGCAATGCGGGGCGTGGCGCTCGGTATCTGTCCTGACGCGACGCTCGCGGACATCACCCACGAGATCGCTCCGCAGGATGTTCTTGGCGGTGCGCTCGAGCTCGCCGCGGCATACAAATTCTTCCCGCACAGCACGGTGTTTCTGTGTGTCGTCGATCCGGGCGTTGGCTCGGCCCGACGCGGACTCGCGGCAGAAGCTGCCGGCTATCGATTCGTGGCGCCCGACAATGGGCTGTTGACGATGGTGTTCAAGGAGACCGCGCCGGCGCAGGTCGTGGAACTCACGGATCGGCGGTACGCGAGGCCGACCATCAGCCGTACGTTCGAAGGACGCGACCGATTCGCACCAGCCGCCGCGTGGCTGGCGAAGGGGATCGAGGTTCGCGCATTGGGCACTCCGATCACGACATGGGAGATGCTCGACGTTCCTGAGCCCCGAGCGAACGCTGGGCAGCTCTCGGGCATCGTGTTGCGGGTCGATCGCTTCGGTAATCTCGTCACCAATATCGACCGTCGCACTTTCGATGCATTCGCGGCCGGCGGCCCGATTGAAATTGACGCCGACCGTCATCGCGTCGCAAGGCTCGTCGGCACGTACGCGGAAGCAGAGCGTGGCTCCGCGTGTGCGTTGTTTGGCAGCAGCGATCACCTCGAGATCGCGGTCGCCGGCGGCAGCGCCGCCGAGTGTCTCGGGGTGAGGAGGGGTGCGCCGGTTCTGGTCCGCCTCACGGCCCCATGCTAGGATTCGTCGTTTCTCATGCTCAATCTGGATTTCACTGAGGAGCAGCAACTGCTCGAGCAGAGCGTCCGCGAGTGGGGCGCCCGCGCGATCGCGCCGCGTATTCACGATCTCGATCGCGCGCATCAGTTCGATCGCGGCGTGTTGCCGCAGATGGCGGACCTGGGGCTGCTCGGCAGCTGTATCCCGCAGAAGTACGGCGGCGCAGGAATGGACTACGTGTCGCTCGGGATCGCGAGTGAGGAACTCGAATACCTGGATACGTCGCTGCGGGTCATTGTCTCCGTCCACCTCGGATTGAACAGTCTCACGCTGCTCTCATGGGGGACGGAAGATCAGAAGACCCGGTACCTGATCCCACAGGCGCAGGGGAAGAAGATTGCGACCTACGGCCTGACCGAGCCATCGGCAGGAAGCGATGCGCGCGGCATTCAGTCGGTCGCGATCAAGAAGGGCGATCGATATGTCCTCACGGGCGAGAAGATGTGGATTTCGCTCGCGGATGTCGCCGACAACTTCCTCGTCTTTGCATGGAGCGATCTGGACAAGAAGAAGCAGCGTGATCCCAATGGCATCAGCGCGTTCATCGTCGAACGCGCCTTCAAGGGGTTTTCGAGCGGCACACTGAAGGAAAAGTGGGGAATCCTCGCAGGCAACACCGGCTTTTTCAAGATGGACGAAGTCGAAGTGCCGCAGGAGAATCTCGTCGGCCGCGAGGGTGAGGGGTTCAAGATCGCGATGTTCGCGCTCGACCAGGGGCGCTACACCGTCGCGGCGGGCGCGACCGGTCTCATACGCGCGTGCCGTGAGGCAAGCGTGAGCTACGCGAGGCAGCGCAAGGCATTTGGCGTCGAAATCGGCTCACACCAGCTGGTGAAAGAAATGCTTGCGCAGATGGAATCCGACTATCAGGCGTCGAGGCTGCTCTGGATGAGGGCGGGATGGCTGAAGAACGCCGGGCGGCGCAATACGAAGGAAACGGGCCTCGCGAAATGGTTCGCGACTGTTGCTTCGGAGCGCGCAGCGTCTGATGCCGTGCAGATTCACGGCGCGAATGGCTACTCGGACGAGTACCCCGTGGGGCGTTTTTATCGCAACTGCAAAGGGGCGGTGATCTACGAAGGCACGCGTGAGATTCACAAACTGCTGCAGGCCGATTACCTCCTTGGTTACAGGACCGACCGGCCAACCCGCTGCGAGCTGCCTCCCTATGCTTGATTCCGATCTCTCGCTCGACTTTCTGCGCGTTGTCGAAGAGGCCGCCATCGCATGCGCCCAGACGATGGGGCAGGGCGATAGGCACAAATCGGACGCCGTCGCCGTCGAAGCGATGCGCCGCGTCATGGACACGGTGCCGATCGACGGAACGATCGTCATTGGGGAAGGTGAACGAGACGAGGCGCCGATGTTGTACATCGGTGAAAAGGTCGGTGTCGCGCACAGATCACCCAACGGCCGAGCGTACCCGCAGGTTGACATCGCGGTTGATCCGCTCGAAGGGACCAATCTCTGCGCCACCGGCGCAGCCAACGCGATAGCGGTCTTGGCCGCATCGGAAAGCGGCGGCCTACTCCATGCGCCCGACATGTACATGGAGAAGCTCGTGGTCGGCCCGAGCTCGCGCGACGTCGTGGATCTCGATGCGCCTGTCCGTTTCAATCTGAGGGCGATCGCGCAGGCGCTCGGCCGCCGCGTCGAGGATCTCGTGGTTATCGTGCTGGACCGACCTCGACACGAGAAGCTCATCGGGGAAATTCGCGCGACCGGTGCGCGCATCCGGCTGATTGGCGACGGCGATCTCTCGGCGGGTATTGCCGCGGCTGTCGTCGGCAGCGGCGTACATGCGGTAATGGGTGTCGGTGGAGCGCCTGAAGGGGTGCTGACCGCTGCCGCGATGCGGTGTCTGAACGGTGAAATCTTTGCCCGCCTAGTCATCGCGAAACCCGGTGACGAAGAGCGGGCCCACGCGATGGGCATCAAGGACCTGAATCGAATCTACCGTTCCAACGATCTGGCGCCCGGCAAGAGCCTGATCTTCGCCGCCACGGGTGTCACCGAAGGCTCATTGATGAAAGGCGTTCGCTTCTTCGGCGACGGCACGCGGACGACATCGCTGGTGATGCAAACCAATCCGCATCGGATTCGGTTCATCGACAGTATCCATGTATCGGATTCGACGTCGATTGGAGCCAAAATACGCTTTTAGGTGGCAGGTATCAGGTGTCAGGCGCGGTCTAGGTATCAGGTAAGAGGTTTCAGCTGTGGCTAAACGCCCGAAGCCGCGCCGTTTGCCACGCGCTCCCCTCCCGCGCCAAACCGGTGGAGTGCACGAGGACAAGACAAAACGCCCTTGGCGTCGTCGCAAACACAAGAAGTCACCTGGTGCGTCTGAAGCCTGAGCCCCCGAAGCCTGAAACCTGGACCACCCCTGAAACCTGAGACCTGATACCTGTAGGATCTTTCCATGTCCGTTGAGCGCGCAGCGCTCGTAGGCGTTGTTCATCCCTCGAACCGTGGCGACGCGGATCATTTGCTCGACGAGCTCGCCGGCCTTGCCGACGCTGCTGGCGCGCGCGTGGTGTTGCGGATGCTGCAGGAGCGGCCAAAACCGGATCCAGCAACGTTCATCGGAGCCGGGAAGGTGAGTTCGCTCACGGCCGCCTGCGACGAGGCGGACGTTGACGTGGTGATCTTCGACAACGAATTGAGCCCGGCGCAACTCCGTCAGCTCGAAGAGCGCCTCGACCGCAAGGTGATCGACCGGACGCAGCTGATTCTCGACATCTTCGCCAGGCGGGCGCGCACCCGCGAAGGCAAGTGGCAGGTGGAGCTCGCGCAGCTCAAATACCTACTTCCGAGATTGGCCGGATCCGCGACGGCACTGTCGCGGCTCGGTGGCGGCATCGGCACCCGCGGACCTGGCGAGACAAAGCTCGAGGCGGATCGCCGCCGGATCCGCGTCAGGATCCAGGCGATTCAGCGCGAGATCGAACAGGTACGGCAGCGTCGATCCCAGCTGCGGGAACGCCGACACAAGCAATCGGTGCCGACCGTCGCGCTTGTCGGCTACACCAACGCCGGCAAGACCACGTTGTTCAACAGGCTCACCGACGAAACGGCGGTGGCGTCAAACGCATTGTTCGTGACGCTCGATCCGCTCGTCCGGCGAGTGCGGCTGCCCGACAATCGCGAGCTGCTCGTGTCGGATACCGTGGGATTTATCGATCGGCTTCCGCACGCGCTTGTCGCGGCCTTCGGCGCGACGCTGGAGGAAGTCGCCGAAGCCGACCTGATCCTTCACGTCATTGATGCCGGAAGTGCCGAACGAGAGCGGCAGGTGACCGCGGTCCACAAGGTTCTGGAGGAGGTCGGCGCGTCTGAAGTCCCAGCCGTCGCCGTCTACAACAAGATTGACACGATCACGGCGGAGGAGCGCCGTCGGCTGCGGGACGCCGATCCTTCCGCGGCGCTTGTTTCCGCATCGCTCGGAACCGGCGTCGGCGAGTTGCTCCAGATGATCGCGTCGAGACTCGCGCTCGACACCAGACGTGTCACGATCACGTTTGACAGCGGCAAGGAGTTCGATCGTCAGCAGATCGGTCGGCTGTATCGTGTGGCGCGTGTTGTCAGCCACGTCGCCACAAATGGCAGGGTCGTCATCGAGGCCGATGTTCCGCGGCGGTTTATCGAAAGACTTACCAGCATGGATCCTGACGATGTTCGGCAAGCCCCATAGGCCTGAGTGGGTGAACGCCACTAACCTTCGGAACTCGAATTACCCGTGGCGCAAACCTTTCCGGTTTGCGCTACAGGTGACGGCGGTCGCGATGGTGGCTGCCTGCGCGGTGAAGACGGCGCCGCCGCTGCCGCCGACGCTCAAATACCCCGAGTTCGTGTATCCGGCCGTCCCCGCCGCGGCACGAGAAGGCATGGCCGTCGATCGCGGGTGGCGCTTCCTCCAGAACGACGACTTGTCGAGCGCCGAGCGCGAGTTTGCGGACGCTCTCAAGAGCGCCCCCGATTCTGCGGCGGCGAAGGCAGGCGAGGGCTATGTGTCGCTGGCGAAGCACGACTACATGCGTGCGCTCGATCACTTCGAGCTTGCGCTTCGCGGCGCTCCCACCTACCCGCCTGCGCTGGTGGGCAAGGGGCTGACGTTGCTTTCGCTGAATCGCGACAGCGATGCGCGCGCCGCGTTCGAGGCGGCGATGAAGGCCGATCCGTCGCTGGCCAGCCTCTCGGCGCGGATCGACGTGTTGAAGTTTCGCGAGATCCAGAATCTGATTGCCGCGGCGCGGAACGCGGCGAACGCCGGGCGGCTGGATGAGGCGCGCACCGCCTACCAGCGAGCGGTTGCGGCAACGCCGGACAGCGCCGTGCTCTACCGGGAGCTCGGGGTGGTCGAGCGCCGCAGCGGCAACGCTGCGGCAGCGCTGGAGCAGTTCAATCGGGCAGTCATGCTCGACCCGGCCGATGCCATCTCGCTCGCCCAAACCGGCGAATTGCTCGAAGAGCGCGGCGATTTCGCCGGGGCCGAGACCGCATTTCGCAACGCGCACAATCTGGACCCGTCTGCCGGTTACGACCGGAAGGCGGAGGCTGCGGCAGCGAGGACTCGTGAGGCTCGCCTCCCCGCCGAATATCGCGCGCTTGCGTCAGCGCCGCAAATCACCCGCGGAGATCTCGCCGCGCTGATCGGCATCCGCCTGGAGGACGTCCTCCGGCAGGGACCCCGTACCGCGGAAGTCATGACAGATACGGCGGGGCACTGGGCCGCTGCATGGATTGCGGAGGTCGCGGCGGCAGCGGTGATGCCGCCGTTCGATAACCACACGTTTCAGCCGCGCGCGCCCGTTCGGCGAGTCGATTTGGCGGAGGCGGTCAACGCGCTCCTTCGAATCGCGGGCAGGACGCGTCCGGCGCTGCAGGCCCGTATAGCCGCGCGTCCAACCATCCCCGACGTGAGCGCGTCGCACTTGAATTATCCAGCGGTCGCGGCGGCCGTTTCCGCCGGCATCCTGCCGCTCGTAGAAGGAGGCCGATTCGATACCGAACGGCCCGTCTCCGGCGCGGATGCGATAGGGGCGATCGATCGGCTGCGCGCCCTCGCTCAGTAGTCCGTGCGGTATCTCACGCTTGCCAATCAGATCACGATCCTCAGGATCATGCTGATCCCGGCGTTCGTGCTGCTAATCGTCTACGGCCACCTCGGGGCCGCGCTCGCGGTGTTCCTGCTGGCGGGCATCACCGACGCGCTCGATGGCCTTATCGCGCGTTTGACGAGCCATCCGACGAGTCTCGGAGCATGGCTCGACCCGATGGCCGACAAGCTCCTGCTGGTGACCACCTTCGTCGTGCTGACGTTGCCGCAGATTTCGTTGACGAACCACGTCCCGATCTGGCTCACCGTTCTCGTCATCAGCCGGGACATCGTCATCGTCGCGGTCGTCGCCATCGTCAACCTCGCCGTCGGCCCGAGAACCTTTCGCCCCTCGCTGCTCGGAAAGGCAGCGACGGCGACCTTCATCCTCGCCAACGTCGTGATCATGTATTTCAACTGGCGGATGGAACGGTCACCGCTCGTCGACGTGGCAATCTGGCTCGCGCTCGCGTTGACCGTGGCGTCCGCTGGCGACTACTTCTTCCGCCTGCGGCGATTGATCAACGTGCCGCCAGTTTCATCTTGAAGTAATCGACAGTTTTCAAAAGGCCTTCTTCCAGACCGACCTTCGGTTCCCAACCGAGCAGCGTGCGGGCGCGGGTGATGTCAGGGCGGCGCTGCTTCGGATCGTCGACGGGCAGCGGCCGGTAGACGAGCGTGCTGCGAGATCCGACCAGCCGGATGATCGTGCGGGCGATGTCCTCGATGGTCACTTCGTGCGGATTGCCGATGTTCACCGGGTCGTTGGTATTGGCGTCCATCAGGCGAAGCACACCATCGACGAGATCGCTCACGTACGTGAAGCTACGCGTCTGCGTGCCGTCGCCGAAGATGGTGACGTCCTCCCCGGTCAGCGCCTGTGACATGAACGCCGGCACGGCGCGCCCGTCGCGCAAGCGCATGCGTGGTCCGTAGGTATTGAAGATTCGGACGATCTTGGTGTCCACGCCGTGATAGCGGTGATACGCAAGCGTCATCGCCTCGGCAAAACGCTTCGCCTCGTCGTAGACGCCCCGTGGGCCGATCGGATTGACGTTGCCCCAGTACGTCTCCTTCTGCGGATGCTCGAGCGGATCGCCGTACACTTCGGACGTCGATGCGATGACAAAGCGCGCCTGTTTCTTCATCGCGAGGCCGAGCGCGTTATGGGTGCCGAGCGAGCCGACTTTCAGCGTCTGGATGGGCAGCTCGAGGTAATCGATCGGACTCGCCGGGCTTGCCCAGTGAAGAACGAAATCGACCGGGCCGTCGATGTCGATGTGTCGGGTCACGTCGTGCCGAATGAACTCGAAATTCCGGTCACGCAGGTGCGCGATGTTCGCCACGTCGCCGGTGAGCAGATTATCGATGCCGATGACCGCGTGCCCGCGGTCGAGGAGCGCTTCGCTTAAGTGGGATCCGATGAATCCGGCGGCCCCGGTGACGACGGTACGCACGGTTCAGGAGCGCTGGAGGAGACCGCGGAAGACCGTGAGCCACATGATCTTCAGATCGAGCGTCACCGACCAGTTCTCGATGTAGTACAGGTCGTATTCGATTCGCTTCTCGAGCGACGTGTTACCGCGCCAGCCGTTTACCTGGGCCCAGCCGGTGATTCCCGCCTTCACCTTGTGCCGAAGCATGTACTGCGGGATGCGGTGCTTGAATTGTTCGACGAAGAACGGCCGCTCTGGCCGCGGACCGACGATGGACATATCGCCGCGGAGCACGTTCCACAGCTGCGGGAGCTCGTCGAGGTCGAGCTTGCGCAGCCATCGGCCAATCGGCGTCGCACGTGGGTCATCCTCCCGCGCCCACACGGGCCCGGTCTCCGACTCGGCGCCTTCGTGCATCGAGCGGAACTTGTAGACCGTGAACGCCTTTCCATCGAGTCCCATCCGCTCCTGCGCGTAGAAGACAGGTCCGCGTGACGACAGCTTCACGAGTGTGGCGATGATGGCGAGTGGAAGCCCGAGCACGAGCAGAGCGGCGGCTGACAAGGCGATGTCGATTGCACGCTTCAGCCACGAACTGAATCCCTGCAGCGGCACGTCGTTGACGTTGATGATTGGAAGCCCGTCCAGGTCTTCGAGCCGCGCCCGAAGCGTAATGAACTGCAGGAGATCTGGCACGACCTTCACGTCGACGCATTCGCGGCTCGTGAGCTCCACCAGGTCCAATAGCTTCGTGTGCTCTTCGAGTGGCAACGCGACGTACAGATGATCGATCCGTTCCCGCTGGGCGATTTCGCCGACCTCAGCGAGCGTGCCGAGTAGGGGAATGCCCCGGTAACCGATGTGATCGCCGCCCGCGCGATCGTCGACGAAGCCGACGACCTGGAACCCGAATTCGCGATGCTGCAGCACGCGGTCGGCGACCATGCGGCCCAGGTCGCCCGCACCTGCAATCAGAATTCGCTTCAGGCCGACGCCGGCCCGCCAGCGGCGCTCGAGAAGCTCCCGAACCGCTTCGCGAGACAAGTAGGTGAAGACGACGTTGAGGATGAGGAACAGGCCCCAGACGATCTGCGAGACCTCGTACGCCCCGCGTGCCTTCTCCGCGTCCGATGCGTAGTAGACCGAGATGTACAGCGTCGTGACGACACCAAAGACGACGGCCAGGATGCTGCCGATCAGGACCGCGAAGAAATCGTCAACGCGCGACCGTCCGCGTCGCAACCGGTAGATGCCCTGAAGCTGGAAGGCGAGCGGCGTGAGCAGCGCCACCAGCGGCAGCAGATTGAGGTACTGCTCGATGGGCGGGTACCCTCGCGTGACCGGAATCAGTCCGCTTTCGAAACGAATACCGTAGGCGAGGATGAATGCCCAGGACGCGAGCAGCGCGTCAGTGATGACGTAGAAGGCGACGAGCAGGCGGTTGTAGCGTCTTACCACCGGGTTCCGATCGGGGCGCCGAGCGTCTCGTCGATGACGGCGCGCATCCGTTCGACGTGGCGTTCACGTGAGAAGCGCTGCGCGTTGGCGCGAAGACGCTCAGGATCGAATTGCGCCGCGGCAACGGCCTCCAGGGCAGAAGCCATCGACACGGGCGTGAGGTCGTCGAAGAGAATTCCCGTTTCGCCAGGCGTGATCGTTTCGAGCGCGCCGCCGCGCGCCACCGCAACGACGGGACGGCCACAGGCCTGCGCTTCCACCGGCACAATTCCGAAGTCTTCCTCGCCGGGCAGTAGCACCGCGAGAGCGCGCCGGTACTCGTCGCGAATCTGTTCATCGCTCAGGCGGCCGAGAAACTCGACCTGACCGTTGGCGATCGTTTCGAGACGGTGCCGATCGGGACCGTCGCCGGCGATCCGGAGCGTAGCGCCTGCGCGACGGCACGCCTCGATGGCCACATCGATCCGCTTGTAGGGGACCAGGGCGGACACCATCAGAAAATGCTGGCCGGAAGGCGTGGAATCGGGATGGTAGAAGATCGTGTTAACGGGTGGATACACGATCGTAGCCTCGCGATTATAGTATCGGCGGATCCGGCCGGCAACGTATTGAGAGTTCGCGACGAAGCGTCCAACGCGCGACGCGGTCGCGGCATCCCACCGCGCCAGACGCTGCAGCATCGGTCGGTAGAGCCAGCGGCTCGCCACCGGGCCCACTCGCTCCGGTCCGAAGTAGGCATCGAACTGATCCCAAGCGTAGCGCATCGGCGAATGGCAGTAGCAGAGATGGCGCGCGCGGCCGGGCGCGATGATCGCCTTCGCGGCGCAATGACTGGAGCTGATAACCAGATCGTATGCGTCGAGGTTGAACTGTTCGATCGCTGTGGGATAGAGGGGCAGGTACCGTCGGTAGTGCGTACGTGCGAAGGGCAGCTGCTGGAGGCTCGACGTGATGATCCGGTGACGCGCGATGCGATCTGACACCGTGCCCGGGACGTAGAAGAGCGTGAAGATGTCAGCGTCAGGATAGCGCTCGCAGAGCGCATCCAGGACCTTCTCTCCTCCCCGCATTCCA
>Ga0268265_10000236_pt1 | contig 63286 bp, 55 predicted proteins | sample KBSSwiS52_FD_190355 | JGI IMG/M metagenome (GOLD analysis project Ga0268265, IMG submission 190355) | Switchgrass rhizosphere microbial communities from Kellogg Biological Station, Michigan, USA - KBS Switchgrass S5-2 (SPAdes) (version 2) | ecosystem: Host-associated > Plants > Roots >... | reverse complement strand
CGCTTGGGCCGACGTACCCGAGGTGATTCCGCGCTTCACGCGCCTCGCGCCGAACGACGATACGAACGTGCTGATCTTCCTCGACGACACGTCGCTTTTGTCGCGCCGCGCCGAGGAGCTGACCCTGTCCTCGCTCGGCCGCCTTTCGGCATCGATCGCGCACGAGATCAGGAATCCGCTCGCGGCGATCCGCTATTCCGCACAGCTTCTCGCCGAATCGCCCAAGCTCATTCCGGAGGACAAGCGCCTCGTCGACATCGTCAACAACCACTGCACGCGCGCCAACGACGTCATCGAGAACATTCTGCAGCTCTCGCGCCGCGAGCGCTCGAGGCCGGAGACGATCGATCTCAATGCCTGGGTGCTGGCCTTCGTCGAGGACTACAAACAGGCTAACGATCTCGGCGGCGATCAGCTGCGCGCGGTGACGCAGAACCGCCGCATCGAGGCGATGGTCGATCCGCAGCATCTGCAGCAGGTCGCCTGGAACCTCGTTCAGAACGCGCTCCGCTACGGGCGCCAGCCGAACGAGCCGGCGCGCGTGACGATCGCGGCGCGCCTGTCGGCCGACAAGGGACCACCGCTCATCGAGGTCGTCGACCGCGGCCCCGGCATCCCGCCGAAGGTCGCCGGACAGATCTTCGAGCCGTTCTTCACGACACACGAATACGGTACCGGCCTTGGTCTTTATCTCGCCAAGCAGATGACGGAAGCCAGCCAAGCGACGCTCGAATACGTGCCGGTTGCCGGCGGCGGCGCGTGTTTTCGCATCACGCTGATGCCGGCCGGCGCACTGCTGGCGTCCCGGATCGCGGCCCAGTCGGCATGAGGCGGAAATTTCGAGCCACCCTCCGTGGCGCGTCTTCCGTTCGGCATCCATCCTCGCCTACAACCGCCCGAGGGCGATTTCGACCTTTGCGTTGACGCACGTCACGCTTTAACCTTGCGTGAGCGATTCCAGCCCCCTAGAAGGCATGAGCAAGCAATACGCCCTGGTCATCGATGACGAGCGTGACATTCGCGAACTGCTCACCCTGACGCTGGGTCGCATGGATCTCGTTGTCGAGACCGCGGCCACCGTCGGCGAAGCGCGTCAGCGTCTGTCCGAGCGCCACTATTCGTTGTGCTTCACCGATATGCGCCTGCCCGACGGCTCGGGCCAGGAGATCGTCGAGCTGATCTCCGCGCAGTACGCCGAGACGCCGGTCGCGATGATCACCGCCTACGGCAACGTCGACGCGGCGGTCACCGCGCTTAAAGCGGGTGCGTTCGATTTCGTGTCCAAACCCGTGGACATCAGCGTGCTGCGCCGCCTGGTGCAGACCGCGCTCAAGCTCTCCGAAGAAAAACGCGCCGACCAGGCCGCTAGCAGCAGCAAGCTGATCGGCGATTCGCCTCCGATGGTCGAGCTTCGCGCCACGATCGCCAAAGTCGCCCGCAGCCAGGCGCCGGTCTACATCGCCGGCGAATCCGGCGTCGGCAAGGAGCTCGCCGCGCGATTGATCCACGAGCTCGGCCCGCGCTCCGGCGCGCCGTTCGTTCCGGTCAACTGCGGCGCGATTCCATCCGAGCTGATGGAAAGCGAATTCTTTGGCCACAAGAAAGGCAGCTTCACCGGCGCGCACGTCGACAAGGACGGCCTCTTCCACGCTGCACAAGGCGGCACGCTGTTCCTCGACGAAGTCGCCGAGCTTCCGGTGCACATGCAGGTGAAACTCTTGCGCGTGATCCAGGAAAAAGCCGTGCGCCCGATCGGCGCGCGCGCGGAAGTTCCGGTCGACGTGCGCATTCTCTCGGCGACGCACAAGAATCTCGCGCGCCTGGTCGAGCTCGGATCGTTCCGCCAGGATCTTTTCTATCGCATCAACGTGATCGAGCTTCGCGTGCCGCCGCTTCGCGACCGCCGCGACGACATCCCCAAACTCGCCGGCCGCGTGCTCGAACGTCTCTCCCAAGGCACCGGCGCCCCACCCGCGCGCCTCACCCCCGATGCGCTCAAGGCGCTGCTCGCCTACGACTTCCCCGGCAACGTGCGCGAGCTTGAGAACGTGCTCGAGCGCTCCGTCGCGATGTGCGAGAACGGCAGCATCACGGCCGAGGATTTGCGACTCGTGTCGCGCCCGCCCGCAGGCATTGAGAACGCCGGCGTTATCGGCGAGCCCGCGCCTCGCAGTTACGCAGCGCCACCAACGCCCTCGGCTTTCGCGCCGCCGCCGGTGTCCCCATTCGACCGGCCCGACGAGGAAATCCCGAGCGACCTCGCCGCTGCGGTCGCGGAGACGGAACGCGCCGCGATCATGAAGGCGCTCGAAGCGACGCGGTGGAATCGCACGGCAGCGGCGAAGCAGTTGGGGTTGACGCTGCGGCAGCTCAGATATCGGCTCGAGAAACTGGGCATCGAGTAACGCCGTTATCTGCCGGCCGATCGTCTTTTCGAGCGGCCTCGTCCATCGACATTCCCGGCTTTCCGTCGGCTTCGCGCATTCGCTATCCTTTCGGCGAATTCCGATACGAAGGTCATGCGATGTCTCGCTGGAAAGCTGCTGGCATTCATCTGTCCATCAGCGTAGCCATCGGCCTTATCGTCGGCGCATTGCTTCTCGGCGTGTGGTATCCGCCGCCCTTGTTTCACGCGGCCGGCGCAGACACGCTCGTGCTGTTGCTGGTGAGCGTCGATATTGTTCTCGGTCCATTGCTCACGTGCGTCGTCTTCAAGCAAGGCAAGAAAGGACTCAAGTTCGATCTTGCCTTGATCGCCATCGTGCAAACGGCGGCGCTCGTTTACGGCATGTCGGTCGTGTTGCGATCGCGGCCCGTATTCCTCGTGGCTGCTGTGGACCGCTTCTCGCTCGTCTCCGCGAGCGACCTTGCTCCGCAAGATATTGCTGCGGGACAGAAGCCGGAATTCCGTTCGTTGTCGTGGTTCGGCCCGCGAACTGTCGGCGCGCTGCTGCCGCCGGAAGGGCGTGAACGCACGAAAATCATGCTGTCCGGCATCGGCGGCAAGGACATCGACAGGATGCCGAAGTATTACGTCGACTATTCGCAAGTCGCACAGGGCCTGCTACAAGACGCCAAGCCTCTCGACGATCTGAGCATCAACACACCGGAGCAGCGTGAGGAACTCGATCGAGCGTTGACGAAAATCGGACGTGCGGCCGATCAGGTCGTGTGGGTGCCGCTCACCGCGCGCAAGGCGAATCTGGTCATGCTGCTCGATCACGACAGCGGTGATCCGCTGCGCGCGGTTGCGATAAATCCCTGGAAGAAATGAAGGCGATCGATCGCTCGATGTCGAATTGTGGACACCCGCACCACGCACAATTTGTCACCTCCTGACAAATTTGGCGCCCGCGACGTCGAAGCCTTCCGGAAGTCGAGACCAAACTGCCGCGCAGTTCTCAAAACGTACCGCCGGTCGGCCGGGCATTTCTTGGCATAGATGCTGCTACTTTCAGCCCGAGCTTCTGATCCGCCAGGCCGGCGGTCTTGCAGTTAAAGCCGGCCCGCCAGGTTTGGTTCGTTGCTCAGGGGCAATTCCTTTTTCAACTCCGCAAGGGATAAGTCATGAATATCAAGAACAGCAAAGGCTTCACGCTCATCGAGTTGATGATCGTCGTGGCGATCATCGCAATCCTGGCCGCCATCGCGCTGCCGGCGTACCAGAACTACATCAAGCGCTCGAAGGTGACGGAAGGTGTCGTCGCTGCCGACGCGTGCAAGTCGTCCGTTTCCGAATACGTCGCCAGCTTGAACACGATGCCGTCCAACCTGACCCAGGCCGGTTGCGGTGGCTTCCACACCAGCCAGTACGTCTCGGCGATTGCTTACAGCGCGACGGCCGGCATCAGCATGACCTACCAGAACGTGGGTGGCGGCGTCGACGGCAAGACCTACAACCTCGTTCCCAACACGACTCTGGTCACCAGCGGCCAGATCACCGCGTGGAGCTGCACGACCAGCACGATCGACAAGCAGCTGCTGCCGGCGAGCTGCCGTTAATCGCAAGCACAATTTTGCTATACGCAATAAAGTTTTCTGCTAGACGCTTCACGGCCCCTCTTCGGAGGGGCTTTTTTTTGCAAAGCAGCGCCGCTTGACTGCCGTGCGACCCTTCGGTCGCGTGCTATCGTCCTCGCGTCTGCTATGGGGGACACATGGCTTCGCGGATGACACGTTTCTTGCCGTGGCTCGTCATCGGCGTGCTGCTGGCCATTACGGTTGCTATCTACGCCCCTGGACTCTCCGGCGGCTTCATCTACGACGATGCGAGCTTCGTCGTCGGAAATCCCGGTATCCAGGTTTCCACCGGCAGCTTCCGCGAGTGGGTAGCCGCCGCGCTGTCGTTTCCCGGAGGCGTGCACCAGGGCCGCTGGCTCGGAATGATCAGCTTTGCCGCGAACCACTATTTCAGCGGGCTCGATCCGTTCTGGTTCAAGCTGACGAATCTTGCAATCCATCTCGTCAACGGATTGCTTGTATTCCTGATTCTGCGTGCGTTGTTCGCTCTGCGGCGCGCGTGCGCCGCAGGTACCGCCGAGTTGGGATTCAACGAGTCGCTCGCTGCCGCCGCGATAGCGGGATTGTGGCTGGTGCTGCCGATCAACCTCACCGCGGTTCTCTACGTTTCGCAGCGTCTCGAAGCGCTATCGAATACATTCGTTTTTCTCGGCCTGTGGTGGTATCTGAGCGCGCGTCTGCGCTATTGGCGTGGCGAGTCGCGCGCGAGTGGACTATGGATCAGTCTCCTGGTCTGCTCGAGTCTTGGCGTTCTCGTCAAAGAATCCGGCGCGATGCTTCCGCTTTATGCAGCTTGCGCTGAATTTGCGATCGCAGGTGGACGCAAGCAGGATGGCAGCCGCAGCCGTCCTGTGTATGCGCTGTACGGTTGTCTTCTGCTTGCTCCTCTTCTCATCGGTCTCGCCTGGCTCGCCACCTGGGTCTTTGGCGAATCGACCTACGCACGCTCGTTCAACACCTGGGAGCGACTTCTCAGCGAAACGCGCGTGCTGATCGACTACATCGTCTGGTCGCTCGCGCCCAACCTCGACGCGCTGACGCTCTATCACGACGACATCCAGAGCTCAAGCGGGCTGTTGGATCCGCCGACGACGATCGCCGCGATCGCCGCACTTGCAGCCCTTGCGGTCTCCGCAATCTGGCAAAGAAAACGCAGGCCACTTTTCACTCTCGGCATTGCCTGGTTTTTTTGCGGGCATCTCCTGACCGCGACGATCATTCCCCTGCTCCTGGCCTTCGAACACCGCAACTACTTTCCGTCGCTCGGCCTGCTGCTGGCGGTTGCGTCGTTGATCGTTCTCGAGGGTGGGCTGCAACGAGCCCGCATCCGTGTCGCATTGACGACAGCGGTGTTCGCCTTCTACGCGTTCACAACGTGGATGCGCGCGGAGGAATGGTCGAACCCGCTGCGTTTGGCGATCAGCGAAGCGAGCAAGCGACCGACGTCGGCCGCAGCACAATACGAACGCGGATCCGCGATGATTTCCACGGGAGTGTTGAACGGTCGATCGCTCGTCGACGACGGACTGCTCGTTCTGGACGACAACCGGCATTTGCCCGGCGCGAGCATATTGTTCGAGCAGGTGCTCATCACCAGCGCCGCACGCATGGGCACGCCCACAAATCCGGACTGGTGGACTTCGTTGATTCAAAAGCTGCGCACGCGACCGCCCGCGATCAGCGATGCAAAATCGCTGGGCAATCTCAACGCGTGCTTCATAGACCATATCTGCAAGGACGGACTGCCCATGCTGGCGGACGCCTACACCGCGGCATTGTCGTTCCCGAGTCCTCATCCCGCGCTGCTTTCGGTGCACGCGGAATTCGCCTGGTATCTGCAGGATGACAAAGCGCTCGCGGAGCGTGAAATCCGCTTGGCCGTCGAGCGTGCGCCGCTTGACGTCAACGCACGACGCAACCTCGCCATTCTGCTGATTGCCACGGGCAAGCTGGACGAAGCGCAAATGGAACTGGACGCGCTGAGGAAGACGAACTATTTCGGCATCTTCGACTATCTGATCGGGCCGGTCGAGAAAGCGCTCGCCGACAAGCGACACCAGCCCAGCCCATGAATCGCCAGTTTCCGGCCAGTGCGTGGCGCGAAAGTGCCCGGACGAAAGCATGGCTCCTCATCGGCGCGCTTCTCGTCGCCTGCGCTGCGATCTACGCACCGGGACTCTGGGGTGCGTTCGTACTCGACGATCTGACCTTCATCGTCGGCAACACGGCTCTGCACATACAGACTCTGCACCTGGCCGACCTCGTAAGTGCTGCGCTGTCTTTTCCCGCCGGAAGCCACCAGGGACGCTGGCTGACGATGCTCAGCTTTGCGGTGAATCATTTCTTCACGGGCCTCGATCCGTTCTATCTGAAGCTCACCAATCTCGGCATCCATCTCGTCAACGGTGTACTGGTCTTCCTCATGCTTCGCGCGCTGTTCGCGCTGTATCGAGAGTGCAGAAGCGACATCGCCGATCGCACGACCTTCGATCCATCGCTTTGCGCCGCGACGATCGCCGGCCTCTGGCTGGTCTTGCCGATCAATCTGACCGCGGTTCTTTACGTCACCCAACGCCTCGAATCGCTGTCGAACACGTTCGTGTTCATCGGCCTCTGGTGGTATCTGCGGGCGCGACTTTCCCTGTGGTCCAAAGGTTCCGGGACGCTCGGTCTGTGCTTGAGTCTCGTGACTCTCACTTTCATCGGAGCGCTGGCCAAGGAATCGGCGATCATGCTGCCGCTGTATGCGGCGTGCGTGGAATTCGCGATCACGGGTTTTCGCGGAAAGGATGGCCGATGGAGCAGGCCGGTACTGTCGATGTACGCGGTAATGCTCGGTGTCCCGCTCATCGTCGGCCTGGTGTGGCTCGGCACGTGGGTCGGCGGCGACAGCAGCTACGCGCGTCCTTTCGACACCATCGAGCGCCTCATGACCGAAGCTCGCGTCGTCGTCGACTACATCCATTGGACCCTCATTCCGAACGCGGATTCGCTGACGCTTTTCCACGACGACATCGCCGTATCGCACGGCATTTTCGATCCGCCAACGACGGCACTTGCGATCGCCTCTTTGGCTGGCCTGTTTGGCGCCGCGTGCTGGCTGCGCTTTAAGCTGCCGCTGTTTACGCTCGGCGTGCTGTGGTTTTTCGCAGGACATCTGCTCACCGGAACGGTCATCCCGCTGATGCTTGCCTTCGAGCATCGCAACTATTTTCCTTCGCTGGGACTTCTCCTCGCAGGCGCGTCGCTGATCACGCTGGAATCAGGTCTTCAGCGATCCCGCATGCGCCTGACGCTCGCGGCATGCGCTTTCCTGTTCTATTCGTTCACGACTTGGATGCGCGCCGAGGAGTGGTCCGATCCACTGCGTCTGGCTCTTGCGGAATCGAACAAGAGGCCTGATTCCTCGGCGGCTCAATACGAACTCGGACGCGTCCTCCTCGCCTCGACGCGCAAGAGCGATGACGCGCCGATGGTCGATCAGGCATTCGAGGTCTTCGAACGGGCTTCGCACATCCCGAATTCGGACATCCTGCACGAACAAATCCTGATCGTCGGGCACGCGCAACTCGGCAGGCCCATCGACCCCGCCTGGTGGGATTCGCTGATCGCGAAACTGCGGTCGCGGCCGCCGACGTCCACCGACATCGGAGGCTTGGTCCAGCTCTTCTGGTGCCAAGAACAACGCGTTTGTCCTCAGGAAACGGAAAGACTGAAAGACGCGTTCGAGGCAGCCGTTTCCTATCCAAGCGCCGACCGGGCGCTGTTGACGATCTACGCCGCGTTCGTCGACAAGTTCCTGCACGACCCTGTCCTCGCGGAGAAACAATACCGAGCCGCGCTGGCACTGGCGCCGAGCGACCCGACGACGCACATCAACTTGACCGCCTTCCTCATTCACCACGGCCAACTGGATGCGGCCCGTACCGAGCTGGAAGCGTTCGAGCGCCTGAACTACTTGGGGTCCCAGGACAAGAAAATTGACGAACTCAAGGCGATGCTGCGTCAGGCCGAATCGGCCGATACCTCGAATTCAGCCGACGCCAAATAGTTACAACGGGGTCGCACTCCTTGTCATGAAATGGCGCTAGATGGCCTTCTCGAGGCGCGTTTGCCGGCGGCAAATTCTCTTGTCCGACCTCCAACCGCCGGGATATCCCCGCCGCGCCGTTCACGTTGCCGACGCTGATGTGCCCGGGCTCTCAGATTGCGGAGCCGCGTCATGTTCATGGCCTGATTTTTGCGTTACATTCGCCATGTCTTCAGGGGTTTACAGTCGATTTCTATGGCGATGCAGATGAATCCGGTGCCGCTGGCCGGCCTTACGGGCGTCGCTCGGCGTCTCGTGGCCGAAGGCGTGCTGGCCGAAGGCGAGGCGCGCAAGGCGGCCGAAGACGCACAGCGCCAGAAAATCCCGATCGGCGCCTGGCTGGTCGAGAACGCGCTGGTCTCCACGCAGCAGCTGGCTCAGGCCTCGTCGGCCGAGTTCGGCATCCCGCTCCTCGATGTCGAATCGATGGATCTCAACCTGCTTCCGCTGAAGCTGGTCCGCGAAGACCTGATCACAAAACACAAGGCGCTGCCGCTCTTCAAACGCGGCAATCGGTTATTCCTGGGCATCGCCGATCCGACTAACCTTCGTGCGCTGGACGAGATCAAGTTCCAGTCCAACCACATCATCGATCCGATCCTCATCGACGAAGCGCAGCTGCAGCGCGCGATCGAGCTCGCGCTGACATCGTCGGGCCCGGTCATCACCGGTCTCGACGACGCGGAGGGCCTCGAGAATCTCGACCTCGGTTCCGTCGATGACGACGGCGAAGCGACCGGCCATGATGCCGTCGGCAACGACGACGCGCCGGTCGTGAAATTCGTCAACAAGGTGCTCGTCGACGCGATCAAGCGCGGCGCCTCCGACATTCATTTCGAGCCTTACGAAACCAACTATCGCGTGCGCTTTCGCATGGACGGCATGCTGCGCGGCGTCGCAGCGCCGCCGGTGAAGTTGACTCCGCGCATCGCCTCGCGCCTGAAGGTCATGAGCGGCCTTGATATCGCCGAGCGCCGCGTACCGCAGGACGGCCGCATCAAGCTCAATCTTTCCAAGACCAAGTCGATCGACTTCCGCGTATCGACGTGCCCCACCCTTTTCGGCGAGAAGATCGTTCTGCGTATCCTCGACGGATCGGCGGCTCGCCTGGGCATCGACAAGCTCGGCTACGAAGAGGATCAAAAGGAACTCTTCGTCAACGCGATCGACAAGCCGTACGGCATGGTGCTCGTGACCGGTCCAACCGGTTCGGGCAAGACCGTGTCGCTCTACACCGCGCTCAACATTCTCAACACCGAAGGTCGCAACATTTCGACCGTCGAAGATCCGGTCGAAATTCGCGTGCCCGGCATCAACCAGGTGCAGATGAACGTCAAGCGCGGCATGACGTTCGCGGCGGCGTTGCGCTCGTTCCTGCGTCAGGACCCGGACGTGATCATGGTCGGCGAGATCCGCGATCTCGAGACCGCCGAGATCGCGATCAAGGCCGCGCAGACCGGTCACATGGTGTTGTCGACGCTGCACACGAACGATGCGCCGCAGACGATCGCGCGCCTCATGAACATGGGCATCGCGCCCTACAACATCACCTCGTCGGTGACGCTCGTGATCGCGCAGCGCCTTGCCCGCCGCCTCCACGACTGCAAGAAACCGTTCAGCCTTCCGCCCGCGGCCCTCCTGGCCGAAGGCTTCTCGCAGAAGGAAATCGACGCCGGCATACAGATTTTTGACGCAGTCGGTTGTTCCGGCTGCAACGAAGGGTATAAAGGTCGCACGGGGTTGTACCAGGTGATGCCGATGGAGGAGGAGATCCAAAAGATCATCCTCGCCGGCGGCAGCGCTATCCAGATCGCGGAACGCGCCAAGCTGAGCGGCATCCGCGATCTGCGCGCGTCCGCACTGCTGAAATTGAAGAACGGTTTCCTGAGCCTCGCCGAGATCAACCGCGTCACCAAGGACTGACCGATGGCCACCACGACCGCAACTGCCACCCGCGCCGGCTTGAAGCCGAACGTCGGCAAGTCACGCGCATCGATCAGTCAGATGCAGACCTTCACCTGGGTCGGCATCGACAAGCGCGGCATCAAGATCAAGGGCGAGCAGGTCAGCAAGAATGCGAGCCTGGTCAAAGCCTCGCTGCGCCAGCAGGGCATCAATCCGCAGGTCGTCAAGGCGAAAGCCAAGCCGCTGTTCGGCAAGACGGGCAGCTCGATCAAGCCCAGGGACATCGCGATCTTCAGCCGTCAGCTCGCCACGATGATGGCTGCCGGCGTGCCGATGGTGCAGGGCTTCGAAATCGTCGCGGGCGGCCAGACCAACCCGCGCATGAAGGACATGCTGACGAATATCAAGGTCGATATCGAAGGCGGCTCCTCGCTCAACGAAGCACTCGGCAAGTACCCGGTCCAGTTCGACGAGCTTTTCCAGAATCTCGTGCGCGCCGGCGAATCGGCGGGCGTGCTCGATACCGTGCTCGACACGGTCGCGACGTACAAGGAAAACATCGAAGCGATCAAGGGCAAGATCAAGAAGGCGATGTTCTATCCGGCGGCGGTGCTCGCCGTCGCGGTCATCGTCGCCGCGATCCTCTTGATCTTCGTGATCCCGCAGTTCGAAACGGTATTCAAGAATTTTGGCGCCGACCTGCCTGCGTTCACGCAGATGCTGGTCACCGTGTCGCGCTTCATGGTGTCGTACTGGTGGCTGGTGTTCGGCATCCTGATCGGCACGATTGTCGGAATCATGATGCTGTACAAGCGATCCGACAAATTCGCGCATCTGGTCGGACGCGGCATGCTGAAGCTGCCCGTCATCGGCGACATCCTCAGGAAGTCGGCCATCGCGCGCTTCGCGCGCACGCTCGGCGTCACGTTCCGCGCCGGCGTGCCGCTGGTCGAAGCGCTCGACTCCGTCGCCAACGCCACCGGCAGTGTCGTCTACAACGACGCGGTCAAGCGTATCCGCGAGGACGTCGCCGTCGGCCATCAGCTGCAGCTCGCAATCCGCCAGACCAATCTCTTTCCGAACATGGTCGTGCAGATGATCGCGATCGGCGAAGAAGCCGGCGCGCTCGACAAGATGCTGTTCAAGATCGCCGACTTCTACGAAGAAGAAGTCAACAACGCGGTCGACGCGCTCTCCAGCCTGCTCGAACCGTTCATCATGATCATCATCGGCCTGATCGTCGGCAGCATGGTGGTCGGCATGTACCTGCCCATCTTCAAGCTCGGTTCGGTCGTCGGCTGATTCGCGGCCTACGAACTTCTTCGCGCCGCGGCGATCGCAGGATCGCCGCGGCGTTTTCGTATCCGCGGTCCGCGTGCGCCAAAGCGCCGCGCATGCAAAAATAGCAACGTCGTTCTCCGCCCGACAGCCCGCGCCGCGACCACGGACACCCGATGATCGATCTCGTCTGGCTGCACGAGCCCTCCCTGTTGATTCCTCTCACGGCCGTCCTCGGGCTTCTGGTCGGAAGCTTCCTCAACGTCGTCATCCTGCGCCTGCCGCGACGGCTCGAGCACGACTGGCGCAGCCAGGCCCGCGAATTGCTCGGCCAAGAGCTGTACGAAGAAGCACCGCCGGATCTCGTCGTCACCGGTTCGCATTGCCCGAACTGCAAGCACAAGCTTTCGCCGCTCGACAACATTCCGCTCGTGAGCTGGCTCGCGCTGCGCGGACGCTGCCGTTACTGCCGCGCGCGTATCTCGTGGCAATACCCGCTGGTCGAGCTCCTAACCGCGCTCGCGTCCGCCGCGATCGCATGGCGGTTCGGATTCGGCGGGCAGCTGGCCGCCGGTCTCGTCTTCACCTGGATGCTGATCGCAGCATCCGGCATCGACGTGCGCACGCAACTCCTGCCCGACCAACTGACGCTGCCGCTGTTGTGGCTCGGACTTCTGCTCGCGCTGGTGCCCGTCTTCGTCGCCTCCGATGCTGCAATCATCGGCGCTGCCGCGGGCTATCTCAGCCTCTGGACCGTGTTCTGGCTGTTCAAACTCTCCACCGGCAAAGAAGGGATGGGCTATGGCGACTTCAAGCTTCTTGCAGCGCTCGGGGCGTGGATGGGTGTCGCGAGCCTTTTGCCGATCGTGCTCCTCTCCTCGCTGATCGGCGCGATCGTCGGCGGCACTGCGCTGGCGCTGCGCGGGCAGGATCGCAGCACGCCGATTCCGTTTGGGCCGTTCATCGCGGCGGCAGGCTGGGCGTGGTTCGTGTTCGGGCAGCAGATCGGCGTGCTGTACGCCGGCTTGTTCGGACTTGCGAGATGACGCCATGCCGCGAGGCGATTTCGCCTCGCTCCCAGGCCATTGTCTATCTAGAGGCCGAACTCGAATCCATCAGCGAAAATCGCATCCTCTCCATCAGGCCTATAGATTTCCGCGCTTACCAGATCGTCCGGAGGATCGACTCCGCCGGCGATCAGCACCTCCCCTGATTCAAGGATGGACGCGCCGTGCAAGTATCGCGCGGTCGCGAGCGAACCCGTGATGGACCATGCATCGGCCTGCGGGTCATAAAGCTCCGCGCTCGCTACGGGAAAATTTCCGGGTGCACCGCCGACCACCAACACCTCGCCTGAAGGCAGGAGTGTTGCTGTATGCAGGTAGCGTGCTTCGTTGAGAGCGCCTGCCTCGGTCCAGGTGTCCGTGGCTTCGTCGTAAATCTCCGCGCTTGCGAGTACCTCGTTCCCGTCGTTCCCGCCGGCAATGAGCAATTGCCCGTTCGCAAGCACAGTCGCGGTGGCTTTGTAGCGAGCGTGGGCGAGAGATGCCGCGGGACTCCATTCATTGATATCCGGATCATAAATCTCGGCGCTAGAGATCCCATCGAAGCTCGGTATTTCCATACCGCCCGCAACGAGCACCTTGCCCGACGGCAACAGGGTGGCGGTGTGCAGATATCGCGCTTGCGCGAGCGCCCCTGCGGGCGTCCACTCGTCCGTAGCTGGATCGTAGAGCTCGGCACTGGCAAGAACGCGTGCATGGTAGCCGCCGGCCACCAGTACTTTTCCCGATGGCAACAACGTCGCCGTGGTTTGCGTTCGTGCAGTCGCGAGCGTGCCGGCGGGAGTCCATGTATCCGCGATGGGATCGTACTTTTCCGCGCTCCCGACCGGGACGTACTTGTCTGTTGCTCCACCTACGACGAGGATCTGCTGCGACAGGAGCATAGTGACAGCGTGTTCCCCTCGAGCCGTCGTCATCGGGCTCGCCTCGATCCAGGAATTCAACTCGGGGTCGTAGCGTTCCACGCTCGCAAGAAAAACAGCGTCGATACTTCCGCCCCCTTCGATCCCTCCCGTCGCGATCACTTCGCCCGACGGTAGAAGCGTCAGAGAGAACTCGGAGCGCGCCTGCGCCAGCGAAGCGGCCTGCGTGAACGTGCCGGCTGTGGACGGCGATGTCGATGCCAGCAAAAGGAAGCCGGACAGCAGGACCTGAAACGCTCCCGCTCTCGATGCGGACTGGATGTTCAAACGAGGCGTGCAGATAGGCATGATCGGATACGTCCTCGCGTCCCGGCCGCGCGCATCGCCGCCGTTTCGATACTATGCCAAACGCCGATGTCGTCGTGAAGCCGATTCCAGTATTTCACAATGGTAAATCCATGACCTGCGGAAGAGCGCTTTTGATGCCGCCTGTTTTTTCGAGTGAACGTTCATGAATGTCTCGACGCGACTTGCGGTCGCGCTAACTGGCGGTATCGGTTCCGGCAAATCGGAAGTGGCACGCCGCTTCGCGGCCCTTGGCGCCGACGTGATCGATGCGGACGTTGTCGCACGCGAGCTAGTGCGGCCCGGTGCGCCTGCGTTGGAGGAAATCGTGTCCGCTTTCGGCGCCGGAGTGCTCGATGCGAGCGGCGCGCTGGATCGTCCCGCGGTGCGCGCACTGATATTCCGCGATCCGCAGGCGAGAAAGCAGCTCGAATCGATCCTGCATCCACGCGTGCGCGAAGTGCTGCGACGGCACGCCGAAGAAACCGATGCGGTCTACGCGATGCTGGTCATCCCGCTTTTCGTGGAAAGCGGTGCTTATGGCTGGGTCGATCGCGTGCTTGTCGTCGACGCGACGCGCGAAGATCAGATCGCGCGCCTGATCGCACGCGACGGTGTCAGCGAAGAGGTTGCGCGCACGATCGTCGACGCGCAGGCGACGCGCGAGCAAAGACTGGCAGCGGCGCACGACGTCATCGACAACAGCGGACCTCCGAAGGCTCTGGACGCCGCCGTGGCGGTGCTGCATGAACGCTATGTCGCGCTTGCGCAGGCACCGCGCGGCGGCGGTATTTCGAATTCGTCATGAAATCGGCGAGAGCAGCAGCGAGTTGACGAACGCCGCGATATCGGATTCAGGCACGCTCTGGCTGCGCAGGCCGTAGCGGATTTCGTTGAGTAGCTTAGCTTTCTTGTAGAAATTGAGCTTGTTGACGCGATTGAATTCTTCGACCTTCTTGGACAGCTTGTCGAATTTCTGCGTGCGTTTTTCGCTGCTGTCGTGGCGCACGACGACGGATTTGCGCAAACGACCGTATTCTTCGGCGATGGACTTCGCGAAAGACGTCACTTCGGCCGTATCGAACCAGCGCAGAATCATCGTATCGTTCCCAAGCATCGGCGCATGCGCGCCATGAAGCCTAGCAAAGAGACCCGCGCGCCTCCAGCCGCACCGACGGAGTACGACGCCCGATGAAATTCCTCTTCCGCCGCCGCTCGAATGCATCCGAACCCGCATCGCCGGCGGATGCCTCGCCGCCGCCGGCCATCGACGATCTCATCGTCGATGGCAATCGCCTCGAAGATACCGGAGATGTCGACGGCGCGCGCAAGCGCTACGAGGAAGCGCTTGCGAAAGCACCCAACTCGTCGCGCGCGTTTCTCAACCTCGGAAATGCGTTCCGTTTGCTGGGCCGCCTCGACGAAGCCGTCGATCGATATCGCCGCGCGATCGCGCTTCAGCCGGATTCTGCCGGTGCGCATTTGAATCTCGGCAATGTGCTGGTGACCCTCGGCGACGCATCGGCAGCCGCCGACAGCTACCGCGGCGCGATCAAGCTGCGGCCTGACTGGGCGGAGGCTTGGTTCGGCCTCGGCTGCGCCTTGGAGCGCTTGCCGTCTGCACACGATGCCGTCGAGGCCCATGAAAAGGCGCTCGCTCTCGACCCGGCGCACGCCATGGCCGCCGCCGCCCTCGCCGCGCTGCTGGTCCAACAAGGCGACATTGACGCGGCGCGCACCGTCATCGACGCGGCCTTGCAGCGCGACCCCGACAACCGGCATGTCCTTCTCGTAGAAGCCGACCTCGCCAGACAGATGGGCGACGCCGGCGCTGCGATCGCGGCCTATCGCAAGATGCTGGCGCTCGATCCGAACGATACCGCCACGTGGAGCGCGTATCTTTTCTCGCTCAACTTCGATGAGCGGCTCGACGCGCAGGCGATCCTGGCCGAACACCGCCGATATGGAGAACTTCTTGCCGCGCAGATTCCGAGGATACGCGTAAGGTCGGCCCAGAATCCGGACAAACGCCTACGCGTTGGTTACCTGTCGCCCGATTTCAGGCGTCACTCGGTGTCGTGCTTCATCGAGCCTTTGCTTCGCCATCACGACCGATCCGCCGTCGAGGTGCATTGCTATTACAACCATGCGACGCGCGACGACATCACCCGGCGCTTCATGGGACTTGCGGATGTCTGGCACGATATCGCGGCGCTCGACGACGCATCGATCGCGCAAGGCATCGTCGACGACGGCATCGATATCCTTGTCGACCTCTCCGGCCACACCACGGGAAATCGACTCGGTGTGTTTGCGCGCAAGCCCGCACCGCTTCAATACACCTGGCTCGGCTACCTGTGCACGACGGGTCTCGCCGCCATCGACTATCGCTTGTGCGACGCTCAGACCGACCCAACCGGAATCGCCGAACAATGGCAGGTGGAAACCCCCGCGCGCCTTCCGAAGGCGCAATGGTGCTATCAACCGCAGACCAGCGTTCCCGATCCTTGCGACCTGCCGCGCCTGCGCCTGGGATACTGGACGTTCGGCTCGTTCAATCAGGCCGCCAAACTCAATGCGGATCTTCTGCGGCATTGGGCCAAGCTCGTCGACGCGATCCCCGAAAGCCGCCTTCGCATCGTCGGCGTGCCGAATCCGTCGTTCGCGGAAAACATCCGTGCGATCTTCGCCGAACGCGGCATCGCTTCGGATCGGCTGGATCTGATCGGACGCATTCCGATCGAAGATTATTTCCCCGCTTACCGCGACGTCGATATCGCGCTCGATTCGTTCCCGTACAACGGCGCGACGACGACCTGCGATGCATTGCTGATGGGCGTACCCGTAGCGACCGTCGCGGGCGATCGCTCGATCTCTCGCGGCGGCGTCAGCCTGCTAAGTTCCGTCGGACTCGAACAATGGATCGCCAGCTCGCGCGAAGATTTCGTCCCGATGCTGATGCGTCGCACGCAAGATCCTGACGACGTCGCTGCGCTTCGGAGCGCGCTGCCCGAAAAAATGCGCAGTTCGGCGCTGATGGATGGAACCCGCTTCACGCGCGACATCGAAAAAATCTACAGAAGCGCATGGGACGCGGCATGCCGACGAACGTCTTGAGCTAAGGCGTCGCGTCTTCCGAAACGCGCTCGCTTCTCGATCCGATGAAACCGACCGCTGCGAGCACGCCGTCGGTGATCACCGTGACGAGGCGATAAAGCAATGCGATCGCCAACGCCTCGGAATCTCCGAGCGTGGGCGAAAGCCCGAGCAGCAGCACCGCTTCTCGCAGGGCCAAGGCCAGCGGGCGCACCCGCGTCACGTAACCGAGCAACCACGCCAGCGCGAGCCAGCCGAACCAAGCAGAAAACGGCAATGCCTCCGGCATCGGATGCAACTCGCGCAGCGCGCAGCCGGCGAGCAGGAAGAACGCGATATTGATCGCGAGCACGAGCGCGAGCTGGCGCGCGCGTTGCGACATCGGCTTTTTGGGAACGCCGAAACGCGGAGCGATGAAGCTCAACGCAAGCCACGCAGCGATGGCGAAGAGCGGTGCAAGCCAGACCGCGTGGCGCGCCCACGGAACCAAGTGATCCAGTCGCGGATCGGCGACGATGCCGAGCGCGATGACGCCCGCTGCGGCCAGCAATAGGGAGGCTTCAAGCGCCAGCGCGGCGGCGAGTGATGCGTGCGCGACGCCTTCGCGTCGCGCGGCGACATGCCGGTACGCGAAATGGAATACGTTGCCTGGAAGGTATTTCGCAACCTGCGCGCGAAGGTGCGCGCGGAACAACGGCCACGCGCGCGGCCGGCCGGACGCGACGCTGCGCACGAGCACGATCCACGCATAGCCGAGCAACAGGCTGCCGCCAAAGTAAAGACCGAGCGCTGTCGCAAATGCTGCGGGCCGCACTTGCGAAAGCCGATTTCCGAGCGCATCGCCGAGCGCGACGCCGCGCTTGATCAAGAGCGCGGCCGCAATCACGCAAAGAAGTCCGCCCGCGATCGTCGCGGCGCGCTTCAGCGCACCCGGCACAGCGCCATGGTCCAGGGCAGCGGCGTCTTCGCTTCGACGATGTCGAATCGGCGCGCGAGAAGATCGAGGAAGCCGCGCCGGCTCCAGTGATTGACGTGGCCGGGCGTGTTGCCGAGATCGCCGACGTATTTGCCGCGCGCGAGATTGAGTGCGCGCCAGATCGGTTCGCGCGGAACGCTGGCGATCAGATGCGGCCGCGCGAGGCGCGCGAGGGTGTCGACGCCGCTCACGGGGTCATCGAGATGCTCCAGCACTTCGCAGCAGACGACGAGCGGCGCTGCGTTGGCATCGTCGATCGATTCGATCGGTTGTTGCCAGAACGTCGTATCGACGCCGGCATCGGCTGCGCGCCGGCGCGCTTCTTCGACGATATCGGCGGAGATGTCGCAGCCGCGCACGCGGAATCCGCGCAGCGCGAGGCGAATCGAGAGCTCGCCTTCGCCGCAGCCGATCTCGAGCGCGGACGCGACCGGCACTTTCGCGGCCAGCGCATCGAACGCGCCGAGAAATCCCTGCATCAGATAACGCGCGATCGGATTCGCGGTGCGGTACTTGTCGTAATAGTTGCCGGCGGGCTGCGACGTCGCGCTCACGCCACGCGGTCCTGTCGTGCGGGCGCCGACGATGCGCGCGGCGTCGCCGAAGCATCGGTTTTCGCGGTCGCGGCATTCTCGAGTCGGCGCAGTCGCCAGTCGATGCGCTCGAGCAGGCGGCGGTTCACCGAGGAAAGATCAGCGAGAAAACCGAGCATGAAAAGAATGAAGCCGATCGTCACCGAGGCGGCGGCGAGCACGGCGGACTGGATGTGTCCGGCGCCTTGCCCTGCCAGCTTGTAGACGAAGTACCAGCCGCCCGAAACGGCGCCGATCGCGAGGAAGAAGAGCGCGAACATCCAGAAAAACGTCAGCGGCTTGTAGGTCGCGAAGATGCGCACGATCGTCGACGCCGAGCGCCATACGTAGCGGCCGATGCTCTTGACCAGGCGCGAAGGCCGCAAATCCGGATTGGTCCGGATCGGCACCGACAACACGCGGATGTTGCTGTGTCCGGCCTGGATGATCGTTTCCAGCGTGTAGGTGTACGAGCTGAACACGTTGAGGCGCTGCGCGGCTTCGCGCGTAAACGCGCGGAATCCGCTCGGCGCGTCGGCGACGCGCGTGTTGCTCGCCGCGCGCACGACGGCGCTGCCGAGACCTTGCAGGCGCTTTTTCAGCCAGGAGAAATGCTCGGTGTCGCCGATCGGTCGCGCGCCGATGACCATTTCGGCGCGCTGCTCGATGATCGGGCGCACCAGCGTTTCGATGTCGCGACCGTCGTACTGGTTGTCGGCGTCGGTGTTGACGATGATATCCGCGCCGCTCGCGACGGCCGTCTCGAGTCCGGTCATGAACGCCGCGGCGAGACCGCGATTGACCGGGTGGCGCACGATGCGGTCGACGCCGAGCTTTTCTGCTACGGCGGCGGTGTCGTCCGCCGAACCGTCATCGATGACCAACCACTCGACGACGTCGCAACCGGGCACTTCGCGCGGCAGGTGCTCGATCGTGTGCGGCAGCGACGCCGATTCGTTGTAGCACGGTATCTGGATGACCAGTTTCATCGGTACGCTTCCCCGGGAGCGGGCTCGATGATAGCGGACGCCGACGCGGCAGTCTGCGCGGTCAGTCGCGCGCGGGCCAGAGCTCGCGGATCGCGCCGATGCCCTGCGCGCCGTAGGCGCGGGCCGCGCGGATATCTGAAGGACCGAGGCCGCCGAGGGCGAAGACCGGCATCGCCGCCTCGCGCGTGAGCTCGGCGAAACGCGGCCACCCGAGCGCGCGCGCGTCGGGGTGGCTCGGCGTCGGCGCCACCGGCGACAGTGTGACGAAATCGGCGCCGAGGCGCCGAGCGTGCGCAAGCTCGTCGGCATCGTGGCAGGAGACCGCGAGCCACGCTCGCGCTCCAATCGGCCGGGTTCGCAGCGTCGCGGCGATGCGTGCGGGGAGATGCACGCCGTCGAGCCCAAGCTCACTCATCGCTTCCCAGTCGGAATGAATCAGGAGCTGCGCGCCATGACGCACGCAAATTTCGCGTGCCGCGCGCGCGGCTTCGAGCAGCGTGCTGCGCGGCCAGCTCGGCTGGCGTATCTGGATCAGGTGGATTCCGGCGCGGCACGCGCGCTCGATGCCTTCGAGGAGATATTCCCGTTCGGACGGCTCGAACATCGGCGTGATGAGATAGCGGTCCGGCAGGCGCAACGCCGCGACGACCGGAAGATCAGCCGGTGGCATCGGGAGATCTGCCATTTCCTCCAGCGTGACCCAGCGCATCGCTTGCGCTTCACGTGAGTGCGGCACGCCGGCATAGGCGTCGACGCTCCACACGTCGAGCACGACGCGTTTTTCTTCGTAGTCGTGCGCGACGCTGATCAGCGGCTGCGCGGATTCGACGGCGATGCCGATCTCTTCGTCGAGCTCGCGCTTGAGCGCGTCGATCGGCGCTTCGCCGGGCTCGCTCTTGCCGCCGGGAAATTCCCAGAATCCGGCGAGGTGCTTGCCGGTTGGGCGCTGGGTCAGAAGGATACGGTCTTCAGCGTCGCGGAGGACGCCGGCGACGACATGGACGATCGGCAGCGAAGGCATCGTCGCGATCGGTCCGACCGGCACGGTAGCGCCGGCCGGACGGACGATCAGGCGAGCTGCCCGTGGCAGTGCTTGTATTTCTTGCCCGAGCCGCAGGGGCACGGATCGTTGCGACCGACTTTCGGCGCGTCGCGATGCACGGTCATCTGCGGCATCTGCGCCGCGGGTTCCTGCGGATCCGGATCGCCCGTAGGCAAGCCGCCGGCTTCGGCATGCTGGAACTGAAGGTTGCGGGCCTGAGCCTGACGCTGCTGTTGCTGCTCGAGCGCCTGCACTTCGTCTTCGCTGCGGATGCGCACGCGCGCGAGCATCTGGATGATCTCGTGCTTGATGCGCTCGAGCATAAGCTGGAAGAGCTCGAACGCTTCGCGCTTGAACTCCTGCTTGGGCTGCTTCTGCGCATAACCGCGCAGGTAAATGCCTTGGCGCAGGTAATCCATGCTGGCGAGATGTTCCTTCCAGCCGTTGTCGAGCACGGAGAGCATCACGTGCTTCTCGAGCGCGCGCATGACTTCCGAGCCGACCATCGCTTCCTTCTCGCGGAACATGCGGTCGACGTTGTTCTGCACGTATTCGAGCAGGCCTTCGGAATCGGCTTCGGTCTGGCCTTCGAGCCAGAACTTGACGTCGAGCTTGAGGCCGAATTCGGATTCGAGCTCGCGCTCCAGACCGGCGATGTCCCACTGCTCGTCGACCGAATCGTGCGGCACGTAGCGGCGCACCAGCTCGTTGACGACGTCGCGGCGCACGTCGACGATCGTTTCGGCGACGCTGTCGCTGTCGAGAAGCTCGTTGCGCTGTTGGTAGATGACCTTGCGCTGATCGTTGGCGGTGTCGTCGAACTCGAGCAGGTGCTTGCGGATGTCGAAGTTGTGCGCCTCGACCTTGCGCTGCGCCTTTTCGATCTGTCGGCTGACCATGCGATCTTGGATCGCATCGTCTTCCTTCATTCCGAACATGCGCATTAGGCGCGCGACGCCCTCGCCCATGAAGATGCGGATGAGGTTGTCTTCGAGCGAAAGATAGAAGCGGCTTGAGCCCGGATCGCCCTGACGGCCGGAGCGGCCGCGCAGCTGATTGTCGATGCGCCGCGACTCATGCCGCTCGGTGCCGACGATGCGAAGGCCACCGAAGTCGATGACTTCCTCGTGGCGCTTCTTCCACTCGGTCTTGATGTGCTCGCGATCGCCGTCGGTCGCTTCGGGTGGCAGCGCGCTCAACTCGGCTTCGAGACTGCCGCCGAGCACGATGTCGGTACCGCGGCCGGCCATGTTGGTCGCGATCGTGATCGCCTTGGGGCGACCGGCCTGCGCGACGATGTGCGCTTCGCGTTCGTGCTGCTTGGCGTTCAGCACTTCGTGCGGAATGCGCTGCTTCTTGAGCAGGTTCGAGAGAAGCTCGGACATCTCGATCGACGCCGTGCCGACCAGCACCGGCTGACCGCGGTCGAAACATTCCTTGATGTCCTCGACGATCGCATCGAATTTCGGCTGCTGCTTCAGGAACACGACGTCGGATTCGTCCTTGCGCACCATCGGGCGGTGCGTCGGGATCACGACGACTTCGAGGCCGTAGATCTGCTGGAATTCGTACGCTTCGGTGTCGGCCGTACCGGTCATGCCGGCCAGCTTCTTGTACATGCGGAAAAGGTTCTGGAACGTGATCGACGCGAGCGTCTGGTTCTCGCGCTGGATCGGCACGCCTTCCTTCGCCTCGACCGCCTGATGTAAACCATCGGACCAGCGCCGGCCCTGCAGCGTGCGGCCGGTGAACTCGTCGACGATGATGACTTCGCCGTCGCGCACGATGTAGTCGACGTCGCGCTGGTAGATCGCGTTCGCGCGCAGCGCCGCGTTGAGGTGATGCACGATCGCGATGTGCTGCGAATCGTAGAGTCCTTCTTCCTCGCCGATGATGCCGTCTTCGCGCATCAGCTGCTCGGCGTGCTCCATGCCCTCTTCGGAGAGGTGAACCTGCTTCTGCTTCTCGTCGACGTAGTAGTCGCCGGGCGCGGGCGGCTCGCCGGGCGGGGTTTCCTTTTCCTGACGCGTCAGGCGCGGAACGATGCGGTTGACCTTGACGTAAAGCTGCGGCGATTCGTCGGACGGACCCGAGATGATCAGCGGCGTGCGCGCCTCGTCGATCAGGATCGAGTCGACCTCGTCGACGATCGCGTAGTTGAGACCGCGCTGGTAGCGCTGCTCCTTCGAGAGCGCCATGTTGTCGCGCAGGTAATCGAAGCCGAATTCGTTGTTGGTGCCGTACGTGATGTCGGCGGCATACGCGGCGCGCTTGTCGCCGTGATCCATGCCCGGATAGACGACGCCGACCGACATGCCGAGGAAGGTGTAGACCTTGCCCATCCATGCGGCGTCGCGCTTGGCGAGATAGTCGTTGACGGTGACGACGTGGACGCCTTTGCCTTCGAGCGCATTCAAATAGACCGGCAAGGTCGCGACGAGCGTCTTGCCCTCGCCGGTGCGCATCTCGGCGATCTTGCCGGAATGGAGCACCATGCCGCCGATCAGCTGCACGTCGTAGTGGCGAAGCTCGAGCACGCGGCGCGAGGCCTCGCGCACGGTCGCGAACGCTTCCGGGATCAGGCTGTCGAGCTTGGCGCCGGCCGCGAGGCGCTCGCGGAATTCGTCGGTCTTGGCACGCAGCTCAGCATCCGTGAGCGCTTGGAACTTCGGTTCCAGCGCATTGATCTGGGCCACCGCCTTGCCGAGCTGGCGCAGCACGCGCTCGTTGCGGCTGCCGAAAATGCTCGTCAGGAAACGGTTCAACATCGGTCGTCTTCGATTGGGAAACGGGTTGTCGCCCGGTCCGCGCGGGCGTTCGATGAAGAAGTCCGACCACGAATGGCCGGCTTTTCTTCCGCGGAATGAATTCCGCGAGTTATCGCGGGGCGCCGATGATACGGCGGCCTTCGCTCAATGGCGAATTTGTGCCGCGGGGACGGGTTTCAAGGAGGCGAAGCCGCCGAGCCGTCATCCCGGCGAAAGCCGGGATCCATTTTGATCTTCCCCGAAAAGCAAATGGGTCCCGGCTTTCGCCGGAACGAATCAGGCTTTCGCGGCCCGCTTGGACTTCACATAGGCGATCGGATTGACCGGCCGCCCGTTAAGCCAGACCTCGAAATGGCAGTGTGGACCCGTCGCGCGGCCGGTCGAGCCGACCTTGGCGATCGTGTCGCCCGCATGCACGCGCGCGCCGGCCTCGGCGACCAGCGCGGAGTTGTGCGCGTAGCGCGTCATATAACCGTTGCCGTGATCGATCTCGACGACGTTGCCGTAGCCGGGCTTGACGCCGACAAACGTGACCACGCCTTCGGCGACCGCCGTGACCGGGGTTCCGACCGGGGCGTCGAAGTCGATGCCGAGGTGGATGGCCTGGTGGCCGTTGATCGGGTCGGAGCGCTCGCCGAAGCCGGAGGCGATATAGCCTTGGGCGACCGGCATGCCGCTCGGCAGCAGCGCGTTGTCGACCTTGCGGTCTAGGAGCAGGTTTTCGAGCACGCCGAGTTGGGCTTCCTGGCGGTCGAACTCGGCACGAAGGTTCTCGATGCCGGAGGTAAGCGGCGGCGCGGAGTTCGCGCCGGTGACCGGCTCCTCGGGACCGCCGAGAGCCGGATCGGAGCTGAAATCGAATTCGCCGTCCTCGAGCTTGCCGATCTGGGTCAGCCGGTCACCGAGAGCGTTGAGGCGCGTTGCCTGGGCCTGCAGCTGGCCGAGCTTGAGCGCGAGCGCGTCGAGGTTGCGCTGAGAGTCCTGATCGACGCCCTGCAGCGCTGTGCGCTGCGCGGCGATGCTGGCGCGAAGGTCGGAGATCTCGGCGAGATCGCGCCTAGTGGATCCGTTGAAGAGAAGCGCTGCGGCGAAGCCCGCCGCCATGAGAGTCAGTGCCGCCGCACCGAGAATGCCGCAGGCCAAGATACGGCCGCGTGTGCTATCGAGATCGATGCGCTTTGGAACCGAATGCGCGTTCCCGACGATAATGATATTCATATTTTAAGCCAGCCAGGTTTCCGCCATGCCCAGCCGTCGTTCCGCGGACCACTCCACGAAAGGCCCTAGGCCTGCCGCGGAATGCGTCACCCTGGGCGCGCTCGCCGATCACGCGCGCGCTCTGGATGCATTGGATCGAAGGCTGCGCCGCCTTTTGCCCGAAGCGCTCGCTCGCGAGTCGAGACTCGCTGACGTGCGCGACGGACGAGTTGTCTTTCTGGCGTCGAGCCAGACCTGGGCCAGCCGCATAAGGCTCCATCAGGCAGCCTTGTTGGCCGAAGCCCGCGCCGCACTAGGCGACGTGGTCGAACGCTTCGCCGTGAAAGTGGCGCCTCTGCCCTCCGTTCCCCCGGAGAACCCAAGGCACACGCCGCTTTCAGCTGCCAGCGCAGAACACTTGCGCAAAGCAGCAAAGTCCCTCACGGACCCAGAATTACGGGCCCTTTATCTCCACCTGGCGTCCTTCGCCGTGGACGATTCCACGTAGGGCCGGGGCCGGCCCTCTTTTTCCCCGCGATTCCTGACGGAACCGCTCTTTACACCGCCTGTGCCGGGTGTGCGTACGAGATGGGCGCTTCCTTTTCGTCCTCGAAGCTGACCTCTTCCCACGCACTCGCCTCGGCGAGCAGTGTCCGCAACAACTTGTTATTCAACTCGTGACCCGATTTGTATCCGTAGAACGCCCCGATCAGGCTGTGTCCAAGGAGATACAAATCACCGATCGCATCGAGGATCTTGTGTTTTACGAACTCGTCCTCGTAGCGCAAACCATCTTCGTTCAAGACACGATAGTCGTCGAGAACGATCGCGTTGTCCATCGATCCGCCGAGCGCGAGATTTCTCTCACGCAGCATCTCGATGTCGCGCATGAAACCGAACGTGCGCGCGCGACTTACTTCCTTCACGAACGAAGTCGTCGAGAAATCGATCTCGGACGTCGACGTGCGCTTGGTGAACATCGGGTGATTGAAGTCGATCGAGAAGCCGACCTTGAACCCGTCGAACGGTTCGAAGCGTGCCCATTTGTCGCCATCACGAACCGTGACCGACTTCTTGATCCGGATAAAGCGCTTGGCTTTCGACTGCTCTTCGATGCCGGCCGACTGCAACAGGAACACGAAAGGTCCTGCGCTGCCGTCCATGATCGGCACCTCGGGCGCGGAGAGATCGACATAGGCATTGTCGATACCGAGCCCGGCCATGGCCGAAAGCAGATGTTCGATGGTGGCGATTCGGACTTCGCCCTTGACCAACGTGGTCGAGAGGCGCGTATCGCCTACGTTTTCGCAACAGGAACGGATTTCCACCGGACTTGGCATGTCGACGCGGCGGAACACGATACCCGTGTCCACTACCGCAGGCCTCAAGGTCATGTAGACCTTCTCGCCCGTATGGAGACCCACGCCCGTCGCCCGAATGACGTTCTTGAGCGTGCGTTGTCTGATCATTTTTATGCTGTAACCCCTGGGGCAGGAGCTGACAAAACGCGAGGGATGCTAGCACAGCGAATCTGTGGAGAAAAGTTAAGCGATGTATGGAACCGACAGATTTGTTGCGCAGAAACAACAAACTACGACGGCTTCGCGGGGCGCCGACGACACCCAGATTGCGCTGGAAATGCGGGAAATAAAGGGCTGAAACGCGTTCGGGCCGGGGCGCAAGAGCTCGCCTCCAAAAGGCGCGGCGAATTCGGACAAATGGGCGGATCTTCGCGACTCTTTCACGCCGGAGCGGGAGCCAATTCGGTCGTGAAGACCGTGAGAAAACAAAAATCACGGAGCGTTCGCGAGGATGCATTCGCAAGAACGCAGGTACCGAAAACCGGTGACGATCGACGCCGACACCCAAGCCCCGCTCACCGCGACGCCACGCGGTGAGCGGTCCGGCCGCGTGCGCCCAAGCGCATGCGGAAGCGGATGGTGCGGCGCTTTGGAGCTGCGCCGCGACCTTTGCGGATGGGACCTTAAACGACCTCGATACGCGTCAATCCGCCTGCCGGCGCAGGAACGCCGGGATGTCCAGGTAATCGCTCGGCGTTTCCGCCGCGTGCTCGGCCGGGGCGACACCGCGCGACGGCGTGCGATCGGGCACGTCGACGTAATCGACGGCGCCGGTCGTCGCGTTGCGGATGACGCGCATCGGCGGACGCGGAGCGGCCACCACCTCGCGTTCGCGCTCACGCACCGGCTGGCGCGCAGCGGCCCGATTGAGACCCGTCGCGACCACGGTGACCCGCACTTCGTCCTGAAGCTCCGGATCGAGCGCCGTGCCGACCACGACCGTCGCATCCTCGCTGGCGAACTCGTGGATGACCTGTCCGATGTCGTCGAACTCGCGCATCGTGAGGTTCGGACCCGCGCTGACGTTGACCAGGATGCCGCACGCACCGGCGAGATTGACGTCCTCGAGCAGCGGGTTGTTGATCGCCGCTTCCGCCGCCGCCACCGCGCGATCGTCGCCGCGCGCCGTGCCCGTGCCCATCATCGCCATGCCCATCTCGGCCATGACCGTGCGCACGTCGGCGAAGTCGACGTTGATCAGGCCCGGACGCGTGATCAGGTCAGCGATGCCCTGCACCGCGCCGAGCAACACGTCGTTGGCCTGCTTGAACGCCGAGAGCAGCGTCACGTCGCGGCCGAGCACTGTCAGGAGCTTCTCGTTCGGCACGGTGATCAGGGAATCGACGTACTGACCCAGATCCTCGATGCCCTTCAGCGCCACCTGCATGCGACGGCGCCCCTCGAACGGGAAAGGCTTGGTGACGACCGCGACCGTCAGGATGCCCATCTCCTTGGCCAGCTGCGCCACCACGGGCGCCGCGCCCGTTCCGGTGCCGCCGCCCATGCCGCAGGTGATGAACGCCATGTCGGCGCCGGTGAGGAGCTCCACGATGCGCTCGCGATCCTCCAGCGCGGCCTGGCGGCCGACCTCGGGATTCGCGCCCGCACCCAGACCCTTGGTGACGTTCGCTCCAAGCTGCAGCGTGAACTTAGCGCCGCTCGACTTGAGTGCCTGCGAGTCGGTATTCGCGCAGACGAAATCCACGCCTTCGACATTCGCGTGGACCATGTGGCTGACCGCGTTGCCGCCGCCGCCGCCGACGCCGATGACCTTGATCACCGCGTTAGGTGCCATCTTCTCGACCATCTCGAACATTTTCCCATCCTCCGCAATTGGCTACTGCTGGTTTTTTGTCGTTCCCGAATCCGTGACCTTCCCGGTCCGGTTCGTCCGGCGAAGCTGGCGTGCCTCGCCATCGGCCGTTTCGGCCTCCGCTGCGCGCTCCGTGCGCGGCGGCTGTTTCTTTCACTTCTCCCGCTTGCGGGAGAAGTCGGCCGCAAGGCCGGATGAGGGAGGTCTAGCTAGAACTGCCCTCACCCCAACCCTCTCCCGCAAGCGGGAGAGGGGGAAAATCAGAACTCTCCTTTGAACCAAGTCGTGACCCGGCCCCAGAGTCCACCTACCGCCGACGTGCCGCCCGAAGGCGCGCTGCGCCCGCCTTCGCGGCGACTGCCGTAAATCAAAAGCCCGACGCCGGTCGCATGGATCGGATTGGCGACGACGTCGGCCAAGCCGGTCACGTGCTGCGGCGTACCGAGCCGCACCGGCATATGAAAGAGTTCCTCGGCGAGATCGAGCGCGCCTTCCATGCGCGCCGCGCCGCCGGTCAGGACGATGCCCGCGCGCACCAGCTCCTCGCGTCCGCTGCGGCGCAGATCCGCCTGCACCATCTCGAAGATTTCCTCGTAGCGCGGCTGCACCGCTTCGGCGAGGTTCTGCCGCGCAAGGCGCCGCGGCGGACGATCGCCGACGCTCGGCACCTGGATCGTTTCTTCCGCGTGCGCGAGCTGCGCCAGCGCGCAGGCGTAACGCACCTTCAATTCTTCCGCGTGTGCGGTGGGCGTGCGCATCAGGTGCGCGATGTCGCTGGTCACCTGATCGCCGCCGATCGCGAGCGACGTCGTGTGGCGCAGCGCGCCCTGCGTGAAAATCGCGATGTCGGTCGTGCCCGCGCCGATGTCGACCAGGCACACGCCAAGCTCGCGCTCATCGTCGGTCAGCACGGCACGCGCCGACGCGACCGCCGCCGGCAACAGCTCGTCGACCGCAAGCCCGCAGCGGTTGATGCACTTGGTGATGTTCTGGATCGCGCTCGCCGCGCCGGTCACCAGATGCACGTTCGCTTCGAGCCGCACGCCCGACATGCCGACCGGATGGCGAATGCCTTCTTGTCCGTCGATCACGTATTCCTGCGCTTCGGTGTAGAGCACGCTGCGATCCGCCGGAATCGCCACCGCCTTCGCCGAATTCAGCACCTGATCGAGATCGCCGACGCTGACTTCCTTGTCGCGGATGGGCGCTGTGCCGTGCGAGTTCTCGTCCTTGATGTGGCTGCCCGCGATCGATGCATACACCGATCGGATCTGGCAGCCCGCCATCAATTCCGCTTCCTCGACCGCACGCTGGATCGAGTGCACCGTCGATTCGATGTCGACCACGACACCGCGCTTCAATCCGTGCGCGGGGTGCGAGCCGATGCCGATGATCTCGACCGCCTCGCCCGGCGCATGCTCGCCGACGATCGCAACGATCTTCGACGTACCGACGTCGAGACCGACGATGAGGTTTTTTTCGGACTTGCGGTTCATGTGTGGAGAGCCGGGAATCGGAAATGGGGAAGAGGGATTGGGAGAAGCGGAACAAGGCTGGCGAGACCGGTTTGGCCGATTCCCGATTCCCGATTCCCCATTCCCGCCAACGGCGACGCCGTCCAGCGCAATGCAAACCCGTTCGCGTAGCGAAGATCGACATACGCCGGCGCGTCGCTGCGTCCGGCGGCGAGCTTGGGCCACGCATCGAGGAAGCGCTTCAAGCGCTCGCGCGCGTTCTCGCGCCCGACTTCGATGACGGCGCCACTCGCAAGCGTCAGCTTCCAGCCGCCGCGCGGCGACAGCGTCACCGCATTGACGATGAGACCGCTGCCGGAAAATTCCTTGAGGCAATCGGTGTGGAACTGCAGTACTTCGTCGAGCCGATCGTCGGGACCGGCGAGCTCGGGCAGTCCCTGCAAGCCTTCGACGCCGGCGACGCTGAAGATCTGCCCATGCCGATTGATCAGGCGATCGTTGCCCCAGCGCGCATACGGCTGCTGTTCGTAGACGACGAGCTCGATCGAATCCGGCCAGCGCTTGCGCGCTTCGGCGCGCTCGACCCACGGCAGCTTGGCGACCGCGCCGCGCACGTCGCCGAGATTGACCGCGAAGAATCCTTCGCCAAGATGCGGCGCGACCGCCGAGCGGATCTGCTCGGCGCTGACGTGATTGAATTCCGCGCGCACGTCGAGCCGCGTCACCGGCCAGCGATCGCCGGCGAACCAGCCATTGAGCACGCCGACGATCGGCAGCGCGACCAGCGTCAGCGCGATGCCCCAGGCGATGAGCTTGGCGATGCTGCTCATCGCGCGCCCCCCGCTTCTTTCTCGAAACTCGTTTCGAGAATCCGCCAGCACAGCGTTTCGAAATCGATGCCGACCGCACGTGCGGCCTTGGGCACGAGCGAGTGACTGGTCATGCCCGGCGTCGTGTTGACTTCGAGCAGGAAGTTGTTGCCGCCGCGATCGCGCATGATGTCGACACGGCCCCAGCCCGATGCGCCCGACGTCTCGAACGCGCGCTGCGCGAGAGCGCGCATATCGCGCTCCGCGTCGCCATCCAAACCGGGACACAAATACTGCGTGTCCTCGGCGACGTACTTGGCGTGGTAATCGTAGAACTCGCCCTTCGGCACGATATGGATCGACGGCAGCGCCTCGCCGTCGAGAATGCCGACCGTGAACTCGCCGCCTTCGATCAGCTGCTCGATCACGAGCTCGCCGTCGTAACGCGACGCCAGCTCGATCGCCGATGCGAGATCTTTTTTCGCGTGCACGCGCGTGATGCCGACGCTGGAACCTTCGTGCGAAGGCTTGACGACGACAGGCAATCCCACCGCATCAATGGCAGCGCCGATATCCTCGCCGCGCGAATGACGCGCATAGCGTGGCGTCGGCAGATCGAGCGCCTGCCACACCTGCTTGGTGCGGATCTTGTCCATCGTCAGCGCCGAGCCGAGCACGCCGGAACCCGTGTACGGAACGCGCAGCGATTCGAGCGCGCCCTGCAGCACGCCGTCCTCACCACCGCGGCCGTGCAGGATGTTGAAAACTCTCGCGTAGTGTCCCGCGCGGAGCGCATCGAGCAGCGCCGGAATGCCGTCGACCGGATGCGCATCGACACCCTTCGCGCGCAGCGCTTCGAGTACGTTGCGGCCGGAATCGAGTGAAACATCTCGCTCGGCCGAAAGACCGCCCATCGCGACCGCGACTCTTCCGAACTGGCGCGCGTCGGTGATCTTCATGCGGCCGTCCTCAACTCGCCGCCCGCCGCGAGCTCGTTCGCCGCGGCGCCGATGTCGCCCGCGCCGAGCAACAGCAGCAGATCGCCGTCCCGCAGCAGCGGCGGCAGCGCTTTCTTGAGATCGCGCGGATGCGCGATCAGCACCGGATCGACCTTGCCGCGCGCGCGCACCGCGCGTGCGAGCGCGCGGCCATCGGCATTCGCGATCGGCGCTTCACCGGCCGGATACACCTCGGTCAGCACCAGCACGTCGGCCTCGGCGAGCACGCCGGCGAAATCGTCGAGCAGGTCGCGCGTACGCGTGTAGCGATGCGGCTGGAACGCGACGACAAGACGTCTGGACGGCCAACCACCGCGCGCCGCGGCGAACACCGCCGCGAGCTCGCGCGGATGATGGCCATAGTCGTCGACCAGCATCGCGCTGCCCTGATCGAGCTTGAGCTCGCCGCGCATCTGGAAGCGCCGGCCGACGCCCTGGAAATTTTCCAGCGCGCGCTGCATCGCTTCCGGCGCCACGCCGAGCTGCCAGCCGACCGCGCAGGCGGCGAGTGCGTTGAGCACGTTGTGCTGGCCCGGAAGATTCAATACGACCGGCACCGACGGACCGCTTCGTGTCGAATCGAAGCCGGGCAGATGCAGCGTGAAGCGCGTGCGGCTGCCGTCGGCGCGGATGTCGCTCGCGCGAAGATCGGCGGTCTCGGATAAGCCGTACGTCAACAGGCGCCGATGCGTCTCGCGCGCTAGGTCGGCGACTTCCGCATCGTCGATGCACAGCACCGCAAGCCCATAGAACGGCAGGCGATGCAGGAAATCGGCAAAGGCTTTGCGTACGCGATCGAAATCGCCTTCGTAGTTCTCCAGATGATCGGCGTCGATGTTGGTGACGATCGCGATGACCGGCGACAGCAACAGGAACGAGCCGTCCGATTCGTCCGCTTCGGCGACGAGATATTCGCCGGTGCCGAGCCGCGCATGCGCGCCGGCCGCGATCAGCTGGCCGCCGATCACGAACGTCGGATCGAGCCCGGCTTCGGCTAGGACGCTCGCGGTAAGGCTCGTCGTCGTGGTCTTGCCGTGCGTGCCCGCGACCGCGATGCCGCGGCGAAAACGCATCAGTTCGCCGAGCATTTCCGCGCGCGGCACGACCGGAATGCGCTTCTCGCGCGCAGCGACGACTTCGGGATTGTCGGACTTGATCGCGCTCGACACGACGATGACGTCCGCATCGAGTATGTTTTTCGCATCGTGGCCGCGATCGATGCGCGCGCCCAAACCGGCCAGCCTCCGCGTCGTCGCGTTCTCGGCCCTGTCGGAGCCCGACACCGAATAGCCGAGATTGCACAGCACTTCGGCGATGCCGCTCATGCCGACGCCGCCGATGCCGACGAAATGCACGCGGCGGAAATCCTGCATGATGTCGCCGTGCTGCTTGAGGCGGACCGGCGTCATGCGGTCACCTCGAGACAGATGTCGGCGATGCGCCGCGCCGCATCGGGTTTGGCGAGCGTGCGCGCGGCATCGGCCATCGCAACCAACTTTGCGCGATCGCCGATCTCCTCGAACGCAGCACCGAGGCGCTTGACGAAATCATCGCCTTCGACGACGAGACGCGCGGCGCCGGCAGCGACCATCGCCTCGGCATTGCGCGTCTGATGATCGTCGACCGCGTGCGGGTACGGCACGAGGATCGCCGGCACACCGGCCGCGGCGAGCTCGGCCAAGGTCAGCGCGCCCGAGCGGCAGATCACGAGATCGGCCCACGCGTACGCGCCGGCCATGTCGTCCTCGAACGCGACGACGTCGGCTTCGATGCCTGCCGCTGCGTACGCCGCGCGCGCCTTGTCGAAATGCTTGGCACCGCACTGATGGCGCACCGTGACCGGAAGCCGCGTGCCGCGACGGCGCAGCATTTCGGGCAGCGCGGAATTGAGACTCTGCGCGCCTTGGCTTCCGCCGAGCACGAGAAGATTGAGCGGACCTTCGCGTCCCGCGTAGCGCTGCGTAGGCGGCGCTATGGCTGCGATCGACGCGCGCACCGGATTGCCGACCCACTCGCTGTTGGCGAACGCGTCGGCGAAACCGGTGAGGAGACGTTTCGCGAAACGCGCGAGCAGCCGGTTGGTAACGCCCGGCACGCGATTCTGCTCGTGCACGACCAGCGGCACGCGCGCCAGCCACGCCGCGATGCCGCCAGGCGCCGCCGCGTAGCCGCCCATCGAGAGCACGCTGTGCGGCGCGTGGCGCTTGAGCACACCGCGCGCGACGGCGACGGCGTGCGCGAGGCGCAGCGGTGCGAAGATCTTCGCCGCGATACCCTTGCCGCGCACACCGGTAATCGGCAGCGTTTCGAGCGGCAGGCCGTGCTGCGGCACCAGCCGCGCTTCGAGCCCGCCGATGCCGCCGAGCCAGATCACCGGCGCCTTGCGATGACGCAATTCGTCGGCAACCGCGAGGCCCGGAAAAATATGTCCGCCGGTGCCGCCGGCCATGATGAGCACAGGTTTGATCGACATCGGCTCGCTCATCGGCGCACCTCGGCGACGAGACGTTCCGGCATCGCCTGCAGCGCGGCGTTTTCGGCGCGCACGACTTCGTAGCTGACGCGGATCAGGAGCCCGACCGCGGCGCAGGTCATCATCACGCTCGATCCGCCCGAGCTGATCAGCGGCAGCGTCAATCCTTTCGTCGGCAGCACGCCGAGATTGACGCCGATCGACACCAGCGCCTGCAGCGCGATCATCAGCGACACGCCGAACGCGCAATACCCTGCGAAGCGCTGGCCACGCTCGACGGCGCGAAGACCGATGACGAAACCGCGGCCGATCAGCCAGGCGAACAGAACGAGCACCAGCACGATGCCTGCGAATCCGAGTTCTTCGGCGATCACCGCGAGAATGAAATCGGTGTGCGCTTCGGGCAGGTAGAAGAGTTTCTGCACCGATCCGCCGAGACCGACGCCGAGCCACTCGCCGCGACCGATCGCAATCAGCGCCTGCGTCAACTGGAAACCGTCCTTGAACGGATCGGCCCAGGGATCGAGGAACGATGTCAGGCGCTTGACGCGATAGTCCTGACTGAACGCCGCCCACGCGAGCGCCGGCAACGCGAGCGTGCCGAGCGCGGCGAGATTCGAAAGGCGCGCGCCGCCGAGCCAGACCATGCCGAGCGTGACCGCGAGCAGAAGCGCGGCCGATCCGAAATCCGGTTGCGCGAGCAGCATCACCGCGATCAAGAGCGCAAGGCCGAGCGGCTTGACCACGCCGAAGAAACTGCCCTGCACTTTTTCGCGATGACGAACGAGATAGCTCGCGAGATACACGATGACGAAAAGCTTCATCGCCTCGACCGACTGGAAACCCGAAATGCCGAGATGAATCCAGCGCCGCGCGCCGTTCACGCGAAGGCCAATCCCCGGCACGAACACCAGCAACAGCAATGCGAAGCCGACCATCAAGAACAGCATCGTGTTGCGCTCGATCCATGCGAGCTCGGTGCGCGCGACGACGACGCACGCGGCGACGCCGAACGCGAGGAAGATGAGATGACGCACGAGGTAATAGAAAGGACCGACGTGCAATCCGTCGGCGACCGCGATCGAGCTCGACGCGACCATGACGGTGCCGAGGCTCGCGAGCGCCAACGCCGCGAGAATCAAGCCCAGATCGTAGCGGCCCTTCGGCTCGCCGCGGCGCGTCGCTTGCGAGTCTTCGTCGTTGAAGCCGAACATCAACATGTCAGCGCACCTTCAACGTGGCAAGACCGATCAGCACCAGCACGACGCTGATGATCCAGAAGCGAACGATGACTCTTGGCTCCGGCCAGCCCTTGAGCTCGAAGTGGTGATGGATCGGCGCCATGCGGAAGATGCGCTTGCCGGTCAGCTTGAAGCTCGCGACCTGCAGCATCACCGACGCCGTTTCCATCACGAACACGCCGCCCATGATCAGGAGCACGATTTCCTGGCGAACGATCACCGCGATGCAGCCAAGCGCGGCGCCGATCGCGAGCGCGCCGATGTCGCCCATGAATACTTGCGCCGGGTACGCGTTGAACCATAAGAAGCCGAGACCTGCTCCGGCCAGCGCGCCGCAGAAGATCGCGAGCTCGCCCGCGCCCGGAATCGCGGGAATTCCGAGGTATTCGGAGAACACCTTGTTGCCGGCGAGATACGCGAACATGCCGAGCGCGGTCGCGACCAGCACCGCCGGCATGATTGCCAGACCATCGAGGCCGTCGGTGAGATTCACCGCGTTGGAGAATCCGACGACGATGAAATACGTGACCGCGACGAACACGATCGCACCGATCCACAAGCTCGGCGAGACGATGTCCGCGGTCGGCGCGAGCGGCAGCTGCGCCTGCTTGATCAGCGGCAGATACAGCGTCGTCGCCGCCGGCGTATCGGCCGTGAAATAGAGGAACAGCGCAACGCCGAGCCCGAACACCGACTGCCAGAAGTATTTCCAGCGCGCGGCGAGGCCGCGGCTGTCCTTGAGCACGAGCTTCTTGTAGTCGTCGTAGAAGCCAATCGCGCCGAACGCAACGGAAACGCCGAGCACGAGCCAGACGTAGCGGTTGGAAAGATCCGCCCAGAGCAGGGTCGCGACCGCGATCGAGGCCAGGATCAAGACGCCACCCATCGTCGGCGTGCCGGCCTTGGTGAGATGCGACTGCGGACCGTCGCTGCGGATGACCTGTCCCGCCTTGACCTCGGCGAGCTTGCGGATGATCGCGGGACCGGCGAGCAGTGACACCGCGAGCGCGGTCAGCGTCGACATGATCGTGCGGAACGTCAGGTACTGGAACAGATGGAATCCGCTGACGTACCCCTTCAACAGATCGGCGAGCTCAAGCAGCATGTCGCTCGCCTCCGTTGCCATCGTCGAGCAGCGCGTTGACGACGCGGTCCATCGCCGACGAGCGCGAACCCTTGATCAAGACCGTGACGCCGCTGCGAAGCTCTCCGCGCAGCGCCGCGATCAGCGCCGCTTGATCTTCGTGATGCACAGCACCGGCACCGAATGCCTGCGCCGCGACGCGACTCAGGCGTCCGACCGAATGCAGTCGGCCGATGCCACTCTTCTTGGCGAGCGCGCCGATGTCGGCGTGCAGACGCTCGGCTTCGACGCCAAGCTCGGCCATGTCGCCCATGACGAGCATCGTCGTGCCGGGTTCACTTGCGAGCGTAGCGATGGCCGCAGCGAACGAGCCCGGATTCGCGTTATAGCTGTCGTCGATCACGATCGCGCCCGACGCGTGCGTGCGGCGCACGAGACGCCCCGCCACGGCCGGCGCGGATTCGAGGCCGGCGCGGATCGTCGCCGGTGGAACGTCGAGCGCTATTGCGATCGCAGCTGCGGCGAGCGCATTCATGATGTTGTGGCGTCCGGGCTGAGCGAGCTCGATGCGCGCGCTTCCTTCCGGCGTCTTCAGCGTGACGCGTCCGTTGGCGTCGATGTCGGCGCCGACATCGGCACTGCCGTCAAGACCGAAGCGCACGATGCGGCGCGATCCGGCGAGATTCGCGAAATGATCGGCATACGCATCGTCGGCATTGATGATCGCGACGCCGTCGGCGGGCAGCGCGGAGTAGATCGCGCCTTTCGTCTCGGCGACGCCGCGCTCGCTGCCGAGGCGCTCGAGATGCGCTGGCGCGACATTGTTGACCAGCGCGACTTGCGGACGCGCGATGCGCGCGAGATACGCAATATCGCCCGGCTTGCCCGCACCCATCTCGAGCACGGCGTACTCCGCGTCGTCGGGCATCGCGAGCAAAGTCAGCGGAAGCCCGATCTCGTTGTTGAGATTGCCGGCGTTGACGTGCGTGCGGCCGTGGCGCGCGAGGATCGACGCCGCGAACGTCTTCACGGTCGTCTTGCCGTTCGATCCGGTGATGCCGATCACGCGCACGTCGCGCTGCGAGCGCACCGCGCGCGCGATTTCTCCGAGCGCGATCAGCGTATCGGCGACGACGACCTGAGGCAGATCCGTTTCGATTTCGTGATCGACCAGCGCCGCCGCCGCGCCGCGCTCTTTCGCCGTCGCGATGAAGTCGTGCGCGTCGTAACGCTCGCCGCGCAGCGCGACGAACAGTGCGCCCGGCGCCAGCGTGCGCGTGTCGGTCGACACCGTTTCGACGAACGTGCCGTTGCCGTGCAGCTGGCCGCCGATCCACGAAGCGATGTCGGTGAGGCGCAGTTTCATCGACGCGCCTCCAGCGCGGCGCGCGCCACGAGGAGATCGTCGAACGGATGCTTGACGCCGGCGATTTCCTGATACGGCTCGTGGCCTTTGCCGGCGATCAGCACGATGTCTCCGGCGCTCGCTTCGCTTACCGCGAGCGCGATCGCGGCGCCGCGGTCGCGCTCGATCAATGCAAGTTCCGGACGCGAGAGGCCGGCGACGATCTGCGCGACGATGTCGCCGCCGTCTTCGCCGCGCGGATTGTCGTCGGTGACGATGATGCGATCCGACAGCGCCTGCGCGATGGCGCCCATTTCGGGACGCTTGCCGGCATCGCGCTCGCCGCCGCAGCCGAAGACGCAGATGAGTCGACCGCTGCAATGCGCGCGCAGGCTCGTCAGCGCCTGCTCGAGCGCGTCGGGCGTGTGAGCGTAGTCGACGACGATCAGCGGCAGCGCGCCTTCGCCGCCGAGTCGGTTCATGCGTCCGGCGACCGGATCGAGATTCGACATCGCATCGCGGATCGCCTCGAACGGGAAATCGAGGCGTCCGAGGCACGATGCGACGGCGAGCAGGTTCGATACGTTGAATCGGCCGAGCAGGCGCGATTCGACGATGCCTTCGCCCCACGGCGTCGCCAGATGAAAACGCAGGCCAGACGTGCTCGTCGCGATATCGCGCGCGACGACATCGGCGTCGTCGCGATCGATGCCGTAGCGGATGAGAGCAACGTCTTCAGGCACGCGCGCTGCGAGCGCACGGCCGAACGCGTCATCCGCGTTGATGACAGCAGCGGTGAGTCCGGGCCAGGAAAACAGGCGCTCTTTCGCGGCGCCGTAGTCGCCCATCGTGCCGTGATAGTCGAGATGATCGCGCGTCAGGTTGGTGAATACCGCGATGTCGAACGCGACGCCGTTGACGCGGCCTTGATCGAGCGCATGCGAAGAGACTTCCATCGCGACGTGCGTCGCGTCTTCGTCGCGGAACGCGGCGAGCAGGCCCTGCACGGCGATCGCATCCGGCGTCGTGCGTACGCCTTCGGCGACGGCGCCGAAGAGTCCGGCGCCGAGCGTGCCGATCGTCGCGACCTTGTGGCCTGCGTGGCTCAACGCCTGCGCGAGAAGATGCACGGTCGAGGTCTTGCCGTTGGTGCCGGTGACGCCGACGATCGCGAGCGAGTGCGAGGGATCGGCGAAGAAGCGCGCGGCGATCGGTCCGACTTTTTCGCGGAGGCGATCGATCCAGATCAAAGGAGCATCCGCTCCGATTTCCCCCATCCGCCCTTCGGCCGAATGTAAAAAGGCGGGCGCGGACGCTACGACTACTTCGGGCCTCTCGGCCAGAATCGCCGCAGCGCCACGCGCCAACGCCGTCGGGGCAAACGTGATTCCATGTTCGCGCGAACCTTTGAGCGCGACGAATGCATCGCCGGCGCGCACTTCGCGCGAATCGAGCGCGAGACCGTGCACGACGATGCCGCCGGCCGCGCCGGCATCGGCGTGGTCGGCGAGAAGATCGGCGAGGCGCATCGCGCGTTCGGTCGTCATTACGGCACACCTTCTGCGTAGTTCGACATGTCCGCGCCGTCGTCGGACGGTGTCGGCTTGACGTCGATGGTGTGCGTGTTTTGGGGCGATCCGGTGTACCAATTCTTGACGTTGTCGGGCGGCACATCGAGGAGGCGCAGCGCGCCGTCCATGACCTTGCTGAAGACGGGCGCCGAGACGAGGCCGCCGTAGTACGCGCCCTGCGGGTCGTGGATCACGACGACGCCGACGAGCCGCGGATTCGACGCCGGCACCATGCCGACGAACAGCGAAATGTGGCGATTGTCGTAGCCGCCGCCCGATGCCGCGCGCGACGTGCCGGTCTTGCCGGCGACGCGGTAGTTCGTGATCGCGGCCTTGAGGCCCGAGCCTTCGGGCGTCACGACCGTCTCGAGCATCTTGCGGATGTTCGCAGCGATCTCGGGATCGATGACGGCCGTATCGGGGTTCTGCGCGCCCTTGACGAACGTCGGCGCGCGCAGGCGCCCGTTGTTCGCGATCGCCGTGTATGCATTCACGAGCTGCAGCGGCGTCACGTTGAGGCCGTAGCCGTACGAGATCGTCGCCTGCTCGACCGGCCCCCAGCTCTTCGCGATCGGCAGCAACCCCGGCGATTCGCCCGGAAATCCCGAACCCGTGACTTCGCCGAAGCCGTAGCGGTGATCGACGTCGTACATGTGATCACGCGTCAGCGTGAGGCCGATCTTCGCGGCGCCGACGTTGCTCGAATGCGTGATGACACCGGTCACGTCGAGCATGCCCTTGTTGTGCACGTCGCGGATCACGCGACCGTCGGCGAGCGTGAACGTGCCCGGCGTCGTGTCGACCGGCGTGTGCGGCTTCCATTTGCCGCTTTCCAGCGCGGCCGAGATCGTGAACGCCTTGATCGTCGAGCCGGGCTCGACGACGTCAGTGACCGCGCGGTTGCGCCGGCTCTGCGGATCGATGTTGACGCGCGAATTCGGGTTGAACGACGGCGCGTTGACCATCGCCAGCACTTCGCCGTTGGTCGCGTCGAGCACGACCATCGAACCCGACGTCGCGTGATGCTCCTGCAAGCCGGCGAGCAGCTCGCGATACGCCAGATACTGGATGCGCCGGTCGATCGAGAGCGTCAGATCGCGGCCCGGCTGCGCCTCGCGCAGAAGCTCGACGTTCTCGACGACCTGCCCGTGCAGATCGCGGATCACGCGCTTCATGCCGGGCTTGCCGGCGAGCCAGTCGTCGAACGCGAGCTCGAGGCCTTCCTGGCCGCGATCGTCGATGTTGGTGAAGCCGAGCACGTGCGCCATGACTTCGCCGTTCGGGTAGTAACGGCGGAACTCGCGCTCGCTGGCGACGCCCGGAATCTCGAGTTTCAGGATCGCTTTCGCGTCGTCCGGATTGAGATGACGCTTGAGATAGACGAACTCCTTGTCAGAGCGCTGCACCAGCTTTTGCTTGAGATCGTCCTCGTCGAGATCGAGCGCCTTGGCAAGCTCGGGCAGGCGATCGGCATTGCCGAGGACATCGACCGGATTGGCCCAGATCGAATCGACCGGCGTCGACACCGCGAGCGGCTCGCCGTTGCGATCGAAGATCGTGCCGCGCGAAACCGCGATCGGAATGTCGCGCAGATAACGCTGGTCGCCTTGCTCCTGATAGAAATCCTTGCGCACCACCTGCAGATCGACCGCGCGAACCACCAGCGCGCTCGACGTCAACGCGAGCACCATCACGACTCCGTAGAGCCGAGCGCGCGTGTTGGCGGGCTTGACGCGCTTCATCGGCGGATCACGACGGTTTCGGCGGGATTCGGCGACACCATGCCCAGGCGCCCGCGCGCGATCTGCTCGATGCGGTTGTTCTCGGCCCACGTGGCCTGCTCGAGCTGCAGGCGGCCGAATTCGAAATTGAGATCGTCGCGCTCGTTGCCGAGCTTGGTCAGCTCGACGAAGAGAACGCGGCTTTGCTGGATCGCGTAGACGACGCCGATCGCGCTGCCGACGACAGCGGCGAGGAGCAAGGTCATGACGGCGGCAACGCGCTTGCTCATAGCCGCTTCTCCGCGATGCGGAGCACGGCGCTGCGCGCGCGCGGATTCGCGTCGACTTCCGCTTCGCCGGCGAACTGCGCCTTGCCGATCGCGACGAGCGCGGACGGCGCCTGCACGGGCACCGGCAATCCGCGCGGAACGCGCGCCGGCGCCTCGCCGCGGATGAACTGCTTGACGATGCGGTCTTCGAGCGAATGGAAGCTGATCACCGCGAGGCGTCCGCCTGGCTTCAGGCGATCGCGCGCGGCTTCGAGACCGGCCGTGAGCTCGCCGAGCTCGTCGTTGACGTGCATGCGCAGCGCCTGGAACGTGCGCGTCGCGGGGTGCTTGTGGCGCTCGCGGTAGCCGATCGTGCGGACGACGAGGTCGGCGAGCTCTCGCGTCGTGCGAAGCGCCTTGTCCGTTCTTGCCGCGACGATCGCCCGCGCAATGCGTCGGCTCATCCTCTCCTCGCCCAAATGCCACAGCACGTCGGCAATCTCCGCTTCACCGGCTTCGGCGAGCCAGTGCGCCGCGCTGGGGCCCCTTGTCGGGTCCATACGCATGTCCAGCGGGCCGTCCGCCTGGAAACTGAACCCGCGATCGGGTTCATCCAGTTGCGGCGACGACACGCCGAGATCGAACAGCACGCCATCCAGGCCGCTGGCCGTCTCCTCCCAATCACCGAGCCCGGCGAACGTCGCGTGGCGCATGCGCACGCGCGAATCGGCGCCGAACTCCCTTTGCGCACTCGCGATCGCCTCCGGATCGCGATCCATCAACAGAAGCCTTCCTTCGGGCCCCAGGCTCTTCAGCACTTCGCGCGCATGACCGCCGCGTCCGAACGTGCCGTCGAGATAGATCCCTTCCTTGCGCACCCGCAGACCTTCCACCGTCTCCGCCAGCATCACCGGCACATGCGAACCCGACGTTCCGCGTGCCGTCACAGCTTCAGCTCGAGCATGTCCTCCGTGATCTGATCCTCGCCGATCGTTTCGCGGATCTTCGCGAGGTGCGCCTGTTCGCCCCAGAGCTCGAACTTGTTGCCCATGCCGAGCAGAACCGCGCGCTTCTCGATGCCCGCCGCCGCGCGCTGACTCGCCGGCAAAAGGATCCGGCCGTTGCCGTCCGGCTCGACGTGCGCCGCGGCGCCGACGAGTTTCATCTGCAGGTTGCGATGCACGGCTTTGACGCTCGGCAGCGCATTCACTTCGTCGCGCACGCGCTCCCATTCCTTGTCCGGGAAAATCCACAGGCACCCGTGCTCGAACGGGTTGTAAGTCACGACCAGACGATTCCCGCTCGCTTGGGCAACAAGCTCCCGATGGGCCGCCGGAATGGCGATCCGTCCTTTGTCGTCCAGAGTGATGGCTGTCTCGCCTTGGAACATAGAAACCACTAAAAACCACAAAAACCCACCGACGCCCACCTTAGGGCGCAACTACAGGCCTGTCAAGGAAAAATTCGGGCGTGAAAACAGCGTGATACGGAGTCGGCGGGTGGGTTTTTGGGTGCCGGTTTCCACCCTGTTCGGGAGGGTTCGATCGGCGGTGGAGGTCGGGCCGGACGCGCGGGTCGGCCGGGGGCGCCGGGGGTACCTGTGGAGCTTTAAGAGGTGCCGAGGTGGCCCAATCGACTGGACCCTCGAAACGTATCGCCGCCGCGGCGGCGACTTGCGGATAAAATTATCTCTTTATAAGTATTATAAAAATAACTAGATACTCAATATCTGCATGCGTCACCAGCGCAGCAGTTCCGCATCGAGATCCATCGCTTTCGCCACTTTATCGAGCGTCGCCTTGCGCGGTCGCTTGGCTCGTTCCATCTGCGCGTACGCGGCCTGCGAAACGCGCATGCGCGATGCGACTTCGGCTTGCGTGAAACCCAGATGCTCGCGCCATGCCGCCATCGCCGAAACGCCGCGTTCGTAGGCGATGTTGACGACTTCGTTCGGCACCGCGCCGCGCGCGAAGTTCGGGCGCAATTTGCGGAACTGCGCATACGGAATCACGACGAACGCAGGCTTTCCGTCCGCGCCGACGATGATCTGGAATTCAGTACGTGCGTTCATCTCGCTTCCTCACTTCTTCGATCATGACGATATGGACTGCACCGTCGAAGTTGAAGAACACGCGATAGTTGCCAACGCGAAGTCTGTAGTCGCACTCGTGATGCACGAGCGCCTTGACGTTGCGCGCCAGCGACAAGTCGGAGAGCTCGTCGGTGACAGCGTTGCGAATCTTTGCATTGGCAGCCGCCTCGATCTTGCGTAGTTGACGCAACGCTCTAGGTCGCCAAAGGATTGAATTCACTCCAGCAATATAAGTAATTAATAAGTATTGTCAAGCGCACCAGAAACGAAAGCGGGACACGACGCCATTGCGCCGTGTCCCGCCGATTCGAAGGAGCCAGCCGATAAGCCGGGTTCTGTCGTTGAGCAGCCATTCCTCTAGGCCTTGCGTCGCCGCAAGGCTCGAGCAACCTACCCGGGAGTGACGCGGGCCGCGTCATGGCTCCCCTATTCGGTCTTGCTCCAGGTGGGGTTTGCCGTGCCACGCGGCGTTGGCCCCGCGCGCGGTGCGCTCTTACCGCACCGTTTCACCCTTGCCACGCACATCGCGAGATGCCGTTCGGCGGTTTGCTTTCTGTTGCACTTTCCGTCGGCTTACGCCGCCCAGGCGTTACCTGGCACCTTGCCCTATGGAGCCCGGACTTTCCTCGGCGCAGCAAGTGCGACGCGGCTGCCTGGCCGACTCCGCCCCCATTCTATCGCGCGTCTTCGTAGCGTGCCGCGCCACATGACGCCGCGACGCGCAGCATCGCATCGAGGCTCTTTTCCACATCGGCGTCCGTCGTGGCCCACGACGAAACGCTGATCCGCATCGCCGCCGTGCCCTGCCATACCGTGCCGCCGCACCAGCACGTGCCTTCGGCCTGCAAGGCTGCAATCACGCGGCGCGTCGTCGCCTCGCCGCCGAAATCGACCAGCACTTGATTGAGCGCGATGTCGTTCAACACGCGATAGCCGCCGGCGCGCAGGCCTTCGGCGAAACGTCGCGCCTGACGGCAATTGCGTTCGACGAGCTCGGTGACGCCGCTGCGTCCGAGATTGCGCAACGCGGCCCACACTTCGACGCCGCGTGCTTTGCGCGAAAGCTCGGGCGTGTAATCCGATGGATTGCGCACGTCCGACAACGTCGGCAGATAGTCGGCCGTGATCGCCATCGCAGCGCGCATCGCTTCGGCGTCGCGCGAGAAAGCGAGCCCACTGTCGTAAGGCACGTTCAACCACTTGTGCGCATCGGTCGCCCACGAGTCCGCATCGGCAACGCCCTGCATCGACTTTGCAAACTGCTTCGATGCCGCCGCCCAAAGTCCGAATGCACCGTCGACATGAACCCACGCGCCGCGGCCGCGCACACGCGCGCAGATCTCGCCGATCGGATCGATCGCTCCGGTGTTGACGTTGCCGGCCTGCGTGCAAACGATCGCAGGCAGCTCGAAATCCGGTAGCGCATCGGCGCGCATGCGGCCTTGATCGTCAACCGGCACCTTCACTACGCGATTGCGGCCGAGACCGAGCAGGCCGAGCGCCTTGATCAGACTCGCATGCGCTTCCTCGCCGACGACGACGGTGATCGGCGGCGCACCGAAAAGCCCGTCCGCTTCGACCGACCATCCTGCACGCGCAAGCACCGCATGACGCGCGGCCGCGAGTGCGACAAAATTCGCGACGGTCGCGCCGGTGACGAACGCGCCTCCGGTTTCGCTCGGCAAGCCGAAGAGCTCGATCAGCCAACGTAGCGCGACCTGCTCGAAGCGCGCGGTCGACGGAGTGACGTTCGACAGCGCCGAATTCTGATCCCACGCGGTGGCGAGCCAATTCGCCGCGAGCGTCGCCGGCAGCGATCCGCCGATGACGAAGCCGAAGAAGCGCCGTCCCGCCATCGCCATCGTAGCGGGCGATCCGAAACGGTCGAGCTCGGCGAGCACTTGCGCATCTTCGCAACCGTGCGAAGGCAACGGCACATCGAGCGCAGCCAACGCCGCGACCGCTTGCGCATCGGGCGCGACCGCGCGCGCATCGAGCCCATCCAGATACGCCGACGCACGTTCGGCGGCATCACGCAGCAACTCATTCATCGCGCGCCTCTTCGTCGAGTGGAGGAACGAACGCGAATCCGATCGGTCAATTCGATCCATCCGAATGATACAGCGCCTTGCGCGGTGCGCCGGTGATCGCGGCCGCGAGCTTCGCCGCCTTGGCCGGCGGCAATTCCTCGCGCAAGAGCGCGAACACGCGCCGTCCTTCGGCGAGCTGCGCGTCCGCATCGTCCGCTTCGGCGCCTGCGATCAGCACGACGAACTCGCCGCGCTCCTGATTCGCATCGGCAGCGAGCCGCGCCTGGATCTCGGCGAGCGGCGCACCGATGACAGTCTCGAATATCTTGGTCAGCTCGCGCGCGAGCACGCCGTTGCGATCGCCGCCGAATACCGCTACCGCGTCGGCGATCGATTCGGCGATGCGATGGCTCGATTCGTAGAAGATCAGCGTGCGCGTTTCCGCGACGAGCTCGCTCATGCGTTCACGCCGCGCCGACGACTTCGCCGGAAGAAATCCTTCGAACACGAAACGATCGCTCGGCAGACCCGCGACCGACAAAGCCGCGATCGCCGCGCACGGCCCCGGCACCGGCGACACGGTCGCGCCCGCTTCGCGCACCGCGCGCACGAGGCGAAAACCGGGATCGCTGATCAGCGGCGTGCCGGCGTCCGAGATCAGCGCGACGTCGCTGCCGGCCTGGATCATCTCGACGATGCGCATCGCCTGCTCGCGCTCGTTGTGCTCGTGCAGCGCGAGCACGCGCGCCGTGCTGCCGGCGCGCGCGAGCAACGGCGCGCTGTGGCGCGTGTCCTCGGCGGCGACGAGAGCTACCGAGCGCAGCACCGCAGCGGCGCGCGGCGAAAGATCGTCGAGATTGCCGATCGGCGTTGCGACGACCCAAAGCCGGCCCGCGCTCGCGTTCATTGTGCTCTCCATGAGGCGCGACGAGCATAGCGGATGGCCGCCGCGCCGGCCGAGGCGAAGCCGCGATCCGCTATGATGCGAGGCATGAACGGACTCCTTCTCATGTCGGCTCGCCGCCTCTCCTCCGGACCCCGGCTGCGCCCCGCGGCGGCGTTGATTCTTGCGTTGACGCTCGCCGCCTGCGCGACGATGCCGGAGAGCGAACCTGAGGTCTCGACCGCCGAAGGCGCGCGCGCCGAGCAGCTCTACAAGCAAGGCGATCTCGATCAGGCTGCGTCCGCGTTTCTTGCGCTCGCCGAATCGACCGACGGCGGCGCCTCAGCGCATTACCGCCTGCGTGCCGCCGAAGCGCTGCACGACGCCGGCGATCTCGAAGGCGCCGCGCGTACGCTCGGCGATTTGAAACGACGCCGACTGCACGGCGACGAGCAAGTTCGGCTCGATCTCCTCGATGCCGAGATCGCGCTCGCGCACGGCGATGCCGCACAGGCGCAGGCTTTGCTGACGGTGCCGGAAACGGAATTGCCGCCGGCGCTGCGCATCCGCGCGCTCGAATTGCGCGCACGCGCGCAAGTGGCCGCAGGCGATCGCTACGCCGCGGCGCGCACGCGCGCCGTGCTCGATCGCAGCCTTGTGGGCGCGGATCGCGATCAGAATCGCAAGGAGATCATCGAGACGCTTGCCGCGCTCGAAGGCGACGATTTGAAATCGCGCGCCGAATCGCTCGCGCCGGATGATCCGCTGCGTCCGTGGATCGAGCAGGCGCTCCGCGCGAAAGGCCTTGCGATGGCGCGCAATATGCCGCGACCGAGCCGGCCGGTCGGCACGATGCAGCCCGACAACGGCGGCGCGATGCAGGCCGAAGGTTTCCAGGCGCCGCAGCACATCGCACTCTTGCTGCCCCTCGGCGCGCAGCTCTCCGCGGTGTCGCAATCGATCCGCGACGGCTTCCTCACCGCGTATTTCAGCGGCGAAAACGCCAAACACGCGGACGTGCGCATCTACGATGCCGGCAAGACGCCGGCCGACGCGATCGCCGCCTACAAGCAGGCCGTCGCCGACGGCGCCGATCATGTCGTCGGTCCGCTGCAACGCGAAGCTGTCGGCGAGTTGTTCCATCAGCCACTGACGGCACGCGTGCTCGCGTTGAATCATCCGGACACCGGCGAAGTGCCGCCGGCCGGCAGCGCGGAATTCGGTCTCCTGCCCGACAGCGAAGGCGCGCAGGTCGCCGAGCACATGCACGAGCGCGGCATCACGCGCGCCGCGGTGATCGCCGCCGACACCGACTGGGCCGAACGCGCGTCGCTCGCGTTCCGCGCGCAATTCGAAGCGAGCGGCGGCAAGATCGTCGGCGAAGCGCGCCTTCGCGAAAACGACGTCAACTTCAAGACACCGATCGTCCAGGCGACCGCCAGCCTCGGCGAAGGCGCCGATGTCGGCGTCTTCATCAGCATGCGCCCGCAACAGGCGCGCCTGCTACTGCCGCAGCTCAAGATCGCCAGCATTTCGGCGCCGGTGTTCGGCACCTCGCACGTCTATTCCGGCGATCCCAATCCCGGTCTCGATCGCGATCTCGACGGCGTCGAGTTCTGCGACGCGCCGTGGCTCTTCGGTCCGGTGCCCGGGCGTCCCGATCGTGCGCGCATCTCGCGCCAGGTCGCGAGCGCGAACGGCGTCGGCGCGCGGCTCTTCGCGTTCGGCATGGATGCGTACGGGCTGCTACCGTACATGGACTGGCTGCTCGCGCATCCCGATGCGTACCTCGAAGGCGCCACCGGCCAGCTCACTGCCGACAACTTCGGGCGCGTGCACCGCTCGATCGCATGGGCGCGCTTCAACGGCGGCGTCGCGCAGCCGGTCGAAGGCGCGCTCAGCGCGATGCCCGACACGCAATGAGAAGCGCGGACGCGATGTCCGCTGTTTCCCGGGCGGAACGCCCGTGACAACCAACGCCCAAACGCGCAGCGCCGGCGCCCGCTACGAAGACGTCGCGCTCGATCACCTCACACGCGCCGGCCTCACGCTCGTCGCGCGAAACTATTCGTGCCGCTACGGCGAGATCGATCTGGTCATGCGCGATCGCGACATCATCGTATTCGTCGAAGTGCGCTACCGCCGCGGCGCTGGCTTCGGCGGCGGCATCGATTCGGTCGACGCCGCCAAGCGCGCGAAACTCGTGCGCGCGGCCGAAGTCTTCCTGATCGATCACCCGCGCCTCGCCGGTGCCGCCTGCCGTTTCGACGTGCTCGCGATCGGCGGCGCAGAAGGCGCACCGTCGATGGACTGGCGCCGCAACGCATTCGAAGCCTGCTGAGAGATGTCCATGCGCATTTCCCGACTGTTACTCGCCTCCTGCATTGCCCTCACGACGCCGCTGCTTGGCGGCTGCATCGCCGCCCTCTTCGGAGGCGCCGCCGTCGGCGGCAGCGCCGCGCACGATCGCCGCGGCGTCGGCACGTACGTCGACGACAAGCGCATCTATCTCGCCGCGTACGACAACCTCAACAAGGACAAGGAGCTCGCGCTCAAGAACGACGTCGTCATCGTCGTCTACGACGGCGTGATCCTGCTCGTCGGCGAAGTGCGCACGCAAGAATTGAAGACGCGCGCCGAGCATCTGGTCAGCGGCTACGAAGGCACGCGGCGCATCGTCAACGAGCTTCAAGTCGGCGAGCCCGAAGGATTCTGGTCGCGCCGCGCGAACAACGCGATCACGGCGCGCGTCAAGACTGGATTTCTCGATCTGACCAGCCTTCCGGGTTTCGATCCGACGAGAGTCAACGTGACGACGGCGCATCGCGTCGTGTACCTCATGGGCAAGGTCACGCACGAGGAAGACGACGCCGTGACCGAGATCGCGCGCAACGTCGACGGCGTCGAGAAGGTCGTCAAAGTCTTCGACTATTCCGATTGAGCGAACGCGGCATGGATCTTCCCGGCGCACTGATCGACACGCTGCGAGCCTCGTTCGGCGAGGACGGCGTCGCGACCGATCAGGCGGTGCGCATCGTCTACGGCTACGACAACTCGCGCCGCGAGGCGACGCCGGATGCGGTCGTGTTCGCCAAGACGCACGAGCAGATCGTCGCGCTGGTGCGCGCCTGTCGCGCGCATCGCGTTCCGATCGTCGCGCGCGGACGCGGCACCAACACGACCGGCGCCAGCGTGCCGATCGCGGGCGGCATCGTCGTCTCGTTCGAACGCATGAACCGCATCGTGCGCATCGACCCCGCCAACCGCATCGCCGTTGTCGAGCCCGGCGTGCTCAACGCGGACTTGCAGCGCGCGCTCGAGTCGCACGCCTTGTTCTGGCCGCCCGATCCGACCTCGGCGCCGTATTGCACGATCGGCGGCAACCTCGCCTGCAACGCCGGCGGTCCGCGCGCAGTGAAGTACGGCGCGACGCGCGACAACGTGCTCGCCGTACGCGCCGTCGCGGGCAGCGGCGAGGAATTGCGCGCCGGCACGCCGACGACGAAAGGCGCGACCGGCTACGACCTGACGCGTCTTTTGATCGGATCGGAAGGCACGCTCGCGATCATCACCGAAGCGACGCTGAAACTGACGCCGCTGGCCTCGGCCAAGCGCACATTGCGCGCGACGTACACCGACGTCGAGTCCGCAGCCGCCGCGGTCGCACGGATCATGGCGCAGCCTTCGACGCCGTGCGCGCTCGAATTCCTCGACGGCGAATCGCTGCGCCTTGCGCGCGCGCAAGGCGGCGATGCGATTCCCGAAGCGGGTGCGATGCTGATCGTCGAAGCCGACGGCAACGAAGCGACGCTGTCGTCGGCCGTCGATGCGATCTCGCGCGCCGCGCGCGGTTCGGGACTCATCGATCTTTCGGTCGCGGCCAACGCGGACGACGTCGCGCAGCTCTGGGCGGCGCGCAAGGCGCTGTCGCCGGCGTTGCGCACGCTGTCGCCGAAGAAGATCAACGAAGACGTGGTCGTGCCCGTGAGCCGCGTGCCTGAGCTCGTCGCGGCGACGCGCGAGTTGTCGGCGCGCTACTCCGTGCCCATCGTCTGCTTCGGCCACGCGGGCAACGGCAACGTGCACGTGAATCTCTTGCCGCGCGACGATGCGGAGCTCGCGCGTGCGCACGAATGCCTCGGCGAGATCTTCGATGTCGTGATCCGGCTCGAAGGCACGCTTTCGGGCGAGCACGGCATCGGACTCGCCAAGCGCGATTTCATGCCGCGCGCGCTCGACGCGGGCGCGCTGGCCCTCATGCGGCGCGTCAAGGACGCGTTCGACCCGGACGGAATCATGAATCCCGGCAAGCTCTTGCCGGCCCAAACTGCAGAAATGTAAAGCCGCCGGATCTACGGTGGCTCTCGTTTTTCGGGTGGAGTAACCTTCCGCCGGGGTGGTCGGTGTTGCGATCGAATCGAAGCGAAGACTTCGACGAACCCAGGGAGTGACGCCATGCGAACGAGAACGATCCGGAGCGCGCTTGCGCTCTTGCTTGTGTCGACGGCGAATGCGGCGCTCGCCGTCAGCCTGAATCCGAAAGGCACCGGTCAGGCGCTGATTTATCCGTACTACACCGTCAACAACAGCCAGGACACGCTGATCTCCGTCGTCAACACGTCGGCAGTCGGCAAGGTCGCCGAAGTGCGATTCCTCGAAGGTTACAACGGCCGCGACACGCTCGCGTTCACGCTGTTTCTGTCCAAGTTCGACGTATGGACGGCGGCCGTCACGCAAGCCTCCGACGACGGCGGCGCGATCCTCAAGACCAGCGACGCGAGCTGCACGTTCCCGAGGATTCTCACGACCGGCGCTTCCTTCCTGTCGACAGGCTACGACGGCAGCGGCACGCTTCCGGCGGACAGCGGACCGCAAACGATCACGCGCACGCGCGAAGGTTTCATCGAGATCATCGCGGGCGGCGACATCGTCGCGGACAGCACGACCGACGTCGCGATCACGCACGTGCAGAACGGCAACGCCGGCGGAGGCGTTCCACCCGGTTGCGCGGATCTTTCCGCAACGAGCTTCTTCAGCGACATCGTCGCGCCGACCGGCGGTCTCTTCGGCAACGCGACGATCGTCAACGTCGGCCTCGGCACGTTCTTCGGCTACAACGCCGAAGCGCTGCAGGGATTCACCGACACTGCGCTGTTCTCGGAATCGCACGCCGACGGACCGACTCTCGCCGATGCGAATTCGAGCGACGCCGCGCCCGGCGGCGCGATCGCGAATATCTTCAACCAGGACGGACGTCCGTTGTCGCTCTCGTACGCGATCGGCGTCGATGCGGTTAGCGCCGCGCTGATGGCCGACTCGATCTACAACGAATACGTCGTCGATCCTTCGCTCGGCGCCAGCACCGACTGGGTCGTCACGTTCCCGACCAAGCATTTCTACGTCGACGGCGCGTATGGAGACGGACCGCTGCAGCCGTTCGCGGAATCGTTCACGGACGGCGTATCCAATGTACTGGTGGAAGCGACCATCTACGATCGCGAAGAAGGCGTCGTGACGTTAGGGCCGTGCACGCTTTGTCCGCCGGTCGACATCACGCCCGCGTTCGCCTACGAAGTCAACGTCGCCACGTTCGAAAACCAGATCGTGCCCGTGACCGCAGGTCCGCTGGGATCGGCGCTGACCAGCCTTCTCATCCCGCCGAACGGAACCGACGGAGCGGCGATCGTCGATCTTGCGATCGGCGACGGTGGACACTCGCTTTCCGGCGGCGCGGACGCATCGGGCAGCGCGGTGACGCTGAAGGGACTGCCTGTCGTCGGCTTCATGGCCTACAACGTCATCAACGCGCAGGCCCAACCCGGAATGCTCGCCAACTACAGCGGCACGTATCGGCACCGATCGACGATGTCGTGCAACGGTCCCGCCGGCGAATGCGCGTCGGTCATCACCGGCGGAGGGCAATGACATGAAGCGCTCTCTTCGTCACATCGCATCCCTCGGCCTCGCGCTGCCGCTCGCCGGCAACGCCGTCACGCTGAGCCACAACGGCATCGGGCAGGCGCTCGTCTATCCTTACTACACGGTCAACAAGAGCCAGGACACGCTGATCTCGGTGACCAATGCATCGGGCATCGGCAAAGCCGTCGAAGTGCGTTTCCTCGAAGGCTACAACGGCCGCGAAGTGCTCGCGTTCGTCGTGTTCCTATCGCCGCACGACGTGTGGACCGCGGCGATCAGCCAGACCGCGGATGACGGCGGCGCGATCCTGCATACCAGCGATCGCAGCTGCACGTTCCCCGCAATCGGCAGCGAAGGCGTCGCGTTCACGAGCTTCAACTACGACGGCGGCTCGAGCCTTCCCGCCGACAGCGGTCCGCAGGACATCACGCGCACGCGCGAAGGTTCGATCGACATCATCGCCGGCGGCGACATCGTTCCGGGCACCGCGACCGATGATGCGATCGAGCACGTGCAGAACGGCAATCCCGGACAGGGCACGCCGCCCGGCTGCGCGACATTGAGCGAATCCAATCTCGGCGCGGACCTCGTCGCGCCGACCGGCGGAATCTTCGGATCGGCGTCTATCGTCAACGTCGGCCAGGGCACGCTGTTCGCCTATGACGCCGATGCGCTCGCGGACTTCACGACGACTTCGCTGTTCGACATTCCGAACGGTGTCGCGCCGACGCTCGATCGCGCGAATTCGTCCGACGGCACGCCCGGCGTAACCGCGAGCGTCGTCGACGACAATGGCCAGCCGATAACTCTGCACTACGCGCAAGGCATCGACGCGGTCAGCGCCGTCTTCATGTCGGCCGCGCTCCGCAACGAGTTCCTGACCGACGGCTCGCTCGGCGCGAACACCGACTGGATCGTGACGCTTCCGACCAAGCGCTTCTATGTCGACGATACTATCTACGCGTCCGCGCCGAGATTGCCGTTCGCCGAATCGTTCCACAGCCCCGGCGTCTCGTTCGTGACGTGGGCGGGTCTTGTCTATGACCGCGAGGAGGGCGTCGACGCGACTTATCCGCTCGGCGGCTGCGGCTTCATCTGCCCCGGGGACATGACGCGTGAGTTCGGCTACGAGGTGAACACGCTGAGCTTCCTTCCGAGCGGCACGGCAGACGGAACGCCGTCCGGTGTGTTCGGTTCGAAGCTGACGTCGAACTTCAACGCCTACGGCGCGGACGGCACCGGGACGATGGGCACGTCGGGATGGGTGAGCGTGGACGTCTATTCGGCCGATGGCGGCCACTTGCTCCCCGGCGGAACGCTCGCAAACGGCAGCGCCGTGACGCTGCTAGGCCTGCCGGTGACGGGCTTCATGGCCTACAACATCATCAACGCGCAGGCGCAGCCCGGGATGCTCGCAAACTACGGCGGAACGTTTCCGATGCGTGGGGCATTCGCTTGCTCGGACGATGCCGGCCTCTGCGCGCCGATCAACAACGGCGCGGGCGGATAGGACAACGTCTCGAACTCAGCGCGCGATCGCGCCGGCGATGCCGAGCGCGATCGCGCCATAGACACCGGCGAGCACATCGTCGAGCATCGCGCCGAGCCCGCCCTTGACGTTGCGATCGGCCCACGACGCCGGCCACGGTTTCCACACGTCGAACACGCGGAACACAACGAAGCCGACCGCGACCCAGATCCATCCGCGCGGCCAGATCACGAGCGGCGTCAACGTGATCCACTGTCCGACGAACTCGTCCCAGACGACGACGCCGGGATCTTCAATCCCGAGTTTGCCGATCACGACCTGCGACGCCCACACGCCGATCGCGAACGCGGCGACGATCACCAGCGCGTAAAGCGGCAACGAGAGCTCGCAGAGCGCGAGCCACGGCAGCAATGCGACCGCGGAACCGACCGTGCCGGACGCGAACGGGCTGAAGCCGGACCCGAATCCGCTCGCGATCCAACCGGCGGGGTGCGCAAGGATCGCGCGACGCTGCGCGGCATCGAGTCTCATGCGAAATGCTCCCATCCGCGCTGCGCCAGCACGATCTCGGCACCGGATTCGTCGATCAGGCGTACGCCCGCGCCGTCGACGATGCGCCCGATGCGCGTCGCGCCGCCACCGACCTTGGCGAGATCGCGGAGCGCGGCCGGCGCCTTGTCCGGGGGCAGCGTGAAAGCCAACTCGTAGTCGTCGCCGCCGCTTGCCTGCAGAACGAGGCGCGTCGACGAATCGAAGGTCTGCAGCAACGCCGGCGATGCGGGCAACAGCTCCGAAGAAATCTCGATCGCGACACCGCTCCTTTGCGCGACGTGACCGAGATCGGCGAGCAAACCATCGGACACGTCGATGCACGACGACGCCGATTCGCGCAATACGATGCCGGCGGCGATGCGCGGCGTCGGCCGGTCGAGCCGCGCGATCAAGGATTCGCGCACCGCGTCGGGCGCGGCAGCGAGATCGGCATGGTTTGCCGCGCGCTTGTCGAGACAGCGAAGTCCCGCCGCCGCGTCGCCGAGCGTGCCGGTGACGAAGACGAGATCGCCGACACGCGCTCCGTCGCGGCGCAGCGCCTGATCGTCCGGTACAAAACCTATTGCGGTCACGCCGATCGTCAGCGCGCCGCGCGTCGTGTCGCCGCCGATCAGCGCCACGTGATGCTGCGAGGCAAGTTCCGCGAATCCGTCGGCGAAGCGTTCGACGAAGCCGCGGTCCGCATCGGGCAACGTGAGCGAAAGAAGCACCCACGCGGGCGTCGCGCCCATCGCGGCGAGATCGGAAAGATTCACGGCCAGCGATTTCCAGCCGATGTCTTCGGGCCGGGTCGAGTGCGGAAAATGCACGCCGCCGACGAGCGTGTCGGTGGTCATGACGAGTTGATGTCCCGCGGGCGCAGCGAGGATCGCAGCATCGTCGCCGATGCCCAAGCGGACATCCGCGCGCGCGATCGCGACGCGATCGCGCAGGATCGCGATCAAATCGAACTCGCCTTCGCGATGAGCCGGATCGTGCGCCATGGCGCTCACGGATACACGAACGCGAGGCGGCAGAACAGCACCGCGCCGACGAACCACTGCATCGCGAACACGGCGAGTCGTCCGCGCGGACCGAAACGCTCGAGCTCGAGCGCGGCCGGAACGATCGCGAACGGCTGCAGGAACAGCCAGACGCGCGCGTTTTCGGCGCGCAGCAGGCCGGAGAGATCGACGATCAGGATCGTCGCGAGCGCGATCGCCGACAAGACGAGATCGCGGCGCGCGATATCGAACGAAACGAAAAGCTTGCGCACCGACAACACCAGCAACGGCAGCATCACCATGCCCGCGCCGATGAAAAAATCATACGGCGCGGTGAAGAGGCACGAAAACCACGGGCGCATGAGCCGCACCGAGAGCTCGTTCTGCTCGCCGATCGCATGCGCGAGGCTGCGCAACGGATCGTACGACGCGGCAACCCACAGCACGACATACGGAATAACGAGACCCGCAGCGCCGATCAACGACGATACGATCAGCCGGCGCCACGCATCCGCAGAAGCGTGCTCCCGCCGAAGAAAATACGCGGCGTACAACACGACGAAGGCGCCGACGACGAGCAGGTTGTAGGCGAAGAAAGTAGACACGAACAGCGTCGCCGCGAACAGCAGCGCGTGCGCGCGCGATCCGTGCAGCGCCTTTGCCCACGACAGCGCCAGCAGCATCGCGAAGATCGGGTAGATCTGATCGAGATCGGGCAGGAAGAACGCGAGCGCCGGCAGCAACGCGTACATCGCGCAGGCGAGAAGCCGCGATCGGCGCTCGTCCGTCCAGAGGCCGGCGAACGCGTACATCACCGGCACGCCGAGCGATGCGACGAGGCCGACCGTAATTCCGCCCGCGAGCGCGGCCGTCGGCGCCGGCAATAATTGCTGCCACGCGTAGTAATACAGCACGGGCCCGGGTGGATGCGTCGCGGAATGAAGACCGAGCTCGTAGGTGTGGAACCCGCGGAGCCACGCCATGACGCCGGAAATATTCTGCGCATCGGTGAAGTAGCTGGTCGCGCGCGGCGACATCACGATAGCGCGCAGATGCTCGATGCCGTCCGGATGACACAGCAACGCGAGCGATTGCATCGCAAGGCACGTGACGACGAGCAGAATGAGCGGACGCACGACACTGCGCGGCGCATCGGTTCGCTCGATGTCGCGCCAGGCGAAGAAGAACGGAATCAGCGCGGGCGCGAGGAACGCGAGCGTGCGCGCGAGGCCAAGATCGCGCGGCGGCCAGCGCCAGTATTGCGGACCGGCGAGCTCGTCGATGCCGGCGAGGATGCCGCACGCGAACGCAAATCCGACGATCAGCACCAACGCGAGCGCAGCGGTCTGTGCGCGCGCAGAAGGATTCGCGCCGGTCGACGTCATCGCACGATCATTCCGCGGCGTGGCGTTCGGCCGCGCGCCATTCGGCGGCGAGCTTGTCGAGCACGCCGTTGACGTACGTATGGCCGTATTCGGCGCCGAACCGCTTGACCACTTCGACCGCTTCGTTGATGACGACGCGATACGGCACGTCGATGCGATGGCGCAGCTCGTAAGCGCCAATGCGCAGCGCGGCGCGTTCGATCGGATCGACGCGATCGATCTCGCGATCGAGCAGCGGCGCAAGTGCCGCGTCGAGCTCGGCGCAATGGCCTTCGACGCCGCGCACGATGTCCTCGAAATAATCGAGATCGGCGATTTCCATGTCCTGCTCGTGGCGGAACTCGTCGATGACGCGCGCGATCGGATTGCCGCTGACTTGCCAGGCGTAGATCGCCTGCAAGGCGCGGCGGCGCGCACGCGAGCGCGCGAGCATGTCGATGCCGGCGGGATGGCGGCTCACGAGTGCGCTCCGCGCGCGATGCGGTGGGAATCGTCAGTCATGCGTCCATTGAACCATGAGATCGGCCATTTCCAGCGCGGCGAGCGCGACGTCCGTACCCTTGTTGCCGTGGGCGCCGCCGGCGCGCGCTTCGGCGTCGGCGTGGCGCTCGACGGCGAGCACGCCGTTCAGTACGGGAATGCGGAAGTCGAGCGCGACCCGCATCAGGCCGTTGGCGCAGCCGTCGGCGACGTGCTCATAGTGGCGGGTGTCGCCGCGCACGACGCAGCCAAGCGCGACGATCGCGACGTGGCGCGTTTGCGAAGCCAGGCGCGCGGCAGCGAGCGGAATCTCCCAGGCACCGGGCACGCGCACGACGTCGATCGCATCGTCGCCGACACCGTGCCCGCGCAACGCGCCGAGCGCGCCTGCGACCAGCGCGTCGACGATGCGCGGGTTCCAGCGGCTGGCGACGATCGCGTAACGCGCGCCGCGGACGGGGCGAAGATCGCCGGTGAGCTCGGACATGGGATTGGGATGGGCAGCCAACGGCGGCGGTGGCGTAGTTTAGCCGACCGCGAGCTTGGACCGCCCCCAAGTCAGTCGCAGGGCGGCTCTTCGTGCCCTTCGACCTCGAGGCCGAATCCGCGCAGGCCGACCAGGCGCCGCGGCGTGCCGAGGACGCGCAGCTTGCACGCGCCGAGATCGGCGAGGATCTGCGCGCCGAGCCCGAGCTGACGCCATTCGGGCTGCGCGTGCTCGTCCGGCGCTTTGCGAGTCAGGCGATCGAACATGCGATCCGCGTCCTCGTCGCCGGACAAGACGACAACGACGCCGCGGCCCTCGTCGGCGATACGGCGTAAAGCAGCCGTCACCGTGAGCCCAAGATCGTCGCGCTTCAAATGCAGCACATCGGACAAGGTGTTGCGCACGTGCACGCGCGCCAGCACCGGCTCGCCGTCGTCGATGCGGCCCTTCACCAGCGCGAAATGCAGCGCGCGCTGCAAACGGTCGCGGAATGCGACGAGGCGGAACGGGCCGAATTCGGTATCGACGTCGGACTCGTGCACGCGCTCGATGGTCTTCTCGGTTTCGAGCCGGTAGCGGATCAGGTCGGCGATGCTGCCGATCTTGAGGCCGTGGCGCACGGCGAACGTTTCGAGCTCGGGGCGGCGCGCCATGCTGCCGTCTTCGCTCAGTATCTCGACCAGCACGCCGGCGGGCGTCAAGCCGGCCAGCGCGGCGAGATCGCATGCGGCTTCGGTGTGCCCTGCCCGCGCCAGCACGCCGCCCGGCTGCGCGGCGAGCGGAAAGATGTGACCAGGCTGGACGACGTCCGAAGGCGTCGCATCGGGGCGCGACGCGACGCGGATCGTGTGCGCGCGATCCTGCGCCGAAATACCGGTCGTGACGCCGGCAGCGGCTTCGATCGAGACCGTGAAATTCGTGTGGTACGGCGAGGTGTTCGCATCGACCATCGGCTTCAGTCCGAGCCTGCGGCAATGCGCCTGCGTCAGCGGCAGGCAGACCAGGCCGCGACCTTCGCGGACCATGAAGTTGACGTCCTCGGGCCGCACTTTCTCGGCGGCCATGATGAGATCGCCTTCGTTCTCGCGGTCTTCGTCGTCGACGATGACGACCATGCGTCCGGCGCGGATCTCGTCGAGGATTTGCGGAATCGTTGCGAAGCTCATGCGCGGACCTCGCGCTCGCCGTACAGCCTTTCCACGTAGCGCGCGACGAGATCGACTTCGATATTGACGGAATCGCCGGCGCGGCGATCGCGGAACGTCGTCACCTCGACCGTATGCGGAATCAGGTTGACGCCGAAGCGGCGATCGTCGACTTCGTTGACGGTGAGGCTGACGCCATCGATCGCGATCGATCCTTTCGAGGCGACGTAGCGCGCGAGCTCGGCGGGAAGCTCGAACGTCCAGCGTTGCGAGCGCGCGTCGGGCTCGACCGAGACGACGCGGCCGACGCCGTCGACATGGCCCGACACGAGATGTCCGCCGAGGCGATCGGAAAGGCGCATGGCTTTTTCGAGATTGACCGCGGCGCCGACGGCGAGCGCGCCGAGCGAGGTCACGCTCAAGGTTTCGTTCGAGACATCGGCGGCGAATGTGTCGCCGTCCAGCGCGATCGCGGTGAGGCACACGCCCGACACCGAGATGCTGTCGCCGATCGCGACATCGTCGAGGCCGAGCGAGCCGGCTTTGACGACGAGCCGCACGTCGCCGCCGCGCGGCTCGATGCGCGCGATGCGGCCGGTGGCTTCAATGATCCCCGTGAACATCGTGATCTCCGGGCAGGAAACGCAAGCGAAAGTCGGGGCCGAAGGCGCGTTGTTCAACCAGGGTCATGACGGTTCCTTCCTTGATCGAGGCGAGCCCGGGCATCGCGACCATCGGCCGCGCGGTGTTGCCGAGGATCACCGGCGCCATGTAGATCAGGAGCTCATCGACGAAACCGCTTTGCAAGAACGACCCGACCAGGTGCGAGCCCGCCTCCACCTGCACTTCGTTGACTTCGCGCTCGGCCAGCGCGGCGAGCACATCGGCGAGATCGAGACGACCCGCCTTCGCCGCGACCGCAATGCGCTCGACCTTGTCGAAGCGCTTGTCGATAGGCTTGGCCGCCGATGCGTGCACGATCAACGTCGGCACGGAGCCATCGAGCACGTGCGCGCCGTCCGGCGTGCGCAGGCGCGAATCCAGCACGACGCGCAGCGGCGGCACCAGATCGGATATCTGCGGCTGCGCTTTCGGCGTGGCACGCGCGCCACGTGGGCGCAGCTCGATCACCGACGCCGGCGAGCGCGATCTGCGCAGACGCGCCGCGATGCCGCGCGGGCGCGCTGTCAAGCGCGGATCGTCGGCGAGCACGGTGCCGATGCCGGTGACGATCGCCGAGCTCTGCGCGCGCCAGCGCTGCACGTCGGCACGCGCGGAAGGCCCGGTGATCCATTTCGATTCGCCGTTGGCGAGCGCGATGCGACCGTCGACGCTCGACGCCACTTTGACGCGAACCCACGGCCGGCCGCGCTCGATGCGCGAGAAGAATCCCTGGTTGAGCTCGCGCGCCTTGTCGCGCAGAAGCCCGGTCGCGACCTGGATGCCGGCTTTGCGCAGCCGCTTCAATCCGTGGCCGTCGACCTTGGGAAAAGGATCTTCGGTCGCAGCGACAACGCGCGCGACGCCGGCGGCGATCAGCGCATCCGCGCACGGCGGTGTGCGGCCGTGATGAGCGCACGGCTCCAGCGTCACGTACACCGTCGCGCCGCGCGCCTTCTCGCCCGCGGCACGCAACGCGAATACTTCCGCATGCGGTCCGCCAGCGCGCTCGTGCCAGCCTTCGCCGACGATCGTCTCGCCCTGCGCGATGACGCAGCCGACTCTCGGGTTCGGTTTCGTCGTCCACAGGCCGCGCTCGGCGAGCTTAAGCGCGCGAGCCATCATGCTTTCGTCGACCGCGGAGAATTTCATCGGCGCATTGTACGCGTCGTTGTCACCTCGTCCGCTTGCGAGAGGGGTCGTGCCATAGGCGCGGGTGAAGGAATGGGTGGAAGCGCTGCACTCCGACTTCCCTCATCCGGCGCTGGCCACGCGACAAGTTATTTGCGCGACTTGACGGGCTCGGCTTCGAGCAGCGGCAACTGCAGTCCTTCGATCGCCGGAAGGTCGCGTTCGAGGCGCTCGATCTCCTCGCGAAACGCCTGCACGTCCTCGAAACTCCGATAGACCGAGGCGAAACGTACATAGGCGACCTGGTCGAGCTTCTTGAGCTCGCGCATGACCAGCTCGCCGATGCGCATCGAGGGCACTTCGCGCTCGCCGCTGCGGCGCAATTCCTCGACGACGGTGCGCACGGAGGCGTCGACTTGCTCGCTCGAAACGGGGCGTTTCTGCAGCGCGCGCTCGAAGCCGGAACGGAGCTTATGCTCGTCGAACGTTTCGCGGCGATCGTCGCTCTTGATCACAGCCGGCAGTTTGATTTCCGCCGTCTCGAACGTGTTGAAGCGCTCGCCACACGAAGGGCACTCGCGACGACGTCGGATCGTCGCGCCGTCTTCGGAGACGCGCGAGTCGATGACGCGGGTGTCGTCGTGCTGGCAGAAAGGGCAATGCATCAGTAGGCGGTGAATGAGAAATCGGTAATCGGCAATGCGAGAAGCATCGGGATTAAATCGATTCCCGATTCCTCATTGCCGATTCCCGATCCCTTAGCCATACACGGGAAACGCCTTGCATTGCGCCGTGACTTTCGCGCGCGTGCGCTCGATCACGCCGGCGTCGGCGGGCGCATCGAGCACGTCGCAGATCCAGTTCGAGAGATCGACGCATTCCTTCTCGCCGTAGCCGCGCGTGGTCACCGCCGGCGTGCCGAGGCGAAGGCCCGAGGTCACGAACGGCGAGCGCGGATCGTTCGGCACGGCGTTCTTGTTGGCCGTGATGTGCGCTTCGCCGAGCGCGGCTTCGGCGTCCTTGCCGGTGACGTCGCGGCCGATCAGGTCGACCAGGAAAAGATGGTTCTCGGTGCCGCCGGAAACGACCTTGTAGCCGCGCTCGATGAATGTCTTCGCCATCGCCTTCGCGTTCTTGACGACTTGCTGCTGATACGTCTTGAAGCCGGGCTCGAGCGCTTCTTTGAACGCGACGGCCTTGGCCGCGATGACGTGCATCAACGGACCGCCTTGCGTGCCGGGGAAGACCAGCGACTGCAGCTTCTTCTCGATGTCCGGATTCGATTTCGCGAGGATGATGCCGCCGCGCGGTCCGCGCAGAGTCTTGTGCGTGGTCGAGGTGACGACGTCGGCGTGCGGAATCGGGTTCGGATAGACGCCGGCGGCGACGAGTCCTGCGACGTGAGCCATGTCGACGACGAAATACGCGCCGACGGATTTGGCGATCTCGGCCATGCGCGCCCAGTCGACGACTTGCGAGTACGCACTGAATCCGCCGATCAGCATCTTCGGTTTGTGTTCTTTCGCGAGGCGCTCGACTTCGGCGTAGTCGATGAGGCCCGTCGAGACATCGAGACCGTACTGCACGGCGTTGAAGATCTTGCCGGAGAAGTTGACCTTGGCGCCGTGGGTCAGATGTCCGCCGTGCGCGAGCGACATGCCGAGGATCGTGTCGCCGGGGCTGATCAGCGCGAGATAGACCGCGGCGTTCGCTTGGGAACCCGAGTGCGGCTGCACGTTGGCGTAATCGGCTCCGAACAGCCGCTTGACGCGCTCGATCGCGAGATTCTCGGCGATGTCGACGTATTCGCAGCCGCCGTAATAGCGCTTGCCGGGATAGCCTTCGGCGTACTTGTTGGTGAGCACGGAGCCTTGCGCTTCGAGCACGCGCGGGCTTGCGTAGTTTTCCGACGCGATCAGCTCGACGTGGTCTTCCTGGCGCTGGCGCTCGGCGGCGATCGCCTGCGCGAGCTCGTCGTCGTAACCGGCAACGGGCATATCCTTCGCAAACATGGGCGTGCGTGACCTCGGCAGGTGAATGGCGGCGATGTTACAGGCTTAGCGCCACCCGCCCAACCGCTCGGAGCGTGACGGGCCGAGGTCGGATCGGCGATAATCGACGGCATTCCCGCCTTTTCGGCACGTGTCCGGCAAGCAATACCGCCGCCGGCTCCGCGTGCGCAACGGAGTAATCCATGCAGTACATCTACACGATGATCGGCGTCAGCAAGACGGTTCCGCCGAAGCGCGAGATCATCAAGGACATCTCGCTGTCGTTCTTCCCGGGCGCCAAAATCGGCCTTCTGGGCTTGAACGGCTCGGGCAAATCGACGGTTTTGCGCATCATGGCCGGCGTCGACACCGACTTCAACGGCGAGGCGCGCCCGCAGCCGGACATCAAGATCGGCTTCCTGCCGCAGGAGCCCCAGCTCGATCCGGAAAAAACCGTGCGCCAGAGCGTCGAGGAAGGCGTCGGCGAGATTTTCGAGGCGCAGGCCAAGCTCGAAGCGGTCTACGCCGCCTATGCCGAGGAAGGCGCGGATTTCGACAAGCTTGCCGCCGAGCAGCAGCGCCTGGAAGCGATCCTCGCGACCAGCGACGCGCACACGCTCGAACGCACGCTCGAGATCGCGGCCGACGCGCTGCGCCTGCCGCCGTGGGAGGCGAAGATCGGCAATCTCTCCGGCGGCGAGAAGCGCAGAGTTGCGCTCTGCCGTCTCCTGTTGTCCAAGCCCGACATGCTGCTGCTCGACGAGCCGACCAACCATCTCGACGCCGAATCGGTCGAGTGGCTGGAGCATTTTCTGCAGAGCTTCCCGGGCACCGTCGTCGCGGTCACGCATGATCGCTACTTCCTCGACAACGCGGCCGAATGGATTCTCGAGCTCGATCGCGGCCGCGGCATTCCGTGGAAGGGCAACTATTCGTCCTGGCTGGAGCAGAAGGACGCGCGCCTGGTCCAGGAAGAAGCCGGCGAAAAAGCGCGCCGCAAGGCGATCCAGCGCGAGCTCGAATGGGTGCGCCAAGGTTCCAAGGGCCGCCAGTCGAAAGGCAAGGCGCGCCTCAACCGTTTCGAGGAATTGAATTCGGTCGAGTACCAGCAGCGCAACGAGACGAATGAAATCTACATTCCGCCGGGCGAGCGCCTGGGCGATCTCGTCGTCGAGTTCAAGCACGTCTCCAAATCGTTCGGCGACCGCCTTCTGATCGACGACTTGAGCTTCAAGGTTCCGGCCGGCGCGATCGTCGGCATCATCGGCCCGAACGGCGCCGGCAAGTCGACATTCTTCAAGCTGATCACCGGCGTCGAGAAGCCGGACTCGGGCGAGATCGTGACCGGCCCGACCGTGAAGCTTGCCTACGTCGACCAGTCGCGCGATTCGCTGAACGGATCGAAGACCGTGTGGCAGGAAATCTCCGGCGGCGCCGACATGATCACGGTCGGCAAGTACCAGACTCCGTCGCGCGGCTACATCGGACGCTTCAACTTCAAGGGCGCGGACCAGCAGAAGATCGTCAGCCAGCTTTCCGGCGGCGAGCGCGGACGCCTGCACCTCGCCAAGACGCTGATGCAGGGCGGCAACGTGCTGCTGCTCGACGAGCCGTCGAACGATCTCGACGTCGAAACGCTGCGCGCGCTCGAGGAAGCGCTGCTCGAATTTCCGGGCTGCGCGATGGTGATCTCG
>Ga0268265_10000230_pt1 | contig 63968 bp, 61 predicted proteins | sample KBSSwiS52_FD_190355 | JGI IMG/M metagenome (GOLD analysis project Ga0268265, IMG submission 190355) | Switchgrass rhizosphere microbial communities from Kellogg Biological Station, Michigan, USA - KBS Switchgrass S5-2 (SPAdes) (version 2) | ecosystem: Host-associated > Plants > Roots >... | reverse complement strand
GCTCGCGGGCATCCAGGCGGCCAAGCGCACCTCCGAGCTGATCCCGCTGGCGCACCAGCTTCCGCTCGACCAGGTAGAGATCGAGATCCATCCGATCCCCGAGGGGGTCGAGATCCGCAGCCGCGTGATCGTCGTGGCGCGCACCGGCGCCGAGATGGAGGCGCTGGTCGCCTGCTCGACCGCGGCGCTCGCGCTCTACGACATGGTCAAGGCGCTGGAGCGCGGCGTCGTCATCACCGACCTCCGCCTGGAAGCCAAGAGCGGCGGCCGGAGCGGTACCTACCGGCGGTCATGATTCGCACTGGACTGGAAAAGTTGCTCGCCGATCCGGCCCGTCTCGCGGGCCGCCGCTACGGCCTGCTCGCGCACGGCGCCTCGATCACGGCGGACGCCCGTCCCATCCATCGTGCGCTCGCCGCGACCCACGTGCCACAGGCCCTCTTCGGACCCGAGCACGGCTTCTACGGCATCGAGCAGGACATGGTGGCCGCGGAGAGTCAGACCGACCCGTGGACCGGCGCGCCGATCGTCTCGCTCTACGGCGATTCGGAGCACACGCTGAAGCCGTGCCCCTGCGCGTTCAACGGGCTCGACCTGCTCCTCATCGACCTGCAGGACGTGGGCTCGCGCTACTACACCTATGCCGCCACCGCCATCTGGGCCGCCGAGGCCGCTCTCGCCCAGGGCTGCGAGGTCTGGGTCCTGGATCGTCCGAACCCGATCGGCGGCGAGGTGGTGGAAGGGGACCTCCTGCGCCCCGGCTACGAGTCCTTCGTCGGCGCCTTCCGCATGCCGGTGCGCCACGGTCTAACCCTGGGCGAGCTGGTCCTCCTGGAAGCGCGCCGCCGCGGCTGGGGCGACGGCCTGGAGGTCTGGGCTCTGGAAGGCTGGCGGCGCAACATGACCTGGGAGGAGACCGGGTTGCCCTGGATCGCGCCGTCGCCGAACATGCCCACGACTGTCACGGCCCTGGTCTATCCCGGCGGCTGTCTGGTGGAAGCCACGGAGCTGTCGGAAGGCCGCGGCACGACGCGGCCGTTCCAGCTCACCGGCGCGCCGCACGTCGATCCGGCCGCGCTCGCCGATGGTCTGAACGCTCGCGGGCTGGCGGGGATCACCTTCGTGCCGACCTGGTTCCGGCCGCAGTTCCAGAAGCACGCGAAGCAGGTGTGCGGCGGCGTCGAGCTGGTGGTGACCGATCCCGCCTCCTTCCGCTCCTACCGCGCGGGCGTCGAGCTGCTCGACGAGATCCACCGGCTCGATCCCGAGCGCTTCGCATGGCGCGAGAAGCCCTACGAGTTCGTCGCCGACCGGCCGGCGATCGACCTGCTGACCGGCGGCCCGGAGTGCCGCGAGGCGATCGAGAGCGGAGAGGGGCTGGAGGACTGGATGGCAAGCTGGGCCGCGGACGAGCGGGAGTTCCGCGAGGAGCGCCGCGAGGTCCTGCTCTACCCGGAGGAGGCCGCGTGAAGGCGCCCCATCTCCTGCGGGTCGAGGAGGCTCCCGAGTCGTACTCTCCTCTGGTCGAAGCGGCGCGCGCCGACAGTCTGCGCGTCGGCTGGCTGGAGCTGTCCGAGGTCGCGCCTCTGCCGGACGTGCTCGCCGCCGCGGCCGGTCTCGGCCTGCTGCGCGCCGTATCCGCCGGCGGCGGCCGGACGGTCGCGGTCAAGCCGCTGCGGGGAGAGCCGGTCCTCAAGGACCTGCTGCGCGAGCACTTCCTCGGCTGCGCGCTCGTGCTCGTGAGAGGAGCCGTGGACGCGCCGCACCTCCGGCGCGACGGTGACAACTGGGTGATCGACGCCCCCGACAAGGCGGGCCAGCCGCTGACCACGGCGCAGCTTGCCGGGAAGATCCGTAGCCCGCTGCCGCTGGTCTAATACCCCCATCAACCTGACTCTGTGCTCATGGCGCGGGAGCTGTGCCTATGGCACGAGGGCCGTGACACTTTGTCCGAGAGTGGGGGCCTGAAAACGCGACGGCCCGTTCGTGCGTACTCTTCTCCAGATGACCGATCTCCGCCATGCGGTCCGGCTGCTCGCCAGGAGCCCCGGCTTCACGGCCGTGGCCGTGCTCACGCTCGCCGTGGGGCTCGGGGCCAATGCGACCGTGCTGAGCTGGATCCGCGGCCTCCTCCTGGAGCCGTTGCCCGGCGTGCCGCGCCAGGAGGAGCTGCTCGTGGTCTCCGGCGCGAGCCGCACGGGCGATCATCGGTCGCTTTCGATCCCCGACGCGCGCAGCCTGGACGAGGATCAGGACTTGGCGCGGGTCATCGCCTTCGAGGTCACGCCCATGAGCCTGACCGCGGGCGAGAGCCCCGAGCGCGTCTGGGGCTCGATCGTCACCGGCAACTTCTTCGACGTCCTCGGCGTCCGCGCGGCCCTGGGCCGGACCTTCCGGCCGGAGGAGGACACGACCCCCAGGGGGCACCCGGTCGCGGTCCTCTCCCATCGCTTCTGGCAGGACCGCTTCGGCGGCGATCCCGGCATCGTCGGAAAGACGGTGCTCCTGAACCGGTTGCCGTTCACGGTGGTCGGCGTCGCGCCCGAAGGCTTCCAGGGCGCCCAGGTGGGGCTGCGGCCCGATCTCTGGGTGCCGCTCGCCATGCAGGAGCTGGTGGTGCCGGGCGGGAACTGGATCGACCAGCGGGGGAGCCGCTGGCTCAACGGCCTGGCGCGGCTCCGGCCGGGCGCCACTCCGGAACAGGCGAACGCGGCCATCCAGGCGGTCTCGGCCCGGCTCGCGCAGGACTGGCCGGACACCAACGACGGCGTCACCTACCGCCTGTTCCGCTTCTGGAACGACCCGGACGGCCCCTCGGGCTTCCTGATGCCGGTGATGGCGGTGCTCGGCGCCATGGCGGCCCTGGTGTTCCTCCTGGCCTGCGCCAACGTGGCCAACCTGCTTCTCGTGCGTGCCCTCGGACGGCGCCGGGAGATCGCGGTGCGCTCGGCCCTGGGCGCCGGCCGCGGACGCCTGTGGGGCCAGCTCTTCGCCGAGGGACTGGTTCTCGCCCTCCCCGCGGGCCTCCTCGGCGTGCTCCTCGCCCTGGCGGGCGTGCGCCTGCTGGCCGCCTTCATCCCGCCGCTCGACGTGCCGGTCGCGCCGGCCTTCCGGCTGGACGGCCAGGTGCTCGCGTTCACGGCCGCGCTGACCGTGATGACCGGCCTCCTCTTCGGCTTGGCGCCAGCCGCGCAGGCGGCGCCATCGCGCCTCGCCGCCGTGCTCCGGGACGAGAGCGCCTCCACCCTCGGCGGGCGCAAGGGGCGGGCGCGGAGCGTCCTGGTGGCGGCGCAGGTCGCCCTCTCCTGCCTGCTGCTGGTGGCGGCCGGGCTCTTCCTCCGCAGCCTGGGCCGGGGCGGCGAGATCGACACCGGCTTCGCCACGCGCAACGCCCTGCTGGCCTCGCTGGACCTCTTCCCCGTGGGCTACGACGAAGCCCGCGGCCGGGTCTTCTACCGGCAGGCGCTGGAAAGGCTGGCCCGGCTGCCCGGGGTGGAGTCGGCCACCGTCGCCGCCCTGCTGCCCCTGGGCTTCAGCTCCAACTCGACGAACCTGGGGATCGACGGCTACGAGCCGGCGCCCAAGGAGGAGGTGGTCGTCGACTACAACAACGTCGGCCCCGGCTACTTCGGGACCATGGGCATTTCGCTTGTGGCCGGCCGGGACTTCGATCTCCGGGACGGCGAGGACGGCGCTCCCGCCATGGTGGTCAACGAGACCATGGCGCGGCGCTACTGGCCGGGCCGCGACGCGCTGGGCGGCCGGGTGCGCTGCTCCGGCAAGGACTTCACGGTCGTGGGGATCGCGAAGGACGGCAAGTACCAGCGGCTGGGCGAGCCGCCGCGGCCGTTCTTCTACGTGCCGATCCTGCAGCTCTACCGCTCGCGGTCGGTGATCCACCTGCGCACCTCGGGGGATCCGCTGAAGCTCGCGCCCGCGCTGCGCGGCGAGGTCCGCAGGCTGGATCCCAACCTGCCGCTCTCGGCCGTGAAGTCGATGCGGCAGCACCTGCGCCTCTCGCTCTTCAACCAGCGCCTGGCCGCGAGCTTCCTGGGCGCCTTCGGGCTGCTCGCCCTGGTGCTGGCAACCGTGGGCCTCTACAGCGTAATCCGTTACGCCGTGTCCCAGCGTACCCGGGAGCTGGGCGTGCGCATGGCTCTGGGCGCGCAGCCCCGGGACGTGGCGAAGATGGTGCTGAAGGAAGGAATGGCCCTGGCGCTCGCCGGGCTGTTGGTCGGTCTGGCCGCGGCCTTCGCGGTGACCCGCTTCCTGGAGGGCCAGCTCCTCGGCGTGAGCGCCACCGATCCCATGGTGTTCGCGGGGGTGGCCCTGCTGCTCGCCGGCGTCTGCGCCCTGGCCTCCTGGCTGCCCGCCCGGCGGGCGGCTGCCGTGGACCCGATGGCGGCGCTGCGGTCGGGGTAGCCGGCTTGCCCCCTCGCGGCGGTTTTGCCACAATGCGGCATCGCGGCGAGGTCCCCCCCGATCCGCCCCGCCTGACTGTGAGGCTTCCGTGACCGAAAAAATCCAGTTTTTCCTCCCCGGTCCGAGCTATGTGACCGAGGCCGCCCGGCAGGCGATGACGAAGCCGATGGTCGGCCATCGCTCGGGGCCGTTCAAGAGCTTCCGCCTGTCCCTGGGAGAGCGGCTTCCCAAGGTGCTCCGCACCGCGGGCGACGGCATGATCGCCACCGGCAGCTCGACGCTCATCATGGAGAGCGCCGTGATCTCCTGCGCCGCTTCCGAGGTGCTCAACCTCGTCAACGGCGCGTTCTCCGACCGCTGGCACTCCATCACCAAGTCGGTCGGCCGGTCGGCGGACAAGGTCTCGTTCCCCTGGGGCGAGGCCGTCGATCCCGACGTGGTCCGCACCGCCCTGCGGCGCAAGAAGTACGACGCCGTCACCGTGGTCCACAACGAGACCTCGACCGGCGTCATGAGCCCGATCGCCGACGTCGCCCGCGCCATTCGCGAGGAGAGCGACGCCCTGATCCTCGTGGACACCGTCTCCTCCCTGGGCGGCGGCCGGGTCGAGACCGACGAGTGGGGGCTCGACGTGGTCCTGGGCGGCACCCAGAAGGCGCTCGCGCTGCCGCCCGGCCTCGTCGTGTTCACCCTGTCCGAGCGCGCCGCCGAGCGGGCCGCCAAGATCCCGCACCGCGGCTTCTACACCGACCTGCTGCGCTACCGCGACAAGCACCGCGAAGGGGGCGACATCACCACGCCGGCGATCCCGCTCTACTACGCGCTCGACGTCCAGCTCGACGCCATGCTCGCCGAGGGCATGGAGGCGCGCTGGGCCCGGCACGAGGCGCTCCAGAAGCGCACCGCGGCCTGGGCCGAGGCGCGCGGCATCACCTATGCCTCCGCTCCGGACGCGCGCTCCGTCACCGTGAGCTGCCTGCGCCCGCCGCAGGGGATCGATCCCCAGGCCATCGTCAAGAAGCTCGCCGAGCGCGGCTGGACCATCGGCGGCGGCTACGGCGACTGGAAGCCTTCGACCTTCCGCATCGGCCACATGGGCGAAGTGCGAGAGTCCGACCTCGAAGCGCTCCTGGCCGAAATCGACGCCATCCTGGAAGAGCTGTCATGAGCGCTCTGAGTGAGAAACACCGGATCCTCATCGCCGATCAGCTCGATCCCTCCGGCCTGGAGATGCTGCGCAAGGACGGCGCCGACGTCCACCAGCTCACCAAGGAGGAGCGCGAGCGCCTGCCCGAGATCCTGGCGGACTACGACGCCCTGGTCGTGCGCAGCGCCACCAAGGTGACCGCCGACCTCCTGCGCGCCGGCAAGAAGCTCAAGGTCGTGGGCCGCGCCGGCATCGGGGTGGACAACGTGGACGTGGCCGCCGCGACCGAGCTCGGCATCCTGGTGGTCAACGCGCCCACGGCCAACCTGACGTCGGCCACGGAGCACACGTTCGCGCTGCTGCTCTCCCTGGCCCGCCGCATCCCCCTGGCCGACGCCTCCACGAAGGCGGGCGGATGGGACCGCAAGATCACCGGCGTCGAGCTGCAGGGCAAGACGCTGGGCGTCGTCGGCTTCGGCCGCATCGGCCAGAAGGTGGCGGATCGGGCCCGCGGGTTCGAGATGCAGATCGTGGCCTACGATCCGTTCCTCGACGCCGCCGCCGCGCGCAGGATGCAGGTGGAGCTGCTGCCGCTCGACGATCTGCTCGCCCGCGCGGACGTGGTCACCCTGCACACGCCGTTCACGCCGGAGACCCGCAACCTGATCAACCGCGAGCGCCTGGCCCGCATGAAGCCGGGAGCGCTGCTGGTCAACTGCGCCCGCGGCGGCATCGTGGACGAGGAGGCGCTGCTGGAGGCCCTGGAGTCCGGCCATCTCGGCGGCGCGGCGCTCGACGTGTTCGCCGAGGAGCCGCCGTCCGACCTGCGGCTCGTGCGGCACCCGAAAGTGGTGGCCACGCCCCATCTCGGCGCGCAGACGCACGAGGCGCAGGAGCGGATTTCCCGCGAGACGGCCGAGATGGTGCTCGCCGCGCTCGCCGGGTCCATGGCGGTCGCGGCCGTGAACCTGCCGTTCCGTCCGGCGGGCGGGCGGGCCGAGCCGTACCTGACCCTGGGAGAGCGGCTGGGCCGGATGGCCGGCCAGCTCCTGGGCGCGCCTCCGCAGACCCTCAAGGTGGACAACTGGGGAATCGAGGAGGCGTTCCGGGTGCCCGTGTCCGTGGCGGTGCTCAAGGGAGTGCTGATGACATTCCTCGGCGAGGGGGTCAACTACGTCAACGCCGAGCGCATCGCGGAAGGGCGGGGGATCGAGATGGTCCGCTCGACCCACAGCGCGCCGGGGGACTACCCGCACCTGGTGAGCGTGACGCTCTCCGGCGGCGGCCGGACGGTCGAGATCGACGGCACGCTCTTCCGCGAGCGGGATCCGCGCGTCGTCCGGTTCGGCGGCTACCCGCTGGAGTTCCAGCCCGAGGGGCGGCTCCTGTTCCTGGAGAACCGGGACGTGCCCGGCGTGGTGGGCAAGATCGGCACGCTGCTCGCCGAGGCGCAGGTCAACATCGCCGACATCCACCTGGCCCGCCATCCCACGGAGGTCGACGGCGAGCGCGAGGCGCTGGCGGTGCTCAGGGTGGACCAGGAAGCCGACGACGCTCTGGTGTCCCGGCTTGCCGCCCTGCCCGAGGTGCGCAGCGTGCGCCGGGTGGATCTTCAAACAACCTGAAGGAGGAGAAACCGCATGGCCCACGTGGGCGTCATCTTCGGAGGCCGGAGCGTCGAGCACCAGGTTTCCATCCGCTCGGCCCGGACGGTCGTGGACGGCCTGCGCGCCGCCGGCCACCAGGTCACTCCGCTCGGCATCGCCCAGGACGGCTGCTGGATCGACTCCGTAGCCTCCGAGGCCGTGCTCTCGGGCGGTATTTCCACGATTGCCCCGCTGGAGATGCCGATCGCACCCACCCTGCGCCACCTGCTCGCCTCGGGCGTGGAGGTGCTGTTCCCGATCGTCCATGGCACCTGGGGCGAGGACGGCACCCTCCAGGGCCTGTGCGAGATGATCGACGTGGCCTACGTCGGCCCGGGCGTGACCGCCAGCGCCCTCGCCATGGACAAGCTGCTCTTCAAGCACCAGATGGCCGCGGCCGGCGTGCCGGTGGTGGAGTACGAGGCGGTCCGCCGCAGCGACTTCGAGGCCGATCCCGGGGCCTTCCTGCGCAAGGCGAGGCAGCTGCCGTTCCCGGTCTTCGTGAAGCCGAGCGTGGGCGGATCGAGCGTCGGCGTGAAGAAGGTGATGAGCCCGGACTGCCTGGAGACCGGCGTCCGCTTCGCGCTGCAGTTCGACGACGCGGTGGTGGTGGAGCGCGGGGTCAAGGGCCGGGAGCTGGAGTGCGCCGTGCTCGGCTATCAGAAGATCGAGGCCTCGGCCGTGGGCGAGATCGTCCCCGGCAACGAGTTCTACGACTACGCGGACAAGTACCTGCAGGACACCGCCCAGCTCATCGCGCCCGCCGAGCTGTCGCCCGAGGCCACCGACCGCCTCCGCGCCCTGGCCGTCCGCGCCTTCGAGGCGATCGGCGGCGTGGGCCTGGCGCGTGTCGACTTCCTGGTGGAGGGGGAGGAGGAGGACATCTACGTCAACGAGATCAACACCCTCCCCGGCTTCACCAGCATCTCCATGTACCCCCGCCTCTGGGGCCTCTCGGGCGTGCCTCTCCCTCAGCTCGTGGACCGCCTGGTTCGCATCGCCCTCGACCGCCACCGCGACCGGCGGCGGCTGGACGAGGGGATCAAGGAGTTCCTGGAGAGCCTGTAGAGCTCAGAAGGTCAGCGGCGCCACCTCGACCGGCGCCGTACCGGCGCCGATCATCTCGATCTCGCGGGCCGCGGCGTAGGAGAGGTCGATGGTGCGGCGGCGGGCGTGGGGGCCGCGGTCGTTGATGCGGACCACGACGCTGCGGCCGTTGTCGAGGTTCTTCACCCGGGCATAGCTTCCGAGGGGCAGGGTGCGATGGGCGGCGGTGAGGGCGTTCATGTCGAACGGCTCGCCGCTGGCGGTGGGGGAGCCCTGGAAGTCCGAACCGTACCAGGAGGCCTGCCCGCGGTCGCTACGATAGCTGGCATGGACGGACTCCGTCGAAGGCTTCGCCGGAGCGGGTTCCGTCACCGCCACGGGCGGCGGCGGGGCCGGTTGGCCGGCATCCCGGACCACCACCCCTCCGTAGACGAACAGGGCCAGGGCGGCGGCTCCCAGGGTCCAGGGATAGCGGGCCGGCGGCGTGGGAACATTGACAGAGCGGTTGCGTCTCATCGCCATTCCAGTCCTCCTACTCCAGCAGGCTCAGAGGGTTGTAACGAGATGGAGCGGGACGGAATTCCCCGCGGGCGAGCGCGCCGAGACCGAGCGTCTCGGGCAGCGACCCGAGGGCCTCGGGCAGGCACCCCAGTGTCTCGGGCAGACGCCCGAGCGCCTTGGGCAGCGACCCGAGTGTCTCGGGCAGACACCCGAGAGCCTCGGGCGGCGACCCGAGGGCCTCGGGCAGGCACCCGAGTGTCTCGGGCAGCGACCCGAGCGCCTCGGGCAGTCGCCCGGACGGCTCGGGCAGCTTCCCGGACGGCTCGGGCTCCAGTATTTGCGACTCGGGTGAACGCCCGAGCGCCTCGGGCAACAGTATTTGCGACTCGGGTAGACACCCGAGCGGCTCGGGCCGCTGCCCGGACGGCTCGGGCAGGCACCCGGACGGCTCGGGCAGACGCCCGAGGGACTCTCCCCACAGTGTTTGCGACTCGGGTAGACGACTGAGGCGCTCCGGAAGGTCCCCTGAAGAGGGTTCTCAGCGAGTCGCCACGACCACCGAAGACATCCCCAGCACGGCGAGCTCGCGGCGGAGCGCTTCCGCCTGGTCGCGGTCGGTGAAGAGCCCCACCTGCACCCGGTTCCAGGTCCCGTCCGAGTGGACGAACACCTCGGGATAGATGCGCGCGATCTCCCGGTGCAGCTCCACCGCCCGGGCGGCATCGCCGAAGGCGCCCACCTGCACGGTGTAGCGCGACGGTGTCGACGAGGCCTCCATCACCACGCTGGGCGCCCACTCGGGCTGCGGCGGCTCGATCCGGCCCGCCGGGTAGATCTCGACGTAGGCCGTGCCGGGACCGAAGACGCCCACCTGGCGGGCGGCGGTGTAGGAGAGGTCGAGGATGCGGCTCTTCTTGAACGGACCGCGGTCGTTCACCCGCACCACCACGGTCTGGCCGGTGCGGGCGTTGCGCACCGTCAGCCGGGTCCCGAACGGGAGCGTGGGATGGGCCGCGGTGAGGTCGTACATGTTGTACTTCTCGCCGCTGGCGGTGCGGCGGCCCTGGAAGCCGGGGCCGTACCAGGAGGCCATGCCGCTCTGCATCGGCCGGCCGAGCGACGCCGCGTCACCGGGACGCCGGTTGACGGAGCACGCCACCGTGAGCAGGAGGGGGAGCGTTGCGATCAGGACGCGCGAGGCCGCCTTGCAGCGACCCAGGTTGTTTCCATGGCGCATGGGCTTGCTGTTCTCCGTAAGGTGGTTTTTTGAGCCATCTTCGTGAGAGCTCTAGGTCCAGATAGCGCTGAAACATCTTGCGCTGACGGACATCTTAGCACATCGATAAATCTGTCTAGATCCGGGGAGCCGCCACCTCCACTGCCTCCGCTCCCGCGAGCGCAGGCTCGGCGACCTCTTCCAGGAACTCGTCCACCTGGGCGGCCGACCGCCCGGTGAAGCCGACCGGGTCGAGCCAGGGCTCCACCTCCTCCCGCGTCAGGCGGAAGTCGGCGTCATCCACGATCCTCTCGATCAGCGGATTGCCACCCCCGCGGGCCAGGCTCTCCTGGGCGTCGAGGCTGTAGCGGCGGATCCTTTCGTGCAGCTCCTGGCGGTCGCCGCCGCGCAGCGATGCCTCCATGAGCAGGGTCTCGGTCGCCATGAAGGGGAGCTCGCGCGCCACGCGGGCGGCCACCATCTCCTCGCGGACGGAGAGGCCCGCCGCGATGTGGGCCGCGAGCCCCAGGATGGCGTCCGCGCAGAGGAAGGCGTCCGGCAGCACGAGCCGGCGGTTCGCCGAGTCGTCCAGGCTCCGCTCCAGCCACTGGACGGAGGCGTTCAGCGGACCGTTGAGCGAGTCCGTGATCAGCCGGCGGGCGAGGCCGCACATGCGCTCGGCGCGCACCGGGTTGCGCTTGTAGGCCATGGCCGAGGAGCCGACCTGCTCGGCGTCGAACGGCTCGGAGAGCTCGCCCACCCCCTGGAGCAGCCGCAGGTCCGTGCCGTACTTGTGGCAGCTCTCGGCGATCCCCGCGAGCGTCTGGAGGAGCTGGCTGTCCTGCTTGCGCGAGTAGGTCTGGCCGGTGACCGGGAAGCTCTCCGCGAAGCCGAAGCGCCGGGCGAGCCGGCGGTCGAGCTCGCGCACCTTGCCATGGTCCCCCTGGAAGAGCGTCAGGAAGCTCGCCTGCGTGCCGGTCGTCCCCTTGACCCCGCGGACCCGGAGGCCGGCCAGCCGGTGGCGGACCTCGGCCAGGTCCATCAGGAAGTCCTGGAGCCAGAGGCAGGCGCGCTTGCCGACCGTGGTGAGCTGCGCGGGCTGGAAGTGGGTGTAGGCCAGACAGGGGATCGCCCGGGTGCGCCGCGCGAAGCCGGCCAGCTCGCGGCCGACCGCGGTCAGCCGCCCCTCCAGGAGCTGCATCGCCTCCCGGAAGAGAAGGACGTCCGTGTTGTCCGTGATGAAGGCGCTGGTCGCGCCCAAATGGAGGATACCGCCGGCGCCCGGCTGCACCCGGTCCGCCTGCTCCGCGTAGTGGCGCAGGTGGGCCACTACGTCGTGCCGGGTGCGGCGCTCCAGCTCTGCGACGCGCGCCAGGTCCACGTCCCCGGCAGTCCTCTTCAAGGCATCGATCTGCCCGGCGGTGATCGGGAGGCCCAGCTCCCGCTGGATCTCCGCGAGGCCGATCCACAGCTCGCGCCAATGGCCGAAGCGGTGGCTTGCCGAGAAGATCCGCGCCATCTCGGGCGAGGCATAGCGCTCGTACAGCGGGTTCTGCGGCGTTTCTGTCATGACGGGGCGGATTCTATCTCTTCTGGTACAATCCGCCGCCCGGCCATTAGGCTCCTTCGCCGGAGATCCAAGCGCATGCCCCTGAGAGTCGACTCTGAAATCGGACGCCTTCGGCGCGTCCTGGTCCATCGCCCGGGTCGCGAGATCGACTGGATGGTCCCCACCATGATGGAGACCCTCCTGTTCGACGACATCCTGGACGGGGACGACGCCCGCCTGGAGCACGACGGCTTCCGCGAGGTGCTGCGGCAGGCCGGGGTCGAGGTCCTGGACGCCCAGGACCTGCTCGCGGACGTGGTCGGCCAGGAGGATGCCCGCAAGCGCCTGCTCGACGAGCTGGAGGCCGAGTACGGCGCTCCCTACAGCCTGGTGCGGCAGCTCTACGAGATGCCGGACCGCGAGCTGGCCGCCACCCTGATCGAGGGCATCCGCACCCCCGGCGAGGTCTCGGACGTGGACCGCCAGCACTTCTTCGACCTCTACCCGGTGCCCAACTACTTCTTCCAGCGCGATCCCCAGGTCGTCATCGGCAACCGGGTGGTGATCTCCTCCATGGCCACGGGCGCCCGCGAGCGCGAGCCGCTGCTGGCGCGGACCGTGTTCGAGAACCATCCGCAGGCCGGCGGCCTGGCCGCGCTCTTCGAGATCGACGTGCCCCCCTCGGGCGCGCCGCAGCACAACCCGCACTTCCCGTATCCCTCGCTCGAAGGGGGGGACGTGCTGGTGCCGAGCCCCGAGGTCGTGCTGGTGGGTCTTACTGAACGCACGAACCGGCGGGGCATCGAGGTTCTGGCCGAATACCTGCGCAAGCAGGAGACCTCCTTCCGCCACCTGATCATGGTCGAGCTGCCCCGCAAGCGCTCGTACATGCACCTGGACACCGTCTTCACCTTCATCGACCGCGGCCTCTGCCTGGCCTACCTGCCGGTGATCCAGCCGGGCGGGCCGGAGTCGGCGCACGTCTATCATGTGGACCTGACGGCGCGGCAGCTCACCTTCACCGTCGAGGACTCGCTGCTCGAGGTGCTCAAGGGCGTGGGGATCGAGCTCGACGTGGTGCCCTGCGGCGGCGGCATCGAGGCCATCGACCAGCAGCGCGAGCAGTGGACCGACGGCGCCAACGCCTTCGCCATCGCGCCGGGGCTGATCCTGCTCTACAAGCGCAACCGCAAGACCATGGAAGAGCTGTCGCGGCGCGGCTGGCGCGTGATCGACGAGGCCGAGGCCGCGGCCGGCAAGCACGACCTGCTCGGCGGCGGCCCTGCCGTCATCGCGCTCGACTGCAGCGAGCTGTCGCGGGCCCGGGGCGGTCCGCGCTGCATGACCATGCCCCTGGAACGCGACCCCCTTTGATCCAATCGAGGAGACCATGACCCGTCATCTGATCTCGATCCACGACCTCTCCGCGGCCGAGGTGGCCGGCCTCTACCGGCTCGCCGCCGACGTCAAGGCCAACCCCGCGAAGTACGCCGACGCCCTGAAGCGCAAGAGCCTGGGCATGATCTTCGAGAAGTCCTCGACGCGCACCCGCGTGAGCTTCGAGGTCGGCATGGTGCAGATGGGCGGCCATGCCCTGTTCCTGTCGAGCCGCGACATCCAGCTCGGCCGCGGCGAGCCGATCTCGGACACGGCCCAGGTGCTCTCCCGCTACGTGGACGGCATCATGGCCCGCACCTTCGCCCACCAGACCGTGGTGGACCTGGCGCGCTACGGTACGGTGCCGGTGGTCAACGGCCTGACCGACGACCTCCACCCCTGCCAGGGCCTCACCGACTACTTCACGCTGCTGGAGGTCTTCGGCGGTACCGGCGGGGAGGAAGCCCTGCGCGGCCGCAAGCTCGCCTACGTCGGGGACGGCAACAACATGGCCCACTCGCTGCTGTTCGGAGCGGCCAAGGTCGGGATGGACGTGGCCGTCGCCTCGCCCAAGGGCTACGAGGTGAAGCCGCACTACCTGGAGCTGGCCCGGCAGGACCACCAGGCCGCGGGCACGAACATCACGGTCACCAACGACCCGCGCGAAGCGGTCGAAGGGGCCTCGGCGGTCTACACGGACGTCTGGGCTTCGATGGGCCAGGAGGCCGAAGCGCAGGAGAGGTTGAAGGCGTTCCATGGCTTCATGGTGGACGCCGCGCTGATGTCCGCCGCGAAGCCGGAAGCGGTCTTCCTGCACTGCCTCCCCGCCCATCGAGGCGAGGAAGTCGCCGCCGAGGTCGCGGACGGTCCGCAGAGCCGCATCTACGACGAGGCGGAGAACCGGCTGCACGTGCAGAAGGCGATCCTGCTCTGGGGGATGGGCGGCTACGACATCGCGTAGAGCTTTGGCATCAGCGCCCGCCAGGCCTTGCCGCGGTGGCTGACCGCGTCCTTCTCCCTGCCTTCGAGCTCGGCAAAGGTGCGGGTCTCGCCATCGGGGAGGAAGACGGGATCCCAGCCGAAGCCGTGCTCTCCCCGGGGAGGGAGGACGAGGGTGCCGGAGGTGCTCCCCTCGGCGACGACCGAGCGCTCCGAGTCGTGGAAGAGCAGAGCGCAGCGGGCCACGGCGCGGGGATCTCCGAGGGCATGAGCGGTCTTCGCGATCCCCTCGGCGCCCACGGCGTCCAGCATCCATTTGACCAGCGGTCCGGGGAAGCCGTTCAAAGCCAGGAGATCCAGCCCGGCCTCCTCGACCACCAGCGGCCGCCGGACGATCTCCCAGGCCACCTCGGCTTTCTGCCGGAGCACTTCCAGGAGATCGAGCGCCTGGATCTCGGGGAGATCCACCTCGATGGCTTCGATCTCCAGGCCAAGGGCGAGGCGGGCCTCGGCGATCTTGCCGCGGTTTCCGGTGACCAGGACGAAGGGGGCAAAGGACATCAAGGACCTCAAGGACACCAAGGACCAGAAGGATACCAGGGACGTCTGGCTTCCGGGTCCTTGCTGTCCCTGGAGTCCTTGGTGTCTTTGAGGTCCTTGTCCTCTTTCATTCCATGGCGGCCATTCGGGACAGCTCTTCGATGAGCTCATCCACCTGGCGGCGCAGGTCGGAGAGGTCGCGGCAGTTGTCGATTACGCGGTGGGCGCCGTTCTTTCTCTCCTCGCCGTCCCCTTGGGCGACCAGGCGGGCGCGCGCCGAGGCCTCGTCCATGCCCCGGGCCATGGCGCGCCGCAGCCGCGCCTCGGCGTCGGCCTCCACCGTGACGACGAAGTCGAACAGCGGACCGTAGCCGGCTTCGATGAGCAGGGTGGCTTCCAGGACCACGACCCCCTCCGAGCGCTCCACGATCTCCTCGAAGCGCCGGCGCACCATGGGATGAACGGCTTTCTCCAGGTTGCGGCGGGCCTCGTGATCCGCGAAAACCCGCGCCGCGACCTTGGCGCGGTCCACGCCGCCCTCCGGATCGATCATCTCGGGGCCGAGGAGGCTCCGCACCGCCTCCACCCCCTCGCCGCCGGGCCGGTAGAGATCGGCCACGAGGCGGTCGGCGTCGATCACCGTGAAGCCGGCGTCCCGCAGCCAGCCCGCCACGGTCGACTTGCCGCCGGCCAGGCCGCCGGTGAGCCCGACCCGGAAGAGCCGGCTCATGACACCGGCACCCCCTGGCGCACGCGGGCGGAGTGGAGGGTGTTGACCAGGAGCATCGCCACGGTCAGGAGCCCGACGCCGCCCGGCACGGGCGTGATCGCGGCGGCCTTCGGAGCCACCCGGTGGAAGTCCACGTCGCCGGCGATGACCGAGCCTTTGGTCTCGAACTGGCGGCGGCGCTCCTCGTCACCGGGGAAGAGCCGCTCCAGCTCCGCGGGGTCGGTCACGCGGTTGATCCCGACGTCCACGACGACCGCCCCCTCCTTGATGTGCGCGGGGCCGATCATCCCGGCCCGGCCGATGGCCGCGACGAGGATGTCCGCCTCGCGGCAGACCGCGGGCAGATCGGCGGTGCGCGAGTGGCAGACGGTGACCGTGCAGTTCTCCCGCAGCAGGAGCGCGGCCATGGGTTTGCCCACGATGGCGCTGCGGCCCACGATCACGGCCCGCTTGCCCGCAAGCGCGATGCCGTTGCGCTTCAGGAGCTCGATGACGCCCGAGGGCGTGGCCGGCGCGAAGCCGGGCTCGTCCAGCCACAGCCGGCCGACGCTGACGGAGTGGAAGCCGTCCACGTCCTTGTCGGGCGAGACGCGTTCCAGTACGCGGCGCTCGTGGATCTGGCGGGGGAGGGGGAGCTGCACCAGGATGCCGTCCACGGCCTCCTCGCGGTTCAGGTCCTCGACGATGCCGACCAGCTCGTCCTCACGGGTGTCCGCGGGCAGGCGGATCGTGCGGCTGGCGATGCCCGACTCGCCGCACGCCTTGACCTTGCTCCCTACGTAGACCTGGGACGCCGGGTTGTCGCCGACCAGGACCGCGGCGAGGCCGGGCGGCCGCAGTCCGGCCTGCTCCATCTCGCGTACTCCGGCGGCCACGCCGGCCCGCAGGTCGGCGGCCAGGGTCTTCCCCTCGAGGATCTTCGTCATGACGGTAACTGGCCTTTATAGAGACAGACGATGCCGCCGGAGAGATCCTTCCAGGAGAGGCCGGTGAAGCCGGCGGCGGCCATGCGGTCGAGGAAGCCCAGCCGTTGCGGGAACTCCAGGACCGAGCTCGGCAGGTAGGTGTAGGCCGAGCCGCGCGCCGAGACCAGCCGTCCGATCCAGGGGAGGAGGCGGCGGAAGTAGAAGAGATAGAGCCCCCGCAGCACGGGAAGCTCGGGGACGGCGAACTCCAGGACGACGAGCCGGCCGCCCGGCCGCAGCACGCCCGCGAGCTGGCCCAGGGCCGCGTCCAGGTCGGCCACGTTGCGCAGGCCGAACGACACGGTGGCGCCGTCGAAGCGCCGGCGCGGGAAGGGGAGGGCCAGGGCATCGGCGGCCAGCGGTGCGGGCCGGGGAGAGCCCAGGCGTCCGAACTTGCGCCGGGCGAGCGCCAGCATGGGCACGCAGAAGTCCGCGGAAGCGACCCGCGCCCCCCGTTTGCGCAGCGCGACCGACTGATCCCCCGTGCCGCAGCACAGGTCGAGCGCCTCGGCTCCCTCGGGAAGATCGAGCGCCGCCGCGGCCTTGCGCCGCCATACTACGTCGAGGCTCGCGGACAGCAGGTGATTCAGCAGGTCGTAGCGCGGGGCCACGCCCGCGAACATGTCCTGAATGGCGCGGCCGGACTTGTCGAGAGGGGCGGTGGAGGCGTCGGTCACGGGGCAAGTGTATCGGTGTTGGGCCGGATCGTGTACAATGCCGTTCTCTCGCGGCGCGGGGTGCGTTGGTACCCCGTTGGTATCGGGTACTGCGCCCGCCTCTTGACAAGACCGTCTGCTCCGCCTACCATTCGAGGTCCTTTGCGTCGCAAGGACGGGTTTCGTTTGCCGAGCGACGCCATCCGCGAGCTCCGATGGAGAAAGACCTGGAGAGATTCTGAGATGCTGACGAAGAAGACCTACAGCCCGAAGCTCGCCGAGATCGAGCGCCGGTGGTACGTGGTGGATGCCGATGGGATCCCTCTCGGGCGGCTCGCCTCGCTGATCGCCACCCGGCTGCGCGGCAAGCACAAGCCGACCTTCGCGCCCCACATCGACACCGGGGACTTCGTGATCGTCCTCAACGCCGAGAAGGTGGTGCTCACCGGGCGCAAGGAAGAGAACAAGGTGTATCACCGCCACAGCGGCTATCCCGGCGGCCTCAAGAGCGAGACCGCGGCCAAGCGCCGGCAGCGCCGCCCGATCAAGCTGGTCGAGGAGGCCGTCTGGGGCATGCTCCCCAAGGGCCCCCTCGGCCGCCGGCAGATCCGCAAGCTGAAGGTCTACGCCGGAACGGACCACCCGCACCAGGCCCAGCAGCCGGCCGTTCTGGATGTGACCGAGTCCCTCAGGAGATCGCAGTGAACGAGACCCAGTACTATGGAACGGGACGGCGCAAGACGGCTGCGGCCCGCGTCTACCTGCGCCCCGGCGCGGGCAACGTCAAGGTCAACGGCAGGCCGCTCGACACCTACTTCCCGAATGAAGTCCTCAAGATGGTCATCAAGCAGCCCCTGATGCTGACCGAGACGACCGAGCGGTTCGACATCGTCGTCTCCGTCGCCGGGGGCGGCAGCGCGGGCCAGGCGGGCGCCATCCGCCACGGCATCTCGCGCGCCCTGCTCCATTTCAATGCCGAGCTGCGCGACCGCCTCAAGTCCGCCGGCCTCCTGACGCGCGACCCGCGCAAGAAGGAGCGCAAGAAGTACGGTCAGAAGGGCGCCCGCGCCCGGTTCCAGTTCAGCAAGCGCTAAGAAGGAAGAAGGAAGGAGAATCCGCTTGGTCGAAGTCACCATGAAGGAGCTGCTCGAGGCCGGTGTCCACTTCGGGCACCAGACCCGGCGCTGGAACCCGAAGATGAAGCCGTACATCTTCGGCAAGCGCAACGGGATCTACATCATCGACCTGCAGAAGACGGTCAAGCTCTTCGAGCAGGTCGTGGAGTTCGTCCAGTCGCTGGCGGCCGAGGGCAAGCGGATCTTGTTCGTGGGCACGAAGCGCCAGGCCCAGGAGGCCATCGCCGAAGAGGCGCGGCGCTGCGGCGAGTTCTTCATCACCAACCGCTGGCTCGGCGGCACGCTGACCAACTTCGTCACGCTGCGCACCTCGATCGAGCGCCTCAAGGAGATCGAGCAGCGCCTCGGCGACGAAGCCAGCCCGCTCACCAAGAAGGAGCGGCTGCGGCTCGACCGCGAGCGCGACCGGATGATCAAGAACCTCGAGGGCATCCGCGACATGGAAGGGCTGCCGGACGCCCTGTTCGTGGTCGATCCCAAGAAGGAGTCGATCGCGATCGCCGAGGCGAACAAGCTGGGCATCCCGGTCATCGCCATCGTCGACACGAACTGCGACCCGGAGCTGATCGACTACATCATCCCCGGCAACGACGATGCGATCCGCGCCATCCGCCTCTTCGCCTCGCGCGTGGCCGACGCCTACCTCGAGGGCTCGGGCCAGGCTTCGGAAGGCGGCATGATGAGCAAGGACATGGCCATGCCCATGCACGTCGTCGACAAGGACATGGCCGGCGCGCCCGCCCACTAGGAAATCCTGGTTCCAAGGCGCGCCGCTCGAACCCAACCCGGCGGCGCGGAGACAAGGTCAGCCGAACCCGCGTCGACTGACCTTTTCTTTTGTCCGCCGGGAGACACATACAGCCTCTGCAAGGAGATTCAGATGGAGATCACCGCCCAGATGGTCAAGCAGCTCCGGGAGCGCACCGGAGCCGGGATGATGGACTGCAAGTCGGCCTTGAACGAGACGAAGGGGGACATGGAGTCCGCCGTCGACTACCTGCGCAAGAAGGGTCTCGCCGCCGCCGCCAAGAAGGCCGGCCGCGTCGCCGCCGAGGGGGCCGTCGGCTCCTACATCCACGGCGGCGGCAAGCTCGGCGTGCTCGTCGAGGTCAACTGCGAGACCGACTTCGTGGCCCGCACCGAGGAGTTCCAGGAGCTCGTGCGCGACATCGCCATGCACATCGCCGCGGCCGAGCCGCGCGCCGTGCGCCGCGAGGAGGTCACGCCGGAGGACCTCGACCGCGAGCGCGCCATCTTCCGCGACCAGGCCCTCGCCGCCGGCAAGCCGGCCAACATCGTGGACCGGATCGTCGACGGCAAGATCGAGAAGTACTTCTCGGAGTTCGTGCTCCTCGAGCAGCCCTTCGTGAAGGACCCGGACAAGACCGTCGGCCAGCTCGTCACCGAGAAGATCGCCAAGATCGGCGAGAACATCCAGGTGCGCCGCTTCGTCCGCTTCAAGCTCGGCGAGGGCATCGAGAAGCGGCAGGACGACTTCGCCGCCGAGGTCCTGGCGCAGGCAGGGCGCGGATGACGGGAGAGCTCCCGCAAGGGACCCCCGTCTACCGCCGGATCCTGCTCAAGCTGTCCGGCGAAGCGCTGATGGGCTCCCAGCCCTTCGGCATCGACGAGAAGGTGGTGTCGGCCATCGCCGACGAGGTGCGCGAGGTCCACGCCCTGGGCGTGGAGATCGCCATCGTCGTCGGAGGCGGCAACATCATCCGCGGCCTGGCCGCCAGCCACCGCGGCATCGACCGCGTGACCGGCGACTACATGGGGATGCTGGCCACGGTGATCAACGCCCTCGCCCTCCAGGACGCTCTGGAGAAGCGCGGCGTCCCCACCCGCGTCCAGACCGCCATCGACATCCGGGAGGTCGCCGAGCCGTTCATCCGCCGGCGGGCCATGCGCCACCTGGAGAAGCAGCGCGCCGTCATCTTCGCGGCCGGCACCGGCAACCCGTACTTCACCACGGACAGTGCCGCGGCCCTGCGCGCCAACGAGATCCATGCCGAGATCCTTCTCAAGGCGACCAAGGTCGACGGCCTCTACACCGCCGATCCGAAGAAGGACCCGGACGCGACGCTCCTGCGCGAGGTGACCTACCAGGAGATCATCGAGAAAGGGCTGGAGGTGATGGACACCGCCGCCATCGCCCTCTGCCGGGACAACGGCCTGCCGATCGGCATCTTCGAGATGATGACCCCCGGCAACATCCGCCGCGTGGTCTGCGGCGAGCGCATCGGGTCGATCGTGCGGGCCGAGTAGTAAGATTCCCGGCGGCTGGAAGGAGGGAAAACCATGAAAGAGGTCTTTCGCGACGTCGAGACTCGCATGAAGCATGCCGTGGAGCACTTCCACACCGATCTGAAGCACCTGCGCACGGGCCGGGCGTCGCTGGCGCTCCTCGAGGGGATCACCATCGAGTATTACGGCACGCCGATGCCGATCAACCAGCTCGCCACGCTCGCGGTGGCCGATGCCACCATGATCACGGCGCAACCCTACGATCCCGGCCAGATCGCCGCCATCGAGCGCGCCATCATGAAGTCCGACCTGGGCCTCAACCCGTCGTCGGACGGCAGGATCATCCGCATCCCCGTGCCGCAGCTCACCGAGGACCGGCGCAAGGAGATCGTCAAGAAGGCCCACGACTTGGCCGAGCACGCCCGCAACGCCGTCCGCGCGGTCCGCCGCGAGGGCAACGACAAGCTCAAGAAGATGGAGAAGGACAAGACCATCAGCCAGGACGACGAGCGCCGCGGGCTCGACGAGGTCCAGAAGCTGCACGACCAGTATATCGGCGAGATCAACACCTCCCTGCACAAGAAAGAGCAGCAGATCATGGAGGTCTGATCCGGCCTCCCGTGTTCCTCTACGGCTACCATCCCGTCCGTGAAGCGCTGAGGCACAGGCCGCAGGAGGTCCTCCGCGTCCTCGTCAGCTCCAGCCGGACGGGGAAGCGCCGCGAGGAGGTCGAGGACCTCTGCCGGCGCCATCGCGTCGCTCTCGAAATCGTCCCTGAAAAGCTCCTCTCCGAGCGTGCCGGGCCGGCTCACAACGGCATGGCCGCGGAGGTGCGGGAGAGCGCGGCGGCCACGGCCGCCCTGCCGGCAAATACCGATCCCGACCTGGTCGTGCTCCTTGAGGACGTGCAGGATCCGCGCAACCTCGGCGCGGTGCTGCGGGTCTGCGAGGGCGCGGGCGTCGGCCGCGTGCTCATCCGCGACCGCGGCTCCGCGCCCGTCTCCCCGACCGTGGCCAAGACCTCCGCCGGCGCCAGCGAGTGGCTGGAGATCGAGCGCATCCCCAACACCGCCGCCGAGGTCGAGCGCCTCAAGAAACAGGGCTGGTGGGTCTACGGCACCGACGCCGAGGGCGAGCCCCCCTGGGACCTCGACCTCACCGGCAAGGTGCTCATCCTCCTCGGCGGCGAGGAGAAGGGGCTCCGCGCCCGCTCCCGCCAGATCTGCGACCGCATGATCGGCCTCCCCATGCGCGGACGCGTCGGCTCCCTCAACATCTCCACCGCCGCCGCCGCCGTCCTCTACGAAGCCGTCCGCCAACGCTCCCGCGGCTGACCCCCTTGCTCTCAGCGCAGCGCTGTGGCAGTATGGGCAGATCTCGCCGAGAGAGTCTCTTCTGGATTGAAGTTCTTGCTTTATGTTTTGGTTGTAACGAGCCTCGGTGTCACGTCGCCAAAGAGGTGGCAAACGACCAACGGGAAGGAGGAATCGCATGAAGAAGGTGTCGAGTATTTTCATGGGAGTGATCGCGGTGCTGGCGATCGCGGGACCGTCCTGGGCAGGCGCGGCCAGGATGAGCGTCGATCCGGGACGGGTGCAGTGGGACGCCCAGGTCGACTTTGAGCGCGCGGTCCTGACCGTCTCCATGCCGGACGGAGAGGTGGTCCGCCAGGAGTTCGACGCCCGGCAGACGCCGGCCTTCGACCTGGCCACGGGCGCCAAGGACGGCGCGTACACCTACGAGCTGCGGCTGGTGCCGCACATCGACGCGTCCCTGCGCAAGGCCCTGGCCGCGGCGCGCAAGAGCGGCGACGAGGCCGCGATCGCGAAGCTGCGGGCCGAGCTGCCCGAGAGCTCCGTGGTCTCCGGCGGGTTTATGGTCCAGGCCGGCGCGATCGTGACGCCCGAGGGCACGGAGCCTCAGGGCAGCAAGGGTCCGAAGGCGGCGACTTCGGCCGGTTCCGTGGGGGTGGTCACGGCGGCCGACCAGGTCATCCCGGACGACCTGATCGTCCAGGGAAGCGAGTGCGTCGGCCTCGACTGCGTGAACAACGAGAGCTTCGGCTTCGACACGATCCGGCTGAAGGAGAACAACACCCGCATCCACTTCGATGACACCAGCAGCTCGGCCGGCTTCCCCGCCAACGACTGGACTATCATCGCCAATGACTCGGCCAGCGGTGGCTCCAGCAAGTTCTCGATCGAGGACAGGACCGGTTCCAAGGTGCCCTTCACCATCACGGCGGGGGCCTCCACCAACTCCATCTTCGTCGACAGCACCGGCCGGGTCGGTCTCCGGACCTCCACGCCGGTCCTCGACCTCCACATCGCCACCAGCAACACCCCGGCCATCCGCCTGGAGCAGAACAACTCCGGCGGCTTCACGGCCCAGACCTGGGACATCGGAGCCAACGAGGCCAACTTCTTCGTCCGCGACGTGACCGGCGGCTCGAAGCTCTCCCTCCGCATCCGTCCCGGCGCGCCGACGAGCTCGGTCGACATCAGCGCCGACGGCGACGTGGGCATCGGCACGGGCAGCCCGGACGAGAAGCTGCACGTCTTCTCGAGCGAAGACGCGAATGACGGTGTCGAGATGGAGAACACCAGCACGGGCACAACCGCGAACGCCTTTTTACGCGCCAGGAACAACAACAACGCCTTGACGCAGTTGATCCAACAGGGGGGCAACAAGACGGGCACGCGCTATGGCGTCAACCAAGCCAATAGAGGGGAGATCCTCCACACAGGTGGCGATGGACTCTTAATTGGGACGCTGGAAGCCGATACCGTCGTCTTCGGTACGAACAACGCCAGCCGCATGACGATCGACGGCAGCACCGGGTTGGTAACGGCCAACAACGGCCTCACTGTGTTCGGGGTGTTCACCAATAGTTCCTCACGCACATTCAAGGAGAACTTCCAGCCGGTGAATTCGAGCACGGTACTGGAGAAGTTTGCCCAGCTGCCGATCCAGGAGTGGAGCTACAAGGACGACGAGCGCAAGATGCGCCACGTCGGCCCGACCGCCGAGGACTTCCAGAGCGCCTTCGGTCTGGGAGCGGATGGAAAGCTCATCGTCCCCGCGGATGTCCAGGGTATTACCATGTTGGCGGTGCAGGGACTCTACCAGGAAGTGCAGGAGAAGGACGCGCAGATTGCCGAGCTGCAGAAAGATCTGCGCGAGATCAAGCAGCTCCTCCTGGAAAAGGCTGACAAACAGTAACCGAAGACCGGTGGAGACCCGGCGAAGGCCGGGTCTCCACTTCACCCCTCCAGATGCCGGAGCACGACCCGCACGGCGCGCTCCGCCCGCTCCTCGTCGAAATATCGGTCGTTGAACAGGTTCACCACCTCGCCTTGCAGGCGCTCGGCCATGGGGAACCGTCCATCTCCGAAAGATCCCGCCAGACAGGCGTAGTGGCGGCTGGCGAACAGCCCCGCCGCAAACAGGCTCTCGATCAGGCGATCGGGTTCCGGCACCCGAATGTTGAAGCGCCAACCCTGAAACTCAGGCGCCATCTGGTTCTCTCGCGGCAGCGCGTCCATGTAGATGGAGTTGAGCCGGCGCTTGTGCTCGTCAGCCCGGCGCAGCTCCTCGGCCGTGCGGCGGCGGTGCTCCTCCCAGGAGACCTCCGGCGTACGGAGATCGAGCCAGCCTTCGCAGGTCCCCGGGAAAGGTGACCTCTCGGCGATGGCCTTCTTGTAGCGGCGGGTCACCTCCTCCAGCGCGGTTTCTTGGTAAGGCCCACCTGCGCCGAGAAAAACCGAGATGCCTTCCCGCACGTGCGCGAAACCGCCATACCCCAGATCGACATGCTTGACCGACCCTGTGCTGAACAGCGTCGCGTCCGCCCAGGGCGAGATTTCAGCGCCCTCGCAGTCCGGGCGGCAGAGGCATTTGTCGTCGATCACGAGCAGGTCGGGTTGCAGCTCCTTGAGCCGGCGAAAGAAGGGGTCCGTATCTCGCTCGCTTCCGTAGGGGCGGACGAGCAGGACGCCGCCAAACCTCCCCGGCTCCTGCCGGAGGCGCTCCAAGCAGGCTTCGGGATCCATCTCCAGCGTGGGCTCGGCGATATCGACCAGCTCGAAAGCGCGCTGCGCCTCCAGAAAGGTCACCGGGACGATAGGGCAGACGTTGGCTGGGACCAGGAGCGGCCGCTCGTCCCCGCGCAAGAGACCGTACAGGATGGAGCAGGCCCGCGCCGCGAAGACGATCATTTCGCCAGAGATTCCCGGAGCCGCTCGTGAGCGCGCTCGAAAAGAAAGTAGGGGGTCGCTGCAGGGCTGGCAGGGGAGGCGAGGAGCTCGAGCCGACGAACCTCATGGGCAGCATTCTCCGGCCCCGCGAAGTCGTGGTCCATGCCCTCCCGCTTGATCTCGTAAGGCTCTGCAAACGAGCGCAGGACGCGGGGAGCGTCGGCTGCATCCAGAGTGGTGTCATAGCCGAGGAGGCGCAGCTCCGGAAGGCAGACGGCCTCGACGAAGGAGGAGACCTCCGGAGGAAGGATCCGGCGGTAGGCCCCCACCGACTCGGCGGTCACGCCCATGCGCTCGCCATGGGAGGAGTTGCCGGTCCAGCCGCGGATCTCGACGGCCTCGAAGTCGGCGAGACCGAAGGCCCGGCCGATCCGGCGCAGGGCCGCCCGCGGATCGGCGACGAGGTCCTCGTAGCGCAGCCACTGGAACCCTGGATGACCCTCCAGGTGCAGGGCGAAGGCGACGCTCTTGCGCCAGTTGCGGAGGTTGAAGAGCGTGGGCTTGAGCTGGCCGCCGTATTCCGGTCCCCGCCCGTGGTTGAGGGAGGCCAGCACATCGCGGGGGTCGCGAAGGATGACCAGGCACCGGCCGCCGCGACCGAGGAGGTAGGGCAGGTGCTCCTCGCAGAGCGTCTCCTTGCCACCATACAACCTGGCCCCGGCGCGCTGCGCCAGCGACCGGTACAGTGCGGCCACCGTGCCGAAGAAGCCGCCCTCCGCGGGGATCCGGTCGAAGGCCGACTCGAGCTGCTCCGCGGCAAAGCGGGTGTACTGGCCGGAGTAGCCTGCCATCTGCGTGAACAGCTCCCGAAGCTGTGCGGAGGTCGGGCGATACAGGTCCAGGAACGCGGCGAAGTCCGCCGGTCCGTACCTCGTCTCCAGGAACAGATGGTTCAAAGGGTAAGGAGGGTCCGGCTCGCCGCTCTCCCGCAGGAAGGCGCCTTTGGCTTCGACGTAGAGGAGAGGGAAAGGCTGGGAGAGGAGGGACACCTCGGGGTGGCTCCCGAAGAGCCTCTCGAGCAGGGTGGTGCCCGAGCGCTGCATGCCGGTCACGAAGAGGACTTCGTCCTCCATCTCAGTCACCGATCTGGAGCAGCACCTCCCAACCTCCGACGAGATGCCAGAGGCGGTGCTTTCGGGAGGGAGGCGAGAGGATTGCCTCGAGTCTCGCCGGGAGCTTCAGCGAATGGGCCGCCAGGGTACGCAGCGGCTCCTCCCGCCAGGAGCTGGCGACGAGGGAGGGACGGGACGCCAGACAGCGGGCTTGAAACCCGAAGAGATCGATGAAACCGTTCCAGAAGCCACTTCCCAGATCGTGGACGTGCGCGGGGTAGGTGAGATCGAGCGCAGGAAATATCCGAGCGCAGGGGAGGACGTACGGCGTGCGAGCGTAAAGAAAACCGCTCCGGCCGATCCGCTCGACTAGTCCGAGCAGGGCCGCGTGCAAGTCGGGGATGTGCTCCAGCACCGCACTGGCCAGGACCATGTCGTAAGAGCCCTTGGTTTCTTCGAGGCAGTTCCGTTGCTCGATCCGGATCCGTGTGTCGGGAGAGGGCATGGGCGTCTCCTGGTCGACGACCACGACGTCGACGCTCCCCCGGGGAAACCGTTCGAGGAGCCGCACGGCGACGGCGGTGGCGAGCGTGGCGTCGCCGCCGCCGAAATCGAGAATGCGGGTGTGCTCCTTCGCCCAGGGAGCGGGCACGGCGCGCAGGAGATGGGCGGCGAACCTCTCCTTGCCGGAGAAGGTCACCTTCTCGTCGCGCCCCTGGTGGTAGGAGCCGTAATAGGACTGCAGGTACTCGGGCCGCGGCATGTGGGAGGCGGAGCACCCCTGGCATCTCCCGCAGCGCAGGAGGAAGACGTCCGGTGCAGCTTGCAGTCGGAAGACGGGCCGACGTCTCCCCTGGTCGAGGCAGATCGGGCACGCGCCGGTGCGGTCGAGGAGATCGGCGGCCGCAAGATGCCTGCTCTCATGAGAGTTGGTGGCCCTCACGGTCCGAGACCCTTCCGCCAGCCCCAGATGTGCTCGGGAGAGGCCGGTCCCACCTGCAGAAGGAGGTCGAGGATGGTCACCGCATGGACGAAAGGAGGGTGGAACTGCGGGTACTCGGGGTAGCCGGAGTAATCCTTCCAGATCAGCTCGATCCCTGCCTCGGCGAAGCGCTCCGGCCGGATGTAGCTTCGGGCCGCCGGCCCGGAGACGTAGGCGGTCGCTCCGCACTTCTGCAAGAGATCGAGGAGCCGGTCCTGCTTGCGGCCGGCAGGAGCGTACTGTCTCGAATTTTGGATCTCGGTCGCGATCCCCAGGAAATCGCGGGCGATCGTGCGGATCAGGAACTGATTCAGCTCCGAGAGACTCTCCCACGTCGAGCCGAGATAGACGTGCTCCAGGAAATCCCGGTAGGTGCCGAAACAAGGCGCTTGGCTGTAATGCTGCCGGAGCCGACGCCAGTGCGCGATAGCCCAGGACCGGTCCTTGATCTCCACCTCGCAGATGAGCCGATCCTCGCACGGCCCCACCGGAATGGTCAGCCACTCGAGCCCACGGGGGGTCTTGATCCGGTTCCGGTTTCGCCAGTCCTGTTTCGTGTACTGGAGGTCGTCATGGAAGACGAACAGGTCGACATCGTGCAGGATGTCGAAGTACCCCTTCCAGGGGATGTAGTTGGACTGCAGGACGGCGACTCTCTTCCCCATCGATGGTTCTGCGGCTAGGGCGACCTGAGCGTTCGAGCCAGGAACCCGGCGAGTATAGCCGAGGCCGGCCGCCAGGCTTCTCGACCAAAGCTGTGCTGGGCGCTTAGTTGAGAAGATTGGTTGCGGGAGCATGTGCCTCCGTGTAGACTCCTCTCCTGTCGACAGCTCGCAGCCTCGCCCTATGAAGGTAGAAACCCGGTCCGCCTCAGCAGGGGCAGTGCCCAACCTGCGCGATTTGGCGAGCAACCTCCAACCCCTGGAGGAGAACCTGTGGATCGCGCGGACCCATACGGAGGTATCCTACCCGGAAGAGGGGGGCTCCCGGTGTTTCTCCGTGGAGGCCGAATCCTTCTGGTTCGGTCACCGCAACCGGTGTATCACCAGTCTGGTGCAGCGGTTGCCGCCGGAAGGGCTCCTCTGGGACATTGGTGGCGGCAATGGATTTGTCAGCAGCGCGCTTCTGGATGCTGGATTCCCAGTCGCCGTTCTCGAACCGTACCCCAAGGCGGCCCACAATGCCGTCCAACGCGGCGTCCCCACAGTTGTGATTTCGACCCTGGAAGATGCCGGCTTTCACGAGCACAGTCTCAACGCCGCGGGTCTCTTCGATGTTCTTGAGCACATCGATGATGATGGAGCCTTCCTGGATAGGCTGCACCGTTTCCTGAAGCTCGGAGGACGGCTGTACCTGACGGTCCCGGCCTATGCCTGGCTATGGTCGAGCAATGACCGGCTCTCCGGCCATTTCCGACGTTACACCGCCCGCCGCCTCGCAACGCTTCTCGAGGCGCACGGCTTTCGAGTCGAGTACTGCACGTACTTCTTCCAGCCGTTGGTGGTCCCCATCTTTCTGTTTCGCAGCCTTCCGAGCAGGCTCGGTTTGCGCCAGAGGAGCAGCATCCAGAAGCTCCGCACCGAGCACGTTCCTCCGTCAGGCCTGTCGATGGCGGTGCTCACACGCCTGCTGGAGAGAGAGGAGCGGCGAATCCGCGCCGGATACAGGCAGTCGGTCGGCGCTAGCCTTTTGTTGACGGCCGTAACCACGCCCCGAGGCGGGACCCATGGTGGAGTGTCCTGAGAATGCGCGTCTCCATCGTGATCCCCGTCTACGGCAGCCTGGTTCTTGAGGAGCTTGCCGACCGCATCGACTCCGTCTTCCGAAATCGTCCGGAGGACGACTATGAAATCATTTTCGTCGACGACCGCTCACCCGGCCCCTGGATCTGGCCGACTCTCGAGAGGCTGGCGCAGGAGCGGGATCGGGTGAAGGCGGTGCAGTTGACGCGCAACTTCGGCCAGCAGGCGGCGACGCTCTGCGGCCTTCGCGAGGCTCGCGGCGAGGTGGTCGTCACCATGGATGACGACCTGCAGCACGATCCGGAGGACATCCCCAGCTTGCTGGCCCATGCCGACCGGGACATCGTGATCGGCCAGTTCGAGCGGAAGCGGCACAGCCTCTTCCGGCGTGTCGCCAGCCGGATCAAGGGCCTCTTCGATCAGATCCTCCTTGGCAAGCCCAAAGATATCAGGCTTACCTCCTTTCGCATGCTGGGCCGCACGGTCGTGGACGGGATCCTCTCGATCCGGACACCGAATCCCTTCCTCCCAGCGCTGATGTTTCATGTGAGCAAGGACGTGGTCGGCGTTCCGGTCAGTCATGGCGCTCGGCATGGAGGCCGGAGTGGTTATACCCTGCGCAAGCTGATCCGCCTGTTCAGCAACCTGATCATCAACAACTCCTCTCTGGTGCTTCGCCTGGTAGGCGCTGTGGGGATCTCCTTCGCCAGCATCAGCTTCCTGCTTGCGGCTCTCGTGATCTATAGAAAGCTCGTTTACGGTGTAGCCGTCCAAGGCTGGGCTTCCCTCTTTTCGGCTCTGCTGCTCATCGGCGGGTTGCTCCTCGTCAGTATGGGAGTGGTCGGGGAATACCTGATCCGAATCCTCGAGAGCACCGAGCTGCGGCCAGACTATCTAGTGCGCCGCCGGCTGGGTTTCCATTGAGATGAAGGCCCGGCACCGCGACCCGAACCACCTTTCGAACGGCCTGTACCGGCTCCTCGAGCGCGGTGCCGCGTACGAGCTTTTTCAGAAATTGCTCGGCGCCCGCGACGCGCGACAGCGGTTCGTCGCCGAGTTCCTCCGCCCGCCGGCCAGGGCGCGAGTGCTCGACATCGGCTGCGGCACGGGATCGTTGCTCGAGGACCTGCCCATCGACGTCGATTATGTCGGATACGATCTGAACCCGCGCTACATCGCCGCCGCCGAGCAGCGTTGGGGTGGCCGCGGGCGATTCTTCTGCGCGCGGGTCGGCGACGAGCCGCTCGAGTCGACTGCCAGCGGGTTCGACTATGTCGTTGCCAAGGGCATCCTGCATCATTTGAGCGATGCGGAGGCCGAGATCCTGGTTGGCAGCGCTCGCAGACACTTGCGCCTTGGAGGAGTCCTGGTCACCTGGGACTGCGTGTTCCATCCCGGGCAGTCCTGGATCGCGAGACTCCTCATCTCCTGCGATCGCGGACGGCGGGTCCGGACGCCCGATGGGTATCGCAGCCTGGTCGCGAAGAGCTTCACCGATATCGAGGAACACCTGGCCACGGATCTGGCGGCAGTCCCCTACAGCCACTTCATCCTGATGGCGCGGAAAACCTGATCGGTCGGAAGTCCGTCAGAAGGCGAGGATCGCTTCGATCACCCGCGCCTGCTCGGGCTCGGTGAGGCCCGGGAAGCAGGGCAGGCGGAGGAGCCGGTCGCTGACGCTCTCCGCGACCGGGTAGTCGCCCGGCCGTCCCCCGAACCGCCGCCCCATCTCCGACAGGTGCAGCGGGAGGTAGTGAAAGACAGCCTGGATGCCCCAGGCCTTGAGATGTGCGATCAGGGCCTGGCGCTCGTCGAACGATGGCAAGAGGAGATAGAAGAGATGCCAGGGTTGCCGGCACGGATTGGGGACGACCGGAAGGCGGGCTCCGCGCGCCAGGGCCCACTCGGCGAGCTCCTCCTGATAACGCTCCCAGATCCGGCAGCGCCGCACCTGGATCGTCTCCCTCGCCTCGAGCTGCGCCAGGAGGAAGGCGGCGAGGAGGTCGGAGGGGACGTAGCTCGATCCCACGTCGACCCAGGTGTAGCGGTCGATCTCGCCGCGGAAGAAGCGGCTCCGGTCGGTGCCTTTCTCGCGCAGGATCTCGGCCCGGGCTGCGAGGTCAGGATCGTTGACGACCAGGGCGCCCCCTTCGCCGCAGAAGACGTTCTTGGTCTCGTGGAAGCTGAGCGTGCTCAGGCTCCCGAAGGTCCCCAGCGGGCGTCCGCGCCAGCAGCCGAAGAGGCCATGGGCGTTGTCCTCCACCACCGCGACTCCGGCGGCGCCCGCCACCTCCAGGATGCGGTCCATCTCGCAGGCCACACCGGCATAGTGGACCGGGAGGATCGTCCGGGTGCGGGGAGTGATGCAGGAGGAGAGCCGTTCCTCGTCGAGGTTGAGCGTGTCCGGGCGGATGTCGGCGAAGACCGGCCGGGCGCCGCGCAGGACGAAGGCATTCGCCGTGGAGACGAACGTAAAGGAGGGGACGATGAACTCGTCTCCAGGCCCGATGTCGAGCAGCAGCGCCGCCATCTCCAGAGCGTGCGTGCACGAGGTCGTCAGCAGCACGCGGGCCCCGCCCAGGAGATCGGAGAGAAGCTCCTGGCAGCGGCGGGTGTAGAAGCCGTCTCCCGAAAGGCGCCCACGGCTGACGGCGTCGCGCACGTAGTCGAGCTCGCGGCCGGCGAGCTCCGGCCGGTTGAACGGGATCGGTCCATCGGCCGCGCCGGCACGGGGGAGAGGCGCGGCGAACCTCGGCAACACGGTCATGGGGCCGTTCCCGCCCCGCTCCGGAGATAGGTGATCGTGAATCCGCGCGACGGGCCCGGAATCTCCTCGCGTCCGAGCAGGTGGGCGGAGAGCCCGACGCCTCGGAGCGTCTTGTCGGCCTTCTCGAACGCCGATGGATCCGCGGAGAGGATGGCGATCGGCACGCCCGGCACGAGCGGAGCGCCGTCGCACATCCTGGTATCGGGAAGATTCGGAAAGCCGAGGTTGATCATGCGCGGGCAGAGCAGGAACGCCGAGGCCACGGCGTCGTAGATCTCCCCGTCTTTCGCCTCGTAGTCGTACCAGAGGCGCACGTCGTGGGAAGGATCGAAAACCTCGATGGCCATGACCGCGCGGGCGACCTGGGAGAACATTCCCCGGCCGTCCCCTCCGTAGCGCTCCAATTGCCAGAAGATCCTCCCCCCCTGCCGGACCAGGAACTGAGAGACCGCGAGGCAGAGGAAAACCGCCAGGATTGCGCGTGTTCTGGACTCCCGCCGCCACACGGCCGGCGCAGCTCCCAGCCCTGAGACGAGGGCGAGGAGCGCCGGAGCGGAGAAGGGCGCGCCCTTGTGGGAGAGGGACTCGATCGCCGGCACGAACAGCGGCACGATCTGAAGCAGCGCCACGGCTGCGACCAGAACGGCGAACCCCCGGCGCGGGAGCTCCGCCACCAGCGGCACGATCTGACCGGCAAAGGCCAGGAAGGCGACGGGGATCAGGAGGCTCGAATAGAAGAAGTGCTGCAGCACGCCGGTATCGCCGAAGACCTGGAAGTAGACCGTGAGCAGGACCAGGACGACGAGCTGGACCTGGCACCAGAGGAGGGCAGGGTCCCGCCGCAGGGATGGGTCGGACCGTGCGCGCCCGAGGACGATGGCGCTGCCGAGCAGGGTGACGGCCGGGAAGACCAACCAGACCGCCTTGAGGAGCCACGCGTACGTAGGGTCGCGGAACGGGTTCTGGGTGCCGATGGTTCCAGCGAGGAACTGCAGCGAGGAGCGCAGATAGAAGGAGCTGCCGCCCGCGGCCCAGATGATCGTGGCGAGCAGGGCGAGCAGGCCGGCAGCGCCAAGTCCCGCCCAGAGGGCGGCGGCGAGCAGGGGGATGCGCCGGCGCTGGCGGTTGAAGACGAGGAAATGTCCCGCCAGCAGGGGCAGGTAGACCGCATAGAAGACGTTGGTCGACACGATGGCTGTGGCCATGGTGCCCGCCGCCAGGAGCAGGGGACGCCAGGACGGCGATCCCGCGGCCCAGGTCAGCAGCAGCAGCGCGATCAGGAAGTAGGCAATGCCGAAGCCGTCGACGTAGTTCCAGCCGGCGGCCTGCAGGAAGTAGGGATGGCAGCCCAGGGCGAGCCCTGCCAGCAGCGCCACGCGAGACCCGAAGAGATCCTTCACCACGAGGTAGAAGGACAGGACGGCGCTCCAGTAGACCGCGAGATGGAGCGCCACATTGGCGGCTACCGTTGGCAGCAGGTGGTGGAGAAGGAAGCCCGGCAGGAACATGGCGGGGCGGGATGAGTAGTACTGCTCCTGGAATCTCCGGAGATAGGCGACGGCGTTCTCGAAGTAGCCGTAGTAGATCCAGGCGTCGCGATCGGGGCCGCTGAAGATCCAGTCGGAATCGATCGCGAGCAGGACGAGCGGCAGCAGCGTCAGGACCGCGAGGCCCGGATCTCCAAGGCGCGTCCTTGGAGCCGGCGCGACCGCCAACGCTCCCGGGGCGGCGGATTCCGCCTGTCCGTCCTGGAAGACTCGAGCATCCATGGGAAATCTCGGCGCAGCATAGTGGACTCCTCGCGCTGCTGCAACACTTCAGGCACCCGGATCGTCCTGCGCGGGCCGGGAGCCGGCAAGGATCAGCCAGCCGGCCGCCGCCGCGGCCCAGAGGAAGCCCCGGTTGAGGAGCGCGGACGCCACGGCCGCCGGGTAGGGCAGGCCGATGAGCACGAGGCCCGCGGCGAGAGCCCCCTCCTGCGTGCCCAGGCCCCCGAGCGTCAGCGGGACCACGCCGGCGATCGCCGCCGCCGCCGCCACAGGCGCCAGGTCGGGCAGGAACAGGTCCGGCGCGAAGCTGTGGGCCAGGAGATAGAAGTAGACGATCCGCGCCGCCGCGATGAGCAGGCTCGCCAGGACGAGGCCGGCGATCCGGGAAGGGGGGACCGCGCGCAGGCTCCAGCCGGCGTCGAGCAGTGCCGTTCGAGCCTGCCGTGCGAGCTCCCGCCCCCGCGAGGTCGCGAACAGGAGGCCCGGGCTGGCCGCCAGCAGGAGCGCCGCCGCGGCCAGGGCTGCTCCCGAGGGCCGCATCCAGTGGACCTGCCCCCATTGGTCCGAGAGACGCCCGGGATACACGGCGAAGTAGAGCGCCGCGAGCGCGAGAGTGGCGCCGACCCCCGCAAGCCGGAGCACGAGCGTGAGCGCGATGGGTCGGGCCAGCCCCGGCGACCGGCGGTGCGCGAAGTAGACCTTGTAGGCCTCTCCTCCCAGGGTGCCGGGCGTGAAGCTGCCGAAGAACATGCTCGTCAGGGTGACGCGCAACGCTGTGCCGTAAGCCAGGCCGTAGGGCTCGAAGATCTGCGCGATCCGCAACGCTTCCAGGAGGAGCACGGCCGCGAACGGCAGCGCGGCGGCGGCCATGAGCCCCGGATTGCCGCCGCGGAGCGTGGCGAGCAGCCGGCCGGGATGCGCCAGCAGGAGCAGCAAGGCCAGGAGCGCGACGCCCGCGAGCACCTGCAGGACGGACCGGAGACGGAAGCTTGCCATGGAGGAGACCGGGAGGGAGGATATCTCCGCCCCCGGGCCGCCGCAACCCGCGCTGTCCCGCTTGCCAGACGGGACGCCAGAGGCTAAACTCTCCCGCGCTCCTGGAATAGGGGCCCGCCCGGAAAAGTTACAGGGGCACCGCCGGCATAGCTCAGCGGTAGAGCTACTGTCTTGTAAACAGTAGGTCCCCGGTTCGATTCCGGGTGCCGGCTCCAGGACCCGGCGCGAAAAGAAGCTCATTGGAGGCGTACCCGAGTGGCCAAAGGGGGCAGACTGTAAATCTGCTGGGCCATGCCCTACGGTGGTTCGAATCCATCCGCCTCCACCACCTCCTCTCAGCGGGAGTAACTCAGGGGTAGAGTCACAGCCTTCCAAGCTGTTGGTCGCGGGTTCGAATCCCGTCTCCCGCTCCATCGTCCCTTGTCCCAGTCACCTCCAGCCTCCTCGCGCGTCCGCGCGCTCCTGTGGCTCGCCGGCGTAGCCTGGGTCCTGCCGCTCTGGCTCATCCGCTACCTGCCGATGGTCGACTATCCGCAGCAGCTCGCGGTGGCCTCGATCCTCCGCTACTACAACGATCCGTCGCGGATGCTCCGGCAGGCTTACGAGCCCGCGCTGCTCCGGCCCCAGGGGCTGTTCGAGATGATCACCGCCGGCCTGGCCTGGCTGATGCCCATCGAGCACGCGGGAAAGGTGGTCCTCGCCCTCAGCCTCGCCCTCGTGGTGCCGGCCGCCGTGGCCCTCTGCCGACGCACCGGCCGGCCGGACTGGTACGCGCTCTTCGCCCTGGCCGTGACCTACAACCATGCTTTCTACTGGGGCTTCATCGACAATCTTCTGGCCTATCCGGTCGTGCTGGCCGGCGGCGCGCTGGCGGACCGGCTGTTCGACCGCCCGCGCTTCGGATGGCGCGAGTGGCTCCCCCTGGCCGCCTGCACCCTGCTGTTCTACGGCATCCACCTCCAGTTCCTGCTCGTCTTCGCCGGCCTTGCCGGCTGGCTCGCGATCGCCCGCCGGCCGGGCTGGAAGCGGCTGGCCGCTTGGCTGTCGGCGCTCGTGCCGGGCCTGGCCGCCGGCATGGGCGTCCTCGCCTGGGTGCACCTCCACGCGGCGGAGGTCATGACGGCCTACCAGGAGCGCCTCCAGGCCAAGCAGTCGTACTACCAGCCCCTGCTGCAGAAGATCGCCAATCTCGCGCAGGACTGCTTCGGCGAGCTCGTCGGCGGTACGCACTACCTGCTGATGGCGATCCTGCTGCTGGCGGTCCTCGCCCTGGCGGTGCCGTTCTCCCGGTCGGATTCCCGTCCGCCGGCGAGGTCCGACGGCGGACCGGTGGACTTCCTCTACCGGTCGCGCTTCCTGGTGCCGGCGCTGGGGCTCTTCGCTCTCTACTTCATCCTGCCCGACTTCGCCAGCGGTTACTTCATGGCGCAGAGGATCCTGGTCCTGGCGTTCATGCTGGCCGTGCCGGCGCTCCCGGTCCCTCCGTCGGCCGTGCGCAAGCGGGTGGCGGCGCTCCTCCTGGGCGGGCTCCTGATCGTGCAGGCCGGCCAGACCTCGGCGAGCTTCCTGAGCTTCGGCGCGGAGACCGCCGGCCTGGAGGAGCTCCTGGCGTCCACGGAGCCGGGCCAGGCCCTGGCCGGACTGATCTACCTCAAGACCGTCACGGAGTACCCCTGGCCCCCGATCCTCACGCACTTCCCCGCCTACTACCAGGCGGAGAAGGGGGGACGGGTCCACTTCTCGTTCGTCCAGTTCTTCAACTCCCCGGTCCGCTACCGCGCGGGGCAGAACTGGGAGGACGGCCTGCTCGCGGAGTGGGACGAGTGGAACCCGTACAAGTTCTCCTACCCGCGGCATGCCCGGTACTTCCGCTACTTCCTCCTGCGCGGCGACCCGGAGCACCTGAGCGCCTCGTTCGGCCCCTACCTGGCGGAGGTACGCGTGCGCTCGGCCGGTCGCTGGTACCTGATCGAGCGGCTGCCCGGCTCGGAGCCCCTTCCAGAAGAGACCGGCGGGGCTCCGCAGCCGGTCCCGCAGCAGGACGCGGAGCGCCCCTTCGGTCCCGTGCGGGAACCGGGATAGCACCGGGCTACGAGGTTCCGAGCTGGTGGAGGAGGAACGCGTATTCCTCTGCCGTCTCCTTCAGCCTCTCGAAGCGCCCCGAGCGGCCGCCATGGCCCGCCGCCATGTTGACCTTGAACAGCAGCGGATTGCGGTCGGTCTTCATGGCGCGCAGGCGCGCGACCCACTTCGCCGGCTCGTAGTACTGGACCTGCGAGTCGTGGAGCCCGGTCGTGGTCAGCATGGCCGGGTAGGGCTGCGCGCGCACATTGTCGTAGGGCGAGTACGACAGCATGTAGTCGTAGTATTCCTTTTGCTTCGGGTTGCCCCACTCGTCGAACTCGTTGGTCACGAGCGGGATCGACTCGTCGAGCATCGTGGTGACCACGTCCACGTAGGGCACGCGGGCCACGATGCCGCGGTATTTCTCCCCTGCCATGTTGGCCACCGCGCCCATCAGCAGGCCGCCGGCGCTGGCTCCGGACGCGAACACCTTGTCCGGCGCAGCGTACTTCTCCCGCACCAGGAAATCGGTGACGTCGATGAAGTCGGTGAAGGTGTTCTTCTTCCTGAGCAGCCGGCCGTCGTCGTACCAGGCGCGGCCCAGCTCCTGCCCGCCGCGGATGTGCGCGATCGCATACACGAAGCCGCGGTCGAGGAGCGAGACGACCGTGTGGTCGAAGCCCGGATCGGTCGTGGCCCCATAGGATCCGTAACCATATTGATACAACGGCGCCGTGCCGTTCCGCACGAAACCCTTGCGATAGACGAGCGATACCGGCACCCGCGCGCCGTCGCGCGCCGTGGCCCACACGCGCTCGGTGGCATAGCCGGCCGGGTCGTAGCCGGGCACGGGCTGCCGCTTGAGCAGCTTGCGCTCCCCGGTCCGCATGTCGAGCTCGTAGACCGAGTCGGGCGTGGCCAGGGAAGAGTAGGCGTAGCGCAGCTTCGGCGTGTCCTGCTCGGCGTTGACCTCAAAGCCCTGCGTAGAGGCCGGCTCGTCGGAGCGCACGTACGCCCAGCGTCCGAGGTCGGCCCATGGCGCGTAGCGCAGGCGCATCAGGCCTTCGCTCCGCTCGCCGACGGCCAAGTAGTTCTCGAAGACCACGAAATTCTCGAGGAAGACCTTGGGATCGTGGGGCACCAGCTCCCGCCACGTCTTCTTATCGCCCACTTCGGCATCGGCGACCGTCATCAAGCGGAAGTTGGGCGCCTCCCAGTCCGTCTTGATCACCCAGCGCCCGCCCATGTGGTCGGCCTCGTAGAGCACGCCGGTCTCGCGCGGGGCGAGGACGCGCAACGTGCCCGACGGATTGCCGGTGTCGATGAAGCGGACCTCGCTAGCCACCGTGCTGTCGAGGCGGATCAGGATGAAACGCTCGTCGCCGGTCTCGTCGACGCCGAGGTAGAACGACGTGTCCTTCTCCTCGTAGACGACCGGATCGGACTTCGGGTCCGTTCCCAGCGCGTGCATCCTGACCCGCGTCGACAGCAGCGTGACCGGATCGTTCTCGACGTAGTAGACGGTCCGGTTGTCGCCAGCCCACACGATCCGGGGCTGCAGCCCGGTGATGCGCTCGGGCAGGTCGCGGCCGGTCGCGATGTCGCGGAAGCGCAGTGTGTACTGGCGGCGGCCGCGGGTGTCCTCGGTGAAGGCCAGCAGATCCTGCCGGGGGCTGACGGCCCGGCCGCCGAGACGGTAGTACTCGCTGCCCCCGGCCTCGCGGTTGCCGTCGACCAGAACCTGCTCCTCCTCCGAGCCCAACGGCCGCCGGACGTGGATCGGGTGCTGCTTGCCGGCCTCGAAGCGCGTGGAGTAGAGGTAGTCCTTGTCCTTGTACGGGACCGTGCTGTCGTCCTCCTTGAGCCGCCCGATCAGCTCTTTCTCGAGCGTTTCGGTGAGCTCCCGGTAGGGCGCGCTCATGGCCTCGAAGTAGGCGTTCTCGGCCCTCAGGTAGTCGAGCACCTCGGGCCGGGAGCGCGTGTCGTCGCGCAGCCAATAGTAGGAATCGTTGCGTGTGCCATGGGGCGAGACCACGGCATGGGGTTTCGCGGCGGCGACGGGTGGGACCGGCGCCTGAAGGGCTGCGAAGGGCGCCGCCGCCAGCAGGAGAGCCGAAAAAATTCCAGAAGAACGCACGCTCAGGCTCATGGAGCACCGGAGTATAGCCCGCCCGGGAATTTCTGCCCCCCTTCCGCCGGTTGTACGCTCCCGGAGCCCCCCTCGGACCCCGGGCCGCAAGGATTTGGGGGCTGGACATCCGTTTCCGACTCTGGCACAATGCTGGTCCTTCTCCTCGGGAAGCCCTCTCCCGGGGCTCCTCGCTGGGCTCCCCTGTCACCTCGGGTAGGACCGCGAGAACGCGAGCGAAGGGGCTTTACACGACATGGGGGTCAAGGTAAGATCGCGCGGTTTTGACCGTCGGAGGCCGTCCGGGCACCGGTCCGAGGCGAGCCTACGGGTGTCTCAAAAAGCCCACGTGGCTCAGGGGTAGAGCACTTCCTTGGTAAGGAAGGGGTCACCGGTTCAAATCCGGTCGTGGGCTCCATATATACCGACAACCAAGCTTTGAGGAGGCACTTAGAACGCCATGGCCAAGGAGAAGTTCAATCGTTCGAAGCCGCACGTGAACGTCGGTACCATCGGTCACGTGGATCATGGGAAGACGACGCTGACGGCGGCGATCACCCGGGTCCTGGCGTCCAAGGGGCTGGCCAACTTCGTGGCGTTCGACCAGATCGACAAGGCCCCCGAGGAGCGGGAGCGCGGCATCACCATCGCGACCGCCCATGTGGAGTACCAGAGCGACAAGCGCCACTATGCGCACGTCGACTGTCCCGGCCACGCCGACTACATCAAGAACATGATCACCGGCGCGGCGCAGATGGACGGTGCGATCCTGGTGGTGTCGGCCGCGGACGGCCCGATGCCGCAGACGCGCGAGCACATCCTGCTCGCCCGTCAGGTGGGCGTTCCCTCGATGGTCGTGTTCATGAACAAGTGCGACATGGTGGACGATCCGGAGCTGCTCGACCTGGTGGAGCTGGAGCTGCGCGAGCTGCTCTCCTCCTATGACTTCCCGGGCGACGACATCCCGATCATCCGCGGCTCGGCTCTCAAGGCGCTGGAGAGCGGTGATCCGGCGAGCGAGTGGGGGCAGAAGATCATGGAGCTGCTCGACGCGGTGGACACCTACATCCCGCTGCCGGAGCGCGCGGTGGACAAGCCGTTCCTGATGCCGATCGAGGACATCTTCTCGATCTCGGGCCGCGGCACGGTGGTGACGGGTCGGGTGGAGCGCGGGATCGTCAAGGTGGGCGACGAGGTCGAGATCATCGGCATCCACCCGACGACGAAGACGATCGTCACAGGTGTGGAGATGTTCAAGAAGCTGCTCGACCAGGGCCAGGCCGGCGACAACATCGGCGTTCTTCTTCGGGGTACCAAGAAGGACGACGTGGAGCGCGGCCAGGTGCTGGCGAAGCCGGGCTCGATCACTCCGCACACGAAGTTCAAGGGCGAGGTGTACGTTCTGACGAAGGAGGAGGGCGGCCGTCACACGCCGTTCTTCAACGGCTACCGTCCGCAGTTCTACTTCCGCACGACGGACGTGACGGGCGTGGCTCAGCTTCCGGAAGGGACGGAGATGGTGATGCCGGGTGACAACGTGAACCTGGAGGTGGAGCTGATCGCGCCGATCGCCATGGAGAAGGGCGTGCGGTTCGCGATCCGCGAGGGCGGCCGCACGGTCGGCGCCGGCACTGTTACGGAGATCGTGAAGTAAACAGAAGCAGCAACATGCAGGCCAGTAGCTCGAACTGGTAGAGCATCGGTCTCCAAAACCGAGGGTTGGGGGTTCGAATCCCTCCTGGCCTGCCAATTTTTCATAGAAGCTTTCAGAGAGACAGACTTCGAAAGAAACGCCATGAGCGATCAGGTTACCTGGATCATCGCCGCCGTCGTCGTCGCCGCCCTGGCCGGCCTGGTTTTCTGGCTGCTGCGGGCGGGGCACTGGAAGCGCTTCGTCACCTTCCTCTCGGAGGTGCGGACGGAGATGCGCAAGGTCTCCTTCCCGACGCGCGACGAGGTGATCGGCACGACCATCGTGGTGATCGTCACCAGCGTCATCTTCGCGGTCTATCTCTGGATCGCGGACCTCCTCATCCAGAGGGGGTACGTGGGACTGGTCAAGGTGCTCGGCTCATGAACGAAGAGAGCGCTCCGCGCGAGCGCAAGTGGTACATCGTCCATACCTACTCGGGCTTCGAGGACCGGGTCAAGGAGACGCTGCGCCAGCGCGCCGAGGCCATGGGCATGGGCGACGCGTTCGGCGACGTGCGCATCCCGACCGAAACCGTGGTCGAGTACAAGGGCGGCAAGAAGAAGGAGACCCAGCGCAAGTTCTTCCCGGGCTACATCCTCGTCGAGATGGAGATGTCCGACGCGGCCTGGCACGTGGTCAAGAACACGCCGAAGGTCACCGGCTTCGTGGGCATGGGCAAGAAGCCGACGCCGCTCTCCGAGGAGGAGGTCAACCAGATCCTCGAGCAGGTGGTGACCGCCAAGGAGAAGCCGAAGCCGAAGTACGTGTTCGAGAAGGCCGAGCCGGTGCGCATCACGGACGGTCCCTTCAACAATTTCACGGGCGTCGTGGACGAGGTCAACCTCGACCGCAATACCCTCAAGGTGATGGTCACCATCTTCGGCCGGCAGACGCCGGTCGAGCTGGACTTCTCGCAAGTCCAGAAGATTTGATCCGGGGTCCTAAATGGCGAAGAAAATTACAGGAATGATCAAGTTGCAGATCCCGGCTGGCGCGGCCACTCCGGCCCCCCCGGTGGGTCCGGCGTTGGGCCAGGCGGGCGTCAACATCATGGACTTCGTGAAGAATTTCAACGCCCGCACCGCCTCGCAGGCCGGCCTGATCATCCCCGTGGTGATCACGGTCTACGCCGACCGCAGCTACACCTTCATCACCAAGACGCCGCCGGCCGCGATCCTGCTGATCAAGGCCGCGGGCATCGACAAGGGCTCCGGCGAGCCCAACCGCAAGAAGGTGGGCAAGGTCACCCGCGCCCAGGTCGAGGAGATCGCCAAGACCAAGATGCCCGACCTGAACGCGGCCAGCCTCGACGCGGCGATCAAGACCATCGAAGGCACCGCCCGTTCCATGGGCCTCGAAGTCCAGGGCTAGAAATGTAGGGGCGGGCCTTGTGCCCGCCCGGAGGAGATCATCGTGGCGAAGCACGGAAAGAAGTACAACCAGGCGGCCCAGAAGGTCGAGCAGCGGCCGTACCCCCTGCGCGACGCGATCCAGCTCGCGAAGGACTCGGCGTTCGCCAAGTTCGACGAGACCGTGGAGGTCGCGCTGCGTCTCGGGGTCGATCCCAAGCACGCCGACCAGATGGTCCGCGGCACGGTCGTGCTGCCGCACGGCCTGGGCAAGACCTCCCGCGTGCTGGTCTTCGCCAGCGGCGAGAAGATGCGCGAGGCCGAGGCCGCCGGCGCCGACGTGGTCGGCGGCGAGGAGCTGGCCAAGGAGATCGAGGGCGGCCGGCTGGACTTCGACGCGGTGGTGGCGACGCCGGACATGATGCGCGTCGTTGGCCGCCTGGGCAAGGTGCTCGGCCCCCGCGGCCTGATGCCCAACCCCAAGGCCGGCACGGTGACGCTCGACGTCGCCAAGGCCGTCGAAGAGATCAAGGCCGGCAAGGTGGAGTTCCGCGTCGACAAGACCGGCATCATCCATGCCCCGGTGGGGAAGCTCTCCTTCGGAGTGGACAAGCTCAAGGAGAACGCCGATGCGCTCATCGGCGCCGTCATCAAGGCCAAGCCGAGCGCGGCGAAGGGCAAGTACGTCAAGGCCGCGAGCCTGTCCTCCACCATGGGGCCGGGCGTCAAGGTGGACGAGGCGGCGCTCGTCGCTTCCGAGGCCTAAGGAGAGAACGATCATGGCGCTGACCCGTGAAGACAAGGCAGAGCTCCTCGGTATTTATGAAAAGGGCCTGGCGACCACGCCGCACGCCTTCATCCTCGGCTACCAGGGGATCAAGGTCCCGCAGGTCACCGCCCTGCGGGAGAAGGTGCGCCAGAGCGGCGGCGAGTACATCGTGGTGAAGAACACCCTGGCGCTGCGCGCCATCGACGGCGAGGCGCTGGCGCAGCTCAAGGAGCACTTCGTCGGCCCGACGGCCGTCGCGTTCGGCAAGGACCCGGTGGCGCTCGCCAAGACGCTGACCGACTTCGCCAAGGACGCGCCGGTCCTGCAGTTCAAGGCCGGGCTGGTGGAAGGGCGCGCCATCGAAGGCGCCCAGATCAAGGACATCGCCGCGCTGCCCAGCCGGAACGAGCTCATCGCCAAGCTGCTCTTCCTGCTGCAGTCGCCGATCACCGGCCTCGCCCGGGTGCTGGCGGCCGTGCCGCAGTCGTTCGTGATGGTGCTGGACCAGATCCGGCAGAAGAAGGAAGGGCCCGCCGAGGCCGCGGAAGCGCCCGCAGAGCCCGCCGCCTGATCCGTCGTCAGGCGCGGCTTGCAAGATATTGGAGTTGAAACAGATCCGGACTTTCAGGGGTCCGCAGCAAGGAGAGAATGATGGCTATCGCGACCGAAGATTTCATTGCGCAGATCGACTCGATGACGGTGCTCGACCTCAACAACCTGGTCAAGGCGCTCGAGGACCACTACGGCGTCTCCGCCGCCGCCGCCGTGGCCGCCGCGCCGTCCGCCGGGGGTGGCGCTGCCGCCGCCGCGCCGGTCGAGGAGAAGACCGAGTTCGACGTCGTCCTCAAGGCCGCCGGCGAGAAGAAGATCAACGTCATCAAGGCCGTCCGCGAGGTCACCAGCCTCGGCCTCAAGGAGGCCAAGGACCTGGTCGAGTCGGCTCCCGCCACCATCAAGGAGGCGGTCAACAAGGACGAGGCCGAGTCGATCAAGAAGAAGTTCGAAGAGGCTGGGGCCACGGTCGAAATCAAGTAAGAGTGGAACGAGGCGCGCCACGTCGCAGCGGACCACGTCGACCCCAAGACGAAGCCGGAACGAGGCCTTCCCGGTGGCCCCGAATGCCCTCCCCAGGGCTCGGGGCATAAACCGGGCGGGCTTTTTGTTCTGGACTCTGTCCACCATGCACGGGGACCTTCCGCAGAGCGGGCGGAGGGCCGGGCATGGTGTCTCCTGTCTTCGCAACAGGAGCCCCGGTACCCTCCCGGCACCCCTCCGGTGGTGCTAGACAGTTGCCAGATAGAAGTCACTCAGGCACGAGGAGATAGCAAGGACCACCCCTATGGAAAAAGCTCTCAACACGCAGCAGCCCCCTGCGAAGAATGGCAATCGGAAGGATTTCTCCCGGATCACGACGTCGCTGCCCATTCCGAACCTGATCGACGTGCAGCGGAGGTCGTACGAGCGCTTCCTGCAGATGAACCTGCTCCCCGAGGAGCGGGCGAACCAGGGCCTGCAGTCGGTCTTCACGAGCATCTTCCCGTTCTCGGATTTCCGGGAGACCTGCTCGCTCGACTTCGTCAAGTACTCGATCGGCGACTGGCAGTGCAAGTGCGGCGAGCTGAAAGGTCTCGAGTACCTCCGCATGACCTGCACCAACTGCGGGTCGAAGATCATGACCGACCATCCGCACGAGGAGACGGTCACCTGCACGGAGTGTGGCTTCGTCAACAAGAACCGCGTGACGAAGTGCGACATCTGCGGCAACCCGGTCGACCTGCAGCTCAAGTACTCGATCTCGGATTGCCAGGAGCGCGGCATGACCTTCGCCGTGCCCTTGAAGGTCACGTTCCGCCTGTTCGTCTATGACCGCGACCCCGAGACCGGCGCGCGCATGATGCGCGACGCCAAGGAGGAGGAGGTCTACTTCGGCGACATCCCGCTGATGACGGACAACGGCACGTTCATCATCAACGGCACCGAGCGCGTCATCGTCTCGCAGCTCCACAGGAGCCCGGGCGTGTTCTTCACCAAGGAGGGGCCGCGCTCCTTCCTGGCCAAGATCATCCCGTACCGCGGCTCGTGGGTCGAGTTCGAGTACGACCAGAAGGACGTGCTGTCGGTGCGCATCGACCGCAAGCGCAAGTTCCACGGCACGGTCTTCCTCCGCGCCCTGGGTCTCGAAACCGACGAGGCCATCCTGCGCCAGGTGTACGTGCCGGTCGGCCTGACGTCGCAGGGCGGCGGCCAGTTCACGCTGCACGTGCCGCCGCGGGTGCTCGAGCCCGAGCGCCTGCGCGACCGCCAGACCCGCGGACGCCGCGAGGTCTACCCGATCTTCGCCGGCATCACGCTCGACAAGTCGCACATCGGCAAGCTCGACACCGGCCAGACCGTGGCGTTCGACGTCGAGGCCACCGAGCTGGAGCGCGCCTTCTTCATCGGCGACGTCGTCGACCTCGACACCGGCGAGGTGATCTTCGAGGCCAACGACCTCGTGCCCGAGGACATCGAGGAGCGCATGGACGGCCGCAACCACACGGCCGTCGAAGTGTTCTTCCCCGACTGGGAGCTGACCGGCTCCACGGTCTCGAACACCCTCGGCAAGGACACGACCAAGAACTCCAAGGAGGCGCTGATCGAGATCTACCGCCGCATGCGGCCGGGCGATCCTCCGACCCTGGAGTCGGCGCGCTCGCTCTTCTACGGCATGTTCTTCGACGCCAAGCGCTACGACTTCTCGCGGGTCGGCCGCTTCAAGTTCAACATCAAGCTGGACACCGAGGTCTCGGTCGACCAGAAGACGCTGTCCGCGGACGACTTCTTCCGGGTGATCGAGTACCTGCTCCGCCTGCAGAAGGACGTGGGCCGCGTCGACGACATCGACAACCTGGGCAACCGGCGCGTGCGCGCGGTAGGTGAATTGCTGGAGAACCAGTTCCGCATCGGCCTCGTGCGCATGGAGCGGGCGATCAAGGAGAAGATGTCCGTCCACCAGGACATCGACTCGGCCATGCCGCACGACCTGATCAACTCCAAGCCGGTCATCGCGGCCATCAAGGAGTTCTTCGGCTCGTCGCAGCTCTCGCAGTTCATGGACCAGACGAACCCGCTGTCGGAGGTCACGCACAAGCGGCGCCTGTCGGCCCTCGGACCGGGCGGTCTGTCCCGCGAGCGCGCCGGATTCGAGGTGCGCGACGTGCACGCCACGCACTACGGCCGCATCTGCCCGATCGAGACGCCGGAAGGCCCGAACATCGGTCTTATTTCTTCGCTCGCGACGTATGCGCGGATCAACGACTACGGGTTCATCGAGAGCCCGTACAAGAAGGTCGACGCCGGCCGCGTGCTCGATCACTTCCGCATCGTCAAGGTCGGCGACGGCGGCCTGCGCCTCGGCCAGATCGTGACCGGCGACGAGCTCAAGGCCGAGAACGGCCGTCTGAAGAAGGCCGGCAAGCGGCAGGTCGCAGCCGAGCCGCACGCCTTCTACCTGTCGGCGTGGGAAGAGGAGAAGTACATCGTCGCCCAGGCCAACGCCCGCCTCGACGAGAACGGCAACTTCGTCAACGATCGCATCATCTCGCGGGCCGGCGGCGACTTCGTGACCGTGGAGCGCGACCGCATCGACTACATGGACATCAGCCCGAAGCAGCTCGTGTCCGTGGCCGCGGCGCTCATCCCGTTCCTGGAGAACGACGACGCCAACCGCGCCCTGATGGGTTCGAATATGCAGCGCCAGGCCGTGCCTCTCCTGCGCAGCGACTCGCCGATCGTGGGCACCGGCCTCGAAGGCATCGTGGCCCAGGACTCGGGCGCGGTGGTGCTCACCAAGCGCGGCGGCATCGTCGACTCGGTGGACGCCGAGCGCATCATCGTGCGCGTCGAGGGCGAGGACGTCGACACCGGCGAGACCAAGGACTTCGGCGCCGATATCTACCAGCTCATCAAGTTCCGCCGTTCCAACCAGAACACCTGCATCACGCAGAAGCCGGTGGTCTTCGAGGGCATGCGGGTCAAGAAGGGCGACGTGCTGGCCGACGGGCCGTGCACGGAGCTCGGCGAGCTGGCTCTGGGCCGCAACGTGCTCGTCGCGTTCATGCCCTGGCGCGGTTACAACTTCGAGGACGCGATCCTGATCTCCGAGAAGCTGGTGCGGGAGGACTATTACACGTCGATCCACATCGAGGAGTTCGAGATCGAGGCCCGCGACACGAAGCTCGGCCCCGAGGAGATCACGCGGGACATCCCGAACGTCTCCGAGTCGGCGCTCAAGGATCTCGACGAGAGCGGCATCGTCCGCATCGGCGCGACCGTGAAGGCCGGCGACATCCTGGTCGGCAAGGTCACGCCCAAGGGCGAGACGCAGCTCACTCCCGAGGAGAAGCTGCTGCGCGCCATCTTCGGCGAGAAGGCCGGCGACGTGCGCGACGCGAGCCTCAAGGTGCCGCCGGGCATCGAGGGGACGATCGTGGACGTCAAGATCTTCTCCCGGAAGGGCGTCGAGAAGGACGTCCGGGCCAAGGAGATCGAGATGGACGAGATCGCCCGTCTCGAGAAGAACATCAAGGACGAGGTGCGGATCCTGACCGAGGAGCGCAACAAGAAGGTGCGCGACCTGCTCCTCGCCAAGAAGGTGACGGCGCCGGTCAAGTCGCGGACCGGCCAGGAGTTGCTCAAGACGGGCGATCCGATCGACGAGGCGACCCTGGAGCGCCTGACGCGCCAGGAGATCCTCCGCCTGCCGGTCGACGAGCGGCGGCTGATCGATGCGGTCGAGATCGTCTACAAGAAGACGGACTCGCACATCGAGGTCCTGCACCGGGTCAACGAGGAGCGCATCGGGCTCCTGCAGAAGGGCGACGAGCTGCCCCCGGGCGTGATCAAGCTGGTCAAGGTGTACGTGGCCATGAAGCGCAAGCTCCAGGTCGGCGACAAGATGGCCGGCCGCCACGGCAACAAGGGCGTGATCTCGCGCATCCTCCCCGAGGAGGACATGCCGTACATGCCGGACGGCACGCCGGTCGAGATCGTGCTCAACCCGCTCGGCGTGCCGAGCCGCATGAACGTGGGCCAGATCCTGGAGACCCACCTGGGGTGGGCCGGCAAGGTCCTCGGTCTCAAATTTGCGACGCCGGTGTTCGACGGCGCGCGCGAGAAGGACATCAAGGATCTGCTCGAAGAGGCGAAGCTGCCGGGCTCCGGCAAGACGCCGCTTCACGACGGCATGACGGGCGAGCAGTTCGAGCAGCAGGTGACCGTCGGGTACATCTACATGCTCAAGCTGTCGCACCTGGTGGACGACAAGATCCACGCCCGCTCGATCGGACCGTACTCGCTGATCACGCAGCAGCCCCTGGGCGGCAAGGCGCAGTTCGGCGGCCAGCGCTTCGGCGAGATGGAAGTCTGGGCGCTCGAAGCCTACGGCGCGGCCTATACGCTCCAGGAGCTGCTCACGGTCAAGAGCGACGACGTGGAAGGGCGCAGCAAGGTGTACGAGGCGATCGTCAAGGGCGAGGTCCCCGAGCCCCCCGGTCTGCCCGAGTCCTTCAACGTGCTCGTCCGCGAGCTTCAGAGCCTCTGTCTCGACGTTGAGCTCCTCAAGGTCTAAGGGAGGGAAACCAAGTTGCAACCTTTCAGCAGTTTTGACAAGCCACAGTCCCCCAAGGATTTCAACGCGATCAAGATTTCGATCGCGTCGCCCGAGAAGATCCGGTCCTGGAGCTACGGCGAGGTCACGAAGCCGGAGACGATCAACTACCGCACGTTCAAGCCGGAGCGGGACGGTCTCTTCTGCGCCAAGATCTTCGGCCCGATCACGGACTGGGAGTGCCTGTGCGGCAAGTACAAGCGCATGAAGCACCGCGGCGTGATCTGCGACAAGTGCGGCGTCGAGGTGACCCGGTCGCGGGTGCGGCGCGAGCGCATGGGCCACATCGAGCTCGCCTGCCCGGTCTCGCACGTCTGGTTCTTCAAGGGGCTGCCGAGCCGCATCGGCCACCTCCTGGACATCAGCCTGCGCGACCTGGAGCGCATCCTCTACTTCGAGAGCTACGTCGTCATCGATCCCGGTGACACCGAGCTCAAGGAGCAGGAGCTGCTCACCGAGGAGCGCTTCCGCGAGATGCGCGACAAGTACACCGAGGAGGCCTTCCAGGCCAAGATGGGCGCCGAGGCGATCAAGGAGCTGCTGTCGCGCATCGACGTGGACGAGCTCTCCGAGGAGCTGCGCATCGTGATGCGCACCGAGACCAGCCAGATCCGCCGCCTGAAGGCCGCCAAGCGGCTCAAGGTGGTCGACGCCTTCCGCCGCTCGGGCCACCGGCCGGAGTGGATGATCCTCGACGTCATCCCGGTCATCCCGCCGGAGCTGCGTCCCCTCGTCCCCCTGGACGGCGGGCGCTTCGCGACCAGCGACCTGAACGACCTCTACCGGCGCGTCATCAACCGCAACAACCGGTTGAAGAAGCTCCTCGAGCTGCGCGCGCCCGAGGTCATCGTGCGCAACGAGAAGCGCATGCTCCAGGAGGCCGTCGACGCGCTCTTCGACAACGGCCGCCGCGGACGCGTGCTCAAGGGCTCGAACAACCGGCCGCTCAAGTCGCTGTCCGACACGCTCAAGGGCAAGCAGGGCCGGTTCCGCCAGAACCTGCTCGGCAAGCGCGTGGATTACTCCGGACGGTCGGTGATCGTGGTGGGGCCGGAGCTCAAGCTCTCCCAGTGCGGTCTGCCCAAGAAGATGGCGCTCGAGCTGTTCAAGCCGTTCATCTACAACCGCCTCGAAGAGAAGGGGCTCGTGGGCACCATCAAGGCCGCCAAGGAGATGGTGGAGGCCGAGGTGGACGAGGTCTGGGACGCCCTGGAGGAGGTCATTCAGGACCATCCGGTGCTCCTGAACCGCGCGCCCACGCTGCACCGCCTGGGCATCCAGGCGTTCCAGCCGACGCTCATCGAGGGCAAGGCGATCAAGATCCACCCGCTGGTCTGCGCGGCATTCAACGCCGACTTCGACGGCGACCAGATGGCCGTGCACGTGCCGCTGTCGCCCAAGGCGCAGATCGAGAGCCAGGTGCTGATGCTGGCCTCGAACAACATCCTCTCGCCGGCGCACGGCCGACCGCTCGCGGTGCCGTCGCAGGACCTCGTCCTCGGCGGCTACTACCTGACGCTCGGCAAGCAGGGAGCGAAAGGAGAAGGCCGCGTGTTCCCCGACTTCGACTCCGTGCTCCTGGCGCTGGAGGCGGGCGAGGTGGAGACGCTCTCCCCGATCAAGGTCCGCTACAGCGGGCCGTACATCAACCTCGAGGTGCAGCTCGACAAGCAGAACGTCGTGCACGCCGAGCTCGAGGAGCTGGAGGGCGAGCTGATCGAGACCACCGTCGGCCGGGTGATCCTCAACATGCACCTGCCGAAGGACATCCCGTTCATCAACGGCCTGCTCAAGAAGCGCGGCCTGCAGGACCTGGTCGGCTACTGCTTCATCAAGCTGGGCAACGAGGCCACGGTGCGCATGCTGGACGAGATCAAGGAGATCACGTTCCTGTACGCCACCAAGGCCGGCATCTCGTTCGGCGTCGACGACATGGTGGTGCCGAGCCGCAAGCAGGACATCCTCGCCCAGGCTCACCGCGAGGTGGGCGAGATCGAGGGCCAGCGCTCGGCCGGCGTGATCACGCAAGGCGAGCGGCACAACAAGATCATCGACATCTGGCACCGCGTCACCGAAAAGGTTTCCGAGGAGATGTTCCGCGAGATGCGGGAGATCGAGAAGAACACGGGCGTGTTCAACCCGATCAACCTGATGGCGGACTCCGGCGCCCGCGGCTCGCGCGAGCAGGTGCGCCAGCTCGCCGGCATGCGCGGTCTCATGTCCAAGCCCTCGGGCGAGGTCATCGAGACGCCGATCACGGCGAACTTCCGCGAAGGCCTGTCGGTGTTGCAGTACTTCATCTCGACGCACGGCGCCCGCAAGGGCCTCGCCGACACGGCGCTCAAGACGGCCGACTCCGGTTATCTCACCCGCCGTCTCGTCGACGTGGCCCAGGACGTGATCATCAACGAGGTGGATTGCGGCACGATCGACGGCATCACGGTGTCGGCGATCATGGAAGGCGGCGAGATCCTCGAGGCGCTGCGCGACCGCATCGTCGGCCGCGTGACGCAGGAGGACATCTACGACCCGATGACCGGCGACCTGATCGTCGAGGTCGGGCAGGAGATCACCGACTTCCTGGGCAACGCCGTGCAGGCGGCCGGCATCGAGCGGGTGAAGATCCGCTCCGTGCTGACCTGCGAGGCGCGGCGGGGCGTTTGCGCGTCCTGCTACGGCCGCAATCTCGCGACCGGCAAGATGGTCGAGATCGGCGAGGCGGTGGGCGTCATCGCCGCGCAGTCGATCGGCGAGCCCGGCACGCAGCTCACCATGCGGACCTTCCACTACGGCGGTACCGCGAGCCGCGTGTCCGAGCAGTCGAAGCACATCGCCAAGAACCCGGGCCTCGTGAAGTTCCTCAACGTGGCCACGGTCGAGAGCAAGCGCGGCGCGCTGGTCGTCATCAACCGCAGCGGCAAGCTGGTCCTCACGGACGAGAAGGGGCGCGAGCGCGAGCGCTACGCCCTGACCTACGGCTCGCAGCTCCTGGTGCACGAGGGTGCCCAGGTGGAGCCGGGCACGGAGCTGGTGACCTGGGACCCGTTCACCTACGCCATCCTTTCGGAGATCGGCGGCAAGGTGGAGTTCCAGGACATCGTCGAAGGCGAGAACGTGCGCGAGGAGACCGACAAGGTCACCGGCATGTCGCAGCGGATCATCGTCGAGGCCTCCGCGAACGAGAAGCGGGTGCCCGCCATCATGATCCGTGGCGAGCGGGAGAAGCGCTACCTGCTGCCCTCGGGCTCCCATCTGGTCGTGCAGAACGGGCAGGACGTCTACCCGGGCGACACGCTGGTGAAGATCCCGCGCGAGACCACGAAGACCAAGGACATCACCGGCGGTCTGCCCCGCGTCGTCGAGCTCTTCGAGGCCAGGAGCCCCAAGGAGCCGGCGATCATCACGGAGATCGACGGCGTCATCCACCTGGGCGACGTGCACAAGGGCATGCGCAAGGTGATCGTCGAGAGCGACATGGGGGAGACCCGCGAGTACCTGGTGCCGCGGTCGATCCACATCAACGTGCAGGAAGGCGAGCGGGTGCGCGCCGGCGATCCCATGATCGACGGTCCGATCAATCCGCACGACGTCCTGCAGGTGCTCGGCGAGAAGGAGCTGCAGCGGTACATGACCGACAAGATCCAGGAGGTCTACCGTTCGCAGAGCGTGGCGATCAACGACAAGCACATCGAGGTGATCGTGCGCCAGATGATGCGGTCGGTGAAGATCGAAGAGGTGGGGGACACCGAGTTCCTGATCGACGAGCAGGTGGACCGCTGGAAGTTCGGCGAGGAGAACGACCGCGTGGTGGCTGCCAACGGCACGCCCGCCATCGGCCGGCCGCTGCTCCTCGGCATCACCAAGGCGTCGCTGTCGACCGACAGCTTCATCTCGGCGGCGAGCTTCCAGGAGACCACGCGGGTGCTCACCGAGGCCGCGATCAGCGGCAAGGTGGACGGCCTGCGCGGCCTCAAGGAGAACGTGATCGTGGGCCGTGTCATCCCGGCCGGGACGGGCATGGGCTACTACCACGACTTCCACATGGCCGAGGACTTCATCGAGCCCGAGCCGGAGCAGGAGGAGGAGCTCTTCTTCGAGTTCGGCGAGGAGGAGATCCGCAGCCTGCCGCAGGAGGTTTTGGAAGGGGATTAACCTTCACGTCTTTTTTGAGATCGCAAGGGCGGCCGCAAGGCCGCCCTTTTTGTTGCGGGGCAACACGGACACACGGACGAACACGGACTCACACGGACGAACACGGACACCGGACCGGAAGGGTTCGTCCCCTGTCCGTGTCGGTCCGTGTCAGTCCGTGTTCGTCCGTGTCTCATACCGGATGAGATACCGGATCACCTCGCTCTCTGGCATCTCCCGCATCACGTAGGCGTGCACCCACCACTGCCCGTCCTGCCGCTCCTCGGTCTTGAGGAGGCGGTAGAACTTCTCGCGGATCTCGACCGTCACGAGCGGGCTCCAGTCGGGCTTGGGCCGGCAGGCGAGGACGATCAGGCCGCCGGGGGAGGGCACGATGCGGTCCGGCCGCTCCGGTCCGTAGCGCAGGAGGTCCCGCGACTGCCCGAGCCTCCGGCCCGCGAGCTGCCAGAGCCGGAGACCGGCCCAGACCAGCGGCTCGCCGGCGGCCTCGTGATGGAGCCCGTAGGTCACCAGCCGCAACAGGCCCGTGGCCGGGATCAGGAACAGGAGCCACGTCCAGGGCTCCGCCAGCCACTCGAACCAGTTCGCGACGCCGGAGAGCGTGTACCCGGCCACCTCCTTCGTGCTCATCGTCGCCGATTCGAGCTTGTCCACGAACATCGCGGCGTTGCGCTCGGCCACGCGCTGGAAGAAGTCGATCCCGTTCGACACCATCACGACCCCGCCGATGAGGAACTCGGCGAGGCCCAGGACGAGCGACCAGCCCGCCGGATCGCCGCCATGGCGCCGGGAAAAGTCGCCGCGCTCCGGGTTCGGGAGCAGGGCTGCGAAGAGGCCCGCCAACAGGTCGTTCATGGCAGTCGTATACACCATGGTAAGATGAAGCCGCCTCGAGGAAAAGACACATGCGGAATCTCGTCGCATCCACCCTCCTCTTCGGCCTCTTCCTGATGGGAGAGGCCGTCTCGGCCGACGACGTTTTCCTCAAGAACGGACGCAAGTTCGAAGGGGTCATCGCGGAGACCACCGACACCCAGGTCCGCATCCGGATGCAGGGCGGGGTGGTCAGCCTGCCCAAGAGCCAGGTGCTGCGGGTGGAATCGAAGGACTCCGACCTCTCCGGCTACCTGCGGCGCAAGGAGGCGCTCCGCAAGAGCCCCGACGCCCGCGCCGCGGACTGGCTGGAGCTCGCCCGCTGGGCCAAGTCCCAGGGGCTCGACCAGGGTGCCCGCGAGGCGGCGCTGATCGCAGCCGACCTCGATCCCAAGCTGGAAGGGCTGTCGCCCCTCCTCCGGGGCTACAAGTACACCCTCGACGAGCAGGCCGGCCGCTGGATCTCCTACGAGGAGTCGATGCGGCGCCGGGGCTTCGTGTTCACGCAGGGCGCCTGGATCAGCCGCGAAGAGCTCGCGGAGCGGCAGCGCCTGAGCCAGGAGGCCGAAGCGCAGGCCGCCCGCATGCGCGAAACCTACCGCGCCGAGCGTGCCGCCCGCCAGACCGAGATGCTCCTCGCCACCCAGACCGCCCTCCTCGAAGAGTCGATCCGGGACCGCCGGCAGGAGCAGGCGTACATCCCGCCCTACGCCCCGTACGGCTGGCCGGTCGTGGTGATCCCCGGCTTCTTCCCGCCCCGCTGCCACCACGGCGACTGCGGCAACAACCCGCCTCCTGGAGGGGGCGACGGCGATGGCGGCGGACAGCACACCCGCCCCATCCAGCACACGCGCAGCAATTTCATCCGCATTCCGGGCAGCCTGATCCCGGGCGGCGATGCCGGGGTGCCGAAGCCTTAGAGCCCCCGCCCGAAATCCTGCACCCAGAGCACCGTATCCCCCGCCGCGTTCCTCCCGACGGCGCATCCCACGCCCATCTCCGTGAACGCCGCATGGAGCAGGTTGCCGCGGTGTCCGCGGCTCTGCATCCAGGCGTCCATGGCCTCCTCGACCGTGGTGTGCCCGCGGGCGATGTTCTCGGCCACCCGGATCGGCCGATAGCCGGCCTGGACCACCCGGTCGCGGGGCTGGAGCCCCTCCAGGTTCCGGTGGTCGTAGTAGGAGCGCGCCAGCATGTCCTCCGCGTGCTTCTGCGCCGCGTCGTTCAGCCGCGGATCGAGCACGAGCGGCGCCGCTCCCACCGCCTCCCGCCGGGCGTTGACCGTGGCGAGCATCTCCGCCCGTACCTGCTCCAGGTCGGCCAGGGGAGCGGTCTGGCGCGCGAAGAACTCGCTCTCGCGCCAGGCGAGGAGGAACGTGTAGAGCGGCGTCCCCTGGAAATCCGCGATCCCGATCCCCAGCTCCTGGTAGTTCGCGTCCGTGACCGACTGGAAGGATGCCTGGTCCGACCCTTTCCACCAGTCGACGACGACGCCGGCGTCCCCGGGGCCTCCGACGAAGCTGTGGCTCCACCCGTGGGCCTGGTAGCCCGCCCGGCCGAGCTGCCGGCGGATCTCCTGCAGGGCCTCGGGACCGGGCGGCTCGGCATTGCGGTCCCGGATCTCCTCGGCGCTGCGCTGCGCCACCTGGTTCAGGGATTCGACGAGTCGGAGAGGGGGAAGGCCGGCGGCCGAGCGCTCCTGGTTGAGCCGGGCGAGGAAGCTCTGCCGCTGGACAAGGGGATTCTCCTGAAGGGTGAGGAGCAGGAACAGCGAAAGTAGGGCCAACGACTGAGGCAAGCCGGGCCAGTTTACCCCGGCCTGTGGCACAATCGGCCTTTCTGGTGTGCTGCTGTCTGTTTTTGAGGGGAGGTTCCCATGCTGCAATCCTTGTTCAAGAGGGTGGCTGTCTTCGAAGGCCTGCCGGACGAGTGGGTGGCCGAGCTCTCGGCCGCGTCCGAAGAGCGCAGCTTCGACGGCAACTCGATCGTGTTCCGCAAGGACGACGAGTGCGACGGGCTGTACGTCGTCTCCCGGGGCGGGGTGGTGGTGCGCAACGAGGTGATCGGCCAGCCGATCGAGCGCGTGCAGGCCCTGGGCCCGGGCGACGTCTTCGGCGAGACCGAAGCGCTCGACGCCGCGCCGCGCCAGTTCTCCGCGCGGACTCTGGGCCCTACCGTGGTCTACCGCATCCCGGAAGAGCCGCTCCAGGAGCTGCTCAGGAAGCATCCCGCGATCGAGATCTCGCTGCGCGCTCCCATGCCCCGGCGGCGCACGGCGCGCCTGCACGCGCTCATGGCGCCGGCGAGCCGCATGGAGCCGCGCATCTGGGTGGACCGCGACGTCCTCCTGACCCTGGAAGGCGGCGAACGGCTCGGGCTCCGGCTGGAAAACCTCTCCAGCGGCGGAGCCTGCCTGAGCCCCGCTCCGAACGGATGGCGGGTGCGCAAGCTACTGAGCTTCGTGCTCGGCACCGATTCGAAGCCCGAGCTTCTGCGGGTCTCGGGCGCGGTGCGCTGGCGTCTCGGAGGCGCGGTCGGAGTGTCTTTCGACGGCGCCGGTCCGGCGCTCCGCCGGCGCATCCACGAAGCCCTGCGCGAGCTGCTGCCTCCGGCAAGCTGAACCGCCGATGCGCCCGATGCAGGTCATGGCGATCGTGAACTCCGAAGCCGGCTCGGGCCGCGCCGGGGAGATCGACGCCGAAACCTTGCGCGGGCTGTTTCGCGACGCCGGGATCGAGGCCGACGTGCGCATCGTCCCCGGCGAGCAGGTCGGCGAGGCCGCGGAAGAGGCGGTGCGCTCCGGGGTCGATGCCGTTGTCGCCGGCGGCGGGGACGGCACGATCCGCACCGTCGCGGCCTGTCTGGCCGGCGGTCCGATCCCCCTGGGAGTCCTGCCGGTAGGGACGCTGAACCACTTCGCGCGCGATCTCGGGATCCCGGTCGATCTCCCGGAAGCGGTCCGGCTGATCGCGGAACGTCTTGAGGAGGGGGGCCACGAGCTGGACCTTGGCGAGGTCAACGGCGAGATCTTCCTCAACAACTCACAGCTCGGTGTCTACCCGCCGGTCGTCAAGGTGCGTGACCGTGAGCGGGAGGAGAAGCGGCGGGGCAAGTGGATGGCCACGCTCTCGGCCGCGCTCCAGGTATTGCCGCGCCACGAGGCGCTCCGGATGCGGGTCCTCATCGAGGGGAGCGAGCTGGTCCGCAAGACCCAGTTCGTCTTCATCGGCAACAGCGAGTACGAGATGGGCGCCTTGTCCTATAGTGCGCGCTCGCGGCTCGACAGCGGCAACCTGTACCTCTACATCGCCAGGAGCGAGACGGGTCTCGGGCTGGTCGGCCTCCTGCTGCTCAGCCTGTTCCGGGACTTGAAGGGCACCGACTGGTTCGATTGCCTCTCCGCGCCCGAGCTGACGATCGAGATGGAGCAGCGTTCGGTGTCGGTCTACCTGGACGGCGAGGTGGCGGTACTGGAAACGCCCCTGCGCTACCGCACCCGGGTACGGGCGCTGCGGGTGATCCTGCCGGAGAGGAAATGAGGAGGCCTGTTCGTCCCGGATCCGGTCCGGCGTGGGTGGCCTTTTAGAGGAACCAGGCGCTGAAGGTGAGCGCCGGGTCGTACTCGATCCGGCGCAGGAACCGCGTGGTCTCGTCGAGAATGATGCGAGCCTCCACGCCGGTCGTGAAGACTTTCTGGAGAACCAGCACGGCCTTGATCGCCTCGATCTGAATGTCGAGGGCGAGGAACACCTCTGTGGCTTCGAGCACCACGGTGCGCGCTTCCTCCGCGCGTCCCTGGCGGAGGAGGATGCCGCCGAGGTCGAGGCTCGACAGCGCCGCGTGGTAGGCCAGATCCTCTTTCTCCAACCCTTCCCGGGCCTCCCTCAGCGCCTCCTCGGCGGCGGCAACGTTCCCCAGTCCCGCCTCGATCCGGCCTTGCAGCCAGCGGAGCTTCACAAGGTCGATCTTGCCGCCGTGCCGGGTGTAGCGCCAGCGGTTCTCCCACAGGACGTTGCGCGCCTTCCGGAAGTTTTCGCCTTCCATCAGGAACCAGATGATGTTGTGAATCGCTGAGAGGGTGAGCTGCGGGTCGCGCTTGGAGTCGATCATCGCGAGCCCCTCTGTCAACAGGCGGACGGCCCCAGAGGGATCATTCGAATAGCCTGTGTAGAGACCTTTCTTGATCAGAATTCGTCCCGCAGTTTGGTCATCGCCACGGCGACGGTGGACGACATAGATCGCATCCAGCAGCTCAAAGGCCAACGAAAAACGTCGTTGCGCGCCGTACAGCGAGGCCTGCAGATCGAGCAGGCGCACGGAGAGTGTCTCGTCTCCGGTCCCTTGAAGAGAGATCTCGGCTGCGCGATCGAGCGCCCATTCGGCGAGCCTCAGGTTGTCAGTCACCCGGTAGGCATTGCCGAGGGCCGACCATGCGCGGCACCGCAGGTCGGCGAGTTGCCGGGGTTCGTAGAGCTTGGGGCTGAGATGGTCGGCCACCAAGGTCGCATGGCTCGCCAACTCAACCATCTGGTGCGGATCTTCTCGGCGCAAAGCCCAACTCCGCTCCAGGAGCGCTTCGCAGGCCGCGATCCCCTTGAGATTCGTCGGCGCCTCCGAGAGCCTTTCGATTCCGCCGGCCTCGAGCAGAGCCAGTGCTTTGCGGGCTTTCGCCCGTTGCTTCATTGCGGCAGGCCCGTGCCAGCGCTGGAACGCGTAGGCCCGGTCGATCGCGTCATCGTAGCCGGGGTCTTCCAGTGGATCTGGAATCTCGAGGAACACGGCCTCCACCTCGGGAATCAGGACCGCGCCGCAAATCATGCATCCGCGCAGAAGATGGGCCACCACGCGGTGGGCCCTCTCTGCGGGCAACACGCCTTGGACAAAATCCTGCAACTCGTCGAGTGAGGGATGCTCGGCCAAGCGCTGGCTCCTTTTCGTTCCTGTTCGGTACAGCGTGCCGAGATTATCGCACAGCCGGCCGCAGCTCTCCCCTCGGCTGCAGGATCACACCCGAGGCTGTCAAGCCGTCGGGATCGATCCCTCCCCCCGCATCACCGTTTGGCCCCGGGTCCGGGCTTTGGGGGTCGGGGAGAGGACCGTTGGGCAGGACCAGATCCACGAGCCACTGCCAGGTGGAGGCCCACAGCGAGGCGCCGACTCCGGAGGAAGGTGCGGCGGCGGCAGGACCGGCCAGGAACACGACCATCAGAGCCAGGACGGCGAAGGCGCGTACGGTTCGGGACATTTCGATCTCCTCCTCGAGGGGCGGCGAAAGCCAGAATGACCCCGGCGCCCGCGAGATGCAAGCCATTCGATCCTCTAAGAATAAGTGCCGCCAAGCCCCGGGATGTGCCCACTTGACGCAAATCGGCACGAAGTCACCAGAACTTCATCTCTGTTGATGGTAGCGGGTTAAAAGACAGCACTCATATCCGTAACAACAATCTATAAACAAAATCGGTCAATAATGTTGACTTGCCAGTGAGACTCCGACATGATCCTCTCTGTCGGGACGCAATTCCGCTGTTCCGTCGATCTGAAGGGAGGATGTATGGACATGATGGGCTGCTTGGACAGGGCAGAGAAGTCGGCGGCCGGGCTGGTCGCGCCGGAGAAGATGCACCTGAAGCCGGAGCGGGTGCAGGAGGCGCTTCTCAAGCTGCCGGCCTGGCGGCTGGGGGAGACCGGGGCGGCGATCGAGAGCGAGCGCCAGTTCGCGACGGGCCAGCGGGCGAGCTCGTTCGCCGCGTACGCCTGCCGCATGGCGAGCAAGATGGGCCAGCCGGTGACGGTCGACCTCGCGAACAAAACGGTGGTCGTGAGCCTGGCGGGTCATCCCGTCCGCGGCTGCACCGGCGGCCTGACCGGCAACGTGTTCAAGCTGGCCGACCTGATCGGGAGCTGAAGCGCCCGCGGGAACCGATCCACGGTCCCCGCAACTGGAAAGGAGGATGCATGGCCGGAATCGTCTTCTCTCAGAAGGTGTCGACCTGGGGGCTCACCAACAACGCGGTGGGCACCAACATCGCCGACCTCGGCCACCTGGAGGCCGATCGCGCGGCGCTGACGGTCATCCGTGACGAGGTGATCGTCCTCGGCAACCAGCAGATCGCACTCGAGGCGCAGCTGTCGCAGGTGACTCGCGATCTGGAGGCCAAGCTGCGGGATGGGGATGCCATTCATGCCCGGATGCGGGCGAGCATCCGCGGAAAGTACGGGTACAAGAGCGAGAAGCTCCAGGAGTTCCAGCTTCAGCCGTACCGGCGCCGTGTGCGCGGCGCCGGTGCCGAGAAGAAGGCTCCGAAAACCCTCGCTCCTGATCCCGCCTCTGCTGCCTGAGCTGTAACCCTCGGGGGCGTGCTGGCCGGCACGCCCCCGTTTCTCAAGCCCATTCAGTGTAGCGTAGATCCCCACCGGCCGCACGCTTTGCCTTTCTCCACCGCGAATAGCCTGTTCGGCAGTCCGGATTGGCTGCACGGCCGAGTTGCAGGCAATCCGGCGCGAGGAATTGCCTGAAACTCTCGCTGGAAGGCAATCCCGCCGGCCAGACAGCCTATCTGTGGCGCCAAATAGCCTCCAAGCGGCGTTTGTAGCCTTTCCGCGGCGCCGCATAGCCTGAAAATCCCGCTTTCAGCCTTCCGGAGCTGCCGAGCAGCCTTCCGGATCAGCGGTCGATCTCCCCGAGCAGGTTCCGTCCCAGGATGCGCCCGACCTGTTCCTGGAGGTCCGGCCCTCCTGCTTCGAGCAGCGCGGCGACCGCCAGGGGAGAGCGGGCGAGGCAGGCGGCGACGTGGGCCGCGTGCAGCCAGTCCGGGTTGAAGAATCGCAGATATCCGACCACCTGGCCGGCGCTCTCGACCGCGAAGCCGTGCTCGGTGGCGGGATCGAGGGCGCGGAACACCGGATCGCGCCCGACCGCGGGCCGGACCGCGAAGAACAGGAGCCCCGCCTCGCGAAGCTGGAAGACCGCCTCCGGCGAATCGCCATGCTCGTACCCCTCCCAGACGCGGAACAGGGAAAAGGAGCCGTCCTCGTGCCGCAGCTCCCAGGGACCCGCCGCCTCGCTCTCCCCCGACCCGAACGTCTCGCTGCCTTCCCGGAGCCGCTCCAGGTACTCCGGGGAGAACGCGTTGGACAGCAACGGAGATACGGAAACATCGACACTGCCGGAATCTTCCATAGCCTCTCTCCTTCTCGTTGACCCCGCGGTGATCCGCGGCGTCCTCTACCGGTAGTACATCTTGCTTGACCATTTGTACAGCATGGAAGATCGCAGAGTCAAGATACGAAGTTCCAGGAAGGGGAATCGACTTTTCTCTCCTCCTGGTGTAGACTTCCGTTCATGATCCAGGAAGAGGTTCAGCGGCTGATCCAGGTCCTGCGGGTCGCGATGCGGATTCTCGACGTCAGCAACCGGGACGTGGAGAAGGCGCTCGGTTTGAGCTACGGCTATTTGAGCCGGCTGTTCTCGGGAGCCATCGAGCTGAAGGTGGAGCACATCCTCCAGATCCTGGAGGTGCTCGGCCTGACGCCGGCGGAGTACTTCCAGTTGGCCTATCCGCGCAAGGCCTCGCCGAGCGAGTCCGCCAATCGGATGCGGGCGATCCTGGACGGCTTCGGCCCCATCAAGGCCGAAGAGCGGCCACCCACCGAAGACTTGAGCCCGGAAGAGTTGGAGAAGACGATCTCCCGGGTGCTCCAGAAGATGCTGCGAGACGTGAAGGGTTAGGCGCAGGGCCCGTAGCGGAGGCTCGCATGGTGACCGCCCTTCTCCTGCTCTCCCTCGCCCTCGGTGTCTCGGCTGCCGCGCCTGCACCCCCTTCTCCTGATCCCTGGGAGCCGGTTCGTTTCCTGGAAGGAGAATGGACGGGCGAGGCTCAGGGCGAACCGGGGATCGGCACCGTCCACCGCTCCTATCAGTTCATCCTGAGCCACCGCTTCCTGCACGAGCGGAACGTCTCGGCCTACGCCCCGAAGCAGCCGAACACGCCCGGCGAGCTCCACGAGCACTGGAGCCTCCTCAGCTTCGACAAGCAGCGCAAGCGCCTCGTCCTCCGGCAGTTCCACCAGGAAGGCTTCGTGAACCAGTACGTCTTCGACGCCGGGCAGAGCACGGCGCGAAAGCTGGTCTTCGTGAGCGAGAGCTTCGAGAACCTCGACAGCCGCTGGCGAGCCCGCGAGACCTACGAGGTGATCTCGCCGGATGAATTTACGGAAACCTTCGAGATCGCCGAGCCGGACAAGGAGTTTGCGGTGTACTCGAAGACGTCGTTGAGGCGGGTGAGGCCCTGACTGCCGGGATGATCGGCCTCGGCGCCTCCACGATTCTTGAAGGCGTACATGAGTCCGTTGTCAACCTGGAATTGGCAGGGCGCGCTTTCCCTGGGTGCGCCGGCGTCCTCGCCGGCTTGTCCGGATGAATCGGCGGAACGCCAGCCATTGTACCTCCCTGAAAGAAGGCCGGGCCTTTCGGCCCAATGTCTTGAGGATGCCGGCGAGACGCCAGCGGTCCCAGGGAAAGCGCGCCAGGCTCAGGGTGTTGGCGATCCAGCAATTCAGACGTGACGGAGGACCAGGGCTTTGGAGGTGTTGTCATGAACGAAGGCTCCGGCACCAAGCAGGCGGTGATCTCCTACCCGGCCGGGCTGCCGCAGCTCCTCAAGCTGTCGGACAGCGAGTTCGCCCGCGAGCTCCGGTTCCTGGCAGCGGCCAAGCTGGTCGAATTGGGGAAGCTGTCCTCGGGCAAGGCGGCTCGCCTCGCGGAGATGAGCCGGGTGTCCTTCCTCCACGAGCTGGACCGGATCGGCGTGCCGGCGATCAACCTCCGGGAGGAGGAGGTCGAGGCCGAGGTTCGGGCAGCCCGCGAGCTGGCCGGATGAGGCTCTGGGTTGTTGACACGAGCCCCCTGATCTTTCTTGCCAAGCTCGACCGTCTCGATCTCCTCCAGAGGGGCACCGATCAGATCGTTGCTCCGCCAGCGTCCTTGCGCACCCTTTCCGGAACAGCGAGTCTGGACTTCCTGGCAATCTTGACCAGGGCTCGATTTTCTCCTTGATCTGGCGCTGCGAACAGGTGCTACCGAGTGTACGGCATCCCCTCACGAGGGGGGACGTCGGAGCGCTGTCGACTCTGTCAGGCCCAGAGAATCTCGGCTTCGTAGGGTTCAAGGAGGCGGTCATGCGTGACGAGGGTCAATCCCTCGGCTTGCGCCTGAGCGACCAGCATGCGATCGAACGGGTCCCGGTGGTGCGGCGGAAGACTGGCGGCGCGTTCGGCGTGGGAGAACGTGATGAGCAGCCTTTCAAAGCCGCTGGCGAGAACACCCGCCTCCACCGTGTCGGGGAGATCGAGGCGCCCCAGGGAGGCTTTGATCCGAGCCTCCCAGGCTGATGCCGCGCTCACGAACACGAGGTCAGCCGTGGCGATGCTGCTCTGCACCTCCGCGGTCAGACGGGAGGGCTCCCCGCGCCACCAGAGGAAGATGTGAGTGTCGAGCAGGAGCCGGCTCGCCGGCGTCACCCGCGCCCCTCGAAGGCCGCCTGGATCTCCGGAGGCAAGGGCGCGTCGAAGTCCTCCGAAATGCGCACTCGACCCTCCCATCCTCCCGGTTGACGAGGCTTGGGATTTCGTTGGTACGGCACAAGCTTGGCGAGCGGCTTGCCCGCCTTGGACAAGATGATTTCCTCACCGCTCGCGGCGCGGTCGACCAGTCGCGAGAGTGAGGTCTTGGCCTCGTACAAGTTGTAGATGATCTCCGACATCGATGGGGCCCCCGCGGTTGACCAACCTTGACTAAGGTTACGCCATTCTGGCGCCTGTGGTCAACGGCCTGCGGCCGGCTGAGCTGCCGCCCGAGGGGGCATCCCGTGCTGTGAGCCAGACGACGATCCGGCCTCAGCTTGCGTCGCGTCTTTCGAGCAGAGCGCGCAGGCGCTCCAGCTCCGCCTCCGCTTTCTCAGCCCGCTGGCGCTCGGCTTCGGCCCGCTGGTTCGCGGCTTCGGCCACGGTCGGCACCAGGCTTCCGTCGGAATGGAACAGGCGGACCCAATCCGCCTCCCTCTCCCTCCAGATGCCGTGCCAGACGCCGAGGAGAACGCCGAGCTGCTCGCTCCGAAGCCGTCCCTGGGTATCGGGGACCAGCGGCCGATAGATCCCCGGCGCCGCCAGGCGGAACCCCTCCAGCTTGCGGCGCTGGGGGTCGTAGAGGAAGTACTCCGACGTGCCGAAGACCCGGGCGTAGAGGTCCTTCTTGACCGTGCGGTCGTTCCTGGCGGTGGAGGGGGAGAGCAGCTCGAGGATGAAGTCCGGCAGCCGCCCGTCTTCCTCCCAGGCGATCCAGGCTTCGCGCTCGCGCGTGGGGTCGACTCCGCCCACCCAGAAGACGTCCGGACCGCGGAAGGCCCGTTTCTTCAACCCCTGCTCCTCCTCCTGCGCCACCTCCCGCGCCTGCTCGACGGAGTAGTACACGAAGTTGTTGCCGCCGGCGTAGAAATCGGTGCGCCCCTGCTCCGCCATGGCCTGGGGGATCAGATCGAGGGCGAGGTAGAGCTGTTCGCGGTGCCAAGGGCTGTCCAAGGGTTCCCCGTCTTCGTAGACGAGCTCGAAGGGCAGTGGCGCGAGCGCCCGGATCGGCTGGCTCATGGCATGCTCCCTGTCGGAGTCGTTCTTTTGGGCATCCTATGACGCATCCACGGCACGAAGCAAGAGGTGCGGGCTCTTCCTCGTACTCCCCTGGGACGACAGGATAGCATGGGAGAAAGCGGCGTCGAAAGGGGAGCGTAGAATGAGCAGGCGCCCACGCGAGGGGGGAGGAAGGAAGAATGCGTACCCATCAACAGAAACACCAACCCTCCCAACCGGGAAGGTCCGGTGATCTCGCCCGGCTCCGCCCGGCAGCGCGATCCCGCCAGGTGCAGTCGATCTTGCACTTTCAACCAAAGCTCACAGTCAACACCCCGGGAGACAGCTTCGAGCAGGAAGCAGACCGTGTCGCGGACCGGGTCATGCGTATGCCCGAGGCGCCGCTCCAGCGGAAGTGCTCCTGCGGCGGGAGCTGCTCGGAGTGCCAGGAGGAGCGGTTGCAGGCCAAGCACGCCCAGGAAACGGACCAGGGCGGCAACGTCGCTCCACCGATCGTGAATGAGGTCCTGCGCTCGTCCGGCCAGCCGCTGGACCCGGAGACCCGCGACTTCATGGAGCTCCGCTTTGGCCACGACTTCAGCCACGTAAGGCTGCACACGGACGACCAGGCGGGCGAGTCGGCGCAGGCGGTCCATGCCCGGGCGTACACGGTCGGGCAGGACATCGCCTTTGGCAAGAGCCAATACGCGCCACAGACGCTCGCAGGGCGGCGGTTGCTGGCTCACGAGCTGACGCATGTCCTCCATCAGACGGGCGGCTCGCAAGGAGCTCCGGCACTGCAACGTTTTGTGACATCGGGATGCGAGAAGCTGCCTTTCGACAAGAAGAACGTGGAGGCGGCTGCGGAAAGAACGATCAACCACGTCAAGGACAGCGGCTGCATCAAGAATCAATCCTTGAGGGACGACGTCCTGGACAAGCTCGGCTCGATGAAGATCGTATGCCAGGAGGGCAACCGGGAGGGCCCTTG